>ERZ791934.7-NODE-7-length-313427-cov-11.661977_pt1 | contig 313427 bp, 277 predicted proteins | sample MGYA00510125_ERZ791934 | MGnify/ENA primary metagenome ERZ791934 (study PRJEB30046, sample SAMN00993240) | human gut metagenome | study: EMG produced TPA metagenomics assembly of the A metagenome-wide association study of gut microbiota in type 2... | reverse complement strand
AAGGCAACGGACTCTGACTCCGTCATTTCAAGGTTCGAATCCTTGTAGCCCAGTTTGTTATATCTTGGTCCCGTAGGCGTTATGCCTGACGGGATTTTTTGTTATATTTCTGTTTTCGGACCGGGAACCCTGCGGGGAGGGAACCTGCAAGTCTGGTAATCCATGGGGGCAGAATCCTGCGGGGATATGAAGCTGCGTAAAAGGGATACCGGCGGACGTGACGGGGAGAGGGGGAAAACATGTCTGATAAAAAGAAGAATCTGATCAACGGAATATTCCTTCTGACTGTATTTGTTCTGACCATTTACAGTGTATTTTCGGGTGAGGATTTAAGCGATATAGCGGACACCATATCCGAGGCGTCTCCTGTATACCTGCTTATGGGGGTTGGCTGTGTTATTTTTTTCATATGGGCGGAGTCTGCTATCCTGCATTATCTGCTGGGCACCCTGGGCATAAAGACAAAGAGAAGGACCTGTTTTCTGTATTCCTCTGTGGGTTTTTTCTTCAGCTGCATCACGCCTTCGGCAGGGGGAGGACAGCCGGCCCAGGTTTACTATATGAGGAAGAACATGATCCCCGTGCCTGTGGCCACAGTGGTGCTCATGGTGGTAACCATTACATACAAATCCGTTCTGGTGGTGATTGGCTGTCTTCTGGCTGTATTCGGCCAGGGCTTTTTAAATCGTTACCTGTACGAGGTCATGCCTGTCTACTATCTGGGGCTGGGGCTTAATGTGGTATTCTGCGCCGCCATGCTGGTTCTGGCTTTCCACACATCTCTTGCCAGGGACATGGCAATGCGGGTTCTGGGACTTCTGGAGCATTTTCGTTTCCTCAAGAAAAAAACCTCCAGGACAGAGCGCCTGCTCCTTACCATGGAGCATTATAATGATACGGCTGCCTTCCTGCGCCAGCACAAGCATGTGCTGCTCAGAGTGCTGTTTCTCACCTTCTGCCAGCGGCTGGCATTGTTTTCAGTGACATATTTTGTGTACAGGGCCTTTGGGCTTAAGGGGACGGCCATGATTACCCTGGTGCTTCTCCAGTCAACGATTTCTGTGTCAGCCGATATGCTGCCTCTTCCGGGGGGCATGGGAATCAGCGAGCATCTGTTCCTGACCATATTCGATCCTATTTTTTACGGGGATCTGCTTTTGCCCGCCATGGTATTGTCCAGAGGTATTGCGTATTATGTACAGCTGGGATTCAGCGCTGCGGTGACCATGTATGCCCATATTACATTGGTGAGAAAGCATAGAAAAATCTAAAAAAATTTTAGGTTATCTAAAAATGATTATGCATTGTGACGAAAATATGGAGTCAACTTAAGTTAGAATGCCCATTGTGAGCCGTGGGTTTACGTGATATCATAAGATATATAAAAAAATTTAGGTTATACAAAAATTTTTAGAGGTGTAAACACGTGAAAAATTCAGATAAGTTGAAGCGTTACAGCATGTTTATTGCAGGTGTCATATTCAGCGCCTTGGGTATCAGCCTGATTACAAAAGCCGGACTGGGCACATCGCCCATTACCAGCCTTGCCTTTGTCCTGACGTTTATATTCCCTCACAGCCTGGGAGAGTTTACCATGCTGGTGAACACGGTCATGTTCCTGATACAGGCCGCCCTTCTGGGGAGGGCATTTGGAAAGGTACAGCTGCTTCAGCTTCCGGCCGCCCTGCTGTTTTCCGCCTGCATAGACGGATGGATGTATATTCTGGGGTTCTGGAAGACGGGAAGCTATGTGGGGCAGGTGCTCATGCTGCTGCTGGGCTGCGTGTTCCTGGGGCTGGGTATTGCCTTTGAGGTGATTCCCAATGTGCTTATCCTTCCTGGAGAGGGGCTGGTGCGTGTAATTGCAGGGCTTACCGGCTGGAGGTTTGGATTGGTAAAAACGGGTTTTGATATGAGCATTGTGGCAAGTGCTGTGGGGGTTTCACTGTTCTTTACGGGCCATGTGCTGGGAATCAGGGAAGGAACCGTGCTGGCCGCCCTCATCGTAGGAAGCATTTCCCATTTCTTTATCGAGAAGGTATCCAACGTGCTGGAAGGGTGGATACCCGACTACTCCGATGCAGGGGACGCCTGCCCGTAATGCATCGGCTAAATCCGGCATTTTTGAGTCTGTTTCATATTAAATTAAAAAAATTTAAAAAAGTTCTTGACTAATTGCCACAATATGGGTATAATAAACTCCGCAGCCGCCAATCAGGACAAACAGTCAGGGCAGGGCGCTGCGGATAAACTGAATAATGGGCTATCGCCAAATGGTAAGGCAACGGACTCTGACTCCGTCATTTCAAGGTTCGAATCCTTGTAGCCCAGTTAAAAAAAGCTGGTAATTTCGAGAATGAATCTCGGATTACTAGCTTTTTTATATGCTGCGTTTTTTATTTGGGCAGCATCATATAAAGTTTTACTCCCAGCTCTACATCCAGCCGGGTCTGTCTGTCATCCAGGGATATCTCTGCAATCTCGCAGATACGGTCCATGCGGTGAAGCATTGTCTTGTAGTGGATAAACAGCTGTTTGGCGGTTTTGCTCAGGTTCAGGTTATTTCCAAGAAGGGAATCAAGGGTTTCTAAATATTGGGTATTATTGAGCTTGTCGTATTCCGCCAATCTGGTCACTGCAGGGGGAATCACCTGTTCCAGGTTGCTGCGGTGGGAATAGGTGGCCAGCATGCGCAGTGCCCCCATGTCTTCATACTTTACCAGCCTGTTGTTAAACACGCGGCAGAACTGCAGGGAATCTGCTGATTCCTGAATCTTCTGGGAAAGCTGGAACAATTCAGATGCGATGCTGCTGATACCTGCGTAGAAGGTAAAAGAGCCATATGTTTTTGAAATGTATTGGTTTAAATTTGTTATAACTTCTGTGACCAGATCGTACAATTCTTGGGGAGAGAGCTTTTTTTCTGTCCTGTATATTATATTCAGCAGATCATCCTGGATGCAGAAGTAATAGTTGCTTTTGGGAATCAGGCGCGTCATCTCTGCCAGCGCCTCAGGAACCTTGGTTATGTTTCTGGCAGCCTCCAGTTGAATGGAGACTGCCAGATAGGAATCATTCTCGTGCCAGCCATACCCTTCAGCCTTCTCTACAATCTGTTTTACTCCCATATTTTGTCGAAACAATTCTTTTAAAAACCCGGATATGTATCTCTGCTCTATTTCAACAGTGTAATACTTTTTGAGATAGAGAACGGCAGACAGATTTGCCGCATTTTTCAGAAGTCCTTCCAGATTTTCATCGAGATAACGGTTGGTCGCAGCTTCCAGATAGCCGCACACCTCTCCCATGCACATAATGGGAAGCGAGATCCTGTCTGCTATGGCCATTTCAGAGTGGAATTCTTCTGATTGGGAAGTAAAAATAATATTTTTATCAGAATCGCACAGATGAATGGAAGCAGGCACATATTCAGCCAGGTAATCCAGGATATCCTGTTCTCCGGCCCCGGAGGCCAGAAGCTGTGACATATTGTTCTGAAGCTCTATAAAGTACTGCGCTTTGTTATTCAGGATCTGTTTCATGACAGAAGACACCACGTCAAAGAAGCTCACATCAGGGGGAAGCTGTACAATGGGAATTCCGTACTGGCTGCCGGACTGAGTGATTTCCGCCGGGATTTCCGGCATGCGCTCCCCAGTCTTTATGAACAAAGCGCTGATGTGTTTTGAGGCCAGGGCATCAATATATTCTTTGAAGGAAAGGGGGCCGGTTACGGCTCCGTACAGAGAAGTAAGAAGAATTTCGCCGCCGGTAAGCCACTGGATCAGATCCGGGTCTTCGGCTGTGGTGATACCAGTGACAAAATGAGACAGGCCTGCGGCTCCCGCACATATTGTTACATTTTTCAGAATATCCAGTTGTAAGATGTCAGCCACTGTCAGTTTTTTCATTTGGATGCTCCCCGCCGCATTTATGTATAATACAGATAACTAAATCTTATATTCATAAACAATAACAATAAAATCATTGTTATAAGTATATCATAAATTTGGTGGAAATGAATAAAGGAGGGGTGCACTGGAAGGATGAAAATAGGGGGGCGGGATTATCCTATTGTGCCAATATATTTCCAAAATACAGCGTAGTATAATAAAATGCATAAATACTACATGAAAATGTATAATGGAGGAATGAACTATGCTGAAGTTCACAATGAAAAGGCTGGTATATCTGGTTCTGGTGCTTGTGGGTGTGTCATTTCTGGTATTCCTGCTGCTCTACATGACGCCAGGGGACCCGGTCCGGATGATGCTGGGTGAATCAGCTACCCCAGAAGCGCAGGCGGAACTGCGGCTGGAGCTGGGACTTGACGATCCCTTTCTGGTACAGTATGGGCGCTATATCAAAAATATCGTAGTACATCAGGATCTGGGGACGTCCTACTCCACCAGAAGACCTGTACTGGACGAGATTATGACAGTGTTTCCCAACACAGTCAAGCTCGCCACAGCGGCAATCATCATCGCCGTCATCCTGGGAACCTTCCTGGGAATTGTCTCTGCGGTAAAGCAGAACTCCCTTCTGGACAATGCCGTTATGGTGCTGGCGCTCATTGGAACATCGGCCCCCATCTTCTGGATCGGCATCCTGATGATTATTCTGTTCTCTGTCAATCTGGGATGGCTGCCACCTTCGGGTTTCGGAAGTTTTAAGCAGTTGATTATGCCCGCCCTTGCGCTGGGGATGCAGAGTACGGCGGTAGTGGCCAGGATGACACGTTCCAGCATGCTGGAGGTGATACGCCAGGATTTCGTCAAGACAGCCAGGGCAAAAGGACAGAAGGAAAGCGTGGTCATCATGAAGCATGTGTTCAGAAATGCTTTGATTCCTGTTATCACCGTGGTGGGACTTCAGTTCGGAACGCTTTTAGGAGGCGCTATGCTGACAGAAGTTGTATTTTCCATTCCAGGGGTAGGGCGTCTGATGATTGAGGCCATCAAGCAGAGGGATTTCCCCATTGTCCAGGGCAGCGTTCTGTTCGTTGCGGCATGTTTCTCGTTGGTTAATCTCGCGGTGGACCTGTTGTACGCAGTTGTCGATCCGAAGGTCTCAAAAGAATAAAAGAACGGGAGGTATTGATTGAGATGGAAGAGAAGAAATCCAGAAGTCAGGTTGTGACCATCCTGAAAGCGCTCAGCAGAAACCGTATGGCGGTTTTGGGACTGGTCATCCTGATCATTCTTTTATTTACAGGTATATTCGCACATGTTATCGCGCCCTATGATTTTGCCAAGCAGAATCTGGCTGATGCCTTTCAGCACCCCAGTCCCAGCCACATTTTCGGAACAGATGAGTTCGGCCGCGACATCTTCAGCCGTGTTGTGTACGGGGCCAGAATGTCCCTTCTGGTTGGCTTTGTCTCTGTTGGCATTGCTGTAATTATAGGCGGCGTTTTGGGGGCAATCGCAGGTTACTACGGCAGAAGGGTGGATAATCTGATCATGCGTTTTATGGATGTGCTTCTGGCTGTGCCCCAGACACTGCTGGCAATTGCCATTGTAGCTGCCCTGGGAACAGGACTCATGAACCTGATGATAGCGGTTGGTATATCCTCGGTTCCCACATATGCACGTATCGTAAGGGCTTCCGTGCTGACAATCCGTGAGGAAGAGTATATTGAAGCAGCCAGGGCGTCCGGCACATCCAATACAAAAATCATTATAAAGCATATTCTTCCCAACTGTGTGGCGCCCGTTATTGTCCAGGTAACGCTGGGTATCGCCGGGGCGATTCTGACAGCTGCAGGAATGAGTTTTATCGGACTGGGCATACAGCCGCCCAATCCTGAGTGGGGCAACATGCTTTCCTCCGGCCGTGATTATATCAGAGGATATGCGTACATGACCATGTTCCCAGGTCTTGCCATCGTTATCACTGTTCTCTCCCTGAACCTTCTGGGAGACGGCTTAAGAGATGCGCTTGATCCGAAACTGAGAAACTAATGAAAGGCGGAGCAGATCGTGGAAAAGGAAAAATTGCTTGATATCAAGGATTTAAGTGTTACATATAAAACAGAAGACGGAATTGTATATGCTGTAAATAACCTGAACTTAACCCTGGAACCCAAAGAAACGCTGGGATTTGTGGGGGAGACAGGAGCGGGTAAGACAACCACGGCCATGACCATCATGGGACTTCTCCCCACACCGCCGGGAAAGGTGACTTCCGGAGAAATCATGTTTGACGGAAAAGACATGTTAAAAATCGGGGACAAGGAGAGAAGAGGGATTCTGGGAGAAAAAATCTCCATGATTTTCCAGGACCCCATGACCTCCTTAAATCCTTCCATGAAGGTGGGGGATCAGATCGTGGAGATGATCCGACTTCACAAGGTAATCGGCAAAAAGGAAGCGTTTGAGGAGGCCTGCGGACTGCTGGAGATGGTAGGAATCAGAAGAGAGAGGGCCAATGATTATCCCCATCAGTTTTCCGGCGGCATGAAACAGAGGGTGGTGATCGCCATTGCATTGGCCTGCCGTCCTAAGATGATCATTGCAGATGAACCTACCACGGCCCTGGATGTGACAATCCAGGCCCAGGTCATGAATCTGATCAAGGGGCTGAAAGAAAAGCTGGGAACCTCCATGATCCTGATCACCCACGATCTGGGTATCGTTGCGGAGATCTGCGATAAGGTGGCCATCATGTATGCGGGCCAGGTGGTGGAGTATGCGGAGGTAAGCAAGATTTACCATAATCCCTGTCATCCATATACAAAGGGCCTGTTTAATTCCATTCCGAAACTGGATACGGAGGAGGACTGGCTGGAGGAGATCCACGGACTGCCTCCGGAACCTACAGAGAGGATTGACGGCTGTTCCTTCAATCCCAGATGTCCCAACTGCATGGAAATCTGCAAGCATAAAAAGCCGGAAATTACAGTTGTGAACGGTGAGCATTATACCAGGTGCTTTTTATACGAGAAGCAGGAGGAGGTAAATAAAGATGAGTAATCCGGAAGAGAGATTAGTTGAAATCAATCATCTGAAAAAATATTTCCATGTAAATAAGGGACTGCTCCATGCGGTGGATGATGTGAGCTTTTATATTAACAAGGGCGAGACACTGGGACTTGTTGGAGAATCCGGCTGCGGAAAGTCTACCACAGGGCGAACCATCATCCGTCTTCTGGAAGCAGACAGCGGAGAGGTGAATTTCCACGGAGAAAATGTACTGGGATTTAACAAAAGCCAGATGAAAACATTCAGGGAACATGTACAGATGGTATTCCAGGATCCGTATTCCTGTCTGAATCCCAGGCTTTCCGTGTTTGAGCTGATTGCGGAACCGCTTACAAATATGGAAGAGTACCGCAGAGACAAAAAAAAGCTGGATGCCAGGGTCCGCGAGCTGATGGATGTGGTAGGGCTTTCCAGAAGGCTGATCAATGCCTATCCTCATGAGCTGGATGGGGGAAGAAGGCAGAGAGTGGGAATTGCCCGTGCCTTATCCGTAAAACCGGAATTCATTGTACTGGACGAGCCCGTATCAGCCCTTGACGTATGCATCCAGGCACAGATCATCAACCTGTTAAAACGGCTTCAGATGGATCTGGGGCTGACATACCTGTTTATTTCTCACGACTTAAGCGTTGTAAAGCATATAAGCAACCGGATCGGCGTTATGTATCTGGGAAAGATAGTGGAGCTCAGTGATTACAGGTCCATTTTCAGCGGCCCCCTCCATCCATATACAAAAGCGCTCTTATCTGCTATTCCCATCCCAAAGGTAGGGGTTGAGAGGGAACAGATTATACTGAAGGGGGATGTTCCCAGCCCTGTCAATCTTCCGGGAGGCTGCCGTTTTGCGGGTCGCTGTCCGTATGTGACAGAGCGGTGCAGACAGGAGGATCCAGAGCTCAAAAACGCAGGAGACAACCACTTTGTGGCCTGTCATCTGGCGGGGGAAATGTAATGGCAATAGCAGAACTATCTGCATGTATGAAAGAAAAGGAGAAAAAGATTATGAGAAAAGTGAAAAAGGCGGCCGGCATCCTGCTGGCACTCACACTGGCTGCATCCTTAGTGACAGGCTGCGGCGGCAGTTCTTCCAAGGCTCAGGAGGAAAAGGATACCCTGACAGTGGCTATTACGGGAGATCCGCCAACATTGGACCCGCATGCGTCATCCACCTCAAGCAGTGTAAACAACTTAAATCCTGTTTACGAGACCCTGGTGAGATATGATGATGACGGGGAAATAAAGCCTCTTCTTGCCACAGAGTGGAAAAGGTTGGATGACTTAAACTGGGAGTTTAAGCTGAGAGACGACGTGTATTTCCACAACGGGGAGAAGATGACGGCAAACGATGTGCTTTACAGCTTTAAGAGAGCCACGGGACCGGACGGCGCAAAGGTTTCTTACATCATGTCTGCCATTGATGCGGATAACTGCAAGGTGGTGGATGACAATACCATCATCATTGCCACCCATGAGCCATTTTCTCCTTTAGTTGGCTATCTTCCGTATATCGGAGCAGTGGTTGTCAGCGAGAAGGAATTCACGGAGGATCCGGAGAAGGCAGCACAGAACCCGGTTGGAACAGGACCCTTTAAATTTGTATCATGGGCAAAAAATGACCGCTGTGTATATGAAAGAAATGACGAGTACTGGGGCGACAAGCCGGCTTATAAGAACCTGGTAATCCGCACAATTGTTGAGGCCAACAGCCGCGTAATTGAGCTGGAATCCGGAAATATTGATATTGCATTTGACATTCCTGCAAATGATGTTGAGAGGCTGGAGAACAACAAGGATACTGCTATTGTAAAACGTGCCAGCACAATTGTGGAATACATGGTTATGAATGTGACCAAGAAACCTCTTGATGATGTAAGAGTAAGGCAGGCCATTGACTGGGCCCTGGATGAAAACGCCATCCTTACAGCTGTCTGGAGAGGAAGTGCACAGTATTCTCCCACCACGGTGGCGCCAAGCATGAAGTATTTCGATGATTCTGATACGGACTGCAGGTATGATGTTGAGAAGGCAAAAGCGCTTCTGGCAGAGGCCGGGGTATCTGATCTTCACTTAAAACTGACCTGCGCAGAAAACACCAACAGACTGAACGAGGCTACCATCATCCAGGACATGCTGGCTCAGGTTGGAATAACCGTGGAGATCCAGAGTTATGAGGCGGGTACCTTCTATGACATGGTGGATGCCGGTGAGACAGAGATATTCCTGATCGGTTTTGGAGCCGTAGGATTCCCTGAGCCGGACAATAACATTTACGGACCGTTTAACAGCAAGCAGATTCCTACAAACAACATGGGCTTCTACTCTGACCCGGAGATGGATAAAATGCTTGAGGCGCAGAGAAATACCAGTGACGGACCGGAGAGGGAGCAGATCATCAAGGATATCCAGAAATATCTGCGCGTCAACCTTCCTGTTATTCCGGTTGCCAATACAGAGCAGGTTCTTGGTATCAGAAGCAATGTAAAGGGATTTGTGCCCACACCGGCAGGAAGCCATTTCTTCCAGAACGTACATTTTGAAAATGCTGAACAATAAATCTGCACTGAACCATAAGTCCGGGATTCAGGCATAAGAAAAAGGGCGCTGCAAAGGTTGGCTTTCTGTATGGATTATACAGGGCGGCTCACCCTGCAGCGCCTTGTGTCTTAGTGGGTTACGGCGTGTAAGAGCTCATAGCGAGGAGGAATAATATGATTACGAGAGTCAAAGGGTCCTATGTGATCGGCTATAACGGAGCGGATCATGAGATTATCCGGGACGGTGAGGTGGTTTACGAGAATGATACCATCATTTATGTGGGAAAGCATTATGAGGGGGAAGTCAGCAAGACAGAGGATGCAGGTAATGCCGTCATCATGCCTGGATTTATTGACTTAAATGCCCTTGGGGATATTGACCATGATATTCTCCACACGGAGGCTTTCAGCAATATCAGGAGCAGCCTGAATCCTTCAGAGGAGTATTTTGAGAAGGGCACTCATGAGGTGATGACAGCAGAGGAGGAGGCCTTCAAATCCCTTTATGCGTACACACAGCTGATTATGCACGGCATTACCACAGCCATGCCCATCACATCCACATACTATAAAAAATGGGCGGATACTTATGAAGAGGAAGAGGCGGGTGTCCATCACGCAGGCAGACTGGGTCTGAGGCTGTACACTTCTCCCAGCTACCAGTGCGGTCTGAACGTAGTCCGTCCTGACGGTACCATGACAGTCCGTTACCTGGAGGGGCAGGGAGAGGAAGGGTTAGAGAGAGCGGTCCGATTTATCCGCAAATATGACGGGGCCTATGATGGCCTGATCCGTGGGGCCCTGCTGCCTGAGCGGATTGAGACACAGACAGAGGAGAACCTGATCCGCACAAAACAGTATGCAGAGGAATTAAAGTGCCCCATTAAGCTCCACGCGGCACAGGGACTGTTTGAATACCGCTTCATAAAGGAGCGGACAGGCAAAAGCCCGGTGGAATATCTGGAGAGCATTGGATTTCTCGGAAAGAACGTGGGAATTCCCCACTGCTATATCGTAAAAGGTACCAGGTGGGTGGAGGATGGAGGGGACGATCTGTCTATCCTTTCAAATACAGGTACCACTGCCATATTCTGCCCGGTTATAATAGGGAGAAGCGGGCATTACCAGGATTCCTTTGCAAAATACCGCGCCAGGAATATCAATGTGGCAGTGGGAACAGATACGTTTCCACCTGATTTTTTCCAGAATATCCGCATTGCTTCCTGGTTCTCACAGATGGCGGAGAACAAGGTGGAAGGCTCTGCCATGGCTGATGTGTACAGGGCAGTAACCCTTGGAGGCTCCGCCCTTTTGGGGAGGGAGGACCTGGGCCGTCTGGCTCCCGGTGCAAAGGCTGACATGATAGCTGTGGATTTGGAGGATTTCCATATGGGAGCAGTGGATGATCCCATCCGCACGATTTTCATGTGCGGCTGCGGCCGTGACGTGAAGCTGTCCATTATTAACGGAAAGACTGTCATGAAGGACAGGACCATTGAAGGTGTGGACCTGGAGGAGATAAAGGCAAAGGGGCAGAAGTATTATGACAAGATGAGGATGGGATATATGGAGAGGGACTACCGCCATCTGTCTGAGGATGAGCTGTTTAGACCGTCATTTCCCATTCATAAATAAGAAGGGACTGTTCCGTAAGAAAGGTCAGGATTAAGGAGGATACATATGTACGATTTGCTGCTCACCAATGCTGTAGTCATTACAATGGACGAGAAACGGCGTGTGATTGAGAATGGGGCTGTGGGAGTAAAAGATGGAAGGATAGCTTTTGTGGGGGATAGCATGGAAGCGGAGCAATTTGAGGCAAAGGAGGTGCTGGACTGTAAAGACCATGTGGTCATGCCGGGGTTTGTGGATGCCCATGGCCATGGGGGACACAGCGCCTTTAAGTCCATTGTGGATCTTACAAGCTACTGGATGCCTGTGATGACCCACACATATAAAAACTATATTACTGACGACTTCTGGTACAATGAAGGCCGGCTTTCAGCCCTGGAACGCCTCCATGCCGGAGTCACCACCGGCGTATGCGTGCTGGGCTCCCAGCCGCGCTGTGACTCCCCTGTTCCCGCCTTTAACAACGCCAGGGCATACGCAGAGGTGGGGGTTAAGGATATTGTCTGCACAGGACCCTGCCATGTGCCGTGGCCTCACCGATTCAGCCGCTATACGGAGGACGGAGAGAGGCATATGTCCCAGGTTAGCTATGAGACTGTGTTAGAAAGCCTGGAGACAGTTGTGTCGGAGCTGAATCATGCCAACAGTGACCGGACCAGGGCTTACGTTGCTCCCTTTGGGGCAGTCACCTCCGTGGATCCCTCTGCCCCCACTTCTGCGGACCGCTGTGTGAAGCTTACAGAGCATGACCTGCAACAGGCCAGGGATATGAGGAGAATTGCGGAAAAATACAATACCCGTATTCATACAGATGCCTTTGGGGGTATGGTCCATCTGGCTTACCAGGATAAAGAAAATGCCCTCCTGGGCCCGGATGTCCATCTGCAGCACTGTACGGGCCTCTCATTTGATGAAGCGCTCATCATACAGAAGACAGATACCCATATCAGCGTGGCGCCGGGAATGCGCCAGTTGGTAAACAGGACACCGGTGATTGAGCTGCTGGAATTAGGAGTGACAGTGGCCCTGACAACGGACGGTTCCATGCTCACATCCGGTTTTGACATGTTCGACGCCATGAAACGGGCGCAGATGATCTTCCGCCGCGCCATGAATGATGATTATTATCTGCCGGCGGAGAAGGTGCTGGAGATGACCACCATTGACGCTGCAAGGTGTGTGGGACTGGATGAGGAGATTGGTTCCCTTGAAACAGGGAAAAGAGCGGATATTATAGCAATCGATCTGATGAATCCCCGCCTTATGCCGAGAATTAACCTGATAGAAACCCTGATTGGAAACGGACACCCCTCCGATGTGGACCTTGTGGTGGTGGATGGTGAGATCCGGCTGAGGGACGGCAAGGCCGTGGGAATCAATGAGAGGGAGATCCTTCTGAAGGCAGAAGAGGAAGCTCTGGAAACAGCAAAGCGGGCAAAACATCTGCACCCCTTTGCCTGGCCAGAAAAGGAACACTGGGGACAGACAAAGATATATTTTGATGAGGTGCGCTTCGATCTGGATGAAAACAGAAAAGACGGCGGACATTATTAGGAAGGCCGGGAACAATGTATGGGGAATTCGTTCCCCATACAGTTGATTTTCCCGCGGAATGAAGGATTATGGCAGGGCAGGTTCTTCGGAATCTGCTCTCACGGATGTGCATATTTTTAATATATGAAAATTAAATTTATGGAAACGATAGAATAGATATTGTAATATAGTAAAAGTTGTGTTAGAATATTAAACTAACAATGGGCTATCGCCAAATGGTAAGGCAACGGACTCTGACTCCGTCATTTCAAGGTTCGAATCCTTGTAGCCCAGCTACTAATCCCACAGATGAAAGTCTGTGGGATTTTGCTTGTATACCCAAGGGAATTTATGATACAATGAAGGGCGTAATACCGGGGCGGGGCATGGAAGCGCCGGCAGCAAAGGCTGCGTCCTGGTCCCGGGAGAATGAGGTAAATATGTATACATTTAACAGCAGGGTCCGTTACAGCGAAACGGATGAAGGAGGGTGCCTGTCGGTTTCAGGCATTATCAACTACATGCAGGACTGCAGCACATTCCAGTCAGAGGACTGCGGTGTGGGAGTGGGGTATCTGGAAGCCAGCCATAAAGCATGGCTTTTGTCATCCTGGCAGATTATGATAGACCGGTATCCCGGACTGGGGGAGAAGCTGGTGGTTGGAACATGGCATTGTGCGTCAAAGGGGATATACGGCTACCGTAACTTCGTTCTGCGGGACGGGGAGGGGACGGACGTGGTCAGGGCTGAATCCATGTGGTTCCTCTACGATACGGATAAGAACATTCCGATCCGGGTACGGCCCGGGGATACGGCTCCTTACGGCGAGCCGGAGCCAAGGCTGGTATTAAGCCCCTGCCCCAGGAAGATACCGGTGCCTGAAGACTGCAAAGCGGGTGAGCCTATTGTGGTTGCCAGACACCACATTGACACAAACCACCATGTGAATAATGCCCAGTATGTGGAAATGGCCAGGGAGGCCATACCGGAGGGGCTTGTGATAAAGGAGATACGGGCTGATTACAAAAAGGCGGCTGTATTGGGAGATGTCCTGACTCCGCGGGTAAGCGTGGCCCGGGATAGGGAGTGGACAGTGGTCCTTGAGGGCAGTACAGGAGAAATCTGCGCTGTGGTATGGCTGAGGACAAAAGGACAGGAGGAAGATTGAGATGATTGAATTAGGTAAAGTGCAGGAGCTTGTAATAATAAGAACAAAAGAATTCGGAGTATATCTGGCTGAGAAGGAAGGGGATGAGGCAGCTGTTCTTCTCCCAAAGAAGCAGGTGCCGGAGGGAGCCGGGATCGGGGACAAGGTAGAGGTGTTCATCTACAAAGATTCATCGGACCGCCTGATTGCCACCACGGGAAAGCCCAAACTTCAGGTGGGCGAGACAGCGAAGCTGGAGGTCAAGGATGTGGCTAAAATCGGAGCTTTTCTGGATATGGGACTGGAGAAGGATCTGCTTCTTCCGTTTAAGGAGCAGACCCACCCGGTAAGAAAAGGGGAGCAGTGCCTTGTCACCCTGTATGTGGATAAGAGCAGACGTCTGGCAGCTACCATGCGCGTCTATTCCCATATGAGCAACCAGTCGCCCTATAAGGCAGAGGACTGGGTTACGGGCACTATCTATGAAATCAATGAAACCATCGGCGCCTTTGTGGCGGTGGACCACAAATATTACGGACTTATTCCAAAAAAGGAGCTATACGGCAGGTTCAGGGAGGGGGATACGGTCCAGGCCAGGGTTACCAGGGTGCGCGAGGACGGAAAGCTGGATTTGTGCGTCAGGGAAAAATCCTATGTGCAGATGGGGACTGACGCAGAGAAGGTATTAAAGGTCATGGACGAATTCGACGGCGTGCTTCCCTTTAATGACAAGGCAAAGCCGGAGGTTATCATGCGCGAGTTCAGTATGAGCAAAAATGCCTTTAAGCGGGCCGTGGGCAGGCTTTTAAAGGAAGGCAGGATTCGTATTACGGACAAGACGATTGAGCGTGTATAAGCGTATGGAATGGGGAAGGAAGGCACATACTTTTTAGTACAGCATAAAATGTGCCGGAGGAACGGATTGTCTGTGCCTGCAGACGGTGCAGGCCGGCTCCGGTACATGGGGCATGGGTTGGGGAAAGGACGGGGAGACATGAAAAAGAGGAATCCGGCGGCGGATTATGCCATGATTGTGGCAGGGACATTCCTGATTGGCTTTGCCATCAAGAATATTTACGACCCTGTGAGCATGGTTACGGGCGGTGTGTCGGGCGTGGCCATTATTGCCAAGGAACTGTGGTCTGTTCCTCTGTGGCTGACCAATACAGTGTTAAACATCCCGTTATTTGCAGCCGGATTCTTTTTCTGCGGCTGGCGGTTTATCAAGCGCACCCTGTTCGCCACGGTCATGCTCTCTGTTTCCCTGTATGTTCTGCCGGAGGCGTCCTATCTGGGAAATGACCTGTTTCTGTCAGCATTATTTGGGGGAATCATAAGCGGTGTGGGAACCGGCCTGGTGTTTCTGACCAGCTGCACCACCGGAGGTACGGATTTGCTGGCGGCCCTGATCCAGAAACGCCTTAAGCACTATACCCTGGCCCAAATCATGCAGGTGCTGGACGGATTGATTGTGGTGGCGGGCGCCTCCGTGTTCGGCATCAGGAGCGCTCTTTACGCCCTTATCGCCATTTTCTGTGTGGCTAAGGTCACGGACGGCCTGATAGAGGGGCTTAAGTTTTCCAAACAGGCTTATATTATCTCCGAGCATTACCGGGAGATTGCAGAGGCCATCATGGAACAGATGGGAAGGGGAGTGACCAGCCTGGAGGCCAGGGGGATGTACTCGGACCAGGAAAAGAAGATGCTGTTTTGTGTGGTTTCGAAGAAAGAAATTGTGCGGTTAAAGGAGATTGTGGCGGAGTTTGACAGCAGCGCATTTGTTATTGTAAGTGATGCCAGAGAGGTATTTGGTGAAGGATTTATCGAATATTAGGCCCTGAATTTTGTGGCTTTTGCCGATATTTTCGGGAAAAACGCAGTTGATTAACATAATTAACAAAAAGTTGGCGGCAAATATTGGAATACTTTGTGATTTAGGACATTTTTTTTTCCCCGTATACAAATTAGCTAAAACCCCAATTTTGATTTTGTGGATTTGCGATATGGATTCCCCAGGGGGTTTCATGTATTATAAGAGCAGTTACAAAAGAGGGTAAAACACATATGTGTTAAGCGTATTATTAGGAGGAAAAAACAGAATGGCTAGTTTATCACTGAAGAACGTAACAAAGAAATATCCAAATGGATTTGTAGCAGTTAAGGAATTCAATCTTGAAATCGCCGACAAGGAATTTATCATTTTCGTAGGTCCTTCAGGATGCGGTAAGTCCACAACCCTTCGTATGATTGCCGGTCTGGAAGACATCTCATCCGGTGAACTCTACATCGACGATAAGCTGGTTAATGACGTTGAACCAAAGGACAGAGATATCGCCATGGTATTCCAGAACTATGCTCTGTATCCACATATGTCTGTATATGACAATATGGCTTTCGGTCTGAAACTGAGAAAGACGCCGAAGGATGAAATTGACAAGAAAGTGCATGACGCAGCCAAGATTCTCGACCTGGAGCATCTGCTGGACCGTAAGCCAAAGGCTCTTTCCGGCGGCCAGAGACAGCGTGTTGCCATGGGACGCGCCATTGTCCGCAGCCCCAAGGTATTCCTGATGGACGAGCCGCTGTCCAACCTGGATGCAAAGCTGAGAGGACAGATGCGTGTTGAGATTTCCAAGCTTCACCAGAGACTGGAGACCACCATTATCTACGTTACTCATGACCAGACAGAGGCCATGACACTGGGTACCAGAATCGTCGTTATGAAGGACGGCATCATCCAGCAGGTGGATAATCCACAGAATCTGTATGATAAGCCATGCAACAAGTTTGTGGCAGGATTCATCGGAGCTCCCCAGATGAACATGATAGATGCAACCGTCGGCAAGGACGGTGCTCTGACAACCTTAAGCTTCGGCGGACACACCGTAGCCCTTTCAGAGGCCAAGTCCAAGAAGTTAGAGGACGCCGGATACATAGGAAAGGTAGTTACCCTGGGTATCCGTCCCGAGGACCTTCACGACGAGGAATCCTACCTGGCCATGTCTCCAAAGAGCGTATTTGAGGCCACTGTCCGCGTATACGAGATGTTAGGCTCCGAGGTTCTGTTATACTTTGATATCGAGGACGCGAACTTTGTTGCCAAGGTAAATCCACGTACCACCGCAAGGCCTGGCGATACCATCAAGCTGGCCATGGATTTAGAGAAGATTCACATTTTCGACAAGGATACGGAACTGGTTGTTCTTAACTAATACAAACAAACCGTAAGTGAAAATTAAGGTAAAAAGAAGCAGGAGAGTATACAACTCTCTTGCTTTTTTTGTAATTTTGCATTAAAATATGAAAATAGGGATATTAGTTACTCCGAATACGTTTGAAAAGGAGAGTATAGAATGATTTCAAATCAGATACTTCAAACCACACTGGATGGATTAAAGGCAATTACAAGAATTGATTTGGGTATATGTGATACAGAGGGAAAAGTGCTGGCTTCTACATTTACCGATGCGGAAGACTCCGAGAGCTCGGTTCTGGTTTTCGTGGACTCACCGGCGGACAGCCAGGTTATCCAGGGATACCAGTTCTTCAAGGTGTTTGATGAGCACCAGCTGGAATACATCCTCTTAGCAAAGGGGGCCAGCGATGATGTATACATGGTTGGCAAACTGGCCGCATTCCAGATTCAGAACCTGCTGGTAGCTTATAAGGAGCGTTTTGATAAGGATAACTTTATCAAGAACCTGCTTCTGGACAACCTGCTGCTGGTAGACATCTACAACAGGGCAAAGAAGCTGCACATTGACACGGATGTAAAGCGTGTGGTCTATATCATCGAGACCCACAACGAGAAGGATGTCAATGCGCTGGAGACAGTGAGAAGCCTCTTCGCGTCCAAGACAAAGGATTTCATCACAGCTGTGGATGAGAAGAACATTATTCTGGTGAAGGAAGTACGCCAGGGAGAAACCTACGGGGAGCTGGACAAAACAGCCAACACCGTACTTGATATGCTTAACACCGAGGCCATGACAAAGGTGCGGGTGGCATACGGCACCATTATCAATGACATCAAGGAAGTTTCCCGTTCCTACAAGGAAGCCAAGATGGCGTTAGACGTAGGCAAGATTTTCTATGCCAATAAGAACGTTATCGCTTACAACAATCTGGGTATCGGACGCCTGATTTATCAGCTGCCCATTCCGCTGTGCAAAATGTTTATCCGCGAGGTATTTGACGGCAAGTCTCCGGACGAGTTTGATGAGGAGACACTGGCCACTATCAACAAGTTCTTTGAGAACAGCCTGAATGTGTCCGAGACCTCCAGACAGCTTTATATCCACAGGAATACCCTTGTATACCGTCTGGATAAGCTTCAGAAGAGCACCGGATTAGATCTGCGCATTTTTGAGGACGCCATCACCTTTAAGATTGCCCTGATGGTTGCCAAGTATATGAAGTATATGGAAAGCCTGGATTATTAGGCCGGAGTCGGTGGATGATAGAGATAAGCAATGTGAGCAAAACCTACGAGACAGGGAACAAGGCCATTAAGGATGTATCCCTTACCATTGATGACGGTGAGTTCGTGTTCATCGTAGGAAGAAGCGGTTCCGGCAAGAGTACGCTGATGAAGCTGCTCCTCAAGGAGCTGGAACCCACAAAGGGACGTATTGTGGTGAACGATATGGACCTGGGAAGGATGCCGAGAAGGTATGTTCCCAAATACCGCAGAAGATTAGGCGTGGTCTTTCAGGATTTCAGACTCCTGAAGGACCGCACTGTGTTTGAGAATGTTGCATTTGCCCAGAGGGTAATCGGGGTGCCGCCCAGGATAATCCGGGAAACAGTGCCGGAGATGCTCAGGCTGGTCGGGCTGTCGTCCAAGTACAAGGCCTACCCCAGACAGCTGTCCGGAGGCGAGCAGCAGAGAGTGGCCATCGCCAGGGCTTTGATCAATGACCCTGAGGTGCTCCTTGCAGACGAGCCCACCGGTAACCTGGACAGCTTTAATACCCATGAAATCATGAGGCTTCTGGAGGAGATTAACCAGAGGGGGACTACTGTGATTGTGATTACACACAGTCAGGAAATGGTGGATGAGATGAACAAGCGGATCATTACCATGGAACGGGGGTCGGTTATCAGTGATGTGGGCGGATATTATTAGGGTGCTGCCGCAGCGGCTCTGGAGAGCTTACGGGTATGCTTATTCCGCCGGAAAGGCAAATGAACAGCAATGAGAATCAGTACATTTTGGTATTGCCTGAAACAGGGCATCATTAATATATGCAGAAATATTTTGTTTTCGCTGGCATCTATAGCGACTATTTCTGCATGTATTTTTTTATTCTGTCTTTTTTTCGCCCTGATAGCCAATGTGCAGAATGTGGCAAAGACAGCAGAGACAACAGTGGGAATCACTGTATTTTTTGATGAGGATATGCCGGAGGAGCAGATTCTGGCTGCCGGCGATGGTATCCGGGGCTGGGAAGAGGTGCGGGAGGCGCAGTACATATCCGCTGCCCAGGCATGGGAGAACTTTAAGACAGATTATTTTGAGGGGATGGAGGAGCTGGCAGAGGGATTTGCAGACGACAATCCGCTGTCCGGTTCCGCCTCCTATGAGATATTTCTCAATAATATTGAGGAACAGGATAAAATCGTGGAGCGTCTGGAAGGCATGGAGGGCGTGAGAAAGGTGCGCTATTCCAGTACGGCTGTGGCCGGGCTGACCAGTGCGGGAAAGATGGTTGGGGCCATGTCGGCCGTTATTATCTGCGTACTGCTGGCCGTGGCGGTTTTCCTGATTAGCAATACCATTTCCGTGGCCGCGGCCTTCCGCAGGAGGGAAAATGAAATCATGCGCTTAATCGGCGCCACCAATTATATGATTCGTGCGCCTTTTGTGGTGGAGGGCGTGCTCCTTGGCGCTTTGGGAGCAGCGGTGCCGCTGGCAGGCATGTATGCGCTTTACCAGAGGGCGGTCATCTATATCAGTGAGCATTATCAGATGCTGACAGGCATGTTTGAACCCATACCTCTGGGAAATATATTTCCCTATATGGCTGCAACAGCCGGGTGCCTGGGTGTGGGCATTGGTTTTTTTGTCAGTTATTTTACCATCCACCGTCACTTGAAGGTATAGGGAAGGAGGATGTGAATGAGGATAAGACATTGGATTTGTGCGGCAGCGCTGTCAGGCGGTCTTTTGATGGGCGGTATGGCGGCATTTTCGGCCTACGCCACCAGTGTGGAGATAGAGGATGCCAAGAAACAGGTATCTGCTTTGGAAGAGGAAAAGAAGAAGGTGGAGAGTACCCTGAACCAGCTGGAGGGATTAAAGGCAGATACGGCAGCTTATGTGAAGAAGCTGGACGGCAGTCTGTCCTCCCTGGCAGAGGAGCTGGAACAGCTGGGAAACCGGATTACCCTTAAGGAAGAGGAGATAGACCAGGCCCAGATACAGTTAGAGGAGGCCAGACGCGAGGAAGAGCACCAGTATGACAGCATGAAGCTGCGCATCAAGTACATGTATGAGAACGGCCAGAACAATCTGCTGGATATGGTTATGGAGTCCGGCAGCATATCGGAGCTGTTAAACCGCGCGGAATACGTGAGCCAGATTGCGGAATATGACAGGAAGATGCTGACAGCTTATGCTTCTGCAAAGGAGCAGGTGGCTGCCAGAGAACAGAACCTGGAGAAGGAGCATGGGGAGCTTTTGGTGCTTCAGGAGTCCACCCAGGCCAAACAGGCTTCCATGCAGCAGCTGATGGATTCCAAGCAGAAGGAGCTGGATTCCTATAATTCCAAGATTGCCATGGCCCAGGATGAGCTGGACCAGTACAATGCAGACATCAAAGCCCAGGAAGATCAGATGAAGCGAATCGAGGCCGAGATGAAGCGGAGGGAAGAGGAAGCCAGAAAAAAGGCGGAAGCAGCCGGCAAGACGTATACCGTATCGAATTTGGGGAATATTAGTTTTAAGTGGCCCTGTCCGTCCAGCAGCAGGATTACCTCTAATTTTGGAGACAGGGAGTCTCCCACAGAAGGGGCATCCAGCAACCATAAGGGAATTGATATCAGTGCCAGCACAGGGGCGGATATCATTGCTGCGGCTGATGGCGAGGTGGTGATATCTACATACAGCTATTCGGCGGGCAATTATATTATGATTGACCACGGAGGCGGGGTGAGCACGGTCTACATGCACAGCTCCAAGCTGCTGGTGGGCGTGGGGGAAAAGGTGACAAAAGGCCAGGTGATTGCAAAGGTAGGTTCCACCGGTTATTCCACCGGTCCCCACCTGCATTTCGGAATCCGCTCAGGGGGCACCTATGTAAATCCCCGAAGTTATGTAAGCCCGTGACCTGTCATAGGATAGAGGGAACGGACAGATAGGAGACGTAAATTGGAAAATCGTGAATTTGACAGACAGGAACATAATATGGGCGGACAGCCGGATGGTCCCTACAGGGACAACGGACCGGGACCCCAGGACGGGAACCGGAACGGCTCAGGAAAGAACCGGTTCTGGGCCGGGGCTCTGGTGGGAGCCCTTGTAACCGCCTTTGTGGGATTGATTGTGGTGGGCATGTCGGCCGGCATCTATATCTTTGGTAAACGGGTTATGAGCCGTCAGCCCAGCGTGGCCATCGAGGGCAAGGGACCGGGAATCACAGACGGAAGCAGCCATGAAGGCGGCGTGGACTTTGACCGGGTTACGGCCAAGATGTCCATGATTCAGCAAATCATAGATCTTCACTTCCTGTACGACGAGGACGCCGGAAATGTGGAGGATTTTATTTACAGAGGAATGCTGGCTGGCCTGGATGACCCTTATTCCACGTATTATACGGAGGAGGATTTCCGTTCCATCAATGACAGCACAAAGGGAACCTACTCCGGTATCGGAGCCATGTTAAGCCAGAACAGAACCACGGGGTTATGTACCATCGTGAAGGTGTTCGAGGGTTCCCCGGCCCTGGAGGCAGGGATGCAGCCCGGAGACATTATATATAAGGTGGGCGATACCCTGGTGGCTTCCGAAAGTCTGGATGTGCTGGTGAACAATTACATCAAGGGCGAAGAAGGCACGGATGTGGCTATCACGGTGTACAGGGCAGACAAAGACGAGTATGTGGATATGTCCGTTACGCGGCGCAAAATCGAAGTGCCCACTGTGGAATACAGCATGCTGGACGATAAAATCGGCCGGATTGCAGTCTCAGAATTTGATGTGATTACAGTGGAGCAGTTTGAGCAGGCAGTGGATGAGCTGCAGAAGGACGGTATGGAGGGGCTGATTATCGACCTGCGGAGCAATCCGGGCGGAGTCCTGGACAGCGCTGTTAAGATGGTGGATTATATTCTCCCCGATGATTTGGACCAGTATGAAAAGGGCAAGGGAAAAACCCTGATTGTTTACACGGCCGACAAGAATGAAAAGGGCGATGTATTTACCGCCTCAGACGGTCATGAGCTGAAAATGCCCATTGTCATTCTGGTTAATGGGGACTCAGCCAGCGCTTCCGAGGTGTTTACAGGCGCGCTGAAGGATTATGACTGGGCCACCGTGGTGGGAACCACCAGCTACGGAAAGGGAATTGTACAGAACCTGATACCTCTGGGAGACGGTTCCGCCATCAAGATTACCACAGCCCATTACTACACGCCCAGCGGTTTTGACCTGCACGGAAAGGGAATAGAACCGGATGTGGAAGTGGAACTGGATGAGAAGCTTAAAACCCAGGCAGTGGTGAAGCCGGAGGAAGACAACCAGCTTCAGAAGGCAGTCCAGGTGTTGAAGGAAAACAAATAAGAAGTGTGGAACAGGGCCCCGGTCATGGCTATTATGGCCGGGGCTTTTGTACTGTCTGCATTTCCAGACAGGCTATTGCTATTTACTACGGCTTTTGCTATACTTACATAATATATTTGAGAAGCCCGCGGTATGTTGAGAAGCCGCGATTATATAATATAAAGGAAATTGATTCTCACAGATTAGATTTGGAATGGATGGTTGAATTATGGGAGATATGACAGAGCAGGACAGCGCACATGCAGCTGAAAATACAGTAATCAAGTGTCCGGCAGTCCTGGAAGCTCTGAGAACAGGTATAATATGTTGCCTGCTGGACGAGGATCTGACTTTTCTATGGGGGAATTCCAGCTTTTTCAGTGGTATTGGATATACCGCTGAACGTTTTGGCGGCCTCTTTTCCACACTGCGGCAGTATTATGCAGCGATGCCCGATGTGTTTTCCTGTATCCGGCAGGAACTGACCCAGGCGGTTGAGAATGAAAGGCAGGATATTGAACTGACTGTCCGTCTGCCCCTTAAGGAGGGCGGATATTCCTGGAAACATCTTTATGGGACCGTCAGGGAGGATTCTTTAGCGGGCGGGAAGGTATTGCAGGCAGAGCTTGCGGGAGTGGATGCCCTGGCTGCCGGGAAAGAGGAACTGGAACGGCTCTACCGGCAGAAGCTGCAGTATTTCCATTTTATGCTGGATACATACGAGGGCAATGCATATATCAGCGATATGGACACCTATGAGCTGCTGTATGTGAACCAGCATTCCTGCGAGGTACTGGGGATGCCGGCGGTGAAAGCGGCGGGGCGTAAGTGTTATGAAGTAATCCAGGGAAGGACGAGTCCCTGCCCGTTCTGTACCAACAGCAAAATAACCGAGAATGAATTTTACGAGTGGGAGTTCCAGAACCCGGTTTTGGAGCGGACATTCCGAATTAAGAACAGGATTATCGACTGGGAAGGACACCGGGCGCGGCTGGAGCTTTCCCATGATATGTACAGCACGGAATATAAGCTGGCAAAGAAGGACCAGGAGCGGGATGCGTTGGTTCGCAGCGTCCCCGGCGGGCTGGCGCGGGTGGACGGACGGGATATGCGGACTGTCCTCTGGTACAGCGGCAGTTTTTTGGACCTGATTGGATATACGAAAGAAGAGTTCGAGCAGGAGATGCATTCCCAGTGCAGTTATGTACACCCGGACGATAAGGAACGCGTTGCTGCTGTTATGCTGCAGTCCAGGGAGACTGGCAGGCCCACTATGGTGGAGAGCCGCATTTTCACTCAGGACGGTAAGGTTAAGATTTTACTGATGACATGCAGCTATGTCAGCGGGGAGGAGAACTGGGACGGTATTCCCTCCTATTATACGGTTGGTATCGACGTCACGGCGGAGCGCACGGAGCAGGCCCGGCAGAGGCAGGCCCTGGAAGATGCCTGCCAGGCAGCACAAATCGCCAACGATGCAAAGACCAACTTCCTTTCATCCATGTCCCATGATATTCGCACGCCAATGAACGCTATCATCGGCATGGCGGTTATTGCGCAGGCGAACCTGCAATCTCCGGAAAAGATACAAGACTGCCTGAATAAAATCAATGTTTCCAGCCGACATCTTTTAAACCTTATCAATGAGGTATTGGATATGTCCAGAATCGAAAGCGGGAAAATCGATCTTATTTCAGAGAACGTTTCGCTGCCAGAGCTGATTGAGGACGTTATGGATGTATTCAGGCCCCTGGCCGCGGAAAAACACCTGGAGCTGCAGATTAACGCTGACCATGTGCGGCATGAAAAAGTGGTAACAGATCAGAACCGCCTGCAGCAGGTTCTGGTGAACCTGCTCTCCAATGCCATAAAATATACCCCTGAGGGAGGCAGTGTGGGTCTCAGGGTCCGTGAAATTCCGGCTTTTGCAAAGGGCAAGGGGCAGTATGAATTTATCGTCACCGACAACGGAATTGGGATGTCCGGAGATTTCATCCCTCATATTTTTGAACCTTTCTCCCGGACCGAGGAGTCAAAGACCAATCAGATACAGGGGACAGGTCTTGGCATGGCTATTACCCAGAATATTGTCAGCATGATGAATGGCACGATTGAGGTTAAGAGCGTCCTGGGAGAAGGAAGCCAGTTTATTGTGGCTGTATCCTTTAAGCTGTGCGAAGAGGCAGAGGATAACAATGCAGAGCTCTCCGGCCTGCCGGTACTTGTGGTGGACGATGACCAGGTTATCTGCGAAAGCGCCGCCGAGATTCTGGATGATCTGGGGATGCGGAGCAGCTGGGTACTCTCGGGCAAAGAAGCCATTCGCCGCGTTGTGGAAGCCCATGAGGCGGAGGATGACTTCTTCTCCCTTATTTTGGACTGGAAGATGCCTGGAATGGACGGACTGGAAACGCTCAAGGTGATTCGAAGGAAGCTGGGGATGGATGTTCCCATCATTGTGGTATCCGCCTATGACTACTCTGAGATTGAGGACGAGTTTAGGATGGCGGGAGCAGACGCATTTATCACCAAACCGCTTTTCAGATCCAAAATTGCCCATACCTTCCACCAGTTCTGCCGGGAGGGGCGCACCGATGCCTCATCGCTTCCCGGCGGGGAAGTTTACACCATCATGGAAGGAAAGCGGATTCTGCTGGTGGAGGACAATCAACTCAACCGTGAAATCGCTGTGGAGCTGCTGAAGATGCATGGCTTTCTGATCGACGAGGCTGAGAACGGCCGGCTTGCAGTGGAGAAGTTTGCGTCTTCCGGGCCGGAAGAATATGACTGTATTTTAATGGATATCCAAATGCCGGTGATGGATGGTTATCAGGCTTCTGAAGCAATCCGAGCGCTGACGCGGGAGGATGCCAGAACGGTTCCCATTCTGGCTCTGACAGCCAATGCCTTTGCCACTGATATTGGAAAGGCACACTGCGCCGGCATGAACGACCATGTGGCAAAACCCATTGAAGTGGAGCGTTTTATGGAAACACTGCGGAGATGGATTAGATAGTTCTAGGATTATGAATCAAAAGGGAATCCGGAAGGTTTATGTGCAGCTTGGCGCGTTGCCTATCAAAAAGTTTTATGAAAAAGCTCTGTGGGAAGGCTCTGTGGAAAAGCTCTGTGGAAAAGCAATCCACAGGGCTTTTTCTGTTCTGCTATATTTTGTCTGGAATTGCTTTCCGCTGCCGTAATGACAAGATGGAGCAGACAATCAGCTGCTCAGAACGTGTTAAGAAAGAACAGTTGGATAAAAAAGAACAAATGTTCCTGCCTCCGCCTATACTTTTCAGGCTGTCTATGTTATAATTTTTAATGACCTTTCCTACAAGTATTTTTTACCGGGTTATTACATTCCACAATATACTCTGCCCGCCCGGTTCCGAAGTAATTTCAAAAAGCTTTTTCCGGAGAACACAGTGGGGCACGTCATTTCTTTTTAAACGTGTTTATGGAAACATTGGGCAGATATATCGGTGGTCAACGACTCAGGATCAAGAAGTATCAACGAGAAGAAAGGAAGTCAATTTCAATCAAAAGATAAAGAAGGCCGAGAGAGAACCCGGGCCAAGGGGATAGAATTATGAAAACATAGTTACATTTTACGTATTTGTATACTATAAAGGAGACTTCACTATGGATCATTTTGAATTAGTATCAGAATTTCAGCCCACCGGCGACCAGCCGCAGGCCATTGAGCAGCTGGTTAAAGGCTTCAAAGAAGGCAACCAATTCGAGACTTTACTAGGGGTTACAGGCTCTGGAAAGACCTTTACTATGGCTAACGTAATCCAGCAATTACAAAAGCCTACCCTTATCATTGCCCACAACAAAACCCTGGCCGCCCAGCTCTATTCCGAGTTCAAAGAGTTTTTTCCGAAGAATGCGGTGGAGTATTTTGTGAGCTATTACGACTACTACCAACCCGAAGCCTACGTTCCGTCCACGGACACCTACATTGAAAAGGATTCTTCCATTAATGATGAGATAGACAAGCTGCGCCATTCCGCCACCGCCGCCCTGTCAGAACGGGAGGATGTGATTATCGTGGCTTCCGTATCCTGTATCTACGGCCTGGGCAGCCCTATTGATTATAAGGAGATGGTCATTTCGCTGAGACCCGGTATGATTAAGGACCGGGATGAGGTCATTCATAAGCTTATTGACATCCAGTATGACAGGAACGATATGGACTTTAAGCGGGGAACTTTCCGGGTGAGGGGGGATGTTCTGGATATATATCCGGCATACTCCGATGGGGTGGCCTACCGGGTGGAATTTTTTGGGGATGAGGTGGACCGGATATCAGAAATTGATACGCTGACCGATGAAACCAAAGCCCAGCTGGGCCATGTGGCTATTTTCCCCGCATCCCATTATGTGGTGCCGAAGGAGAAGATGATGGAAGCCACAGAGAACATTCTGACAGAGCTGGAGGAGCGTGTCACATTTTTTAAGAGTGAGGATAAGCTTCTGGAGGCCCAGCGCATATCGGAACGGACAAACTTTGATGTGGAGATGATGCGTGAGACCGGATTTTGTTCGGGCATTGAGAATTATTCCCGACATCTGACAGGAGGCCTGCCCGGGGAACCTCCTTGTACACTCATTGATTATTTCCCTGAAGATTTCCTGATTATTGTGGATGAATCCCACATAACCCTTCCACAGGTGCGCGGAATGTATGCCGGCGACCGGTCCAGAAAGACCACGCTGGTGGACTTTGGATTCCGCCTCCCATCTGCTCTGGATAACAGGCCTCTGGCGTTTCCTGAGTTTGAGTCTAAAATCAATCAGATGATGTTTGTTTCTGCAACTCCCTCTGCCTACGAGGCAGAACATGAGCTTATGAGGGTGGAACAAATCATACGTCCCACCGGACTTCTGGATCCGGAGATATCGGTGCGGCCTGTGGAGGGCCAGATTGATGACCTGGTTTCTGAAGTGAACAAGGAGGTGGCGGCCCATCACAAAGTACTTATCACCACTCTGACCAAACGGATGGCAGAGGACCTCACCGACTACATGAGAGAGGTAGGTATCCGGGTTAAGTATCTTCATTCGGATATTGATACGTTGGAACGGGCTGAAATCATCCGGGATATGCGAATGGATGTGTTCGATGTCCTGGTGGGCATCAACCTGCTGCGGGAAGGACTGGATATTCCTGAAATTACACTGGTGGCTATCCTGGACGCGGATAAAGAGGGATTCCTGCGTTCAGAGACATCCCTGATTCAGACCATTGGCCGTGCAGCCCGCAACAGCGAAGGTCATGTCATTATGTATGCGGACAAGGTGACGGACTCCATGGCTGTGGCAATCGAGGAGACCAACCGAAGACGCCAGATACAGCAGAAGTACAACGAGGACCATGGAATCACACCCACCACCATCAAAAAGGCTGTCAGAGATTTGATTGCCATATCCAAGGCAGTGAATGCAGATGACAAGCACTTTAAGAAGGATCCCGAGTCCATGGACGAGAAGGAATTAAAGAAGCTGTCAAAGGAACTGGAAAAGAAGATGCACCAGGCTGCTGCGGAGCTGAATTTCGAGGAAGCGGCAAGGCTGCGTGACAGAATGATAGAAATTAAGAAAATGCTGCAAGACATGTAATTTTCTGTAACTCATGGAACATTGTACCTAAAAATGTAATATTCTCTTAAGGATTATTAAATTGTACAATAGATGTCACTACTTTATAATAAAGATAGGCAATAAATAACAATTGATTGCAAATATAGACGAGGAGGATAAGTTTTATGAGGAGAAAAAGAGGGCTATGTCTGCTGCTGGCAGCATCTATGGCATTGGGCAGTAGTTTCACTGTATTGGCAGCGGATAAAAAGATTGACACGGTGAAGCTGAGTTTTTCCTATTCAAAGGCGCCGGAGAGCGGGGACGAAATAGGAGACATTACGGTTAAGGCCGGCAGCAGCGGATTTGAAGTGGACTCTGCCGAGTATACCAATATAGAGGACCAGGATACCTGGACGGTTGGAGATATACCGGAGGTAAAGGTGGAACTGTCAGCCAAGGACGGATACAAGTTCTCCTATACATCCAAAAGCCACTTCTCTCTTTCTGGATGTAATGCGGATTTCAAGAAAGCAAAGATTTATGACGATGGCCAGTACATTGAAGTGTATGCTGAGTTAAAACGTATCGGCGGCAAGCTTCAGGGTGCGTCGGAGCTGGAATGGAATGATACCACGGCTGAGTGGGAGGAGATTGAAGGCGCTAAGAGCTATGATGTAAAGCTGCTCCGCGACGACAAGACAGTCACTACGGTCAGCACTACAGGAACCTCATATAATTTTGCAGGTTATTTTAACCGGGAGGGAGACTATACCTTCCGTGTAAGGGCTATTTCCCGTTACAATAATAAGACAGGTGAATGGTCCGAGGATTCCAACTCCCTGTATATTGATGAGGATGAGCTTGGCCGCTATGGCGGAAGCGGACATTGGGAGCAGGATGGTACTGGTGTATGGTATGCGTATGATACCGGCGGATATCCGGCCTCCTGTTGGAAACAGATTAACGGCGCATGGTATTATTTCAATAACAAGGGGTATATTGTTACCGGCTGGCAGAAGCTGGATGGGACCTGGTACTATCTGAACCCTTCCAACGGTATCATGATGACCGGCTGGCAGGCTATCAACGGCAAATGGTATTATATGAACGGCAGCGGTGAGATGCAGACCGGCTGGCAGGCCATTAATGGCAGATGGTATTATCTGGACGGCAGCGGCGCCATGCAGACCGGCTGGCAGAGGCTGGGCGGACAGTGGTATTACTTAGACCCCAGCGGCGCCATGCAGACCGGCTGGCAGGCTATTAATGGCAAGTATTACTATCTGGGCACCAATGGAGCCATGTATTATAATACATGGACGCCGGACGGAAAATATGTGGATGGTTCAGGAGCCTGGGTGCAGTAAATCTTAATACGAATATACAGAACGGAAACATAAAGAAATATAGAGAAAAAGCAGGAAAAGATGCAGCGGAGAGATTCGCTGTATCTTTTTTTGAATTGAGTTTGTCATAACAAACTCTTTTTATTGACATTTTTTCGCATTAAGCATACAATGAATATGGTTTAAATGTAACTACAAAAGGAGACAGGCATCAATGCAGAAAAAGCTGAATGAGTGTGAGATCGGCGGCCGGTATGTTGTATCGGGCGTGCAGGTGGATGAGAGCATTACCAGACGTCTTGAGGCCCTGGGGGTCAATGAGGGGACGCCTGTAAATATATTGAATAAGAAAGGCAGCGGAAGCGTTATCATCAAGGTGCGCGGGACGCGTCTGGCCTTGGGAAAGCGCTTGTCCGAAGGTATTACGGTCAGGGAGGAACAGGCATCATGAACGGACGCGCAAGAGCAGATGGGACGGATACGTACGGCAGTGTGATTCTGGGAGACAGCGGGGCGAAGAAGATGGATTTCCAAGATCAGCATGAGGATGACAGGACGCCGATCACAGTTGGATTTGTAGGCAATCCTAACTGCGGCAAGACCACGTTGTTTAACGCCTTTACCGGCGCTAAACTTAAGGTGGCTAACTGGCCCGGTGTTACGGTGGAGCGGGTGGAAGGTGAAACCAGCTATAAAGGGCGTCCCATCAAGGTTATCGACCTGCCGGGCATCTACAGCCTTACCTCCTATACCATAGAGGAAAAGGTCACCCGCAAATGTATTGAGGACGGTGGTGTGGATGTCATCATCAATGTGGTGGATGCGTCTTCCCTGGAGAGAAACCTGTATCTTACCATGCAGCTCATTGAGCTTAAGAAGCCGGTAATCCTGGCACTGAATATGATGGATATTGTGGAAGAGCGGGGCATGGAAATTGATATGCACCGTCTCCCGGAGCTGCTGGGTGAGATACCGGTTGTCCCTGTATCAGCCAGGAAACGGACAGGACTGGATGTGCTGATGCACGCAGTGGTCCACCACTATGAGGAGGGACCTCAGGGGGTGGTTATACGCTACAGCCAGGAGGTGGAGGAGAAAATCAGGCTGATTGAGGAAGCGCTGTATAAAAAGTACGGCGAGATGGATAATATGCGCTGGCATGCTATTAAGTTCCTGGAGTTTGACCAGGTGGTGATTGACGATCATCCTCTGGACGATATTGCCGTGATTCTTCCACGCAATTATGAAAAACAGATTATCAATGAGAAGTATGATTATATAGAAGAGGTCATAAAGGAGTGCCTTTTTAATAAGGATGAAAAGGCTGCTACCACGGATAAGGTGGACCGGCTTATGACCCATCCTGTATGGGGAATTCCTGTGTTCTTGGGGATCATGGCTCTGGTATTTTTCCTGACGTTTACAGTGGGTGATTTTTTAAAGGAGTATTTCCAGATGGGTCTGGATATGTTTTCCGGTGCAGTCCTGTCACTTCTTACCAGTGTCCACGCGGCTCAGTGGATCACCTCCCTGATCGTGGACGGCATCATTGCAGGCGTGGGAGGTATACTTACTTTCCTGCCCAATATTTTCATCCTGTTCCTTGCCCTGGCTTTCCTGGAGGACAGCGGATATATGGCAAGGGTAGCGTATGTGATGAATGAAACCATGGGTATGGTAGGGCTGTCCGGTAAGGCGTTTTTACCCATGCTTTTAGGGTTTGGCTGTACGGTTCCTGCGGTCATGGCTACCAGGGCTCTGGAGAGTGTGAAGGACAGGCGGAGGACTATTTTAATCACACCCTTTATGTCCTGTTCCGCCAGGCTGCCGATTTACGTATTATTTGCGGAAATGTTTTTTCCGGACAGGGCTCTGATAGTGGCCTACTCCCTCTATATCATCGGCCTGTGCATGGCAATCCTGGTGGCGTTTATCGTACATATCCATGGAAAGAATGACAGCGCCCAGAACGCCCTGCTGATTGAGCTGCCCGAGTATAAGACGCCTAACGGCCGCACGGTATCCATCTATGTATGGGATAAGGTGAAGGACTATCTCAGCAAGGCAGGAACCACAATTTTCATTGCCTCCATCGTGCTCTGGTTCGTGCTGAACCTTGGTCCGGAGGGATTCGTGTCTGACGTGTCCCACAGCTTTGCCGCAATCATCGGTCATGTTCTGGTGCCGGTTCTGAGGCCGGCTGGTCTGGGGCAGTGGCAGGTGGCAGTGGCCCTTATTTCCGGCCTCTCTGCAAAGGAAGTGGTTGTCTCCAGTTTCAGCGTTCTGTACGGAATCAGCAATGTAAACTCCGCTGCCGGTATGACAGCGCTTTCCACTCAGCTCGCCATGGCTGGTTTTGGAGGTGTGAACGCCTATGCCCTGATGATATTCTGTCTCCTGTATTCACCCTGTATCGCGGCAGTGGCAACCATTAAACGGGAGACAGGATCCTGGAGATGGACCATAGGAATGGTGCTGTTCCAGCTGGCCGTGGCCTGGGCAGGGGCAATGCTGGTATTTCAGCTGGGCAGTCTTATATTTGGATAAGGACCGTACCGGGGAACAGCCTGGGCTGCCCGGAATTTTAAGGTCAGCAAATGGAAGCGGGGCCGGAGGATGCCATGGTGACCTCCCCCGTTTCCCTTGAATAGAGATATACCTGATTGGACAGGCGGTCTTCCTCAGGGACCTCGGACCGGTTAATGTGAGTCACCAGCCGGCTCATCTCCTCATAGGATATATCGCCGTCGTCAGGCAGCAGCAGGACTTCGTGGATGCTGGATGGAAGGATGATTAAATTCTTTTCCACCCCGTCTGCGAAGTTTTTTAATACGTCCTCATACAGGATACAGGCAGCGCCGTTGATACCGGAACGGTTGCTGAGAACGTAAAACGGAGCAGGGGTTTCCGGCTTTGGATGGGTTTCTTGAAAATGGGGATTCAGTCCGCGGTTCATCTCCTCGATGATACAAGCCATGCTGGAGATGACAGGAGGAAACAGACGGGGAGAATTGGACAGGGCAGATGTTTTCAAATCTTCCAGGGAAATGTTCCAGATGCGCAGATGACTGTTGTGAATCATGGCGGTCATGAGGCCGGTGTCATCCTCATGTATGCAGAGATAGAATACAATGGCCAGGTCCATCCAGGGAATGTAAGGGACATCCTTCAGAATGGCTTCATTGGAGGCAGCATGTATCAGTTTGCAGGCAATATTAGAGCGTATGCCTTCATAATCGGACAGCATCTCATAATTCAGGGGAGGCGGCGTATCGTTCTGGCGGTACATGGTCAGAAGTTCTGCCACAATCTGGTCCAAAGACATTCCCTTACGGTACTGGTCATAGCAGGGATTCAGGTAGATGGCAGGAGCAATATGGGCATTCCCTCTGGTGATGCATAGTCCATCCAGAATGAGTCCGTTGTTTTTGGGAACCTTGTGCAGCTCCAGCTCATAGCTGCTTCCCAGCTCTGCCTCCATACGTTTTTTTACAGCAGCTAAAAATTGTTCGTATACCAAATGTATACCCCCTTTTTGATGATATTTATGTAAACTGAATAACAGTTCCATATCTTTACTGAACTGAATAATAAGGTTTTCTGAACTGGCTAATAAGGGAAACTTCCGGTGAAATTGCCTTGGATAAATTTAAGATGGATAAAATGAATATCAAACTATAAATGAATATCAGATATTACATGAATATCAGAAAGTAAATGAATTGACACCAGCTTAATCCATAAGGCCATGATTGTCAATAGACGGGAAAGGGATTTTTTTGCTGCCGGGCCGGCAGAGACAGGCACAGGGCGGAAAAAGCCGTATTCTATCGGGATTTCCAGGGGTATATTGTCATTTTATCGACTATATGGACGGGAATGGTGGGGAAATCACGGGAAAATGGCAAGAAATGAAATTGACGGATGGTCATGGTACTGATATACTCGATTATAGTTTCAGAAAGGAATGGAGACGAGTGGACGAACATCATTGGAGCGAGGACCATCTGATAGCCAGTACCGCTGTCCTGGCCGGGGAAATCATGCTGATCAGCGGAGCCGAGATTGCCAGGATAGAGGGAACCATACATTATATACTGGGGTGCTGCCATGACAGAAATGCACAGACCATGGTATTCAGCACAGGCATTTTTGTGAGTCTGGACAGCCCTGAGGGAGAGGCGCTGACCCTGGTTCGGAGAGTGGAGGCGCGCTCTACCAACCTGAACCGGATATACCGTGTGAATGAGGTGTCCAGAAGGCTGTGCGGCGGTCTTATGAGCCCTGAGGAGGCCTACCGGGAGCTGGAGGAAATAAAAGACAGCTGTCAGTATAAAAGGGAGTTAAAGGCCCTCAGTTATGCGTTTATCGCCGTATTCTTCGGCGTGGTCCTTGGCGGGAGACCTGCGGATTGCCTGGGAGCTGCGGTGATCGGCGGGATTCTGGGATTGGTGGTATACGCCATATCAGGTTTGGGATTCAATGATTTCTGCGTCAATGGTCTGGGGGCATTTACCATCGGGATAGCTGCCCTGGCCATGAACCGGTGGATTCTGACAGGGGCCAGTAATGACGTGGTTATCATCAGCGCCATCATGCCTTTGCTGCCCGGCGTCATCTTTACCACGGCGGTACGGGATACTCTGAACGGGGATTATTCCTCGGGGGCAGCCAGAATGCTGGAGGCAGTGGTAACTGCTCTCGCAGTGGCGGCCGGAGTGGGTGCGGGTATGGCACTGTTCCATCAGCTGACAGGAGGAGGCGGAATATGGTAGTTGCGATTCAGGTGGCAGGTTCGTTTATGGCAGTGCTCAGCTTTGGGCTGGTGTTGGAGATGCCGAGAAAATACCTGGGCTGGTCAGGGCTGACCGGCGGGGTGTGCTGGCTGGTATATCTGGTGGTAAAGGCAGGCACCGGCTCCATGATACTGGGAGCATTTCTTTCCAGTCTGTCCGTGGCTCTTATGGGACATCTGTTTGCCAGGATTTTCAGGGCGCCGGTCAGTGTGTTCCTGGTGCCGGGAATTTTACCCCTGGTGCCCGGTACATCCATCTATAACAGTGTATATTATGTTATCCGCAACAGCAGGGAGGAATCCATGTATTACCTGGTGGAAACTCTTCAGATTGCGGGTGCCATAGCCCTGGCGGTGTTTCTGATGGATTCTGTGTTTAAGCTGGTGGGAAAGAAGAAAAGGATAAAAGTGTAAAATTAGGACTTGAAGTTTTGGAAAAAATATAGTATCATAATAGGGATGCGTCTGTAGCTCAGTGGATAGAGCAGTGGCCTCCGGAGCCGCGTGCGTAGGTTCGATTCCTATCAGACGCATTTTTGATTGCATGTTTTTATGATTGGCGGATGCCGCAGAGTCGTGGGAAACCTTGATTCTGCGGCATTTGTTGTTTTATACGTCTGGCTGATATAATTCCATCATGACACAATCCCGCTGATGGGAGGGGATTGGTATGGGTCAAAGATGGGTCAAATGGATGGGTCAGCAGATGGGTCACCTCTCAATAGTGCCTGTGCGTGGGGCGCAAACTCTTTAAAAAATCCACAGGAATCTTATATCGCCTTCCGCCAGCCAGCTTTTCTGCCGGCAGCCTTCCCTCTTGGATCATACGGTAGGCGGTGGATGGACTGATGGATGTCCGTTCGCAAAATTCTTTTAGTGATATGTATGCATCTTCCATTCTGTTAAAAACTCCTTCCGGTAATATTTTAATAATTTGTTCTGGTGAAAATGAAAATATATTCAAGCATTGTCATGAATGAGGCAATGCTTTTTTGTTGTCATATCTTCGCAGGTTAATTGATAAAAAGTTTGAAACAGATTCTAAGCGTTCGGTTTCTGTTTTGCCTTTTCAGCTTTGTGGGTGAGGATTGATTTACAAATATGTTTGAATTTTAAAGTACATATAACAGTTCAGTAGTACGAATGAGTTGTCATGAGTTATAAGAATAGTAACACATGTATAATGCTGAAATAAGCAAGAGGATAGATAAATGAATATTAACAGTATATAGACAGTTAAAGAATAGTCTTATATAGAATCATGAGAACTGATAGTTATATATATTATATCTGTATTATAACAAGATACGCTTTTTGTATTACTTTTTTATGAGCGGATTATATTCTGAGAAGGAGGAACTATGCGCAGAGAGGATGCAAAAGAGAAGACAGTTTCAATAAAAATGTCTCAGAAAATGTATACCAAAATTGAAAAGAAGATGCGAGAGAAAAACTATAAGAATATCTCAGCATACATCCGTGATTTGGTTCAAGCAGAACAGGCGAAGAACGAACTTAGTAAGCCAGCCAAACAGAGGGCTGTGGAAGCCATATGCACGATACAAACATATATAAACTGCAACGGAGACTTTTGTGAAGGTAATGAAAGGATACTGGACGCATTGAAAACAGTTAAGGAGGTGCTGCGCTAATGGCGACAGTCAAAGTATTTGGCGGCAAGTCCTATGATGATAAGTATTCTGGAAAAAATTATACAAATTATAATGCGCTGGAATGCGTATTGAACTATATGTTCCGGGAAAAGGGAAATAGGGATGATATTATCCCGGAGATAAAAGGGGGCTATGGGGTCAATCTGGAATCTACGGAAACCATAATTGAGGATATGAGGATGGTTAAGGATGTCTATGAAAAAAATGGTGGGCGTCAGTTAAGGCATTTCTCTGTAAACCTGAGTGCAGAGGAGACAGAGACAATCAATGATTTGAATGCATTTGCGTATGATATTAGCGGTTATTATGGTAACAGGTATCAATCGGTATTTGCCGCACACAAGAAAGGCAGGGGAGTACATATTCATGTGTGTGTTAATTCTGTAAGCTTTGTTGATGGTAAGAAATTTTCAGATAGAAATGGAGGACTTAAAGAATATAAGGATTATGTTAATAGGTTGGTTCAAAAGCACAAAGACACGAATGACAAAAAATAATGTATTTTTCATAGTTAGAATATTGTGGAATTATGCGAGATGAAACTTCAAAACGAGAGTGATATAGTTGAGAAAAAGGAGATGGGATATGTTGGAAGAAATAAAAAATAGAGGGGAAGGCATGGCAGGCATTTATAAAGATATTGCCGAGGTGGCTGGGGAAGATGTGGCTAAGATTTTGTACAAAAACTTTCGGGGACAGCAGGTGGTATTCCCGAATAAATTATATTCTTCCAACTTTACAGCGCAAAAAATAAGGGAGGAGTATAATGGGAAAAATGCAAAGGAATTGGCATTAAAATATGGTTTTACAGAAAGATGGGTCAGGACCATATTAAAATCAACTAAATAAATGTGATTTTAGTTATAAATGATATGGAATGTATAGCTTTAGGCACAAAGGAATTGAAGGTGAAACTTGTTATGGAGTTATGGTTGAACCGCATTCTTAAGGAGACAAAAACGGAGGGATTTGGAAATCGCTTTTGCATTTGGATGCAGGGATGTTCTATACATTGCTCAGGGTGCGCTAATCAGCATATGTGGCCTTTTAATGTGGGGGAAAAAGTACAAGTAGAATGTTTGGTATCAGACATTGTAAACACTAGGTCGATTGAAGGTATTACATTATTAGGAGGAGAGCCGTTGGACCAAAAAGAGGCTGTGGCCCAGCTGGTTGAAGCGGTAAAAAGGCAGGGGCTGTCAGTTATTTTATTTACAGGTTATTTGTATGATGATTTAAAAAAAAGCAGGGATATTTGCGTACAAAGAATTCTGCGAAATATAGATTTGATGATTGATGGCCCTTTTATTGAAAATAAGCTTGATTTTTCAAGGCCATGGATGGGATCGGAAAATCAAAAATATATATTTTTGTCAGATAAATATTCTGAGAAGGATTTGGTGGATATAAAAGCCAAAAGCCAGTATGAAGTCAGGATTTATCCTGACGGTAGTGTGAAAATCAATGGTATGGGAGATTTGAAAAAAATAAGAAAATTTTTAAAAGTTGATGGTGGGATGGTATGAAACAGATAAAAGTAACAATCTATGCAAATGGATATGTGCAAGCAGAAACGGTAGGGATAAAAGGGCAAAAGTGTGAGGAGTTTCGGCCTTTGTTAGAAAATATTCTACAAAACAGAGTAGTGGATCAAGCATATACGGATGAGTTTTACGAGATGGCACTAGAAGAAACCTATGTAAACGAAATGGAGAAAGCAAGGATATGAAAAAGCTGGGGATTGGATTACAAGTGTTTATGTGTGCTGTACTGTCATTCTTAGGATTTGTGAATTATGGCGTGTGGATCTGGATGGCAGGAAAAATGGGGTTAAAAAAAATGAAACTGGCTGGTATGGTACTGTGTGGCTTAATGGTTATGCTTATGGTATTAGCCGGCGTTTATGACGCAGAGAGTGCAGACATCCTTATGTCAATTTGTATGATACTATTATTTCTTCCTACTTTTGTAATTTTAGCTAATGTAGGAAAATTAAAAAGATGTCTGGATTTACGTCTTTTAGTTAAAAAAAACAACATTAATGTTCAGAAACTAGGCGAGCAGGAGTGCTTATTTATAGAGATACCAGAGAATGAGAGATTATTGAAAACAAGTAAGATGCTTTTTGGTGATAAAGGAGAAGCCGTCTTAAGGGTAATTGCTTTTAATGAGAAAGAAAAGGCTGATAAAGCTCTGGCAGAAAAGGAAGACCGAATTCGGCAAAAAAAGTTACAGGCAGAAGCAGAGATTGCGAAAGCAGAGGCCCAAAAGGCCGAAGCAGAAAAGGCAAAAGCAGAGGCACGGAAGGCCGAGGCAGAAAAAGTAAGAGCCGAGGCTGAAAGGGCTCGAGCTGAAAGAGCCAGCTTAGAAGCACAGAAAGCAGAGGCTGCACGTGCTAAAGCAGAGGCTCAGAGGGCAGAGGCTGCGAGGGCTGCGGCAGAAGCCAAAAAAGCAGAGACAGAAAAGGTAAAAGCGGAAGCAGAAAAAGCAAAGGCAGAAGCGGAAAGAGCAATAGCAGAAGCAGAGAGGATAAGAGCAGAGGCGGAAAAAGCAAAGGCCGAAAACCAAAAAAAGGAGATAGAGAAAGATAGGAAAGAAGTAAGGCGTGTAAAAACGGAGGACAACAGGGAAAAAGAAATAAAACCAGTTTCGATAGGAAAGATATCAGAACAGCCAGTAGATATTAATTTCTGTGATGAACAAGAATTATCACTGGTTCCTGGAATCGGTATCATTTTAGCAAAAAAAGCTATAAGGATCAGGAATGAAAAGGGGAACTTTGAATCAGTTGATGATTTTGTTAAATGTATTGGCATTAGGGAGAGTAATGCAGCATCAATAAAATCCCATTTAATATGTACCGCAGAAAATAACTGTAACACTGTAGATATTGTTAGAAAGGCTGGGAGAAAAATTGATATTTAATGCTGAGAGGGTTGAATATGGACAGACAGTCAGGAATTAACGTAAAAAAACATTTATCAAACTTATTTAGGGCACGTTTTCCAATCATATATATACCGACATGGGAAGAAAGCCGGGCAATAGAAATATTGAGCGATATTGCAAATGATGTTCAGCTTATCAAGACACAGAGGACTTTGTACATATGGAGTCAAACACAGGGATTGTGCAGTTATACTACTGGAAAGGCTATTGCTGATACAAAGACCCCGGTAAAAGCGTTAGAGTATATAGCAGATTGCAGTGAAGCGGCAATTTTCTGTCTGAAGGATTTTCATGTATATTTTGGAGCAGATAATTCGAAAGCAGATTATGGAGTTATTCGTAAAGTAAGGGATTCGGTTGAGGAACTTAAAAACAGCAGATATCCTAAAAATATGGTATTCATTTCTCCGAACATTGTACTTCCTAATGATTTGCAGAAGGAGGTTACTATTGTTGAATTTGGCCTTCCCACATTAGAGGAAGTCAGTGAAACTCTGAGTGAGATGATTGAGGCAAATCAGGAAAAAATTGATATCCTGCTTTCTGAAAGAGAAAAGATCCAGATGTGCAAGGCAGCATTGGGATTAACGTTGCAGGAAGTGGAAAATGCATTGGCGAGAGCTATGGTAGAGAAGGGACGGCTATCAATTGATGAATTAAGTATTATTTTAGATGAAAAGAACCAGGTAATCAAAAAGACCGGAATGTTAGAATTTGTAAAGAGTGATTTAAGTATTGATGATGTAGGAGGTTTGGAGAACCTGAAGCGATGGCTTTTGAAAAGAAATAAATCGTGGTCGGATACCGCTTCTAAATATAATCTTCCTTTGCCAAAAGGCGTACTTATAACGGGCGTGCCTGGATGTGGAAAAAGCTTGACGGCAAAAGCAATAAGCGCAGTTTGGAAATTGCCGTTATTGCGTTTGGACATGGGGAAGATATTTAGCGGTATAGTAGGAAGTACTGAGGAAAACATGAGGAAAGCAATTCAGACAGCAGAAGCAGTCGCACCATCTATCTTATGGATTGATGAAATTGAAAAGGGATTTAGTGGTGTAAGTGGTTCTTCTGGAGATGGTGGAATATCCTCAAGGATTTTTGGTACGTTTCTCACATGGATGCAGGATAAGACAAAAGCAGTATTTGTGGTTGCTACTGCCAATAATATCAGTAATCTTCCTTCGGAAATGCTGAGAAAGGGCAGGTTTGATGAAATTTTCTTTGTGGATTTACCAACAGAAAAAGAGCGTAAGGATATTTTTCAACTGCATTTAAAAAAGAGGCTTACGAATTCAGAAATATCAGGAAATGTAGATATTAATGATGGATTGCTAACAGAGTTATCTGGCAGGACAGAGGGATTTGCCGGAGCAGAGATAGAGCAAATTGTTGTAGCTGCACTTTTCGAAGCATTTTCTGAGGATAGGGCCCTAGAAATAAAAGACTTATTTAAAGTTATTTCTAATATGGTTCCCTTATCGGTCACACAATCAGAGCAGATTATGCAGATTCGAAATTGGGCCAATGTGCGGGCCGTAGCTGCGACAGCAAGAGAAGACAGACATGAGTATGAACGAAAAGAGAAGGAAAACATTCAGGACCCTAAGATTACAGAACAGGAGGACGAGGTCAAGAAGAATAGAGGAGGACGTTCTGTGGATTTTTAAAACGGGAGGGAGGTTTTTATGTCTATTTCATTAATGGGAGTGATGTTGGGGTTGCCCCTTGCGCTGGCAATGCGTGGAATTATGGGAAAGGAGAAATTTGAACAATGGATTGAATCAAAGGACTACTTGCTGTATACAACGTTTGACTCCATGGAGGAGATGCGGAGAGATATTGAAGCGTCTGGATATGATGTGACGGAATGGTATGGCTCTTTAAAAACTCATTTAACACAAAATAAGTCGTCCTATTTTGTGTGGAAAGATATTGATGGAAAAATTGTAGCAAGAATGTCAGTATATGATGATAAAGCAGCGATTAAAGAATTTATTGAGGCAGTAGAAGGAAGAGCAAAGAAAAAAATATTCTATGAGGACGGTAAGGATTCCGTAAATATCAGTGCAGAGGAGATACAGCAAGCCGCTGAGTCTGTGACAGATTTATACTATGAAGAATATCCTACCATCTATGTGGATGTGCAATTGCTGTGTGACATTATTGAACGATATCAGATAGAAATATTAACCTATTCCGAGGATGAAATTAAATGTCGGTACGAAAACTATGATATGATTTTTAGCAGGCAAAAGGGGGAAGAGCCTTTTAATTTGGAAATCAATTCTTCCAGCAAGAATATGAGACATCTGCATGATTGTATTGATTGTTTAAATGAAGATTATTATGCAGCACTTCAGGAAAAAACGTATATAGGAATTAGAAAAAAAATTATGGAAGAGGGGTTTGAAATTGAAGAAGAACAGGTGATGGAGGATAATTCAATCGTAATGATGATTTCGGTTGGGTAGATAAGGGGATGGTGGGTGGCATTTGTTGATATAGTTTGATTTGTTGAATGTAAATATTGGGGCAAAGCACGTGAAAACGTGTGACGCAAAACTAGAGGGCCTGTAAGATGGCAGCCAGTTGCATTTATATGGAGCTGCCAGGTGATATGGTAGCTTTTATTATTCCAGGAAGAAAGGTTGGGAACAAATGATGAGGATGGGCTTGGCAGTTTTATTAGCGTTTGGTTTAGCAGCATCAGTAACAGCTTGCGGGGATGTGAATACAGGAGAAGATAAAAAAGAGGCAGCGACCATTGGGACTACAGTAGAAAGCGAGAACGTAACAGGAGTGTCAGATACCACTGAAATCCAAAACGCCGAAGAAGAATATAAGAGTGGCTGTATTGAAAGCTTTGATTATAATGAATATTTTAGGTATCCTGATAACCATGTCGGAGAGCGTTTATGTGTCACGATGCAAATTGTCCAATTACTCAATGGTGGCTTTAGAGGAATGGATATGAATGGCAAAATATATATAACTTTGTATGAAGAAGGGAATCCGAATTTACAATTAGATGATATTATTACTGTCTGGGGAGAGTACAAGGGGGTTATTGGGTATGAGACAACAGACGAAAACTATATGGGATTTTTTACGATAAACGCTAAGTATACAGGATTCGTTGATGAGATGATTGCTAATTCGTTTCAGGAAGTATTATCGGAAGAATATGATGTTTCTGAAAATTTTTCTGAGACGGTAGCAGATAACCCATATAGGGACTCCATTCTCTTATGGAAATCATATGATAGCGAATTATCAGATTCAGATGTTGTTGGCTTTTCTAAGGAAGAGCTGCGGATTGCCAGAAATGAGATATATGCAGCCCATGGAAGAATTTTTACATCTCAGGACTTGATTGATTACTTTAACAGTAAGCCATGGTATCAGGGAATAGTACCATCGGACCAGTTTAGTGAGTCAGTTCTTACAAAAATCCAGAAAGCTAATATTGAAAAGATAAAAGCTTTTGAGGAACAGGCAGATTCGGCATTCGATGCTTCAATTGAAATTCCCAAAAAAGATGGAATCTATACATATCGTAATATGGATCCTGACGAGATGTCTGTAGGCGTGGAGTATATGAAGATGACTGTTGAAGGAAGCAGGGTAAGCATGATAATGTATGATACAGAATCCGCCAGCGGTAATATTACAGAATATAGCGGTTTTTATAATGTCAACGATGAGGCGTATGTTTCGGAAGAGGAAGGCGGCATTGTCATTGGATTTGATGAATATGGACAATATGCTACTGTCATATTCCCTTGGGACTATGAGCCTAAATTTTCACTTGTAAGCGTAAGCCCATTAAATTGATACAGAAAAATCTAAATGATTAATTATGAAAAGTAAGTGGAGGGAATGATTATGTTTAAGAAAAGTTTTGTTATGATGCTATTTGCAGCAATTATAGCAGTAGGAAGTGCAGTACCGGTCTTTGCCGAAGAAGAATATTATGGCAATGTTAAAGCGGACAGTTTCTATGAGGAGGAAAGTGATAATGCTATTATATTTGAATATCCATCATATATAGGATATGAAGCAGGGAAGAATCTTTCAGATTACTTTTCATATTGTACTTACGCTTCACCCGATGCGCATCAAACAAAGAATTTTGACTTAGCCGAATACCGTTGGTTTTATGGTACAGTCAACCTAGTAGCTGATTATGGGGATAGTGGGTATCAAATATGGGTATCAGGATATGACCCGTCATATACGGATACTGTAGGATGGCCGATAGAAAGCAATGTGGCTGCTGCTAAGGATGCTGAAATAAAAGAAGGAGATACGGTTATTGTGTTTGGAAAAGTGTTTTCTTATGACAGTGGTTTTAACAAAGAGCTATATGTTGGTGGAGCTGATATATTAATTACAACTCGGTCATTTACAGACATTCTAACCGAATACTATAATTATTTAGAAAATATGCAGTAACTTGTGGTTGCCAGGAGAGTGACAAAATCAGTTTGTTGCTCTTTTGGCTTTTTAACTGGTTAAAAAAATATGAAATAGAGTAGGGTCTTTTACTTTTTTATGTTATGACTGCATAAATTGAAATATGGTATTACCCACAATTTCAAATATATATTATCCCCTTGAACCAATAACCAATCACATTTCAAGGAGGTAATGTATATGTCAGCAGAAGTTGAAACTATGTTTTACACCAGAGAGAAACCCTGGCATGGACTTGGGACCAGAGTGGAGGATGCGCCTGGTTCGAGGGAGGCTTTGGAACTGGCCGGGCTGGACTGGCAGGTCATCCAGAGACCCATTGCGACCACAGACGGACAGGCCATATCTGGCTTCAAGGCCAATATCCGGAACACAGACAGCCGGGTTCTGGGAGTGGTCACCGACCGTTATAAAGTAGTACAGAATGAAGACGCCTTCGCCTTTACAGACCAACTGTTAGGCGAGGGCGTTACTTATGAGACGGCAGGCTCGCTGCAGAACGGACGGCGCACATGGCTGCTTGCCAAACTGCCCCAGCGGTATATCATAAGTGGGGATGAGATTACGCCATACATGGTCTTTATGAATACCCATGACGGGACGGGAGCAATACGGGTAGCCATGACGCCGGTACGTGTGGTCTGCATGAACACGCTGAACTTGGCCCTGTCTACGGCAAAACGCTCCTGGTCCACCAACCATACAGGTGATATTGCGGGCAAGATGGAGGACGCCCGTTACACGCTTCTGTATGCGGACCGGTACATGTCGGAGCTGGGAAAGGCAATAGATCATATGAAGCGTCTCAGACTTTCAGAACGCCAGGTCATGGAGTATATTGACGCCCTTTTCCCACTATATGATAATCCGACTCCGCAGCAGCAAAAGAACTTGAACCGAATGAAGGAAGATATGAAAACGCGGTATTTTGATGCGCCGGATTTAAAGCATGTGGGAAAAAACGGTTATCGTTTTATCAATGCGGTATCGGATTTTGCCACACACGCGAGGCCCCTGAGGGAAAGCGCAAACCACAAGGAGAACCTCTTTGCAAAAACCGTAGAGGGAAATGCATTGATAGACAGGGCATTTGCCATGCTGCAGGCTGCATGACAGGCAGTATGATGAAAACAATGACAATTGAATATAAAAATACGTAACCCGGGAATGTAAGGCGGCAGCCTGCGGCGTTCCCGGTTTTATGTGGAGGAAACATATGGATCGGAAATCAAACGATGAGATAGTAGAAGGCATGATGAGACGCCCCATCCCTAAAAAGAAGGTGGGGATTGTCCATCTTCAAATGGTAAGGGAGGGCCGGGCTCTTTATGGTATGACGCGCTTTACGGACCCGGGAATGGCGGCGGAGATGGTATGGCCCCTCTTTGAGATGGCTGATCGGGAGATGGCGCTTGTCCTGTCCCTTAACACGAAGCTGGAGCCCCAGGCTCTGGAGATTGCCGCAGTGGGGGGACTGAACGCCTGCAGCATTGACTGCCGGGATATCTTCAAGCATGCAGTTCTGAATAACGCGGCGTTTATCATATGCTTCCATAACCACCCGTCCGGTGACCCCAAACCCAGCATGGAGGACCGCAAGCTCACCAAACGGTTGGAAGAGTGTGGGAAGATACTTGGGATACCGCTGATTGACCATATCATAGTAGGGGAAGGCCCGTGCTGCTACAGCTTTAAAGAGCAGGGGATGCTTTCATATACGGATGGGGAGGTAGCTTAATGCCGTTTATTATCATTGAAATAATTATCAGGATTTTTAAGAGACTTTAAGCAAGGACAGGAGGGCGGAAAAATGATTACTAAGGTTTCAACATTGGGTATGACCCATGAAGAATGGCTCAAAAGGCGTAAGGAAGGAATCGGCGGTTCGGATGCCGGCGCAATCTGCGGTCTGAACCCGTATGCAAGCCCTATGAGCGTCTATCAGGATAAGACAAGCCAGGAGATAAGTGCATCAGATAACGAGGCCATGCGTCAGGGAAGGGACCTGGAGGAATATGTGGCCAGGCGTTTTACGGAGGCAATCGGACTCAAAGTCAGGAAAAGCAATATGATGTATGTCAACAGCCGGTATCCCTTTATGCTGGCGGATGTTGACCGGCTGGTGGTGGGAGAGGATGCGGGATTGGAATGCAAGACTGCCAGCGCTTACAATGCGGATAAATGGAAGGATGGGGAAATCCCGCCTCACTACGTCATACAGTGTTACCATTACATGGCGGTGACGGGAAGGAAGAACTGGTACATAGCGGTGGTGGTTTTAGGGCAGGGTTTCCAGTATAGAAAGCTGTCCTGGGATGAAGAGATGATACGGAACCTGATTTCCATTGAGGATGATTTCTGGAACAGCCATGTGTTGAAGCGTGTGATGCCGGACCCGGACGGTTCAAATGCCTGTGACGAGGTATTAGAACAGTATTTCCATCATGCAAGGAAGGGAACGGCGGTTCCTCTCATAGGGTTTGATGAAAAACTAAACCGCCGTCAGGAGATTGTCCAGCTGATGAAGAAGCTGGAACAGGAACAGAAGCAGATTGAGCAGGAAATAAAGCTGTATATGAAGGACAATGAGTCCGCATTTAATGAAAGATATAGAATCACATGGACCAATGTGGATACGGCCAGGCTGGATACGAAACGGGTCAAGGAGGAAAAACCAGAGGTATACAGGCAGTTTATGCAGACCACCAGCTCCAGGCGTTTTACAGTTAAGGCAGCGTAAGAAAAGGAGATTTATCAGTATGGGAGTTAATGTAAAGCACGAATTAGAACAAAGGGCAGCAGGCCAGGGAGCCTCTGTCAGATTAACAAAAAACATGACAATTGTGGATATGGTAAAGGCTTTGGAACCAGAAATACGCCGGGCACTTCCAGCGGTGCTGACACCAGAACGTTTTACCAGGATGGCGCTGTCATCTATTAACAATACGCCGGAACTGGCGGAGTGTACCCCTATGAGCTTTATTGCTGCGCTCTTAAATGCCGCCCAGTTAGGTCTTGAGCCCAATACACCCCTGGGCCAGGCATATCTGATTCCCTATAAAAATAAGGGTAAGCTGGAGTGTCAGTTTCAGCTAGGCTATAAAGGACTGATTGATTTGGCCTACCGGACCGGGCAAGTACAAATTATTCAGGCACAGGTGGTCCGGGAATTCGATTCTTTTGAATACCAGTACGGCCTTGATTCCAAACTAGTACATAAGCCGGGAGAGGGGGCGCGGGGAGAAATTACCTATGTTTATGGTCTTTTCAAGCTTTCCAATGGTGGTTATGGGTTTGAAGTCAGCAACAAGACGGAAATGGACACCTTTGCTGCCCGGTACTCTAAATCTTTCGGAAGTAAATACAGTCCATGGACTGAGGACTATGAATCTATGGCAAAAAAGACCGTGATTAAGAGGGTATTGAAATATGCCCCTATTTCTTCCGATTTCCAAAAGGCGCTGTCCATGGACGAGACGATTAAGACCGGAATCGCTGTGGATATGAGTGAGATTAGGAACGAATGCCTTCCGGAAGAAGCAGGATCTGAGGCAGCATAAGGAAGGGCGGGGAAGGGATGGAGCCAACAGCATATGACTTTTTAGAAGAAATGATAATGGAGAGGATTAACCAGATCCTGCACGGAGATCTGAAAGGGACAAAGATATTTTATAAAGAACAGGAGGCCATCATGAAAAGTCTGGATCAGGAGACAAAGGATAAGTTTGAGGAGTTTGCCAGCAATATGCTCTGTATTAGCGCAGAGGAATGTGTGGCAGTTTACAAAGATGCGTTTCTGGATGGGCTGCGTCTGGGACATAAGGCATTTAGGTAAGGAAAATTGGTTTTTGAGAAGTAATGGAAATCAATAGAAATATACAGGTCTGTCTTGAGTGTCAGATAAAATTGTGATAAAATAATGATATAATTAAGAGAGGGGCGATATCATGATTCAAATCAGACCTGTATCAGATTTAAGAAACAAGTTTCCTGAAATAGAGACTCTTGTAAAGGAAAACCAGCCAGTATACTTAACGAAGAACGGTTACGGGGCCATGGTGGTACTGAGCCTGGAGGAATATTCCAGGATTACCGGTGATGTGGGAATGAAGCTGGATGAAGCGGACAAACAGGCGGAAGAAACGGATATCCGTCTCACCCACGAGGAAGTTTTTAGCGGATTGAAGGGGAGGATACATGGAGCAGAAGCACTATAAGCTGCGGTATCTCCCGCTGTTTGTCTCTGATATGGAGGAGATTGTAGATTACATTACACTCCAGAACCCGGATGCAGCATATCATTTTCTGGAGCGTGTGGAGGCGGCAATCTGGAAACGTCTGGAATTTCCGGTATCCTTTGAGCCGTATCAAGGCACCGGGGCAAGAAAACACCCATATTACAGAATTTATGTGGGGAATTTCATTATCTATTATGTGGTTATAGATGATGTTATGGAGGTACGCCGAATCCTCTGGGATAAGCGTGATGCAGGATGGTTATTGGAACGGGACTAGATATGGCCTGTGATGTATGACGGACCATCTGCATATCAGGTGATAAGTGGAGAACAGAGGATGGTGTAAGGATTGCCAGGATAATATTAAGCGTATAATGAGATAGGATGGAGGGTAAGCCATGATTCGGAAACGGATTGTGGCTTTCTTTTTATCCAATGAAATCAGGCAGGAAAGGTTTAAAGCAATATGGAGCATAAGAAATTTAAGGTAGGATGCCATTTAAAGGCGGGCCGGCTGCTATATGAGCATCATGGCATTTATATAGGGGAAGGTCTTGTAATCCATTATGCATTTGATGGCATCACAGTGGATACAGTGGAGAAGTTTGCGAGGGGAGAGATTATGGAGGAGGTCCCCCATTTCGATTCGCCTTATACAGGGGAAGAAATAAGGAAGAGGGCATTCAGCCGTTTGGGAGAAGACCGATATGATTTGGTGTCAAACAACTGTGAACATTTTGCAAACTGGTGCTGTACGGGAGAGGCGGAATCGGAACAGGTTGAGGAGGCGGTCCGGTTGGCCGGGACCCTGTTGTTGAAGATATTAGAGGGATGTTAATTGATTACGAAAATGGAGGAACGGAATTATGTTAAATGTATCATTGGAACTATTTGCAGATGAGGTTGTAGAATGTGTCAAGGAGATTCTGGGTGATGGATATGATATAGAGCTCAGGCGAGTACCGAAAAACAATGGAATCATTCTGACAGGTATAAGTATATGCAGGGCCGGGGAGAAGGTGAGCCCGGTCATCTATTTGGATGACTATTACGCTGAAAGAGCGGATACAGAAACAGAGGTAGAACTTACTGCAAGGAAGATTGTGAACTGTTTTCGTTATAATGGGGACCTGTCTGACACAGTCTTGAAATCGGCGGAGCACCTTTATGACTTCGGAAAGGCCAGGGACAGGGTCATGTTGAAGCTGATTCACACGAAGAACAATGAACAACGTTTGAACCAGGTTCCAAATATACCATATCTTGACCTTTCCATTGTATTTTATTTATATATGGATGAAGACAGTGGAAGTATGATGACGGCCCAGATTCAGAATGAACATCTTGCCTTATGGGGAGTTGACACGCAGATGCTATACAGGATTGCGCTGCAGAATATGCAGCGTGTAATGCCGGCTCAAATTAATAGTATAACGCAAATCATAGAGGATCTGAAATGTGCATTTGGGGAGGAACCAGACGAGGATAGGGGTGAGGAAGATGCCCCCTTTTATGTGTTGACAACGTCCAGAGGTATCAATGGGGCCGCCTGCATGCTCTATTCAGGAGTGCTAGAGAAGTTTGCGGAGCAGAGAGGGAAGGACATCATTATTTTGCCGTCCAGTGTGCATGAGGTGCTGCTATTGGAAGATACTGGGGATATAGATTGCAAGGCACTTACGGAGCTTGTGAAATGTATTAATGCTACAGAGGTTCCGATGGAAGACGTTCTTTCTGAGAATATATACAGGTATGAGCGGATTTGTAATAGGATAACTATCATTGCTTGAATACATATCGGAATTACATTATAATTATAAATTAAGAAATAAATGTCCTGAGATATTTGCTCTAATTAAAGCAACAGGGGGGGGGGGCACGGTTATTATGGGACATGCTTAATACGGATGGATGCAAGGTGTGACTATGAAAATTTGATATTCTAAAAAGAGAGGGAGGGGTGTCATGGACAGAACAGAAATCCTTCCCTTTCAGGTGGAGAATAGGTTTTTAGGATGGAAGGTGATAGGGAGATGGATGTTTGCGGATAAAAGTTATAAATCATGGTGTTTTTGGATTTTTATAATCCAGGGTACTTTGATATAGAAAAAAAGATAAAAGGAAGATAAGCGAAATGATAGAGGAACTAAACAACGCGGATAAAAAAAATTTGATATGGAATTCCGAAGAAATTGTTAGTGAATACGAAAATTTATATGGGCCTATTTCTCCCAAGGAGGGAAAAAAGTATGCTACCCTTACAAAAAATCTGAGTAAAGCTGTAAAGATATTATCGAAAAGCTGTAAAGGTAAAGATAACAATGAGGGTCAAGACATGACTAAGTTGCCAGAAATACTTGGTGGAACGAGAGGAAAAGGATATTACTTAGTTCGGAAATATCGATATGACTTTATTTTAAAGAATAATAGGGCTGCAGAATATTTTATGAAGGATCGGAATAAGCGAAAAGACTGTTTTTACAAAGAATTGGAAGAATTAGAGCAGACTCTGGATTTTCAGATATTCTTTGACTACAAATCAGAACTTAAAGATATTTGTAGATTATTTTGGCTGTGTGAGAGGTTTACAAAAAAACCAGATATTTTTATTATATATGATTTAGTACAAAGGCTTGGAGGTGTTATTTTTAGTGAGCAGTTACAGATGGATAAGGGTTTAGAAACACTGATGAAATACAGGGAATTGAAAGAGGATCTTTATCAACTTGCTGTATATTATATAGAAGATTTACTCTGGCAAGGAAAATTGGATCCAGGCATACAACGGATTTATAATGACATAAACCTATGTGTGATAGATAAAGATGAGATAAAAGAAGCTATTAAACCAGAAATAACGAAAATTATCTTTGAGTACCAGGAAATAGTTGATAATATGCTATCTATGCGCTGTGCAGATAAAATAATGATGCATTGTGAATATAAATACAAAAGATCCAAGCCTAAATTGCCATTAAGCTGTATTTTGTCAGATTTAGAAGAAATAGATGACTATGAGGACAGGACTTGTTTAACTCCAAGGAATTTATTAGAGGATGCAAGATTCTGTTACGAGATAAGGAAAACAGGCCAAAGGGGACTTTCGCAGAGAAGGATAGAAAAGGAGTTAGATAATATTTTTAAGAAAATAAGGGAACTGGAGGTTTGTGACAGGGAGTGTCTTTTATATGATTTTCTATCAGAACTGCAAAATTGGGAAAATATGACGGATTATCTCATTAACACGGTACGGTATCTGAGGTTCTGTGATATGGTTAAATTTCAATATCAAGTAAAAGAGTGTGATAGAGTTGAGTTTGAGTCAATTTATAAAATTGCTAATGCTGAACTGTTTGAAGAATATAGACAATGGGAAAAATGCATACCATCCAAAGCACTGTGCATGCAGACAAAGGCAATGTATTACCGTGAGAAGGAGAGTTCCGAAAAGTTAATGGTATCAAGATAGAGGTAACTAAAAATAACCGATTCCGATAGTGGGAACGGTTATTTTTAATTAAGATATTGTTAATAGAAAGTTTAATTTATATAATTTAGGTCTCATTTGTGTAGATATAGTCATTTTATAAGCCTAAAAACGTCAAATGAGAATCATTTTACTATCTTTTTAATTGGTGTGCAATTCGATTATAATAATAATTAGAACGAAGTACTGGCCGGTAGTAAGTTCGATGGAACCTAACATTTTAAAACAGTAGGAGTAGGAGGCATTAATTATGGTGCTATCAATTAAGAACTTGGAGATTATCGATGAAACTTATTATTGTGACGGAGAGCCAGTTACTGATTTTACAGTAGAATTTCTTGGACATCTCGTTCGTTGGGAAAACGGTATCCCGAATAGTTACTATAAAATACGGATTATTACAACAACGAAACAAAAGGTAGTAATGGATGTATCAGCAGCAGATATGAATAGCGTAAGGTGGATTTATAAGATACCCTTTGCAGTTTGGTGTAAAAACAAAAAGAAGTTTACAGGAATGTTAATAACTGCAATAAAGACACAGTTACAGGGAATTGCTCCAATCGAAGTCATTTATGATAGGGTAGGGTTTGTGGAGCGAAATTGTGAATGGATATTTCTCCTGTCAAATGGTTCAATAAGCAAAAGGGGTTTTGGCTTTAAAGAACACTCTGGAATACAGCGTTATAATTTCTTGGGTAAAGTGATTATGGAGCAGGAGGAAAGGGGAACTCAAATAGAGGAATTCATATGTCTATTAAAGCAAAACATAGAAATATACTATCCATTGTTTCTAATAACGTTGATGAGTGTGGTACGGCTACCCTTAAGAAAACAGGGAATTGAACTCGGAATTACAGTATGGCTGTATGGAAACTCTGGCTCTGGAAAGACGGAACTGGCAGAGGCATTAGCAGTTTTTACAGAGGTCAATGAATTTGGAAATAAGGAATTGATGTATGCGACAACCAGTAAACGTTACATTCTGGAAACCTTGTCATGTTCAAAAGGAATGCCTGTTATCCTGGATGATGTGAAACAGGAAAAGGTCCAAGGGCAACGTGACCATTGCAGGATAGCGGTTGACGCTGTGTTAAGAGGAGTATTTCAGGGATGCCTTACAGAAAACTATGGGCAGAAGGATACCAGCGTGGATACATGTGCGGTTATAACCGGAGAATATATGGAGACTACAGAATCTCAAAATGCAAGGTTACTATATAAAGATGTATCGGGTTTCCTTGAAGATAAGGGGAATTCGGAGTCTTTGCGAAAATTCCAGAGAAATAGCAGGCTGTTGCCGGGAATAATAGGAGACTTTATATGCTGGCTCTGTATGGAAATGGAAGACCAGGATGTCCTTGATAAATGGAAAAAGCATTATCATAGAGGGCAGGATGAGGAATCCATATATGCGAATGTTCCAAATGGAGCTAGGCTTAAAGCCAATGATAATATGATGAGATTCATGCATTATATTTGGATGAAATATATAACTGATACGGGTTTTAATAACGAAGGGTTAAAGGTGGAATTTCAAAGAAAAGGAGAGTATAGCATACAAAAAATAGTAGAGGATACATCTTTACTGCTCGGAGGACTTGAGGCATTGCTTGTTCAAGCTATGACAGAAGTGGTTCAAACTTCCCGGATACGTCATGCGAAATACAGAAGGGAAAGCCTTTTAGTATGTGATGGGTGTGTATGGCAGCAGCAAGAGTTTTGCTTATGGGAAGAGGATGATTTCTTATATATAGATGATATTGAACGCTCTTGGTCCACAAAAAGTTGTGAACAGTCAGCAGATATAAGGGGAATTCTGGTAATAGGCAGGGATAAGCTGTTGGATAAGATGTTGTATGTTGTGGATAACAAAATAAAACAGGGAGTAATACCAGAGCATTTTTTAGATAAAGTAAGCCTGGGGGCAATGGCTAGATGTGGCTTGATTGCTTGCTCACTTAGAGATGAAAAACAATATCGCTATGCCAAATATTATCCATGTATCGCTCCAAAGGATGAAGAGGAAATTGGAGAATATTTTTCTGATTATTGCAATCATAATCTTCCACGTAATCAGAGAAGAAGAACGGTTGAATACAAACGAGATATGGTTGTTCAGTGTAATTTAGGGCATTCGGCTTTTGCACATGTCTTAGACTGCATGATAGAGGATGCAAAGGAGGGTATGTTATCTGGAGTTGAGAATACAGAAGTTATGTCCATGCGAAGGGCTTTTAGTCAACGAAAAGTACTTCTTAAAAGTGTAAGCGAATAAAAGAAGGGAGATATTAACATGGAAGAGTTGAACAGAAACAGCAGTAAGAAGCTTCTGCACAAGAAAGAAATAGGGGTTATGTTTGGCTACGGTCGGGACAAAACCCGGCGCCTACTGGAATCCGGTATTTTGCCGGTCATCCAAATAAACAATGATTACGTCATTTCGGCAGAAGAGTTAGATAAGTGGATGAAGCGGAATGCAGGTAAAAAAATCAAGCTGTAATAATATTTAATCCAGGAGGAATTAGATATGGTAGCAACCAGAAGAGTGAGCTCACCTTATACAATAAGGCAGAGGAGCGATGGACGGTATGAAGTAAGGCTCTATACCGGCACGGATTCAAATGGTAAGAAAACATATAAATCCATATACGGAAGAACATCAAAGGAATTAAAGGAGAAGCTGAAAGAGATTGCAACAGAGCAGAAGAAGAACCGAACACCAGCTGCCAATATAAATTTTAGGGATTATGCTTTGCATTGGATGCGGCTATATAAATACCCAGTATTGAAACCTGTGTCCTACGACCGTTTGGAGCAAACATATAATAAAGTATGTGAATATTTAGGATGGATTCAGATGGGGAACATTAGTACGGATGACATTCAGGAAATGATTAATGATTTAGCCAGAACGAAAGCATATTCAACCGTAAAAAAGCATCATGAATTTGTGAAAAATGTGTTTAGTCACGCATATAAAACTGGAGAACTGGATTTTAATCCATGTGAAGCCGTGGCGCTGCCGATAGAACGCAATATGACTGTAAAAACGAAACCGGCAGAAATTCTGTTAGAGGAGGAGACGGAGGCAATGTATGCGTTTAATGAGAAGATAAAAAAGAGCCGGAATCAATTCTTTAAACAGATGCCGGCGCTTCTGCTGATGCTGAATACAGGATGGCGTGTTGGGGAACTTCTGGCTTTGGAATGGACCGACATTGATTTCAAGAAAAGGACAGCCCGCATTAATAAAACTCTGGCAAAGGCTAAAACCCGTAATGACGCGGGGGAATCAATCAGCCGGCATAAAACGACCTTTCCAGAACCCACTAAGACAAAGGCCGGAGAGCGGCTTACCCCACTTAATGACATGGCAGTTTCCCTCCTAAAACAGATAAAGGAATACAACCAGCGGATGGGTATCCAGAGTAACTATGTAGTATGTACAAAGGACGGAGGGTATGTGAGCGAAAGGAATTTGCTTCGCACATTTAAAAGTGTCATGGGTATAATTGGAGCGGAGAAAGATTATACAATCCATTCGCTAAGACATACATACGCTTCAAGACTACTCAAAAGGGGCGTGGATGTCAGCGTAGTAAGCAAACTGCTGGGACATTCAGATATTAATACTACATATGGAAAATACATCCATGTCCTCCATACACAGCTGATGCAGTCCGCCCAGTCTGTTGAGCGTATTTAAAGTAGCGTTGTAAAGCCGATGGTTTTAATGTATAATATAGTCAGAAGCAGTATGTTAACAACATTTTTATTTAGATACCAGATAGATGGTGGAGGTATGATAATGAAGCAGGTGACAGCAGAAACAATCAGCCAAATGTCTGATGCAGAGGTATTAAAGCTGCTTGGCGATATGAGGGATATACCAATTAGCAGTAAAAGAAGGGTCTGGAAAAGCCTGAACACGGGAATTTATGATAGTTCCGGCAAACTGATAGGCGACCGGGCTGCAGATGAAGACGACTATGTAGAATAGGGGGTACTATATGCGTATTCCAGTTTCCATGTATATTCAGGGGACTGTTATTGATATAGAGTTCCCGTTTCAGGGAGACTCTCAGAAAACCAAGCGCAGGCCAGCGGTTGTAACGGATTTTGATGATATGCATACAACGGTCATTCTCCTTAAAGTAACTTCCCATGAACCGAGGACAGACTATGATTACGTTTTGCTTGACGCAGGGATGGCAGGACTGAAAGAGGGTTCCGTCATACGATGCAATCATATTCTGACAGTAAACAATGATTTATTATGTGATAAACGCGGCGATTTATCAAGAAGGGATTTTATACGTGTATTGGCTCTCTATCAAACAGCCCTTATAAGTGGCAGTGAGGAGCTTTACTAAATTGCTTATGCATCAGTATTCGGATTCTGGTTTAAAGTTTCTGAAATCAACGGATAAAGTCAATTGGCATACCGGTTTTCAGGGGGATTATTCCACCGGAATATCATCCGGATGGGTCAAAAGATGGGTCAGAGTGGACTTCACGGTCCGCTTCGGCCTTTATTTACAGGCAACAACAGTGCATGGACAATAGGTTCGATTCCTATCAGACGCATTTTGTATTGGTTAAAAAGGGGCAGAATGCCCTTGTGAGGATTCCGCAGATAATCTGTTTCAGTGTTGGATTATCTGCGGTATTTTTTTGGTACAGATTGCAATTTGAACCGCTTTTTGCTAGAATAGAGCGGAGATACTTGAACACTAACATACTCCGGGCTTCGCAGTCGGGACAGGAGGATTGAATCATGAGACAAAACAGAAGAAGGACAGGCAGCAGACGTTCTGCGGACGATAAGATAAAATATATGCGCATGGCGGCAATCCCGCTGGTTATTGTGCTGGTGCTGGTGGCAGTTATACTGGTGATGGACAGGAAACCGTCGGATAAGGAAGCATCCGCCCCAACGGACGTGTCACTTTCCTCGGATGAGGATATCAATATAAGCAGCGACAGCTCCGCAGCGCCGGATGATAGCGGGGTGGAGCCGGACAACAACCAGTACACCACGGATTTTTCCCAGTATGAGCTGAAAAAGGACGAGATACCCCAGGTAAACCAGCTGATTAGCGAGTATTTTCAGGCCAAGGTGGACCAGGATGCGCAGACCCTGTACCGGATATTCGGTAAGAGCGATGATACAGGGCTGGATGCGCGAAAGGAAGAACTGAAGAATGAGGCGGTATACATTGAGGATTATGTGGATATCGTCTGCTATACCAAGCCGGGACTTACAGAGGATTCCTATGTGGCTTATGTCACCTATGAGGTGAAGTTCAGACGCGTGGAGACATTGGCGCCGGGCCTTATGTGGTGCTATGTGGTCAAGGATGACAACGGCAATTACATTATCCGGGAGAATGTAGTGGGTGACGAGGCGGATTATGTGGCGAAGCAGAACCAGTCTGAGGATGTGAAGCTGCTGTCCAACCAGGTCAATGAGAGGCTGAGACAGGCCATTGAGAGCGATACGGTTCTTGCGGGAATTTACAAGGATTTAAGGAACGGAGCAGTGGTCCATTCCTCCGAGGAAGAGACCGAGACAGGAGACAGCACGGTTATCCTGGAGGAGGAAGGCGGCGAGACCCAGGAAAACGGAGGTCCTCAGCCGTCCCAGGACCCGTCTGCTGACGCGGGCCAGAATTCCCAGGGAGAAGGGATACAGAATGTCCCGGCCGGACAGGAAGGTACAAATGCCCGGGAAAGCGAAGGAACACCGGCAGCCGCCCAGGAAAACCAGGGGACTGATTCCGGCACAGCAGGCGGTTCCGGTACAGAAGAAAGTGCCGGTACGGCAGGCGGTTCCAGTGTGAAGATAGAATAGGCTTGGAGGATAAGATTGACCATGGATGTAAAGGACTTTGATTATGAACTGCCGGAAGAACTGATTGCCCAGGACCCGCTGGAGGACCGCTCCGCGTCGAGGCTGATGGTTTTGGATCGGGAAACAGGGGAGATACAGCACAGAATTTTTAAAGATATCACGGAATACTTACGGCCAGGGGACTGCCTGGTGATTAACGATACAAAGGTCATACCGGCCCGGCTCTTCGGGGTGAAGAAGGATACAGGGGCCAAAATAGAGATACTTTTGCTGAAGCGCAGGGAAAATGATGTATGGGAGACTCTGGTGCGCCCGGGAAAGAAGGCAAAGCCGGGAACTGTCATTGAATTCGGTGAGGGCCTGCTGACAGGAACCGTGGTGGATACCGTGGATGACGGGAACCGCCTGATTCAGTTCCATTACAAGGGGATTTTTGAGGAGATCCTGGACCAGCTGGGGCAGATGCCCCTGCCTCCTTATATTACACACCAGCTGAAGGACAAGAACCGTTACCAGACCGTATATGCCAGGCATGAAGGGTCTGCGGCGGCGCCTACGGCGGGCCTGCATTTTACCCAGGAGCTTTTGGCTGAGATTGAGGGAATGGGAGTGAAGATTGCCCACGTGACCCTCCATGTGGGACTCGGCACATTCCGCCCTGTAAAGGTGGAGAATGTCCAGGACCACCATATGCATTCCGAGTTTTATATAGTGGAGGAGTCTGAGGCAAAGAAGGTGAATGACACCAGAGCGGCCGGAGGACGGGTTATCTGTGTGGGCACCACCAGCTGCAGGACCGTTGAATCAGCTTCCACAGAGGATGGTGTGCTTAAGGCCGGAACCGGCTGGACAGAGATATTCATTTATCCGGGCTACCGCTTTAAGGTATTGGACGCCCTGATTACGAATTTCCATCTGCCCCAGTCCACACTGGTGATGCTGGTCAGTGCGCTGGCAGGACGGGAGCACATACTGGATGCCTACCGGGAAGCTGTGAAGGAAGGCTACCGTTTCTTTTCCTTTGGGGACGCTATGTTTATTGCAGCCCATCCGGCTGCTGAGAAGCGGTAGGGATTGAGGAAATATCAGAAGAAAGCGGGAAAAGATGGAAGAACGTTTAAATAAATGGCTGAGCCAGATGGGAGTCTGCTCCAGGCGGGAGGCGGACCGTCTCATTGAAGCCGGCAAGGTGCTGGTGGACAACCGCCCTGCCTCCATGGGGCAGAAAGTAACGCCGGGCCAGAAGGTGGTATGCAATGGAAAAATGGTCCGGGTGGACCGGAGCCAACGGCCCAGACCGGTGCTTTTGGCAGTGAATAAGCCAAAAGGCATTGTATGTACCACCACTGATAAGGACAGAGCTGAGAATATTGTGGACTTTTTGGGGTATCCGGAGCGGATTTACCCTGTGGGAAGGCTGGATAAGGATTCAGAGGGACTGCTTCTCATGACCAACCAGGGGGATCTGGTGAATAAAATCATGAGAAGCGGAAATGCTCATGAGAAAGAGTATATTGTCACCATAGATAAGCCGGTGACGGAACGTTTTCTGGAACAGATGGCGGGAGGGATCCGGCTTCCTGAGCTGGACCAGGTGACCAGGCCCTGCAAGGTGAAGAAGGTGGAGCGGAATACATTTTCCATCATCCTCACCCAGGGCCTGAACCGGCAGATACGGCGGATGTGTGAAGCATGCGGCTGCCAGGTCAAACGTCTGGTGCGGGTGCGCATCATGAACATACGTCTGGGCAATTTGAGAACGGGCGCTTACCGCCAGATAACCAAGGAGGAGTATGAGGAGCTTACAGGGCTTCTTAAGGACTCCTCCAGTCTGTCCCTTAAGGAGAGAAAGAATCAATAATCAGGAGAACAGAATGGAAGACAGGATTCAGAGAATGAAGGAACTGGTTTCCATCCTGCGGGAAGCAGGAAAGGCTTATTATCAGGAAAGCCGGGAAATCATGAGCAATTTTGAATATGACAAGCTGTATGACGAGCTGGTATCCCTGGAAAAGGAGACCGGGGTCACCTTGTCAGGAAGTCCATCGCAGCAGGTGGGGTATGAGATATTAAGCGAGCTGCCTAAGGAGACCCACGGTTCCCCTATGCTTTCTTTGGACAAGACAAAGAGTGTGGAGGATTTGCAGGAATGGCTGGGAGACCAGAAGGGACTGCTGTCCTGGAAGATGGATGGTCTTACCATTGTGCTCACCTATGAGGAGGGAACTCTTGCAAAGGCGGTTACCAGGGGAAACGGGGAGATTGGCGAGGTCATTACGCCCAACGCCAGGGTGTTTGCCAATATCCCGTTAAATATTTCCTACCAGGGACAGCTGATTCTCAGGGGAGAGGCTGTCATTACCTATTCGGACTTTGAGCGGATTAACAGCGGAATCGAGGATGTGGATGCCAAATATAAGAATCCCAGAAACCTGTGCAGCGGTTCTGTCCGTCAGCTTAACAGCCAGATTACAGCGGAGAGGAATGTGCATTTTGAGGCCTTTGCCCTGGTGAAGGCCGATGGGGTGGACTTCCATAACTCCAGGAAGGCCCAGTTTGAGTGGCTGAAAGGCCAGGGATTTGAGGTGGTCCACTATGAAGAGGTGGACGCAGCAAGCCTGCCTGCGTCCGTGGAAGGGTTTGCAAAGGCAGTGGAAGGAAACGACATTCCCTCTGACGGCCTGGTGCTGACCTATGATGATATTGCTTACGGAGAATCCCTTGGGCGTACAGCCAAGTTTCCGCGCAATTCCATTGCGTTTAAATGGAAGGATGAAATCAGGGAGACCGCCCTTTCCTATATTGAGTGGAGCGCTTCCAGGACAGGACTAATCAATCCCGTGGCTGTGTTTGAGCCTGTGGAGTTAGAAGGAACCACGGTCAGCAGGGCCAGTGTCCACAATCTGAGCATCATGGAAGGGCTGGAGCTGGGAGTGGGAGATACCATAACCGTGTATAAGGCCAACATGATTATCCCTCAGATTGAGGAAAACCTGACACGCAGCGGGGTAAAGGATATACCGGAGGAATGTCCCGTATGTGGAGGCAGGACGGAAATCCGCAAGGTAAATGATGTAAAGAGCCTGTACTGCACCAATCCTGACTGCCAGGCCAAAAAGATAAAGAGCTTTACCCTCTTTGTCAGCCGCGATGCACTTAACATTGACGGTTTGTCTGAGGCCACCCTGGAAAAATTCATCCAGGCAGGTTTTATTCACGAATATGCGGATATATTCCATTTGGAAGAACACAGGGATGCAATCGTGGAGATGGAGGGTCTGGGACAGAAGTCTTACGATAACCTCATTGCATCCATAAAGACCGCGTCCAACACCACCCTTCCCAGGATGGTGTACGGCCTGGGAATCGCGGGAATCGGACTGGCTAACGCAAAAATGCTGTGCCGCGAGTTCAAGTATGATTTTGATAAAATGCGCCATGCCGGAGAGGAAGAACTGGTGGCAGTGGATGGTATCGGCGGTGTTCTGGCCCAGGCCTGGATGGACTACTTTGCTTTAGGGAGAAACAACCAGATGGTGGACCGTCTGCTGGCGGAGCTGAACATTGAAAAGGAACAGCCGGAGACAGCCGGGGAGGCAGTCTTTGAGGGAATGAACTTTGTGATAACCGGGTCCGTGGAGCATTTTGCAAACCGAAAGGAACTTCAGGAGCTGATTGAAAGCAAGGGCGGCAAGGTCACTGGCTCCGTTACAGCAAAGACAGCGTATCTGATTAATAACGATGCAGCGTCCAATTCGTCCAAGAATAAAAAGGCAAAGGAATTAGGGGTTCCCATAATCTCGGAGGAGGAGTTCCTGCGAATGTTGTAGCACAGTATCTGCCGGCTTTGGCAGACGCTGTGCGGTTTCCGTGTGGAATTCAGCCAACATTTGAAAGGAGAGAGCGAACATGCCTATAAAAGTACAGAGAGATCTGCCAGCAAAAGCGATTCTGGAGGAAGAAAACATATTCATTATGGATGAGGACAGGGCCATGAGCCAGGATATACGTCCGTTGGAAATCCTGATTCTGAATCTGATGCCTCTCAAGGAAGAAACAGAGACCCAGCTTATGCGGGCATTGTCCAATACACCCCTCCAGGTGGACTGTACCTTCCTGATGCTGTCCACCCATGTGTCAAAAAACACGTCAGCCAGCCATCTCAACAAATTTTATGTTACATTCGATGATATAAAGAAGAAAAAGTTTGACGGGATGATTATAACCGGGGCTCCGGTGGAGAATCTGGAGTACGAGGAAGTGAATTACTGGCCGGAGCTGTCCATGATGATGGAGTGGAGCAAGACACATGTGACCTCCACCATACATATATGCTGGGGGGCCCAGGCAGGGCTTTATTACCACTACGGTATCCCCAAATACCCTATGGAGAAGAAACTGTCAGGTATTTATAACCACAGGGTCCTGGACCGGAAGGTTCCGCTGGTGAGAAGCCTCAATGACTTTTTCCTGGCTCCCCACTCCAGATATACGCAGGTGAGAAAGGCGGATATCTTAAAGCATCCGGAGCTGGCCATTCTGGCGGAATCCGATGAGGCAGGGGTGTTCCTGGTAATGAGCCGGGACGGAAGGCAGATATTTGTCCAGGGCCATCCCGAATATGACAGGATGACGTTAAATAATGAGTACCACAGGGACTTGAATAAGGGATTGAATCCGGAGGTCCCATATAATTATTACGAGGACAACGATCCGTTTTCAGCGCCGCCGCTGACGTGGCGGAATACATCCAATACGCTGTATACCAACTGGCTGAACTATTATGTGTACCAGGTGACGCCTTATCTGTTAGATGCAGAGGAGTAGGCGATTATGGGAAGGGTGTAAGATAGAAAACTAAATATTCGGACATCTGAATAAGTCCATGAATATGCAGCTGCATTGCATATTCACGGGCTTATTTTAGTGTGTCAAAAATCAACTGAGCGCCACAGCAAAGCATCTCAGATAATTATTTTAAAAACAAATATAAAAGGAGAATCCCTACAATGACGATTAAAACTACATTGGCATATGACTTTTTTTCATCATATTTTACAGAAACATAACCGTCATTTTTACGTTTGTTGGATACAGATGGTTGTGTATGATTCTTTTTACTCTTTGCTTTCTTTTTGGTCGGACTCATTGATTCCAGTTCTTTTTTGATTTCTTTTCGTAGGAGGAAATCATCGTCGATTATATGGCTGCATTTGACACAGAATATTTCTTTGTCATTCGGAAGATCGCTTCCGCAGTATGGGCATTGTTTCATAATTTATCCGGGTATGTGTTCAATCTATATCCCGCGTCCCCCCTTTTTATATATTTTTATACAAAACTATCTGCCGGCAAATGTAATGTCCATTGCAATAGTAAGAGCTTCATATAGTTGTAAAAGCGAATCAGCTTATAGGCTGATTATACAACGTTTGATGTTATTTCACAACATATAGGTTTGAACTTTCACTACTACTGGAAAGGCAGACGGATAACCGGATGTCAGACGAGGGACCGGAACGCTTTTCGTCGGGCGGGGGAGGGGACTATAAAATGTTCAATGGGTTGGAGCTTGCCGCGAAAGACCGTTCCTGTCCATTCTGGTACATTACAGGGACATTGCAGGATGCATGTTTTAAAAGGATAGTTTCGCCTGACAAGTATTTTAAGGGCATGGTATATATAAAGTGTTAAAAAACTGTATATTTATTGCTAAATTTTCACACAATCTTAACGCTGAAGTGGGGATTTGGGATTGATTTTAGAGAATTTAGGGAGTATACTGTTACTAAAGTAAAACTTTTTGGTAAGTTTTCACAAAAAAGCATAAGTAAGTTTCCTGGTTAAGTAACTTGATAAGGTTTTTAGGGTATAACTTTATGAACGCCTGAAAGCCTGTCTTTGAAGATAAAGTGTAGAAAGGTGTGCACAGCCTGCTCTAAGATACACAGATTATTTTTGACTATACCGTAATAGATGCGGACAATTTGCACCATCAGGTATGCAGACGCAGTAAGACGTGCCATGGGAGCGTTCCTGTCCGGCAAAGGAATACTCCAATCCATTCAGTTCAAAGATACACAGCGCCATCAATCATATGACGTCTCAGCAAAAGGAGGATGAGAAACTAAAAAGATGGCATAAGCTTTCGGTTGGCAAGCGGTTCAGCCTATATAAAACGAATGGCTGCAAATAATAGGTTGACGGGCTGTTGGGGACTAAAACCCTACACTTTATATTTAGGAGGAGACATTATATGCTGCAGATAGTTAACACAATTAATTCATATCTTTCTGATTACATACTTGTATTTCTTTTGGTGGCTGTAGGCCTTTGGTATACAGTCAAAACAAAGTGTGTTCAGAGGTACCTTTGGAAAGGTTTAAAACAGCTGTTTGGCGGTTTTTCACTGCGAGGCGGTTCACAGGGAGGCGGAATGAGTTCATTCCAGGCGGTTGCAACAGCAATCGCGGCACAGGTTGGCACAGGGAATATTGTGGGTTCAGCCGGAGCGATTCTTGTGGGCGGGCCAGGAGCTATTTTCTGGATGTGGATAATTGCATTTCTAGGCATGGCTACCATTTATGCAGAAGCAACACTGGCGCAGAAGACACGTGTTACAGATGCAGAGGGCAATATTCAGGGTGGTCCGGTGTATTATATCCAGACAGCCTTTAAAGGCAAATTTGGAACATTCCTGGCAGGCTTTTTCTCAATCGCAATTATTCTTGCTCTTGGATTCTTCGGATGCATGGTACAGTCCAACTCAATTGGCTCCACAATTCAGATGGCATTCGGGATTCCGTCCTGGATTGTAGGTATCTTCCTTGTTATTATTTGTGGATTTATCTTCATGGGAGGTGTAGATCGTCTTGCTTCCGTTACTGAAAAATTAGTTCCTGTTATGGCAGCATTTTTTCTGATCGGCGGCTTGGGAGTACTCGCAATGAGGCTTCAGTATATTCCGGAAACCTTTGGTCTGATTTTCAAATATGCATTCCAGCCCCAGGCAATTATCGGAGGCGGATTTGGTATAGCTATTAAGACGGCTGTGAGCCAGGGAGCAAAAAGAGGCCTGTTCTCCAATGAAGCTGGTATGGGTTCCACGCCTCATGCACATGCGCTTGCATTAGTGAAAAATCCTCATGAGCAGGGCTGTGTTGCAATGGTCGGCGTATTCATTGACACCTTTATCGTTCTTACACTGAATGCATTGGTTATTATTTCAACACTTTATGCGGGAAACGGCCCTCTGGCAAACGGCTATGTAGGAGAAGCAGCAAATACATTAAAGAATACAAACCTTGCACAAGTAGCTTTTGGTGTTGTATACGGCGACAAGGCCGGCGCTGTTTTTGTAGCCATTTGTTTATTCTTCTTTGCATTCTCCACAATTCTTGGCTGGAATTTATTTGCTAAAATTAATGTAACTTATTTATTTGGGAAGAAAGCACAAAGACCATTTATGCTGGTTGCTTTAGTATTTATCTTCCTTGGAACAATTGGGGAAAGTGATTTGGTATGGGCATGTTCTGATATGTTTAACCAGTTGATGGTTATTCCCAATGCCATTGCCCTGTTTGCTTTGACTGGGGTGGTTACAAAGATACTTGGGGATCGGGACAAATAAGTTTATATTCATATTATACAAATAGCTGATTGAAAATGGGCGCTGTGCCAATGCTTAGGGCGGGATTCGTTAGAATCCTGCCCTGTTCATGTTCCGGCAGAGATAAAAGTTAGGTTGTGCCAGTGCTCTTGACAAGATTCTCCGGAAAGGATAGACTGCATATAAAATGAATGCGGTGAACGGCATGCCGGGATATGCAATATGGATAGCACAACAGGGTCAGGAGACAGAAAAAAACGAAAGCATAGGTGGTATACATGGAAAAACTTGATAATCAGGCACTCACGCGTTTTGAGAGATTGTGGAAAATCGAAGGTGATAAACTGCTCAGGGCTAATATCATCCCTTCTGCAGTTAAAGATGGAGAAATCTATCCCGTAGATTACTGTATATCTGCCATTGCCCGGCTGATTCAGCAGCCACATGGTGCTGAAGTAGTCTGTGGTATCAGAAATGCATTATCAGAACTCTTTGAAGCGGCTGACACTCAATTTATTTATCCGGATGAGTCGCTTCATGTATCTTTGCTTGGATGTACGCAAAGAAAAAATACAAATGTATTTGAACATGCTCAGATTAATAAGATCAAACATATCTGTATAAAGGAAATAGAAAAGAAAGAGCCGGCGGAAATTATTCTGAGAGGCATCGGAATTGTGGGAAACCAAATTTTTATTCAGGGATTTCCTCAGAATAGGAACTGGGAAGAGCTCAGAGTATCACTGGGTGAAGAATTGGTAAATTCCGGTGAATTCCCTATATTATATGAAGATAAATCCCCTGTTCATATGAATATAATACGGATTGTTGACGCAGCTCCCCATGTTTTGGCATCTCTTCACAGGGCTGTTTCACGGCTGCGGGATGTGGAATTGGGAACGGTAAAATTACAGACCGTAGAATTTGTGATTACGGATTTTTGTGTTACAAAGAAGAATGTTGTATGGCTCCATAAGATAGAATGCCGCAATTCGTCTGGGAACAGCTGCCGCGTATGATTCACCGGAAAATGCGCAAGATTTCTTAAGACAACCCCATTTGTTTTGATTATACTATTGTGGAATACACGGCGCTTGGGGAACCGGGACACGGTCCAAAGGTGCCGTCGGCAAGGAGGCAATTGTGTAATGAGCAGTATGGATGAGGTAATCCTGGCAATTAATTTTATTGAAGCCAATCTGACGAAAAAAATGGATTTGGACATGATTTCCGGCGCAGTCCATTATTCCAAATATCATCTTCACCGCGTGTTTTCCGATACAGTGGGTCTAACCATTCATGATTACATTCAGCGCAGGCAGCTGACAGAGGCGGCCAAGCTGCTTGTTTTTTCCGGCAAACCCATTGTGCAGATTGCATTTTTATCCGGCTACCAGAGCCAGCAGGCATTTACCAATGCTTTTACAGCCATGTATAAGATGCCTCCCAATATGTACAGGGAAAATGAACGGTTTTATCCCTTACAGCTCAAATTCAATTTTGAAGGGAGTTATGAAATGCTTGACAGAAAAGAAAAGGCTTTATGGGAGATTTCGTTTGCGTCGGATGAGGATATTCCCAGCTGGATGGAACTGGTGAGGCTTGTGATTGACGGCTTTCCCCATCTGAATGAGGAGGAGTATATCCGGGTCTTAAGACAGAAAATCAGCACAGGGCAGGCACTTATCATGAAGGACAGAGGCTCTGCCATCGGCATCATGCTGTTTTCCTATGAAAACGGCAGCATTGATTTCATGGGAAGCCATCCGCTTTACAGGAAAAATGGGGTTCCGAAGGCCATGCTGGACAAGGTTATGAAGGAGCTGCTTAAGGGTAAGGAGATCAGCATTACAACCTACCGGGAAGGCGATAAGGCAGATACCGGATATCGGAAGGAAATAAAGGGGCTGGGCTTTGCAGAGGCAGAGCTGCTGGTAGAATACGGCTACCCCACCCAGCGTTTTATCTTACAGCAGGAGGAACGGGAGCATGAGTGATTATCCAGCCATTCCGTTTCCCGATGAATTAGTCCATCTGGAACAGGTAAGTGCCAGGCTCTCAAAAGCCCTGCAAAGGGCAGAGGCATCTGTCAGTAGGGCGGACAGGGAATATACGGATACCAAGAAATACATGGCGGACCACAGGGGAGAAATAGACCCCCATGAGATGTTCCAGAATGAACTTCTGTTAAAGCAGACAGACAGGACAGGCGCCTTTGCTGTGGAGATGCGGGATCGGATTGTGAAATTAAAGGATTCCCCCTATTTTGCCAGAATTGATTTTAAGGAGGAAGAGGAGGAGGAAGGACAGACGTACTATATCGGGAGATTTGCCTTTCAATATGAAAATGAACCGTTGATTTTTGACTGGCGCGCCCCCATATCCAGCATGTTTTATGACTGCGAGGTTGGAGAGGCCGGATTTTTGGCGCCGGCCGGGTGGACAGCGGGAGAGCTTACCAGAAAACGCCAGTTTAAAATCAGGAACGGGATCATGGAATACGCGCTTGAAAGCTCTGCCAATGTACAGGATGATGTTTTGCAGAGAGAGCTGAGCCATACTTCCGATGAAAAAATGAAGTCCATTATTTCCACCATTCAGAAAGAGCAGAACCAGATTATCAGAAATGAGAAAGAGGGAACATTGATTATCCAGGGGGTGGCCGGATCCGGCAAGACCTCCATTGCCCTTCACCGTATTGCATTTTTGCTGTACCGTTTTAAGGACAGGCTGAGCGCCAGGAACGTTACGATTCTCTCGCCCAACAAGGTATTCGGAGATTATATCTCCGGTGTGATTCCTGAGCTGGGAGAAGAACCCATTTATGAGATGAGCTTTGGGGAACTTGCTGATATCCAGCTGGAGGGAGTCATTGGTTTTGAACCGGACAGGGATCCTTTTGAGATGCAGGACAGGGCTTGGGAGGAGAGGGTGCGGTTTAAGTCCACACTGGACTTTGTTTATATGATGGACCAGTACATAGAGCAGATGCCGGAGTTTATTTTTGTTCCAACCGATTATGTGTACGAAGGGTTTAGGGTAACTGGTGAATGGATCAGGGATCGGTTCTTAGCTTATGGGACCTGTCCGGTAAAGAAGCGGCTGGCAATGGTTGCAGATGATATCCATGACCGCTTTGAGACGGATAATATAATGGAACAGGAGGTGCCCCGGCCCCGGGTGATACTGAAACAGCTGAATTCCATGCTTGCCATGAAGGATACGCTGGCTGTCTATAAGGATTTCTATAAGCGGATGGGAATTGCGGAACAATTTGTCATGGCTGCCAGGAGGACATTGGAGTGGGCGGATGTGTACCCGTTTTTATATCTTCATGCCGCCTTCCGGGGATTAAAGGAAAGCCATATCACCAGGCACCTTGTGATTGACGAGATGCAGGATTACACGCCTATCCAGTACGCCGCCTTAAACCGTATGTTTCCATGCCAGAAAACCATTTTGGGGGATTACGGACAGTATATTAATCCTAACCATCTGCACTGCCTGGAGGATTTGCGGACAATCTATGACAAGGCCCGTTTTGTGGAATTGAATAAGAGTTACCGTTCTACCTACGAAATTATGTGTTTTGCAAAGAAAATTAACCATGTATCTGCCCTGGAACCGATGGAGCGCCATGGGGAACCTCCGGAATTGGTTCCGTGCCTGGACGCAGCGGATGAGATCAGGAAGATAAGAGAAGTAATCCGCCGTTTCAGGGCAGGAGGGAATGTGTCGCTGGGGATTATCTTAAAGACGGATGCGGCGGCAAGGGATATGTATGAGGTGCTGGCAGGATACGATGGGGCAAAAGGAAATGGATCGGAAGGCTGCGAAAAGGAAGGGAGTAAAAGGGAAGGAAGTAAATGGGAGGGAAGTGAAAGAGAGGGAAGTGAAAGAGAGGGAAATGAAAGAGAGGGAAATGAAGGGAAAAGGGGCAAAATAGGAGAAAGCGGAGCAAAAGAAAGGGGTATAAACTTGATTACCCGGGACAGTGCCAGCTTCCAGAACGGGATATCCATTACATCGGTCCGCATGTCGAAAGGCCTGGAGTTTGATGAGGTTTTGATTCCCCAGGCTGACTCAAGAACGTATGCCTCTGATTTTGACCGCAGTCTGTTATATATTGCCTGTACACGGGCCATGCACAGGCTTACGCTTACGTATAGCGGGAGAGAAACACGATTTATTTCCGGGCAGAAACTGTCTGGCAGGCACTCCGGAAAGGAGAGCCCCGGGAGCTGAATCCGGACGGAGGATTTTGACGAGTGAAACCTGAAATTTCGGGCAGAGAAAGGCGGGAGCTCATGGAGCCATTTACGTATTGCAAATTGGAGATATTCATACCGGAAACCCATTTAAAGGCGCTGCAGAAGGCATTGCAGGAAGTGGACGCAGGGCATATAGGAAAATATGACAGCTGTATGTCATACAGTCCGGTGACAGGCTGCTGGAGGCCGCTGGAAGGCAGCAGCCCGTTTATCGGTAAATGCGGCACTATCAGCATGGAGCCGGAACTGAAGGCAGAGGTGACCTGCAGGACGGAGCGGTTAGAGGAAACCCTGGCCGCCATAAAGAAGGTCCATCCCTATGAGGAGCCGGTTATCAATGTGATTCCTCTGTACATGACCGGAATGGATATAGTGTCCTGATACCGGTCCTATTCCGGCAGCCCATGCTGTCCTATCAATTGAATATTTGTCAGTGAAACAGGCGGAACGTGGATTTGTAATAATCTATGATTCCGTCTTTTTTCATGCCGGACAGCTCCCTGGATAGGGCGCTGCGATCCATGTTCAGATACTCAGCCATGGCGTTTCTGTCCAGAGGAATGGTAAAGGGAAGGCCGTTTTCCAAACCGGAAAAATTCTTCAGATAGGTCAGAATCTTATCACGGGCAGTTGGGCGGAGCAGGCAGTCCAGCCGCTCATGAAGCACCAGCCCTTTTTCTGCCACAATCCACATGAAGTTTTTGAGAAGCTGTCTGTGGCAGGGGCAGTTTCTGGTACAATTGTTTATAAGCCGGTTATAGGAGATGAACAGGACCGAGCTGCCCTGTTCCACGGTTACGGATACCGGACTCTTGCGGCCGGGACTGGCGGCCAGTATGACACCGATTTCACTTCCCTCTTTTAAAAGTGTGACTGTAAGGGTATGGCCCTGGGAATCTGTTTTGTATGATTTTCCTCTTCCTGCCAGGAGAATCCCGAATTTTTTGACCGGGCAGCCCTCTTCAACCACAACCGTCTCCCCGGCATAATTCACCGACTGCGCCTTAAGACAGGCCAGGAGGCGGCATACATCTTTTTGCGACAGGCCGGAGAACAGTTTGGCCTGCATGATATCCTGAATGTTTTCGTTCATTGTGATTTGGTTGCCTGCGCAACTTACCTCCTGACTGTATTGTATTATAATTGACGTGTACATGCAATTAAAAAACACAGATAAAGGAGGAGTCAGGGATGAACACTGGTTTTACCCTATTTTTTTACGGCCTTTCCGCAATCCTGTTGTCCTTATCTTTCCGAAAGGACAGAGAAAAGACAAATCGTGCGGTCAGAAAGGCTCTATTCATGATGCTGGGGGTATTGCCCTATTTTCTGATCATTTTGCTGGTCACAGGAACCGCTTTTTTTATTCTGCCGCCCAAGACGGTTCAAACTCTTATGGGGACAGAGTCGGGAATAAGGGGAATGCTCCTGGCCGCAGTCACCGGGGCGGCAGCTCTTGTACCGGTTCTGGCTGTATTCCCGGTGGTTTCGGAGCTTCTTAAAAATGGGGCCGGGACAGCGCAGATGGCGGTCTTTATTTCCACATTGACAACGGTAGGAATTGTCACCATTCCCCTGGAAGTGAAATATATGGGAGTCAAAGCAGCAGTATTGAGAAATCTGTTATTTTTTCTGTTGGCATTTGCCACATCCTCTCTGCTGGAGGTGTTATTATGAAGCATAAGGTGATAAAAGCAGAGATGATGGGACCCTGGAAGGCAGCAGCGGCGGCGTATCTGGCGGTATTTATTTTTATTCCGGAAAGGTCCGGGGAGATAGGAGCCTGCGCCTGCACGGGTCTGGGGCAGTTTATATGGAATCTGGTTCCTGTATTCCTCTGTGTGGGTCTGATGGATGTATGGATTGAAAGCGACAAAATGATAAAAATGATGGGAGACAGATCCGGTCTCTCCGGGATGGGGATATCGCTTTTGCTGGGAATGCTGACAGCAGTGCCTGTATATGCGCTGCTTCCCATCGCCGGCCTGCTGTTAAAAAAGGGAGGGCGCATTTCCAATGTACTGATTTTCCTGTGCTCCAGTGTGAGTATCCGAATTCCGCTGCTGCTTTTTGAGATATCATCACTGGGTATCCGGTTTGCGGCCTGCCGGTTTGTTCTCAATCTGGCAGTGGTATTCGTGATTTCCTTTCTGGTTGAAAGGTTTCTGTCAGAGCGTGACAGGCAGGATATCCGGAGGAGAAATCAGATAAATCAGGTGTGAGCTGCAAGGAGTGAGATGGCATGAAAATGACATTATGGCTCAGAACGCAAACGGGGACGCAAAGGGAAATAAGGATTAAAAGGGAAACATGGACGATTAAGCGGGTTTATGGTAGAATAGGATATCAGACTTTTTGAAGAAGGCAGGTACGGACGGAATGAAATTAAGGGTATTGGTTGATAACAACACGTACATAGACAGGTATTATCTGGGGGAACCCGCGGTCAGCTATTATATTGAATGTGACGGTATCAGACTGCTGTTTGATGCCGGGTATTCGGATGTATTCCTTAAAAATGCAGAGGCTCTTGGAATCGACCTTGGCCTGGTTACGCACATGGTGTTCTCCCATGGCCATAATGACCACACAAGGGGACTTAAATTCATGAAGGAGCGTCTGGAGCTGTCGGGGATGGAGGTCATTGCCCATCCGTCCTGCTTTGATGAAAAGGTGTTTGGTGAGGAATCCATCGGTGCGCCCTATTCTGCTGCGGACATGGCTGGTATTTGCAGATACAGGCCGTGTGGCGGGCCGTGTAACATCTCGGAGCGGCTGGTATTTCTGGGAGAGATACCGGATGCAGTGGACTTTGAAACGAGAAAAGCCATTGGCAGGACTAGGATAAGAGGAAAATGGCAGGATGACTATGTAAGGGATGATTCCGCCCTGGTTTACCGGGGGGAGGAAGGCATTTTTATTATAACAGGATGTTCCCACAGCGGTATATGCAATATAGTACAATACGCCCAAGCGGTATGCGGACAGCAGCGGGTTCTCGGCATCATAGGGGGATTCCATCTCTTTGAGGCAGATGAACGGCTGGTGCGCACAATTGACTATCTGAAATGCTGCGGTGCGGAACAAATTTATCCCTGCCACTGTGTATCACTGAGGGCAAAAGCCAGAATGATGGAGGCCTTGAACGTGAAGGAAGTGGGGGTGGGTATGGAGCTTTGCCTGGACGGACAGGCTGCACATTAAATTCTGAGTGTTGCGGCGGAGAAAGGTTTTTTGTATGAGACAGACAGAAAAGAACAGAAAGAATCCAAGGAACGGCAATTCAAAAGCAAGGGACCCCAGATATGACTGTCTGCGGGCTGTCTCGGTCATGGCAATCATCATGGTGCATGCCATGCCCGTGGAAACAGTCAGCGCCCGCCAATGGTGGTTTAACAGCATTATGACGCCCTTCCTGCTGTCGTTTGTGGGAATTTACTTTATGCTCAGCGGTATGTTTTTGCTGGAACATGGAACAGAGCGCATCGGGGAGTTTTACAGAAAGCGTTTTATTACGGTGGGAATTCCGTTTCTGGTCTATGGCCTTATTTACTATTGTTATAATGTCCATGCGGACGGAGTGGTTCTGCCTGTCTGGAAGCATGCCGGCCGGTATCTGGCACAGGTGCTGACGGCCGGGCTTCCCAGGGCAGGCCATATGTGGTTTATGTATGCCATTGTGTCTTTTTATATCTGTGCGCCCTTTCTGTCCAGGATGGTAAAAAATATGACGGACCGGGAAATGAAGGTGTTCCTGCTTCTGATGCTGGGCATCCATGTGGTGGAGGTGGCCGGAGAAATTCTTGGACTGGACGTGAAGCCATGGGCCCAGTTTGTGCTGTATACAGGGTGGGTCTACTATTTTCTTTTGGGATACGGACTTAAGCGCTTATGCAGGAAGGAACAGTTTCCCATATTTGCGGTCCTGGCAGTTTTTGGCCTGGCCATGGATGTGGCTGCGGATATCGGCCTTTCATGGTGGGTTCCCCAAACTCCCCATAAGTCGCCGGCCATGGTGTTTATTTGCGCCGGAGTATTTCTTCTGTTTGAATATTATGGCGGGAAGGTGCCTGTATGGGCGGGAAAGCTGGGAATATTTGTCAGCAGGTACAGCTTTTCCATCTATCTGATTCATTTCCTTATTCTGAGCTACTATGTAAATCCGGTACTTCTAAAGGATATGGCGGCCCGCCATTATATATTGGGAACCATGGTTTCTACCGTTGTGACCTTCTGTTTATCTCTGGCATGTTCCATGGTGACGGACCACCTGGCAGTCAGGCCGTTAGAACGGCTGGCTGAGAGGATAAGATTTGAAAAGGATAAGATTTAGTCTGCGGAGGTGACTTAATAACAGCGGCTGAATGTACATAGAACCAGGAGGAAATATGAGCATCGGTATTGATTTTACTGTAAAAGTGCTGCACAGGAAAACCTTTATGGACCGTGTGAAGGAATTGGCTGAGGCAGAGGATTATAACATTCATATATGGGATGAGGGGCTCAGGGTGGAGCTCTGACCCATGGGGGATTTGTATATAAGCTGGGAACAGGATCCGGAAAATCCAGAACAGTGGAATGTAAGAGAAAAGGGAGACGAAATAGCATGGAGATAAAGGTGATAGAGGGAGCATTTTCGGTCTGCAGGCTTAAGGAGTTGGGACAGGCCGTGATAGAGGACGATCTGTATTTTCTGGGCAGGACAGATGAGGAGATATCCCTGGTGTGCAGGACTGAAAGCGTGCCCCAGGACACTGCTGCAAGGGAAGATGGATGGAGGGCCTTTCGGATTCAGGGAGAACTGGATTTTTCTCTGATTGGCATACTGGCCGGAATATCAGCTGTATTAGCTGAAAATAGGATTGGGATTTTCGTGGTATCCACGTATAATACAGATTATGTTTTGACAAAAGCAGATGATTTTGAACGGGCCCTGGGACTTTTGGAAAGCCGTGGGTATGGTATTGCTAAATAGATGCACTGGCAGGATGGGACAGGTCCGGCCGGAGATGGATTTACCGCCACAGGCCTGTTATGGCTATTTCCGAAGAACAGGTGCGTTAATACGACGGCAGCCTGGAAAAGATGGAGCGCCTCCGGCAAAGCTGCCGCATAGTTGGCCAAGGCCGGGAAAATGGATGTGGCATTAGGGAATGTCCGAAATAAAGGAAGGATATATGACATACTGATGTCATGTTTTGTATGGTAACATGACAGAAGATCCGCAGCAGAATACTATCAGCGGAGCTTGGAAAGGAATGGGTGCCATGGCATACAGTTTAAAGGAAGTAACGATACGTACGGATAACTCAGAGGAGGGAATGGAGCATATCGGGGAGCTTTGGCGCCATATTATGGACGGCCGTCTGCCCATTCTCTTTGACAGCGGGCATCAGTTCCGGGCAGGAATATCCCCTGTATCCAGGTACAGCGGTTATGACGGTGATGAGACAGGCAGCTACGACCTGACTGTCATGGCTGTCACAAGTGACTTTTTTACTCAAATGGATGAAAAGGTGAAAATGGGGCAGTACCGGAAATATGATGCGTGGGATGAAAACGGCGACTTGGGCGCCTGTACCCGGAAGGCGTGGGAGACAGTGTGGAGCCAGCAGAAGGCAGGAATCATACACAGGTGCTTTACAGAGGATTATGAGAGCACGGTTCCGGCTGAGTATACAAAGGACGGAAAGGCACATTGTTATCTGTACATTGCAGTCAGATAAGAAGAGGCTGAGGAAATGGAGTTATATTAAGGGGTATTAAGGGCTTGCTGCCAGCAATGGCGGCCGGCCTTTTTGTTTTCCTTTCTGCCTGCAACCTCCGTACAGGTGGGGGTGAAATTGCACAATGGAAAATGCTAAAATAAGGGGAAATTTGTCGAAATAGGTTGACTATGTAAAAGGGCCTATTTATAATAAAAAAATATGGTTTTTTACAAAAATTTTATAATCATGGAAAGTTAAGGAATGGATATGGACAGTTGGGCAGAGATGGAAGAGCAGATCCTGAAAGAACTGAATCTTCACAGGATGAAGGATGATGCTGAGGTTTTCAGCAGATTGGAGCGTTACTCCGGTTCAGAGGCTGGGGAAGCAGCCGTGGATTATCTGGTTCAGGAGCTGGAAGCAGCGGGGATTGAACATGAACGGCATTATTATGAGCTTATGAGAAGCCTGCCTGTACAGGCTTCTGTTACTGTAAAGAAATCAGGAGAGCCTGATTTCACCGTGGAGGCAATAGCTGCTGTATACAGCGGTGAAGCCCATGGGCTTACAGGAGAACTGGCCTGGGATGAGATGTGTGCCAAGGGCCAATTGAACGGCATGGAACAGGAGGAACGGTTCCGGACATTTAAGGGAAAGATTGTCCTCACCTATGATATCAGTTTTCCTTTCTATTATGAAGCGGCGAGGGCAGGAGCACTGGGCATTGTGGCCATATGGCCCAAGGACATTCATCACCACGACACCATGGGCGGTGTATGGGGAATGCCGGGAAGCAGGGACAGGGATTTGTACCCTTATCTGCCCTATGTGCAGATATTGGGGCAGGACGGCCTGAAGCTGATTGAGATGGTTAAGGCGGGCACTGCAGCCGTGGGAACAGAAGCAGCCAAAGGTATGGCTGTGACAGCTCAGATGGATGTGGCCATGGACAACCGCATCGTAAGGTCCAGTATGCCGGTGGCCACCATTCCGGGCAAAAGTGAGAGCTTTGTGCTCCTGAGCGGCCACTACGATTCCTGGTATGAGGGGATGACGGACAACGGGGCAGCTAACGTGCTGATGCTGGAGACAGCCAGGGCGCTGGAAAAGTTTAAGGACAGGCTGAACCGCACCGTGGTGATTGCCTGGTGGTCCGGTCATTCGGACGGGCGTTACTCCGGCTCCACCTGGTTCTGCGACCATCACTATGAGTATCTGAGAAAGCACTGCGTGGCCCACATCAACATGGATATCTGCGGATGCAAGGGAAGCAATGCAGTCCGTTTCGATATGAGCGGTATGGAGGGAGAGGCGTTTAACGATGAATTCCTTGCATCCTATAACAGCCGCAAACCCCTTGCGTACAGGGCTCTGGACCGTTCCAGCGACCAGACCTTCTGGGGAACCATGACCCCTGTATCCATTGCTCCCCAGTTTTATATGGATGACGGACAGACGCCCCAGCCCCCAAAGAGCAGCGATATCTTAAGGCCAGCGGCCATGCCGGCGGCCTTTGGGGTGGGCGGTCCCTTTTACTGGTGGCATACCAGGGAGGATACCCTGGATAAGATCGGGGACGATGTGCTGGCCCGGGACTGTGAGATAGCGGCAAGGCTGGTGCTGCGCTACGCCATGGAAAAGCCCCTTCCTATTGATATGAATGGTTTCATGGGGGAGATGCAGTCCTATTTTGAGGCCTTTGCAGAGGAACTGGACCCGGACTTCGATGTGGCTCCGGTACTGGCATCCATTGCCCTGACCCGAAAATCCGTTGAGAAGCTCTCCGATGCCATCCGGGCATATCCAAAGCAGGATGCGGACAGCATACTCATCCGGACAGCGGGAGAACTGGTGCGCTTGAAATATACGTATTCCAGCCCCTACGGACATGACTATGCAGTGGAGCACCAGCCCTATGCAGTGTTTTCCTCCCTGTTAGGAGTGCACAGGGACAATACGCCTGAGGACCGGTATCTGATGTCGCAGACGGATTTCATCCGCCAGAGAAACAGGATGACAGGCCAGCTCCATGAGGTATGTGAGGCCATTGAATTACAGCTGTACCGCTGGCAGGTACAATAGCAGATACAATAATCACTGAGAAAGGACACGTATCATGTTACGTTATATTATCAAACGTATTATATTTGCCATTCCGGTGTTAATCGGAGCAACCTTCCTGGTGTTTACCATCATGGACCTTGCACCGGGCGACCCGGCACGTATTATCCTGGGCAGCAATGCCACAGAAGCAGCCCTGGCCTCCCTGAGGGATTCCATGGGGCTTAATGACCCGTTTCTGGTGCGCTACGGGCGGTTCATACTTGGGCTTCTCCACGGGGATTTAGGCACATCCTACCGCAACGGACAGGCAGTGTTCTCCCTGATTATGGGACGTCTGGGCAACACCGTGGTGCTGGCTACCTCGGGAATCGTATTTTCCGTTATCATCGGCATTCCGGTGGGAATTATATCTGCAATCAAGCAGTATTCCGTCCTGGACAATATTACCATGTTTATCACCCTGTTTTTGATGGCAGTGCCCACCTTCTGGTTTGCGCTGATCCTTGTCATCATTTTTTCACTGAACCTGGGCTGGCTGCCGTCTTCCGGCATGCAGCACGGATTCCCGGACAATCTTATCAGCCTGATTCTGCCTACCCTGACCCTGGGATGCGGATATGCGGCTCTGATTGCCCGCACCACCCGTTCCTCGGTTCTGGAGGTGGTGCGTCAGGATTACATTGACATGGCCAGGGCAAAGGGGCTTACGGAAAACGCGGTTATCTGGAAGCATATGTTAAAAAATGCCCTGATTCCCATTGTAACTGTGGTGGGACTGAACTTCGGAACCCTGTTAGGCGGCTCTGTGCTGACGGAATCTATTTTTTCCTGGCCCGGTGTAGGACGTTTTGTGGTGGATTCCATTTCCTACAAGGATACGCCTGCGGTGCTGGGAAGCGTGGTGACACTGGCAATCCTGTTTACAATTGTGAACCTGATTGTTGATCTTCTGTATGCGTTTTTGGATCCAAGGATTAAATCTGAATATCAATCATCATGGAAGAGGGCAAAGAAAAAATGAGCACATTAAAGAAAACAGAGAACAATTTGGGACAGGATGAAAAGGTCCGTTCCCTGTGGAAGCAGTCGGTGATTCAGTTCAAGCACAACCGGCTGGCCGTGGTGGGCCTGGTCATCATTGTCTTATTCATCGTTACGATTCTTACCACGCTGGCTGTTGACCAGATTACAAACTATTCTTTTTATAACGAGTATATCCTAAAGCAGGACCTTTCGCTGCGTCTGGCAAAGCCCAGCCTGGCCCATCCCTTTGGATGCGACGAGTTTGGCAGGGATCTTCTTCTGCGCATTCTGTGGGGAACCAAGCTTTCATTTGCCATCGGCGTGGTGGCCATTGCACTGTCCGTGATCATGGGAGCCCCCTTCGGCATGATAGCCGCGTTTTACGGGGGCAAGACCGACAACGCCATCATGCGCGTCATGGATGTGCTGCTGGCAGTGCCCTACATGCTGTTGGCCATGGCCATTGTGGCGGCCCTGGGAACCAGCACCTTTAACCTGCTTCTGGCTCTGGCCGTGTCCGGTATTGCAAAATACGCCAGAATCGCCAGGGCAGCAGTGCTTACGGTAAAGGACAGTGAATTTGTGGAGGCGGCCCGGGCCGTGGGCGCGTCGGACGGCACCATTTTGTTCCAGTACATACTGCCCAATGCCCTTGCCCCGATTCTGGTGCAGGTATCCCTGGGAATCGGTGATTCCATTCTGGCAGTTGCGGGCCTGTCCTATCTGGGACTGGGCGTACAGCCGCCCCAGCCTGAGTGGGGGGCAATCCTCACCACTGCAAGGACTTATATGAGGGATGCATGGCATATATCCGTGTTTCCGGGACTGTTCTTAATCCTGGCTGTCATAGCCTTTAACCTGTTTGGGGACGGCCTGCGGGATGCCCTTGATCCAAAGCTGAAACGATAAGGGGGAGCAAAACGTTGAGTCATATATTAGAAATCAAAGATTTACAGGTACAATACCATACAGAGGATGGGACCGTGTACGCCCTTAACCACGTTGACCTGGAGCTGGACGATGGTGAGACCCTGGGTCTCGTAGGCGAGACAGGGGCGGGAAAAACCACGCTGGCCAAGAGCATCATGCGCCTGATTCCCGATCCTCCCGGCAAGATCGAGGGCGGGGTCATTGAATTTGAGGGCAGGGACCTTTTAAAGGCCAGCGGCGCTGAGATACGCGCGGTCAGGGGCAACCAGATATCCATGATTTTCCAGGATCCCATGTCATCCCTGAATCCTGTGGTCAGGGTAGGGGAGCAGATAGCGGAGGTAATCCGTGTCCACGAAAAATGCACCAAGAAGGAAGCCGAAGAAAAGGCCATGGAGATGTTAGAGACAGTGGGCATCCCGGCTGAGAGGGCAGGGGATTTCCCACACCAGTTTTCAGGCGGCATGAAGCAGAGGGTGGTCATAGCCATAGCCCTGGCCTGCAACCCAAAGGTGCTCATTGCGGACGAGCCCACAACGGCGCTGGACGTGACCATCCAGGCCCAGGTGCTGGAGATGATGAGGCGCCTTAAGGATAAATACCATACGGCCACGCTGCTGATCACCCACGATTTAGGGGTGGTTGCCCAGATGTGTGAGAAGGTGGCCATCATATACGCGGGGGAGGTAGTGGAGAGCGGTGCTGTCCTGGATATCTATAAGCATACCCTGCATCCCTACACCGAGGGACTGCTGGGAGCCATTCCCCAGGTACACCTGCATGTACACAGGCTCAGTCCCATTGACGGCCTGATGCCGGATCCCATGGCGCAGAGGACGGGGTGTCCCTTTGCAGACCGGTGCAAATATGCATTTGAGCGGTGCCGCGTAGAGCATCCGCGGTTCATAGATGCCGGGAACGGCCACAGAGTGCGCTGTTTCAAGGTAGAGAATGAGTTGAGGAAGGGGGCTGGGGAGTGATGGAACACAAGGGACTGTTAGAAGTAAGAAATCTTAAGAAGTATTTTGATACAAACCGAGGACCCCTTCAGGCTGTGGACAACATATCCTTTTCCATTGAAAAGGGCAGAACACTGGGCGTGGTAGGGGAGTCTGGCTGCGGCAAGTCCACCCTGGGCCGCACCATACTGAGGCTTCAGGAGCCCACATCCGGGGAAATCTGGTTTAATGGGGAGGATATTGTCAAGTACGACAAGAAGCAGGTAAAGGCACTGCGGTCCAAGATGCAGATTATTTTCCAGGACCCCTATTCTTCCCTGAATCCGCGTATGACGGTGAGCCAGGCCATAGAGGCACCCCTGGTGCTTCAGGGCATTTATAAGAAAAATGACAGGGAAGGCCTTCAGAAAAAGGTCAGGGAGATGATGGATCTGGTAGGTCTGGCATACCGTTTTGCCAACTCCTATCCCCATGAGCTGGACGGCGGGCGCAGGCAGAGAATCGGTATTGCCAGAGCCCTGGCTCTGAATCCGGAATTTGTTGTCTGCGACGAGCCGGTCTCGGCCCTGGATGTGTCCATACAGGCCCAGGTACTGAATCTGATGCAGGATCTTCAGGAGCAGATGGGGCTTACATATCTGTTCATCACACATGACCTTTCGGTGGTAAAGCATCTTTCCGACGACATTGTGGTTATGTATCTGGGACAGCTGGTGGAGAGGGCCAAGCCGGATGAACTGTTTGAACATCCGCTGCATCCCTATACCCAGGCGCTCCTGTCAGCCATTCCCATCCCGGATCCGACCATTAAGATGGAGCGGGAGATATTAAACGGGGAGCTTAGCTCGCCCATCAATATGGGGGATGGATGCAGGTTTGCAAAGCGGTGTCCAAAGGCAACCCCGGAATGCACCCGTCCCATCCGTGAGGTTGAGGCTTCGCCGGGACATTTTGTATCGTGTCATCTTCTCTGCAAAGAAAACCAGGCAGGGAGTTGAATATAATGAATAATTTCAGGAGGATATATGTATGAAAAAAGCAATTGCCATGTGTCTCATTGCCTGTATGGTGATGACAGGCTGCGGCGGCAGTAAGGGCGGCGCAGGAGAACCACAGGAAACAGTGGCCGGCAGTGACGGACAGAACGTGAAGATCAAGGATGAAATCATATTCTGCCAGGGCAATGACCTGACCACACTGGATGCCACCATCGGACAGCAGGAGAGGGCCTATTCCATCTCCAACAACATCTTTGACCCGCTGTTTACCTATGATTCCGATATGAAGATGCAGCCATGCCTGGCCACGGAATATGAGTGGGCGGACGACACCACCCTGAAGCTTACCCTCAGGGAAGGCGTGAAATTCCATGACGGATCCGATATGAACGCGGAGGACGTAAAGTTTACCCTGGACCTTATCGACCAGAGAGGGGCGCTGTTTGTAGGAAACTATGACGGATGTACCATTGATGACGATTATCATGTGACGGTTAAGCTGAAAGCTCCTAACCCTGCTTTCTTAAGCATACTGACCCTGCCCCAGGCTTCCGTGGTACCGGCGGAGTATGACGAGGCGGCCTTCGGAGCCAATCCAATCGGCACAGGCCCTTACAAATTAAAAGAAGCTGTGGAGGGCGATTATTATACCCTGGAGCGGTTTGATGATTACTGGGGCGGTCCGGCCAAGACAAAGCTTCTGACCATGAAAATCGTACCGGAGGCATCCCAGCGCACCATGATGTTAGAGACAGGCGAGGTGGATGTGGCTTATGAGGTTCCGAACAATGATATCTCCCGTATCCAGGAGAACAAGGACCTTCAGATTCTCACCAGCCCATCCATGAAAATCATACTTATGGAGCTGAACTGCAGTTCCGACGGCCCTGTGGGCAACCCGGATGTACGCAAGGCAGTGGAGTGCGCCATCAACAAGCAGACCATCGTGGATTCCCTGCTCTACGGATTTGGAACGGTATCCGACAACATTATCCCTCAGTCCGCCCAGGATTACAGGGAATACGAGACCAACGGATATGACCCGGAAAAGGCTAAATCCCTTCTGGCCCAGGCTGGTTACAGCGACGGCATCCAGCTGACACTGTGGACAAACTCCAACCAGACCAACACAGAGATTGCCCAGGTGCTTCAGAGTCAGCTGGCTGAGGTGGGAATCAACCTTAACATTGTGACCCAGGATGACAACACCTCCTTCTCACTGATTGAGGCGGGCGAGGACTTTGACCTGATGCTGGATTTCTGGCAGACTAATACAGGACACGCGGACTATGTATTCAACGGAATGCTGCTGTCCACTTCGGTCAACAACTTCTCCCGGTACTATAATCCGGAATTTGACGAGACATATGTAAAGTATGCATCCACCGGCGAGGGCGAGGAAAGGGAAGCTCTTTTGAAGCAGCTTTACGATGATATGGTTACGGACACCCCAATTATCGGCCTTTACAGCGAGACAAAGGTGATTGCAGCCACATCAAAGCTCCAGGGACTGATGCTGAGCCAGATTGGCGCGCATGAGTACCAGAATGCGGTGGTGACAGAAGACTAGGGACACACTCTGGTACCGGGCTTACCGGTAGTTTTGCGGCGTAGCACCGGGAGGGCCTGGAGGCCATCATATGACCGGGAGGAACTTTTATTCCTCCCGGTTTTGCATTACCAGGGAGCGTACAGGGAGGGGATCCGGGAGGAGCTGATACAGCTGTCCCATGGCTTTCAGGTGGAGACGGGAATGGCAGGACGCCGGGATTGTCCCTAAAATAAAAGGATGTTATAATAAATGAAATGGCCGTCAGGCCGGTCAGGGGGTGTCAGTTTGATGAAGAAGATGAAGGTAAATCTGCGGATTAAGATAATATACACATGTATTATCGCTGTATTTGTCAGTGTTTTCCTTATCATGCAGTATTCCTTCAACCGCAGCAGGAATCTGCTCATCACCCAGGAGGCGGGCATCATATCCCAATATATGAACCGCAACGAGCTGGCGCTTACAGAGGTGACGGATTCCATCCGTAAGCTGTCGGCCGCATCCAGCACCAACAAGCAGGTGGCGTCCTATCTGAACCAGTCATGTGATGGAAATATATATTCTTCGGAGAATGTGAGCCGTATCCGGGCAGTGGAGGAGACGCTGACCTTTTACCGGAATATATTTTTTGATTACCGTCTCCACTATATCATCCTGGGAGCGGACAGCACGGTTTACAGCGTGGCGGACGGGATTGACAACAGCAGCTATTTTGGGGAGAAGTTTGCCCAGAGCGTCAGGCAGCAGCCGTGGTACCGGGAGTTTCTGGAGGGAAAGGAGGTATCCGGGTGGATTGCCCCCTGTATTTACAATGACAAGGGGGTGTTTAAGGAGAGGATTGAGTCTGGGAAGGATGAGGATTTCATCTTATTCATCCGGCGGATTAAGGATTATAATTCCCTTAAATTCCTTGGGGTGTCCTTTGTATCCTTTCCCACGGAAAACCTGGCACAGGTGCTGATACCCTATGACGGGGCGGTGCTGGCTCTCTTTGATAAGGGAAACCATCTGATTTACGCCACGGAGCAAAGCGATATACTGGATGATATATCTGCCGGACGGCTTTCAGAGGATTTACAGGAGGACCAGGATTATTTTCATTATACAAAGGACGGCCGGGAGTACCTGGTGAACCATGTGACCATGGCCGGTACAGGATGGCGTATGGTGAACCTGGTACCCCTGTCCCATATCACCCAGGCAGTGGACAAGCTTCACAGCACTGTAACCTCCCTGACGGTCCTTATGGCCCTGGGAGCCTGCATGGTCTGCCTTGCCATGTATTTCTATGTCAACGCGCCTCTTAACCGTCTGATCCATAAGGTGAGCGAAGTCAATATCGGAGGGACTAAAATCGCTGACATGGAGGATGCAAAGGGCAGACAGATGCCTGTATTCGGAATTGTGGAGGCAGAGCTGGAGATCAGCAGGATGGTGGATTATATAGAAAAGCTCTCTGCCCAGACCATCAAGCAGAAGGAAATAGAGCAGAATCTCCGCTATGAGATGCTCCGGGCCCAGATAAATCCCCATTTTCTCTTTAACACATTAAATGTAATCAAATGGTCTTCCATGATATCCGGGGCAGGCAATATTGCGGACATGATTACCTCCCTTGGAATCCTTCTGGAGAGCACCATGAACCGGAGGGAGGAGGAAGTGCCCCTAAAGGAAGAAATACGTGTGGTGAAGGCGTGGGTGGAAATCAAGAACTGGGGACTTAAGAACCGGATTGAACTGGTTACAGATATCCAACAGGAGCTGGAGGAATTCAAGGTGATTAAATTTTTCCTTCAGCCGTTAGTGGAAAATGCGGTGCTGCACGGTATGGGGGAGGCAACTCACGGCACCATTTGGGTCACGGCTGAACCGTATGGGGAGCGGGTATGCGTTACGGTGCAGGATAACGGAGTGGGAATGGAACAGGGAAAACTGGATGAGATACTGAAGGAAATGGATGAAAACAGTAAAAAACGCCATGTAACCGGCATCGGGCTGACCAGCATTCATGAGCTGATGAAAGCCAGGTACGGGCCGGATTACGGGCTCTATATTGAATCCAGGATAGGATACGGAACCAAGGTTTTTGCGGTATTTCCATATAGGAGAGGTAGTGAGACATGCTGAAGGTAATGATTGTGGATGATGAAATCATAGTGAGGGTGGGTTTTCAGTCCTGTATTAACTGGGAGGCCTACGGATGCCAGGTGGTGTCCACCTGCGAATCCGGAGGGGACGCAGTGGAGTATATGAACCGGGATGTGCCTGATATCGTGTTCACGGACATCATGATGCCCGGCATGGACGGAATCCAGCTGGTGAAGTATATAAGTGAGAACCACCCGGATACAAAGGTGGTGGTATTGAGCTGTGTGGATGAGATCGATTATGTGAAGAAGGCCATTAAGCTGGGGGCAGAGGATTATATACTTAAGCTGTCCTTTACCCAGGATACACTGGTGGAGCTCATTACAAGATTAAAGTCCATGATTGAGGAGGAGCGGAAGAAGGCGGGCAGAGGCAGTCTGGATATGAGGGTGCAGTCCTTTAACCGGGAGGAGGACTTAAGGACACTGCTGCTGGGAAATCAGGGACCTGGGGACAATGAAATGCTCCTGGACCGGCTGGGATATACCTACAATCCCTTTGAGACCTACCAGGCAGGCTGTTTTCTGGTGGACGACGAAAGAATGAACCGGCCCGGCAGCGGTACGGACTCCCATATCAGAAAGTATGGACTTTTGAACATTGTCCGTGAGTATCTTGAAAATCTGCCTAAATCAGATCTGGCCTTTACCGGCGAACATGAAATTGTGGTTCTGTTCAGGAGAGAAGGGGGGGAGAGCCCGGCCTGCTTTTTCCCGGACACCCTGGATTTGCTCAACCATGCCTTAAAGACCCATTTGAACCTGACCCTTTCCATGGGGATGGGACAGGAGTGCTTAAGCAGGATGGATATTCCGGCAGGATTTGCACAGGCCAGGAGGATGGCGGCACTGCGCTTTTTTGACGGTCCGGCCGCCTTTCACTGTGGCAGGGAGGCAGCAGCAGGGCGCCCCTTCATCGCAAAACGGAGCGTCCAGCGCAATATGCAGGAGGCCATATTCAGGCAGGATGCCGGGGAGGCGTTCCGGCTGATTGACAGCTGGTTTGAGGAGATGGCAGGGCTCCGGTCCTACGACCAGATTCAGGCCATACGCCGGGGCGTGGTGGAGACCTGGGTGTTTATATCAGGATATTCCATTCCTGAGGGAGCGGATATGCCTGAATATGATGAAATATACTCCACAGGCGATTTTTGGGGAGCCGAGACGCTGGCAGATTTAAAAGGATGTTTTAAGGCCGCGGTGCAGTCAGTGGTGGATTATCTGATGGCCAACAAGAACGCCAATCCGGAGATTACCAGATTCCTCCAGTATCTGGAGGACCATGTGGATGAAAATATAAGCCTGGAGGAAGCGGCCGGATGGTGTGCCCTGGGAAAGAGCCAGTTCTGCATCCTGTTTAAGAAGGCTGCCGGCGACACCTTTGTAAATTATTTTAACGGGCTTAAGATGAAAAAGGCGTTTACTCTTTTGGGCAGTTCCAATATCCAGGTACAGGAGGCAGCCAGCCGTATAGGCATACATGATATCTCCTATTTCAGCCGTCTTTTTAAAAAATATTACAATATGAGTCCAAGCGACGTTAGGAAATTGTGAAAATCATACAATAGTTAAAAAGAATCATACAATAATTCAAATAAAAAATAGGGATTATTTTGGGCGGACGATAATACCAATAATCCCTATTTTTTTAAATTCCAAATCAGGGGCGGAACATTTATACTATGCTTACAGTAAATGAAAACGTGTATAGAAGGAGGGTATTTATGAAACGTAAGTTATGTCTGGCTTTAAGCGCGGTAATGCTGGCGGGGTCGCTTTCTGGCTGTTCCGGGGGGACCAGCGGACTGCCGGGAGATACGTCCAAGGCTTCGGAGGCTCCGGCCGGTAAGGAAGCAGAGGGAACAAAAGGGGAATCGGCCGCAGGGGAGGCCGGTGAAAAGCCCTATGCCGGGACAACAATCCGTGTCCTGAGCATGACCGGACAGATATCAGATGCAATTGAAGCGTATCTGGATGATTTTGAGGAGGAAACCGGCATCAAGGTGAATCTGGAACTGTACGGGGAAGCCCAGCTTCGTGAGAAGATAACCACGGAATTTCTGGCAGGCTCCTCCACCATTGACGCATTCCTCATGAGCCCGCTGCAGGATATGGCGGCTTACAGCAATAACGGATGGATTGAACCTCTGGATGAATATCTGAAGGATCCGGATTTTGACTGGGATGATTTTTCGTCGGCGCCTATGGAGCAGATTAAAATCAAGTCTGACGGCGCCATCGGAGCACTGCCGCTGTATTCCTCTGTGCAGCTGATGTTCTACCGGAAGGATGTATTTGAGGAAAAGGGAGTGAAGGTTCCCACGAATTACGATGAGCTGCTGGATGTATGCGGCAAAATCAACGACCCGGCTAATAACTTTTACGCGATTGCCTGCCGCGGCGAGAAGATAGCCCTTACCTCCCAGTTCTCACCGTTCCTTTACGGATTTGGCGGCGCTTATTTTAAGGACGGAACATGCGCCTTTAACACACCGGAAAATCTGGAAGCAGCCAGGTTCTATGGGAAGCTGTTAGGTGATTATGCTCCGGAAGGCATACTGACAGCAGGATATTCACAGATGACCCAGCTGTTTAATGCGGGGCAGGTAGGCATGTGTGTGGATGCAATTGCCCTGTACCAGACCCTGATTGATCCCAATGAGTCTTCCTTCTACGACAAGGTGGGAGTTGCTCCTATTCCGGAAGGTCCGGCAGGACGCCAGTCCTATAAGCAGGTTGTGTGGGGCGCATCCATTTATTCAGGCTCAAAGAACAAGGAAGCTGCATGGGAATTCCTCAAATATGCGGCAGGCAAAGATATTGCCGCCGACATCACTCCAAAGGGAATGCCTACCTTCAGGGCCTCTGTATGGGAAGATGAGCGTGTGACAGCTGCCATGCCGGAAGATTACATCCAGGCTTACAATGAAGAGATTCAGGCTGATACCACCAACCAGTACGGACTTCCCCGTATGACCGCGGTATCCGAGGCCAGGGACGCCATGGGCGAGGCTATCGTGTACTCCATCGAGACAAAGGGAGAGGGAGCAGATCTGGAAAGCAAGATGAATGCAGCGGCAGAAAAGGTGGACCAGCTCCTTAAGGATGCGGGAGAGTATGGCGCGGATTATCCCTACGAGGATTAGAGTATGTCTGAAAGCAACGGAAGGAGCCTGTAACAAGGCTCCTTTCTAACAACAGAGAGGGATGTATATATGAACAATTTTGTCAACAAACATATTAAATGGGTCTTTTCCCTTCCTGCCCTTATATTTATGATGGCCATGATCGCGGTTCCCATTGCAATGACCTTCCTGTTCAGCCTGAACGACTGGAACCTGCTGATGGGAAACGGAATGCGCTTTAACTGGGGAAAGAATTATCTGGATGTGCTGGCCAGCAGGGAATTTTGGCAGTCCTTAGGAATCACATTTTACTATACGGCAATCGCCACGGTGGCGGAAATGCTTTTGGGCCTTGCCATCGCCCTTGTGCTGAATAAGGATTTTTGGGGCAAGAACGGGGTAAAGGCAGTGGTGCTGCTGCCATACATGATGGCGCCTGTGGCAGTGGGACTTATGTGGATGCTGTTTTACGAACCATCCTCCGGCCTGCTCAATTACATCTTCACAACCGTGGGACTTCCCAGGTCTGCCTTTGTGTCGGCCAAACAGACTGTTATCCCTGCTATTGCGGCAGTGGAGACGTGGCAGATGACGCCCATGGTAGTGATCGTATGTCTGGCAGGACTGTCCTCTCTGCCCACAGACCCCATGGAGGCCGCCAGGGTGGACGGGGCAACACCTATCCAGACATTTTTCCAGGTAACCCTGCCTCTGCTCACCCAGACCCTGTTCTCCATCGGTCTGCTGCGGTTCATAGACGTATTCAAGTCCTTTGACCTGATTTATGCCATGACAAAGGGAGGACCGGCCAATGCCTCCAGGACACTGAACCTGTTTGCCTATGAAACGGCATTTTCCTATTACAAATTCGGCCTTTCCTCTACAATGCTTATGATATTGTTTGTGATTGTGCTGCTGCTCAGCGTTTTGGTCATGAAGATACAGAGAAAGTTGGTGGCGTATTATGGCGGTTAAAAAATACAGGGCAAAGAAAATTATATCAAAGTTATTATTCGGAATCCTGGTGCTGGTCATTGTCATACCGATTCTGTTTCCGCTGTATTTCGTGTTAATTTCATCCTTTAAGAATATGGCCCAGGTATATATCATGCCTCCCAAGCTCTTTGGATTCAAACCGATACTGGATAATTACATTTACATATTTAAGACACAGCACTATGGAACCTATATGATGAACTCCACCATTGTGGCAGTGGCGTCAACGGCCCTGTCCCTGCTTTTGGGAGTGCCGGCAGCCTATGCCATAGCCAGATATAAAATGGGGAAGGCCAATACGGCAATCCTGACAGCACGCCTTCTGCCCAACATATCCATTCTGCTGCCATACTATTTCATATTTTCCAAGCTGCGCATGATAGATACCTACGGTGTGCTGATTCTCAGCCACATGGTGCTGTCACTTCCGCTGATTGTGTGGATTATGGTGGGTTTTTTCAGCGATTTGCCTCTTGAACTGGAGGAGGCGGCCATTGTGGACGGCTGTACCAGACAGAAATGCTTTAAAGATGTTCTGCTGCCCATCAGCGCGCCGGGGCTGGTGACCTGCTCCACCCTTTCATTCCTGGGCTCCTGGAATAACTTCCAGTTTGCCCTTATACTCAGCGGTGAAAAGACAAGGACACTTCCTGTCTCATTGCAGTATTTCGTGTCCGGCGCGGATATTCGCTGGGGACGTATGCTGGCTGCCACCATTGTGGTTATTGTTCCTACCATCATTCTGACCATGATACTCCAGAAGTACATTGTGCAGGGTATGACGGCCGGAGCAGTGAAGGGATAGATTAAGGCCAACGGTCAGGTTATGTGAGAATACAGGACGGAGGAGGAAAAGGTGGAGATACCGGTACTGGTCCATGGGAAGGGAATCTATGATTCCGATGACATGAAGATGAAATACACGGGAATGATTCTGGAAGGAAGCCGGATTAAGGAGATGGGTTCCTTTGAGGAACTGGGTCCGGCATATCCCGGGGCCAGGGTCATGGATTTTTCAGACTGCTATATCCTGCCGGGGCTGGTCAATACCCACGTACATCTGGAGTTTACGCCCTGCCGGGACACCTATGGCATCTACCGGAGGGAGGACAGGAAAACCCGTCTGGCCAGGGCCGTGGAGCACGCCGGGACCCTTCTGCGCTCAGGTGTGACAACGGTCCGGGACGCAGGAAGCTCCATGGAGCTGATAGGAGCTCTGTGGGGCGGGGATGCAGGCGCAAAACCGGGGACAGAGCTGCCGAGGATTCAGGCAGCGGGTATGCCCCTTACCCCGGACGGAGGCCATCTGGCCTTTCTGGGAAAAACGTCCAACGGTACGGAGGGATTGATACAGGCTGTAAAAGAACGGAAGTCAGCGGGCTGCGGCTGCGTCAAGCTGATTGTCAGCGGAGGCCAGCTCACCCCGGGCTCGGTACCTGAGCATGACTCCTACAGCAGGGAAGAAATACGTGCAGCGGTGGAGGCGGCCCATGAGCTGGGACTCCCCACGGCAGCCCACTGCCTGACAACCAGTTCCTATGTAAACGCCATGGAGGCCGGGGTGGACAGCGTGGAACACTGCGCCTGTTTCAGGAGAAACCCCTTCCTGGGACTTTTGGAACGGTGTTATGAGCCGGATGTGATGGAAGCCTTCCGCGGGGACCATCGGTATTTTATGATTGGGATATCTAATAATTACCACCAACTGGACCAGGTCAGGGAAGGTGTGAGAAAACCGGATGAGAGAGAAGCATTCCTCCTGGAACAGGAAAAGCGGGAATGTGAAATATTCGGCCGCCTGGCGGATTTGGGGATGCGTCCCCTGGTGGGAACAGACGCAGGATGCGGATATACCTTTTTTGACGAAACCTGGCTGGAGATGGAGCTGTTATGCAGCAGGTGCGCCCTTACGCCGGAAAAGGTGATTCACGCCGCCACCCTGGAGGGCGCCGGGGCATTGGGCTGGGGGGATTTCTTGGGGCGGCTGGCCCCCGGGTATGAGGCGGATTTCATAGCTGCAGAACAGAATCCTCTCCGGGATATAAAGGCGCTGCGTCATATAAAACATGTTGTGTGCAGGGGAAAAATCATAGAGTAGGGAGAATGGATATGGAACACATGTATGAATTAAAGAACACAGATACAATCATATCACCCAGCCTCATATATTATGAGGAGATCATCAGGGAAAATATAAAGAAGGCAATACGGACAGCAGGAAGCCCCGAACGGCTGTGGCCCCATGTAAAAAGCCACAAATCCAAGGATATGGTGCGGATGCAGATGGAGTACGGCATTACAAAGTTTAAAACAGCCACAGTGGCAGAGGCGGAGATGGCCGCAGAGGCAGGGGCAGAAAAGGTAATTCTGGCCTATCCGCTGATTGGTCCCAACATGGAACGTTTCGTGAAACTGGCAAAGGCGTATCCGGATACGGTATTCTACGGTGTGGAGGATGACCTGGCCCAGTTTGAGGCTCTGTCCGGGGTGTGCGTGGAACACAATGCTGTGCTACCCATGCTGGTGGATGTAAATATGGGAATGAACCGTACCGGAGTGCCCATTGAACGGCTGGAGGAGCTCTACCGTTCTGCGTCCTCTCTTCCGGGGCTTCGTCTGTGCGGAATGCACTGCTACGACGGAAACCACAATAATAAGGACGCAGCTGTAAGACAGGCCCAAGTGGATGACACGGATAAAAAGGTGTCGGACATCATGGAACGTCTGAACGGGGATGGAATCTGCTGCGAGCTGGCAGTGGCAGGCGGTACCCCTTCCTTTCCTTGCCATGCGGGCGCTACACGGTGGTATCTGTCCCCGGGCACTGCATTTATAACAGATGCAGGGTATTACATGAACCTGCCGGATTTGGATTTTATACCTGGAGCTGCCGTGATGACCAGGGTCATCAGCCATCCCGCCAAGGGCGTGTTTACCACGGACCTGGGCTATAAGGCTATTGCTTCGGACCCCGCGGGACAGCGGGGCTATATCGTAGGTCTGGAGGATGCAGTGCCCATTATACACAGCGAGGAACACTGGGCATTCCGGCTGGAGGATGAAAGCAGGATACCGGCCATAGGAAGCTGCCTCTATGTGATTCCAACCCATATATGTCCCACCACTGCATTGTATCCGGAAATTCTGGTGGCAAAGGAAGGGCAGGTGGCGGACAGATGGCAGGTGACTGCGAGAAACCGCAGGATTACATACTGATTGTACCGGAACAAGGAGGTATTTTGTGAACTGTATTGAACTGTTGAGAGAGCTGATAGGGTTTGACACCGTTAATCCTCCCGGAAATGAAAAGCCGGCAGCCCGGTATCTGGCCGGAATCCTGGAGCCTATGGGGTTTAAGTGCGAAGTGCAGGATTTAGGCGGCAGCCGGGCAAATCTGATTGCTGTGCTGGACGGGGGAGACGGGCCGGAGCTTATGCTGAACGGACATCTGGATGTGGTGCCGGCCGTGGGAGAGTGGGACAGCAGTCCCTTTTCCATGGAAGAAAAGGATGGAAAGCTTTACGGCAGGGGAACCTGCGACATGAAAGGCGGGATAGCTGCCATGTGCGAAGCCGCCATGCGCTGCGCCGCCAGGAAAGAGCCCATGAAGGGGAAACTGAAGCTTTTATTTGTGGCGGATGAGGAGTGCTCCAATCTGGGTACACTGAGTTATCTAAAGACCCATGAGAGAAGCGATTATGCCATCATAGGAGAGCCCACCCGGCTGGAGGTGGCGGTTGCCCACCGTGGAGTATCCAGGGATTATATTGATGTAAAGGGAGCCCCCAGGCATGCAGCCCTCCCGGCCGGGGAGGAGGACGCTGTGATGAAGGCATGCAGGGCAGTCCGGGCGGTAAAGGATATGAATGAAACGCTGCGCCATATCACACACCCGGTCCTCCCGCCTCCCAGTATTGCGGTTACCATGATGGAGGGATATGAGAAGGACAATGTGGTGCCGGGAAATGTACGCCTTCTCCTGGACTTCAGGATTCACCCGGGTATGGACCATGAACAGGTGGGGCAGTTTTTGGACAAAGGCTTTGAACAGGCCGGCATTGACGGCTTCCAGAGGACGCTGCATTTTTATATGCCCGGCGGGGAGATTCCACAGGATGACCGGTTTGTGAAGCTGTGCCTTGAGGAACGGGAACGCCAGTTTGGAATCAAATCAGATCCACAGCCCTTTGACGCATCCTGTGAACAGTGTTTCCTGGCAAGGGAGGGAATCCAGACCGTTATCTGCGGTCCCGGAGATATTGCCCAGGCCCATACAGTGGGGGAATTTACCTGGGAAAAGCAGGTGCGGGATGCCGTGAGCCTGTATGAGAGAATCATAGACAGGGTTTTGTATAAAACAAATTACATATAAATTAAGGAGAGATGAAGATGAGAGACGTATACGAGGTTTTAAAAGAAAAAGGAATCACTTTGCCGCAGCCGCCTGCCAAGGGAGGCGTTTATACACCGGTACAGGAGCTGGGGGAGAAATTTCTCTATTGCTCAGGCTGCGGTCCGGATCTGGGAAACGGCAATACGGTAGTGGGCAAACTGGGAAAGGACCTGACAGTGGAGGATGGCCAGAAAGCGGCATATAACTGCGTGCTGAACCTGCTGGCAAACTTAAATGAAAAGACCGGGGATTTGAACCGAATCAAGAGATTCGTGAAGGTTCTGGCTTTTGTGAACAGTGCGGATGACTTTGGGATGCAGCCCCAGGTGGTTAACGGGGGCTCCAATCTGATTGCCGGGCTGTTCGGTGAGGAAGCAGGACTTCCGGCGCGTTCTGCCATTGGAACCAACGCCCTTCCGGGGGGAATCGCTTGTGAGATTGAGGTTCTGGTGGAGCTTAAATAGAAGCGGGAACATATAAACAGGAATCAAGAGAGTGGACGGGACGGACGTAAATATGGATTCGTACCCGTCCGTTTTCTGTCTGTTTTTAAATTATTCTTGGTTCTGTCCATTTCTTTGATTCCTTATGTCTTGTAAAAGCCTGCCCCCTGCTATATAATGGATAGCATAAAAAGTCAGGACATCCCAAAAAGGGGAGCTGACAACAGGATACGGAGGAAAATGCAATGAAAATGGTAATCATCGAGCCGCTGGGAGTGGAAGAAGGAAAGCTTTTAGCTATGGCAAAGGAGTCCCTTGGGGACAGGGTGGAGATTGTGTATTACAACACAAAGACAACGGACACCGCAGAGCTGATAGAGAGGGGAAAGGATGCTGAAATCATTGTGGTATCCAATCTGCCTCTGAATGCCCAGGTCATAGAAGGATGCAGAAACTTAAAGCTTCTGGCTGTGGCATTTACAGGCGTGGACCACATCGCCATGGATGTGTGCAGAAAGAACGGTGTCATGGTATGCAACTGCGCCGGATATTCCACCTGCGCTGTGGCGGATCTGGTGTTCGGCATGTTAATCAGCCTGTACAGAAACGTGATTCCCTGCGACAAGGTCTGCCGGGAGGAGGGCACCAAGGACGGACTGGTAGGATTTGAACTGGAAGGCAAGACGTTTGGCGTGGTGGGAACCGGGGCCATCGGCCTTCGTGTGGCAGCCATAGCCCAGGCATTTGGATGCAGGGTATTGGCTTACAGCAGGACAGCCAAGGATGTGCCAGGCGTGCGCTATGTGGATCTGGAGACACTGCTGGCAGAAAGCGACGTGGTTTCCCTCCACACCCCTCTTACTGAAGAGACCAGGGGACTGATGAATGAGAAGCGCATCGGATTGATGAAGAAGAACGCAGTGCTCATCAACACGGCCAGAGGGCCTGTGGTGGACAGCGATGCGCTGGCCGGGGCCCTGAAGGAGGGCAGGATTGCAGGCGCCTGCATTGATGTGTTTGAAAACGAGCCTCCGGTCAGAAAGGACCACCCGCTGTTTTCGGCGCCCAACACCATTGTGACGCCACATGTGGCATTTGCCACCAAGGAAGCCCTGGTGAAACGGGCTGTTATTGTGTTTGACAATGTGGTAAACTATCTGGATGGAACTCCCCGAAATGTGATTGGGTGATATTTGTATGAAAAAAGTCAGGAAACATATTATATTTTCCGGCAGGGTACAGGGGGTGGGCTTCAGGTACACCTCCTGTTACCTGGCCCGCCCCCTGGGCCTTACCGGGTGGGTGAAGAATCTGTGGAACGGCGATGTGGAGATGGAGGTCCAGGGAGACCCGCTGGCGATTGGGCGATTCTTAAGGAATCTGGAGCAGGGAAGGTTCATACACATTGAACATATGGAAGCAGAAGACATTCCGGTGATTGAAGAGGGCAGTTTCAGGGAAATATATTAACAGCAGTGGAGGTTTTATGTTTGGGATAATTGTGGCAGGAAAACGGGTATATGATAAATTTGCTGAGGATGAGATGACGGTCTACGCGGCCCAGGTCTCATTTTTTATCATACTCTCCGTGGTGCCCTTTATCATGCTGCTGCTGACAGCGGTCCAGATGATTCCCAGCATCAGCAACGCCAGGTTCATGGAACTGATTGTGGGCCTGGTGCCGGTGGATTACAAGTCCCTGGCCTTCCGGGTGGTCAATGACCTGTCCTTAAAATCCCCGGCAACCATGATTTCCGTCACAGCCGTCACAGCCCTGTGGTCCGCGGGCCGCGGCATGTTCAGCGTGGCCAGGGGATTAAACCGTGTGAACGGCCACGGGGAAAAGCGCTGGTATGTGATTAACAGGCTGATTTGTTCAGGATACACCATTGTGTTTATCCTGGTGTGCATTCTGTCCCTGGGCCTGCTGGTGTTCGGCAATATGATTCAGGCGTTTATGGTGAGCCGGTTTCCCATCATAGCAGACGTGACCACCCACATCATCAATTTCAGGGCTCTGTGGGCGTTAATGATACTGATTATATTTTTCCTGGGAATCTATACCTTTGTGCCGGATAAGAGTCTGAAGCTCAGGGACCAGCTTCCGGGAGCCGTGTTCTCCACCGTTGGATGGATGGCCTTCTCCTTTGCCTTTTCCCTGTATTTCAGCCATATAGGGGGGAAGAATTACTCCTATATGTACGGAAGCCTTACCGCCATTGTGCTGCTGCTTCTGTGGCTTTATTTCTGCATGTGCATCCTGTTCTTCGGCGCGGAAATCAACTATTTCTGGAAGGAACTGTTTCCCGGGGAAACGAAGGAATAACCGGATTATGCCTGCTCTTGGATAAGGGGCGGGCTGTTTTTGTTTTTTTGGTGGAACAGTGAGGCGGTTCTGTCAGGAAAGGGGAGGCTGGCCTGTAAAGTAATCCAGAAACTCCTTCATCACAGCCGACAGGGGTCCGTTTTTCCGGCAGACCAGCGTAATCCGGCTGGTGAAGTCACGGGTATCCAGAGGCTTCATGAGAATGTCCGGCCGGACGCACCTGGCGATAGAGGCCGGCACCACCGCAACGCCGCTGCCTGTCTCCGCCCATGTAAGGCTGGTCCGGGCATCGTCGTTGATGCACAGATAATCCGGGCAGTCCGGTGCAAACAGGCGGTTTAACACCCCTTCCCATCTGCGGTACACAACCAGGGGACAGGAGCACAGTTCCTTAAGGGAAATAGTATCCGCCCCGGGACGGGGAAAGAAGCAGCGTTCACCCACAGCTATCATGATGTCCCCGGACAGATAAAAGCAGTCATAGGGTTCCTCGGGAAAAGGGCTGCGCACAATGGCAGCCTCGATGATTCCGGTATTCAGCTTGTCCAGGAGCTGATATGTATTACCCTCGTAGATGCGGAATTTCACCCCGGGATGCTCCTGGCGGAAGGCGGCAATCTTTCCTATGATGGGTTCGGTTTCCACGGAAGAAATCATACCCAGGCGCAGGGAGCCCAGAAGTCCCTGCCCCATCTGTTCCAGTTCCTCCAGCACAGCCCCTGTCATGTCCAGGATGCCCTGGGCCCGTTCGTAGAGGACCTTGCCCGCATCTGTCAGCAGGATGCTTCGTGAGCCGCGCTGGAACAGGGTCAGCCCCAGTTCCTCCTCCAAAAGCTTCATCTGGGTGCTGAGGGGAGGCTGGGAAATGTGGAGCGCCTTGGCTGCCGCCGATATGCTCCCCTCATTGACAATGGCAGTAAAATATTCCATCTGTTTCAGATTCAAGATCGGAATCCTCCTATTCGTTAAACGTATATCATATATATAAAAACAATATTTTATATATGGTTGATTCTATGTTATAATACCAGGCAGTGTGAAAAAATACAATGGATTCCGGCAGAGGAGTGAAAGACAATTATGAAACGATTGTTCAGCTATATGAAGGATTACAAGCTAGAAAGCATACTGGGACCGCTGTTTAAGATGCTGGAGGCCAGCTTTGAGCTGTTTGTGCCCCTGGTGGTGGCCCGTATGGTGGACGTGGGCATACGGGGCAGGGACAGCGGATATATTCTTAAAATGGGAGGCGTTCTGGTGCTGCTGGCCCTGATTGGCCTGGCATGCTCCCTGACAGCCCAGTATTTTGCCGCCAAGGCAGCCACGGGGGCAGCCACCTCCCTGCGCAATGATTTGTTTTCCCATATAGGAAGATTGTCCTACACAGAGATAGACACAGTGGGCACGTCCACACTGATAACAAGGATGACCAGCGACATCAACCAGGTGCAGAGCGGCATCAACATGACGCTGCGCCTTCTGCTCCGCTCACCCTTTGTAGTATTTGGCGCCATGGTTATGGCCTTTACCGTGGATGTGCGCTCGGCCTTTGTTTTCGTGGTCACCATACCGGTGCTCTGCGTGGTGGTGTTCGGCATCATGGCAGTCAGCATGCCGCTCTATAAATCCGTGCAGAGACAGCTGGACAAGGTGCTGTTAACCACCAGGGAAAACCTGCTGGGGGTCCGTGTCATCCGCGCCTTTAACAGACAGAAAAGTGAGACGGAGAAATTTGACCGGGAAAACGGAAACCTGGTCAGGATGCAGGTGTTTGTGGGAAAGATATCCGCCCTGTTAAACCCTGTGACCTATGTCATTATAAACATAGCCGTGGTGGCCGTCATATGGGTGGGAGCGGAACAGGCGGACAGCGGTATCATTACCCAGGGAAAGGTGATTGCCCTGGTAAATTACATGTCCCAGATTCTGGTAGAGCTCATAAAGATGGCAAACCTGATTATCATTATATCCAAGGCAGTTGCCTGCATGAACCGGGTGGACAGCATATTTAAGGTGGAGAGCAGCATTGAGGACAAGGGGAGGCACGGCTCCCGGAAACCCGGTTCTCAGAATTCCGGTTCTCAGAATTCCGGTTCTCAGAATCCCGGCCCGCAGAATTCCGGCCCGCAGAATCCCGCATTACGGATTCCCAAGGTAGAGTTTAAAGATATGGAATTCGTGTATGCGGGGGCAAAGGAGCCGGCCTTAAAGGATATTTCCTTTTGTGCCATGGCAGGACAGACCATAGGCGTCATAGGCGGAACCGGATCCGGTAAATCCACCCTGGTGAACCTGATTCCCCGATTTTACGATGCCGCCTCAGGGCAGGTCCTGGTGGACGGGACAGATGTAAAGGAATATTCTCTGGATGAGCTGCGGGACAAAACCGGAGTGGTGCCGCAGAAATCCGTACTGTTTAAGGGAACGCTGCGGGACAATATGCGCTGGGGAAAACAGGACGCGTCGGATGAGGAAATCTACCGGGCTCTGGATACGGCCCAGGCCCGGGAGTTTGTGGATTCCAAGGGAGAGGGACTGGATCTATACATTGACCAGGGAGGCCATAACCTCTCAGGAGGACAGCGCCAAAGGCTGACCATAGCCAGGGCCCTGGTGAGGAGGCCGGAAATCCTGATTATGGACGACAGCGCTTCGGCCCTGGACTTTGCCACGGATGCCAGGCTGAGAAAGGCTATCCGGGAGAACACCGGGGATATGACCGTATTCATTGTATCACAGCGGGCCACTACCATTAAGAGCGCTGACACCATCCTGGTGCTGGACGAGGGTCGTCTGGCAGGCATGGGCACCCATAAGGAGCTTCTTAAGGACTGCCAGGTATACAGGGAGATTTGTCTGTCACAGCTTTCAAAGGAGGAGGTGGAACGGGATGAGCAGTAAGAAGAATGCATTGGACAAGAACAGGAGCAGGGAGACCCTGAAACGGATCCTTAAATATATCAGCCAATACAAGTGGAGCGTCATCCTGTCTCTGTTTCTGGCCCTTATCACAGTGGCCCTTACTCTGTATGTGCCGATTCTGACAGGCCGTGCCGTGGACCGCATTGTCTCGGCCGGACATGTGGATTTTGCAGGGTTAAAGGGAATCCTTATAACAATATTGGGAGCAGTGGCTGTTACGTCCGTATCCCAATGGCTTATGAACCATATCAACAATATCATCACCTACCGGGTTGTGAAGGATATCCGGACCAGGGCCTTCAACCAGCTGGAGGTGATGCCCCTAAGCTATATAGATGTGCACCCATCCGGAGATATCATAAGCCGGATTATCGCGGACATAGACCAGTTTTCAGAAGGCCTACTCATGGGATTTACCCAGCTGTTTACAGGCGTTCTGACCATAGCGGGAACGCTGCTGTTCATGCTTTCCATCCAGCCCGCCATCACGGCTGTGGTGGTGGTGCTGACGCCCATATCCCTGTTTGTGGCCAGCTTTATCGCTAAAAAGACGTTTGTCATGTTCCGGAAGCAGTCAGAGACCAGGGGAGAGCTGACCTCCCTGACCGATGAGATGCTGGGCAATATGAAGGTGGTCCAGGCCTTCGGACACCAGGAAGAGGCACAGAAGCAGTTTGAGGAGATTAATGAACGTCTGGCCGGATACAGCCTGAGGGCGACCTTTTTCTCATCCATTACCAATCCGGCCACCCGCTTTGTTAACAGCCTGGTCTATGCTGCCGTGGGCATCACGGGAGCCTATGGGGCTATCCGGGGGCTCATCACCGTGGGACAGCTGACCAGTTTCCTCAGCTACGCCAACCAGTACACAAAGCCCTTTAATGAGATATCAGGGGTGGTGACAGAGCTGCAGAATGCTCTGGCGTCCGCTGCCCGGGTGTTTGAGCTGATTGATGAGAAAACTATGATAGAGGACAGGGAGGACGCAACGGTACTGCGCGGAGCAAAGGGCAGTGTGGATCTGGAGCAGGTCTGCTTCTCCTACACGCCTGAGAAAAAGCTGATTGAGGATTTTAACCTGTCGGTACAGCCCGGACAGAGGGTTGCCATCGTGGGACCTACCGGCTGCGGCAAGACTACCATCATCAACCTGCTGATGCGTTTTTACGACGTGGATTCCGGAGCTATCAAGGTGGAGGGAACCGACATCCGCGATGTGACCAGGGAGAGCCTGCGGACCAGCTACGGCATGGTGCTGCAGGACACATGGCTTAAATCAGGCACCATCCGGGACAATATAGCCTACGGCCATCCAAATGCCACTGAGGAAGAGATTATCCAGGCAGCAAAACAGGCCCATGCCCATGGATTTATCATGCGGATGCCGGATGGATACGCCACTGTTATCAGTGAGGACGGAGGGAACCTGTCCCAGGGACAGAAACAGCTTCTCTGTATTGCCAGGGTTATGCTGTGCCTTCCTCCCATGCTCATACTGGACGAGGCCACATCTTCCATTGACACCAGGACAGAGATTAAGGTGCAGAAGGCCTTTGCGCAGATGATGGAGGGCAGAACCAGCTTCATAGTGGCCCACAGATTGTCCACCATCCGGGAGGCAGACGTGATTCTGGTCATGCGGGACGGTAAAATTGTGGAAAAGGGTAAGCATGAGGAGCTTCTGGGGATGCATGGTTTTTACGCGGATATTTACAATGCGCAGTTTGCCAGAGGATAGGACGCAGGTAATTATGTAAGAGAAGGGGGCGGGCATATGGGAGACGGACAGATGATGTCTGAATTGTATCAGGAGAATATGAAGCGGCAGAACAAAAACAGGAGGAGGAAGGATGTGGCGGCCTTTCTCTGCATCCTGCTGGGAAGCCTGATTGTAGCTGTCAACATGAATACCTTTGTGGAGCAGGGAGAGCTGGTGCCGGGAGGCTTTACCGGACTGGCCAAGCTGATCCAGAGAATCGGACTCAGTTTTTATGATGTCCAGATATCATTTACATTACTGAATGTACTTTTTAATGCAGTTCCGGCCGTGTTCGCATACCGGCTGGTGGGTAAGAAATTTACAATCCTGTCCTGTATCTGCCTGCTGACCGTGTCAATCCTGGTGGATGAGCTGCCTGTGGTTCCCATCACCGGGGATATCCTGCTGATATCAGTCTTCGGAGGCATCATAAACGGCCTGGGGATGAGCCTGGTTCTCAACAGCAGGGCCTGCGGCGGCGGAACGGACTTTATCGCCATGTCTCTGTCGGCAAAATACAAGGTATCCACCTTCAACTACATGCTTTTGTTCAGTGCGGTCATCATACTGATATCGGGAACTATTTTCGGAATGGATAAGGCGCTGTACTCCATTATTTTCCAGTTCTGCAATACCCAGGTTATCAATACCTTTTATAAGAAATATAAGAAAAAGACGCTTCTTATTGTGACAGATAACCCGGCGGCCGTGTCCGCGGACCTGCTGGAGCTGACCAACCACAGCAGCACGATTTTAAAGGGCTTCGGCTCCTACTCAGCCAATAAAAAATACCTGATTTATACCGTGCTCTCGGACAGTGATGTGAGAAAAATGAAGAAGCGGATACGGGAACAGTACCCGGATACATTTGTAAACGTTATCAATTCCAGCGATGTGGTGGGGAATTTTTACATACAGCCCCTGGAGTGATCCGCCCTTTTGGGCGGGTCTGCATCTTAATGGAATCTTTAGCTGACATTTCCCCAATCTTTATGTATAATAGTCTTTGAAACAAATCAATCTATGTAATATGAAGGAGGAATCATTTACCATGGAATCTGACCCTGAAGCGGCCAATATTTTATTCCAAATCACAATCTTAGTTATTCTGACATTAATCAATGCATTCTTTGCAGGCTCCGAGATGGCAGTGGTATCTGTTAACAAGAACAAGATACACCGCCTGTCCGAGCAGGGAAACAAAAACGCAGCGCTCATAGAGCGCCTGATGAAGGACTCAACGGTGTTCCTGTCCACCATCCAGGTGGCCATCACTCTGGCAGGCTTTTTCTCCAGTGCATCGGCGGCTACCGGTATCGCCCAGGTGCTGGCGGTACGGATGGCGCAGTGGAACCTGCCCTACAGCCAGACCCTGGCAGGCGTTGTGGTGACCATCATCCTGGCTTATTTTAACCTGGTGTTTGGTGAGCTGGTGCCCAAGCGGATTGCCCTGCAGAAAGCGGAGGCCTTCAGCCTGTTCTGCGTACGTCCCATTTATTATATATCACGTATCATGAATCCCTTTATAAAACTGCTCTCTCTGTCCACCAGCGGCTTTCTGAAGCTGATCGGCATGCACAATGAAAACCTGGAGACAGATGTGTCCGAGGAAGAAATCAAGTCCATGCTGGAAACCGGAAGCGAGGCAGGTGTGTTTAATGACATTGAGAAGGAGATGATAACGTCCATATTTTCCTTTGACGACAAGAAGGCCAAGGAAGTGATGGTGCCCAGACAGGATATGGTGGCGCTGGATATCAATGAGCCGCTGGAAGAATTTCTGGATGAGATTCTGGAATCCATGCACTCCAAGATTCCTGTATACGAAGGGGAGATTGACAACATCATAGGCGTTCTGTCCACAAAGGCACTGACCATTGAGGCCAGAAGGACTTCCTTTGACAAGCTGGATGTCCGCACCCTTTTAAAGCCGGCCTATTTTGTGCCGGAGAACCGCAGGACCGACGCCCTGTTCCGGGAGATGCAGGCAAATAAAATCAAACTGGCCATTCTGATCGACGAATACGGCGGCGTGTCCGGTATGGTGACTCTGGAGGATCTTATCGAGGAAATCGTTGGTGATATTCATGAGGAATACGAGGAGGAGGAGCCGGAGCTTACAGAGCTGGAGCCCCATAAGGTCTACCGGGTGTCGGGCGGCATTACCCTGTTTGATTTGAAGGAGGAGATGCACCTGCATATGGACAGCTCCTGTGATACCCTGTCCGGATACTTAATGGAACAGCTGGGGTATATACCGTCCCGGGAACAGCTGCCCCTGACAGTGGTTACACCGGAAGCTGATTATGAGATATTGGAAGTGGAAGACAGAGTGATAGAATGGGTGAAGCTGACCCTTAAGGAGACAAAGAAAGAACAGGAAGAATGACGTACAGGGCATGGTACAAAGGAGGGAAAGTAAATGAGTTTTCTGTTGGAAGGCATTACGGCGGTAACCTGGCAGCAGGCAGTCATGTATGTGGTGGGAATTATCCTGATTTGGCTGGCGGTTAAGAAGGAATATGAACCATCCCTTCTTCTGCCCCTGGGTTTTGGCGCCATACTGGTCAACCTGCCGTATTCCGGTGTGGTGGACCAGATGGTACAGGGAAAGGTACCTGCGGCCGGAATCATAGAATGGCTGTTCAAAACCGGAATCGAGGCTTCGGAGGCCATGCCAATCCTGCTTTTTATCGGAATTGGCGCTATGATTGATTTTGGACCATTGCTGAGCCAGCCGGTACTGTTCCTGTTCGGGGCAGCGGCCCAGTTTGGAATCTTTGCAGCTATCCTCATTGCGTGTCTTATGGGCTTTGATCTGAGGGATGCCGCCTCCATCGGCATCATTGGAGCTGCGGACGGACCTACCTCCATCCTGGTATCCCAGGTTCTGGGGTCCAGGTACATCGGCCCCATTGCGGTGGCCGCCTATTCCTATATGGCCCTGGTTCCCATTATCCAGCCCTTTGCCATACGTCTGGTGACCACCAGAAAGGAGCGCTGTATTCATATGGAGTACAATCCCAAGAGTGTGAATAAACAGCTGCGAATCGCGTTTCCCATTGCCGTGACCATCATAGTGGGCCTGATATCACCGCAGTCCGTGGCCCTGGTGGGCTTTCTTATGTTCGGAAACCTGCTTCGGGAATGCGGCGTCCTGGGAAGCCTGAGCCAGACGGCCCAGAACGAGTTTGCCAATATAATCACACTGCTCCTGGGCATCACCATCTCGTTCAGCATGAGAGCAGAGCAGTTTGTGAACCCGGCTACATTGATGATTATGGTTCTGGGACTGGTGGCCTTTGTATTCGACACCATCGGCGGCGTGCTTTTTGCCAAGCTGATTAATGTATTCCTCAAGATGGCGGGTAAGAAACCGGTGAACCCCATGATTGGGGGCTGCGGCATATCCGCATTCCCCATGTCCTCCAGGGTGGTGCAGAGGATGGCTGCCAGGGAGGAGCCGGGTAATATCATACTGATGCAGGCTGCCGGCACCAATGTATCGGGCCAGGTGGCATCGGTTATTGCCGGAGGACTGGTTATCAGCATCGTGTCCCAGTATCTGTAGGGCGGAAGAATCGAAGTTTCAGACAGGCTCTGGAGTCAGCAGCAAAGGAGGAAGCGTATGAATATGGAACACGTAGGGATTGCCCTGGAAATTATGGGAAAAGGTATGGGCGGAATCTTTGCGGCTATTATCATCATCATGGCTGCGGTAATGATATTGGGCCGTATTACGAAGGACCGTAAGGACCATAAGGACGGTAAAGAATAGGAGTCCATGAGATGAGAATAAACAGGAAGGGGAGTACGGCTGGTGTAAAGCGTGCTCCCCTTCCTGTTTAGTTGTTAGTAGTGGAAGAACTTCCTGGTCCCCAATTAGGGGAATCCGGGGCCCTGTGACGGACAGACGGATGCCTGTGAAGGTCCTGCGCTGGATGAATCCGGTCCGGAAGGTGAGAAAGAGATGGGTTCCGAAGAGAGGGCCGATCATGGGAAGGCCCCAGATGCAGTTGTTGATGCCTTCCACAATGCTGCTTACCAATTGTATAATGATACCTCGTTTCTCCGCAGCCGCAGTTTTTTGTTAGGGATACGGCTTTTGTGTTAATAATATCAATTAATCTGCCACAAAAAATGAAAAAAGAAAGAAAATACGGTTTTATGTGTTGAAATAGGTATTAAATACTAAAAAATACGGTTTTAATTGATAACACTAAAAAATATATTGAAAAATCATAAACAGGCTGTACGCATTTACTGCGGTGGAAAAAAAGAAGTATAATAATTACATTACTGATGTGTGCAGACAGGTTCGGAATATGCAGTACGAAAATTCAGAGTGGAAACATGCCTGCATACATATCCGGCAAGGAGGGTATATGAGAAAAAGCATGTCAGATAACTACCCGGCGCAGCCTTAAGGCAGACAGCCATTGTGTCGGGACTGGAAATACCGGCTGTCGTTTTTAGGGCTGCAGCGTATCCATGGAACAAGTGATGAAGATGGAAGGAGCAGCCGATATGAAGACAGAGGAATTAAGAAAGATATGGAAAGCCGAGGAGGCTTTGGCACACATCCACGGGTGGGATTTTTCACACATTGACAGCAGGTACAGGGAGGAAGGAAGCCTGCCCTGGGATTACAGGAAAATTATCCTGTCCCATCTTGGGGACAGGGATTATCTTTTGGACATGGACACAGGGGGAGGCGAATTCCTGCTCTCACTGGGCCATCCATACTCCAGAACCAGCGCCACAGAGGCATATCCTCCCAATGCAGAGCTGTGCCGGAGGCTTCTGGCGCCCCTGGGAATTGATTTCAGGGAGGCGCCGGGGAATCAGACGCTGCCCTTTGCGGACAGCTGTTTTGACATGGTAATAAATCGTCATGGAAATTATGATGCGGGGGAAGTGAACCGTATCCTGAAACCGGGCGGCATTTTCATAACCCAGCAGGTGGGGGAGGGACAATGACAGGGAATTGGTGGAGCTGCTTTTGCCCGGTACGCCAAAACCTTTCCCGGGAATGAATCTGAAGGAGCAGTCCAAAAAGCTTAAGGAGTCCGGGTTTGATATTCTGGAGCAAGGTGAAGCCTTCTGTCCCATACGCTTTTTTGACGTAGGGGCGCTTGTATGGTTTGCCAAAATCATTGAGTGGGAATTCCCCGGCTTCTGTGTGGATGGCTGTCTGGACAGACTGGCTGCCGCCCAGGGCCTTTTGGAGTCCGGGGGCTCCATTGAGGGGACCATCCACCGCTATATGATGACTGCCAGGAAGAGGGAACCCGTGTATTTGGAACCCATGTATTAAGGGAACGCTCGCATTAGGGGAACACTCACATTAAGGGAACGCTCGCATCAAGGGAACGCTCAAATTAAGATACGGCGGTTTCTGACCACAACTTCCTGGCGGCCAGGGAAATCACCGCCATGGCAATGCAGGTGAAAAGGGCAGGAAGGTAAATCCTTGCCGGGAAGGTCTGGAAGATAAATCCGCAGACCAATTGGCCCAGGGGAGCCGCGCACTGTGACACTGCCGTGATAATGGCCATCACCTTTCCAAGATTTTCGTTGGGAGTCTCCTTCTGGACCTTTGTGATAACGAAGATGGAAATGATGGTCATAATCATGGCAATGGGGACAGCGCAGGCCAGGAACATCAGATAGGACGGATAAAAACCGCGGCTGATCCATGCAGGGGTTACGGACAGTGCCATGGGAAGGAACAGAAGGGCGATGGCTGCCAGAAGGCGGTGCAGGTTTTCCATGCGCATCTTTTTAGCGGCAGCGCCCATGGACAGGGCGCCTAATATAGTAGCCAGATTGATGGTTCCCATGCCGATTCCGTACATGGCGTCCGTGCTTTTCATGGCTGTCCTTAAAATGACAGGCCCTCCCACCACAAAAAACGGGGTCAGAACCAGATTCAGCAGGGAAGCCAGAATCATGGAGCGCAGTATGAGAGGATTTCGGCCGACATAGGAAAAGCCTTCCTTTAAGTCGGCCGCAATGGTGGGAATAACGGGCATGGTGAATTCGCGTTTGCGGAAAGGAATATGGATGAACAGCTCCAGTACAGCGGAACAGATAAATGCGGTTCCGCTGACGCACACCAGGGCTTTGACCCCGAATATGCCGTAGAACATTCCGCCAATCAGCGGGGCCGCCACATTGGAGAGGGCCTGGACCCCGTTTACAAGGCCGTTTGCTCCCTCCAGATGTTCCTCCTTCACCAAAAGGGGAATGCTGGCCGTCACCGCCGGTCCATACATGGAACTGATGACAGAGAGCAGTATCAGGACAGCGCCTGTAAGAAAGATGGAAGTCCCCCCCAGACGGAGGCTTACATAGTACAGAGATATGATTATACCGCTGGTAAAGTCGAAGAGCACCATCAGATTGCGCCTGTTAAAACGGTCGGCAACAGCTCCGCCTACAGGGGAAATCAGAAGAGGAATATTGGAGAATGCATACAGGGCGGCGTAGATGTCCGCCCTTCCCGTAATGTCCAGTACATAGAGGGACAGGGCAAACCGCAGCAGGGCAGATCCCAGTATGGATATAATCTGCCCGATTACCATGAGGCGGAAATCCCTGTTTCCCGATATGGGACTATTTGCCATCATTCATCCCTCCGTGATTCTGATTCCTGTAAAATACATCCGCTTCCCGCGGCCAAAATCTGTTTCATGGGTTCAAAGGTTCCTTTTTCAGCGCCCAGTACAGCTTCCATGGCTTCTATGAATCCGTTTATCTTTTGTTCCATCTCACAAGGTGTCCATGTAAACATAGAGGAATCAAACAATATCTGCCCGGAAACCAACAGTATCTGCATGGCTTCCAGTGGATGCTCTGTGGAGAACAGGCGCTCCTTCACTCCCTGGGAAGCGATCTCGCCCAGGATGGGGGAGAGGGCCAGAATCGAGCGCACAATGCTTTTTTCGTGCATCAGGGCATTGGCCGGCAGATGGAACTCCTCAATCATCCTGTCTTTAGGGCCATCTGTCCGGGGCTGTCCGGCAGCTATGATCCGGCATATTTTCCGGACCGGTGATATACTCTTATCCATGGCTATCAGCCGGGCCTTTTGTACGTCCTGTTCAATGAAACGTTCTATGATGGCATCCATCACCTCTTCCTTGGATTTAAAATAATAATAAAAAGTACCCTTTGCAATACCTACCTGATTCAAGATATCAATAATGGTGGTTTTTGAGTACCCTTTTTCTGTAATAAGCGTCTCAGCGGCGTCCAGAATTTCATTTCTCCGTTCGTCAGCTTCCTTAATAATACGTGTCATGGTTTGCCCTCCTATCTTATAGACCGACCGTCGGTCTATAAGATATCATACATGATATGAAGGGCAATGTCAATGGGATTTGAGAGAAAGAGCTGCTCCGGGAGAAATGTGGAATTGGAAGTACGGCTGAAAACCTTGTGTTGAAAGGCGTCTTGTTTATTTACTCCGTTACCGGCTGCCCATACGAATTTTAATGGCAGCTGGGTTGCTTCAATAAATTAACGGCAACAGGGAGGTGTCTGGTGTATCTACAGACTGACCGAGAAAAGCCCGTGGCTGTTACAGCAGATATACAGCACTCCGTGACCAGACCTGGGGAAACGTACCTGGGCTGCCTGTTCCGGATATAGTTTCATCAAAAGCACTCTGTCATAGACGGCATATGCCATGAATGTGATATAGTGCTGCTTTTCCATATCATGTTCCAGAGTGATGTAATAATCGCCCTCCACTGCTTTTGCAGACACGCTGTGGGAAAGGTCCGCGGGCCTGGCTTTCAGGGCATTCAATTTCCTGCCGCAGCAGGAGATTTCCGCCATGCCTGTGCTGGATATTACATTTCCGCAGACAGGGCATACATAGAATTTGATTCGTTTCATATTTCCTCCATCTTTTTTATTGGGCTCCAAATCGCCCAACAGTATTTTTTCAATATTAACTCCTAAAATATCAGAAAGCTCCCGCAGAAGGGATACGTCGGGGCATCCGGCGCCGCGTTCCCATTTGGAAATAGTCCTGTCGCTGATGTTCATGGCATTGGCCAGGGCCTTCTGGGTCATTCCTTTTTCTGTTCTCAGGGTATAAATCAGATTTCCTACTTTGCTGCAATCCATGTTTCTTCACCTCCTTGTCTATCATAGCCCATATGGGGGATAAATACAACAAACGCTCCGTGGAGTCCGTGGAGGCAGCGGAGCCGGGGATACTGAAGAGGGGAGGATGGAATGCCCGGTTGAAGGAAAGGAGGTGATGGAAGATGGTGAGAAGGAGAACGAGGGAGAAAGAAGGAAAATGAGGGCGAAAGAAGGTGAAGGAGGAAGAATAAGGAGGAAGAATAAGGAGAAAAAGAAAAAAAGAAAAAAGAAGAAACCGGCATCATCCATGGCTGCAGTGTGACGGACGACGCCGGTTTTTCATTGTCATATGAATAGAAAGCTTAAGATATATAAAACTTGTGTAAATGATTTTAATTACAGTTGCAAAGCAACGGCTGTTTATACACGCCTATACATTAAAGCGGAAGAGCACAACATCCCCGTCCCTCATGACATATTCCTTGCCCTCGGAACGTACCAGGCCTTTTTCCTTGGCTGCATTCATGCTGCCGCAGGCCATCAGGTCGTCGTAGTTGACTACTTCGGCGCGGATGAATCCACGTTCAAAGTCGCTGTGAATCTTTCCGGCTGCCTGGGGTGCCTTGGTGCCCACCTTGATAGTCCATGCACGGCTCTCCTGGGGGCCTGCTGTCAGGTAGCTCATAAGGCCCAGGATGCGGTAGCTGGCTGCAATCAGTTTCTCCAGACCGGACTCTGTAAGGCCAAGGTCGTCTAAGAACATCTTTTTCTCGTCGTCATCCAGCTCAGCGATTTCCTGTTCAATCTCAGCGCAGATAACGAATACCTCACAGTTGTTCTCGCCGGCAAAGCCGCGGACTGCCTGGACATACTGGTTGTCCGCACCGTCGTTTGCAAGGTCATCCTCAGCTACATTGGCGGCAAAGATGACGGGTTTCCATGTAAGAAGGTTCAGGGTATTGATGAACTCCATGGCATCATCGTCGTCCGGCTCAAAGCTGCGGGCCAGCTTTCCGTCTTCCAGGTGGGCTTTGATGGCTTTTAACAGCTCCACTTCCTTTGCCAGTTCCTTGTTGTTGAACGCACCCTTGGACTGCTTGGCAATGCGGCGCTCCAAGATTTCAATGTCGGAGAAAATCAGCTCCAGATTAATGGTCTCAATGTCGCGGATAGGGTCAATGCTGCCGTCCACGTGAATGACATTGGGGTCGTCAAAACAGCGTACTACATGAACAATGGCGTCCACTTCACGGATGTTGGACAGGAACTGGTTGCCCAGACCTTCACCTTTGGAGGCTCCCTTTACCAGACCTGCAATGTCCACGAACTCGATGACGGCAGGGGTGGTTTTTTCTGAATTGTACATGGCGGTAAGTTTGTCCAGGCGGACATCGGGAACCGGAACCACGCCTACGTTGGGGTCAATGGTACAGAACGGGTAGTTGGCTGATTCCGCGCCTGCCTTTGTCAAAGAATTGAAGAGGGTACTCTTGCCGACGTTGGGGAGTCCTACGATACCTAATTTCATATGATTACCTTCCTATCTGTATGTGATATATGATGGTTCAAATACGCCCTGGCTCCTGGCGGGGGCGTTCTGATTCAATTAAAGCTTTATTATCATATCATAAAAAGAGGGGAAATTAAAGGGGAAAATGTGCGTGGGGGGAGATGGGAGGGATGGTACGCGGACGGGGAAGGGGATCGGGAAAATGAACGGGCGGGGGCGGGGAGATTTGGCTCATGGTTCCCTCGGTGGCTGTCTCTAAGCCGGAACCGGGGACAAAGCAGGGGGACCGCGGCAAATTCCGGAGAAATCTGGATGATTTCTCCTCCATGTGCCACCGGCTTCGGGCCGTGTAGGCCCTCAGCCGCCCCCTGCTTTGCCCCCGGTTCCGCCTAAGTGACAGCACCCCTCGGTAAAAATCGCCGAATCTCCCCGCCCCCGCCCGCTCATTTTCCGGCTGCTCTTTTGCTCGTCCGCTGTCTCATCCTCCCATAAGGAGAGGAGTGATGGCCGATGGATGTGAGGATAATTGCGGGTGTGAGGAATTTTCTCGCGTGAAGCGTCGAGGGCGTTTGGCGGAGATGTAAAAAAGGATGAGGAGAAAATTCCTCATTTTTGGATGAGGGCGGACTTATGGGTTGTTTGGAGATGAGCAGAGCTTTGAAGGTGAGATTTTTGCTCGGCCAATAGGGGATGAGGTGGAATGTGGATAGATATAATGGCTGGCTGCGGGGTTTTAATAATCCTATGTGGGATTCCTTCTTATTATATAATATATTTTATATAACACATTTGGGTTTGGCGGGGGATGGGATGCGGGGGGATTGATAATATAGGCTTTTTTGGCAATAATAGTTATGAGTGTATTCTGTAATATTGACCGTATGGTGTTTGGGTATGTTAGTAATCAGGCAGGATTTTAAATTTCAGGATAGCAGGAGGTTATTGAATATGAAAGAAACAATTGTCGTTATCGGGGCGAATCATGGGGGGACGGCGGTTTTGAATACTATTTTGGACCAGTTTCCGGGAAATCGGGTGGTGGCTTTTGACAGGAACTCTGATATCAGCTTTCTGGGGTGCGGTATGGCGCTTTGGATTGGCGGACAGATTTCCGGGCCAGAGGGGCTGTTCTATTCCAGTAAGGAGGCTTTTGAGGAAAAGGGCGCTGTCATTCATATGGAGACAGAGGTTGAAAGAATTGATTTTGACGGCAAGGCTGTGTATGCCAGGGGAAAGGACGGAAAGAGTTATGTGCAGGAGTATGATAAACTGATTCTGGCCACCGGGTCTGTTCCGCTGCGCCCTGAGATTGAGGGGATGGAGCTGGATAATGTGCAGTTTGTGAAGCTGTATCAGAATGCCAGGGATGTGATTGAGAAGCTTAAGGATACTTCTGTTAAGAAGGTGGCTGTGGTGGGCGCCGGATATATCGGGGTGGAGCTGGCTGAGGCGTTTAAGAGGAATGGCCGGGAGGTGGTTTTGATTGACCTGGCGGATACATGCCTGTCCGGATATTATGACAGGGAGTTTTCTGACAGGATGGCGCACAATCTGCAGGAGCACGGGGTGAAGCTGGCTTTTGGGGAGAAGGTGGTGAGACTGGAGGGCAAAAGACGGGTGGAACGTGTGGTGACGGACCAGGGATGTTATGAGGCGGATATGGTGGTATTCGGCATTGGATTTAGGCCCAACACATCCCTTGGACAGGGGAGACTCAGGACCTTTGGAAATGGGGCCTTTCTGGTGGACCGCAGGCAGGAGACAAGCGTGCCCGGGGTGTATGCGGTGGGGGACTGCGCTACGGTTTATAACAATGCCATACAGGCTGCGGATTACATTGCCCTGGCTACCAACGCGGTGCGCTCCGGAATCATCGCGGCCCATAACGCGTGCGGCAAGGTTCTGGAATCCGTGGGCGTTCAGGGATCCAACGGAATCAGTATATGGGGACTTCACATGCTCAGCACGGGAATCAGCCTGGCCAGGGCAAAGCGGATGGGATACGACGCTGCGGCAGCGGATTATGAGGACTGGCAGAAGGCAGAGTTTATGGAGAACGGAAACCATAAGGTGAAGATACGTATTGTATATGACAGGAAATCCAGAATCATACTGGGAGCCCAGATGTGCTCGGATTATGACGTATCCATGGGTATCCACATGTTCTCCATGGCAGTGGAGGAACAGGTGACCATAGATAAGCTGAAGCTGTTTGATCTGTTCTTCCTCCCTCATTTTAACAAGCCCTATAACTATGTGACCATGGCTGCGCTGGGGGCTGAGTAGGATTAATGCTGGTAAATACCTTCTTGCTTTTTATACTGCTTCGGGGTAAAATGGGAAAGTATATCACTTAGGAAGGAGATTTTCTTTATGGAAGCAGTTACGGGAGCGGATTTGAGTTTTGTGAATCTGGGTATTACCATAGAGCATCTGCCTAACAGCATCACTGTGTTTGGATTCAGGATTGCCTTTTACGGTATCATTATAGGGCTTGGGATGCTGGCCGGCATGGCCATCGCGTGTTCAGACGCTAAGAGAAGAGGGCAGGACCCGGATATTTATTTGGATTTTGCGCTTTACGCCATTATATTTTCCATTATGGGGGCCAGGGCCTACTATGTTATTTTCGACTGGGCAAATTATAAGGATGATTTGCTGCAGATATTTAACCTCAGGGCAGGTGGACTGGCTATTTACGGGGGTGTCATTGCGGCGGCCCTGACTCTCATCGTATTTACGAAGAAAAGAAAGCTGTCCTTTTTCTCCATGGCTGACAGCGGTGTCCTGGGTCTGATTACAGGACAGATGATCGGCAGGTGGGGGAATTTCTTCAACTGCGAAGCCTTTGGCGGGTATACGGACAACCTGTTTGCCATGCGAATCCGGAAAAGCCTGGTGAATCCTGCCATGATATCCCAGCAGCTTGTGGACAATGAGATTGTGGAAAATGGCATTGCCTATATCCAGGTGCATCCCACCTTCCTGTATGAATCACTTTGGAACCTGGGCGTGCTGGTGTTCATGCTGTGGTACAGGAAGCGCAAGAAGTTTGAAGGAGAGATGCTGTGGGTGTATTTCCTTGGATACGGACTGGGAAGGGTTTGGATTGAAGGACTGAGGACGGATCAGCTAAAGATTCCGGGAACGGGGTTCGCCGTGTCCCAGCTTTTATCGGCTGCGCTGGTGGGCGTGTCGGCGGCAGTGATTATTTACCGCCATCGTCACCCGAAAAAGGGGGACAAAGTGGAGGAATCCGCCTAGAGTGTGCCTGAAAATCATTCCCGGCATCTGCCTGCCCCCACTTTTGGGTAAACGGCAGGAAAGTGGTGGGAGAAATCATGGGATTGTCCCCCACCAGGGGCATTAAAGACTGAAAAAATCAATATTTTGTGTCTGTTGCGGGACTCGTCCCACATATAGAGGCAGTTGCGGAAAAGCCCGCAGCTGCCTTATTTTTTCGCAATTTTTTTATAAGATTTCCGTAAAAACTTCTTGCCATTTCCCAAAATCTGTACTATGATGGACATACAAGTGGTAGAAAGTGGTGCAAAGTGGTAGAAGATGGTTGTTAAGTGGATGAAGTGGGGGATTTCGGATGTCTCCCACAATAGTCCACTACCGCTCCGGTGTACGGCAGGTGATAAGTTATGTTCATGGGTGAGTACAATCATACAGTCGATGCGAAGGGACGGCTTATCGTACCTTCCAAATTCAGAGAGCAGTTAGGCGATGAATTCGTTGTTACGAAGGGCCTTGATAACTGCCTTTTTGTGTATGAGAATTCAGAATGGGCCGCCCTGGAAGAAAAGCTTCGCACACTGCCTCTGACCAATGCGGCCGGACGTAAGTTTTCACGTTTCCTCTTAGCAGGAGCTACCACCTGTGAAGTAGACAAGCAGGGAAGGATTCTCCTTCCGGCCGTGCTTCGTGAGTTTGCCGGAATCGAGAAGGATGCAGTACTGGTAGGTGTGGGCAGCCGCATTGAAATATGGAGTAAGGATAAATGGCTGGATGCAAACACCTTTGATGATATGGAAGAGATTGCAGAACATATGGAAGGTTTGGGAATTTAATGGAGGAATCAACATTTGTACATAAGTCCGTACTTTTATATGAGACAGTGGGAAGTCTGAATATCAAGCCTGGAGGCTTGTATGTGGACGGCACCCTGGGCGGCGGCGGACATGCCTATGAGGTGTGTAAGCGTTTGGGCAGCGGAAAACTGATTGGCATAGACCAGGATGCGGACGCCATCGAGGCGGCCGGGAAAAGGCTTCTGCCGTTTCAGGACAAGGTGACCATTGTCAGAAGCAATTATGCCAATATTAAGGAAGTACTGAAGGAGTTGGAAATTGAGGGAGTGGACGGGATTTATCTGGACCTGGGAGTATCCTCCTATCAGCTGGATACGGCTTCCAGAGGATTTACCTACCGTGAGGACGCGCCTCTTGACATGAGAATGGACCAGAGGAACGATGTCACGGCCGCCCATATCATTAATACCTACAGCGAGATGGAGCTGTACAGGATTATCCGGGATTACGGGGAGGATAATTTTGCAAAGAATATAGCAAAGCACATTGTAAGGGCAAGAGGGGAACACCCCATAGAGACCACCGGGGAGCTGGCGGAGATCATAAAGGGGGCCATTCCGGCCAGGGTAAGGGCAACGGGAGGCCATCCGGCCAAACGGACCTTTCAGGCTATCCGCATTGAATGCAACCATGAGCTGGAGGTTTTGGAACAGTCCATTGATACCATGATAGACCTTCTGAATCCGGGAGGCCGCCTCAGTATCATTACCTTCCATTCACTGGAAGACAGGATTGTAAAGAGCCGTTTCCGGTTAAATGAGAATCCCTGCATCTGTCCTCATGATTTTCCTGTCTGCGTGTGCGGCCGGAAAAGCAAGGGGAAGGTGGTATCCAGAAAACCCATATTGCCGTCAGAAGAAGAACTGGAGGAAAACAGCCGTTCTAAAAGCGCAAAGCTGCGCGTCTTTGAGCGGGGACAGTCTTAGTAAGAGGACAAGACCTTTTTCCGGTTATGAAAATACGAAAGACAGCAGGCAGCAGAAAAGACCGGCCCATGCCGGTGTCCGCTGCCGGATTCAGATAGAAGGGAGGATAAGGTTATGGCTGCAAGGGCGCAGGCGTCGTCAGGACGCAGGAATACACATAGAAATACCAGACCCGTGTACGGCAATGATTATGTACAGGGTTCTGCCGCACCAAAGCTAAGGCCCCAGACTGCTCCAAAGCAGGAGACCAGGCCGGGGAAACCATCAGGCAGCCAGTCGGTCCGGAGTAATCACCGGATCCGCCGCAATCAGGAGCGTGCCATGTATATGGACCTTCCATATGTCATCATGCTTACCATTGCGTCTGTGTTTACCTTATACCTCTGTATCAACTACCTCCATGTGCAGTCCTCCATCACGGCCAGGATGCACCATATTGAGCAGATGGAGGCAGAGCTGGAACAGCTCAGGGCGGAGAACGACGCTCTGGAGACCAGCATCAATACCAGCATCGACCTCAACAAGATATATGAGATTGCCACCAAGGAGTTGGGAATGGTGTATGCCAAAAAGGACCAGGTGCTGTTATATGACAAGACAGAAAGTGAGTATGTAAGACAGTATGAAGACATCCCGGAACACTAAATCCGGGGGCCGTATGGGGAAAGGCAGCAGCGGCAGCGGGAACGGCCCCAGGGATCAGGAACAATACAGAAATGAACAACGGAACAATCAACGGGGAAAGTATTATTATCCCAAGTATATACAAGAGAAGCTGGCAATCACCGTCCTGGTGATTACGCTGGCTTTATTTGCATTAGTCATGATTTTGTACCGGATCATAAAGGACAACAACGAGCAGTACAATAAAATCGTGCTCTCCCAGCGCCAGCAGGAGTATGACAGCCGTGTCATCCCATACCGGAGGGGAGATATTGTGGACAGGAACGGCACCTATCTGGCTACCAGCGAGAAGGTGTATAACCTGATTATTGATCCGGGACAGATCATGTCGGATCCGGAAAATTATCTGGAGCCAACCATTCAGGCCCTGGTGACCAATTTTGGTTTTGATGCCGGGGAGCTTCGGACCCTGATTGAGGAGCGGAAGGAGTCAGCCTATCTCAGATATAATAAGGGACGCCAGCTCACCTATGACCAGAGGGTGGCATTTGAACAGATGGCCAAAGAGACAAATGAAGCCTACCGCAAGAGCGATAATGACGCAGAGGCCAAGAAGCGGGTTAAGGGCATCTGGTTTGAGGATGAGTACAAGCGTATTTATCCCTACAATTCCCTGGCCTGCAATGTCATAGGCTTTACCAGCAGTGACGGAAGCGTGGGCACCGGCGGCATTGAGCAGTATTACAACAGCAGCCTGATCGGGGTCAACGGACGCGAATATGGATACCTGGACCAGGATTCCAATTTGGAGGGCGTGGTGAAACCGGCTTCCAACGGCAATACGGTGGTTTCAACCATTGATGTGAACATCCAGAACATTGTACAGAAATATATTGACGAGTGGCAGACCAATGTGGGAAGCAAGGTGACGGCGGCCATTGTCATGAATCCCAACAACGGGGAAATCCTGGCTATGGGAACCAGCAATAAATTCGACCTGAATAATCCCAGGGATGTATCCGGCTATACGGAGCAGGAGCTGTTTGACCTGGGGAAAAAGGAGGCAGCGGCTGTGTACCGGCGGGAAAATGACGGTGCAGTCATTACCGAGGACCAGGTGACGGAGCATTTTTCCAGGGAAGATGTGATCTCCTACGGACAGCAGGTGGCGTGGAACCAGATATGGAGGAATTTCTGCGTCAGCGATACCTATGAACCGGGATCGCCTTCCAAGATTTTTACCGTGGCCACCGGACTGGAGGAAGGGGTGCTTAAAGGAAATGAAAGCTTTGAGTGTACCGGTTACCTCCATGTGGGAGATTATAACATCAAATGTACGGCCTGGCGCAGGGGCGGCCACGGGTGGCTGAACCTCCAGGAATCACTGATGCAGTCCTGCAATGTGGCCATGATGCGCATTGGAGCCATGATAGGAAGAGAGCGATTTACCAAATATCAGGGCATCTTTGGGTTTGGCGACAAGACGGGGATTGACCTTCCCGGGGAGGCAGACACCAGCGGTCTGGTTTACAGCGCGGACGACATCGGGCCTACGGACCTGGCCACCAATGCCTTTGGACAGAACTACAACTGTACCATGGTGCAGCTGTCCGCGGCGTTCTGCTCTGTTCTGAATGGGGGTTCCTACTATGAACCCCATGTGGTGAAGCAGATTCTCAATGAGCAGGGGTCCGTGGTGGAGAAAAAGGAGCCTGTGCTGGTGCGGGAGACTGTATCCCAGTCCACCTCTGATTTCCTGAAGGAGGCCATGTTCCAGACCGTTGAGACAGGTACGGGAAAGGCAGCCCAGGTCATTGGCTATGATGTGGGCGGCAAGACGGGTACGGCTGAGAAGCAGCCCCGAAGCGCCAAGAATTATCTGGTGTCCTTTGCCGGATTTGCGCCCATTGAGGATCCGCAGGTATTTGTGTACGTGGTCATTGACACGCCCAATTATCCGCCGGGAGAGCAGCAGGCCCACAGCTCCTATGCAAGCGCTGTTTTCTCCAAAATCATGACAGAAATACTTCCTTATCTGAATATATTCCCCACCAAGGACCTTCCTGAAAATGAGGCAATCCAGGAAAGCCTGCCATCCTCAGAGGGCATTAATGAGCCGGTATCTGAGACAGAGGGCGCAGAGGGAACAGAGGAGACTCCGGCTGAGACAGAGAAGCAGTATGAGACAGATGAATACATGCCGGGCGGAGAGGAAGGAGAAGGCGCGGGCAGCGGTGTGCCGGACGCAGTTCCCACTGTGGCTGGGGACGGAAACGGAGAAGGGACAGGCCCCTCGTCCCTTCCGGTGAAGGCGCCGCCCCGCCAATCCAATGAAAGCAGCACTCAGGCAGGTCCTGCCGGGGAAAGCACCCAGGCAACAGAACCCTCCTCAGCAGGGGAGACGGCCAAGCCATCTGAGTAATCAGGAGAAAGATTCATAAAATGTGACGGGCTCCAATATATTATTAACAATGATGGACACCGGAGCTGCTCATGTATTCTAATTTAACGAAACACAGAAAGAATATAGCCGTCCTGGCACTGCTCATAGCCATCGTCATGGTGAGCCTGTCAGGGCGGCTTGGTTATCTCATGCTGTTCTGTTCAGAGCATTACAGCGCCATGGCCGAGGACCTGCACCAGAGGGAGCGTACCATTAAGGCGGCCAGGGGGCGTATCATTGACGCCAACGGGGTCGTCATCGCTGATAACAGGACAGTTTGTACCATTTCCGTCATATACAATCAGGTAAAGGACCGGGAGCAGGTCATACGGGTACTGTGCGATGAACTGGATCTGGATGAGGAGCTGGTGAGAAAACGGGTGGAGAAGCGCAGTTCCAGGGAAATCATCAAGACCAATGTGGACAAAGAGCTGGGGGACCAGATACGTTCCTACCGGCTGGCAGGGGTCAAGGTGGATGAGGACTACAAACGGTATTATCCCTACGACAGCCTGGCATCCAAGGTCCTGGGATTTACCGGGGGAGACAACCAGGGCATCATCGGCCTGGAAGTAAAATACGAGAAATATCTGAAAGGAATGAACGGAAAGATACTCACCATGTCCGATGCAAAGGGCGTGGAGATAGAGAATGCCGCAGAGGACAGGATTGAACCCATACCGGGCAATGATCTTCACATCAGCCTGGATGTGAATATACAGAAATATGCGGAGCAGCTGGCTTACCAGGTGCTGGAGAAGAAAAATGCCAAGAAGGTATCCATCATCGTCATGAATCCCCAGAACGGGGAGCTGATGGCCATGGTCAATGTTCCTGAATTTAATCTGAACGACCCTTTCACCCTGAACCAGAACCTGCGAAGCCAGAGTCTCCAGGAGATGGCTGCCGCCAACCAGGGGGCCACAGGGGCGGGCAAACAGGAGCTGTTAAACCAGATGTGGAGGAATACCTGCATCAATGATACCTATGAGCCTGGTTCCACCTTCAAAATCATCACAGCGGCAGCCGGCCTGGAGTCAGGTGTGGTGAAGCTGACAGACCAGTTTTCCTGTCCCGGATTCAGGGTGGTGGAGGACCGGAAGATAAGGTGCCATAAAGTGGGGGGACACGGGGCCGAAACCTTTCTGCAGGGCGCCATGAATTCCTGCAACCCGGTGTTCATTGACGTGGGGCAGCGCCTGGGCGTGGATGGCTATTACAAGTATTTTACCCAGTTCGGACTGAAGGGAAAGACGGGGATCGACCTGCCCGGCGAGGCAGCCACCATCATGCACAAAAAAGAGAACATGGGACTGGTGGAGCTGGCCACGGTTTCCTTTGGCCAGTCCTTCCAGATTACACCGGTTCAGCTTATCACCACGGCAGCGTCCATTGTCAACGGAGGAAACCGGGTGACCCCTCATTTTGGCGTGGAGACCGTCAGCGCCGACGGTACATCGGTCCACAAGCTGGATTATCCTTCCGGGGGAAGAATTCTGTCGGAGGAGACCAGCGCCACCATGCGGTACGTGCTGGAGCAGGTGGTATCGGAGGGAAGCGGCAAAAAGGCAAAGTTAGAGGGATACCGCATCGGCGGCAAGACAGCCACGTCGGAGAAGCTTCCGCGAAGCCTTAAAAAATATATTTCATCGTTTATCGGCTTTGCACCGGCTGACAATCCGCAGGTTATGGCCCTCATTACCATTGATGAGCCGGAGGGGATTTATTACGGCGGAACCATAGCTGCCCCGGTGGTCGGAGATTTATTTAAGAATATACTTCCTTATCTGGGAATTGAGGCAGTACAGGAAGAAACTGCTGTACACCTTTCCAATCCATAGTTGATTATTCCCGGAAAAAGACGTATACTAATTACCAAATAAGACATACATATGAGATTGAGGTGCCTTTATGATTCATGAAACCATACTAGCTATTATCATTGCATTTGCCATCAGCGCATTGCTTTGCCCCATTATCATCCCTTTCCTGCACAAGCTTAAATTCGGGCAGCAGGTCAGGGACGACGGACCGGAGAGCCATCTGAAAAAGCAGGGAACGCCTACCATGGGCGGCCTGATTATACTCAGCAGCATCATCATTACATCTGTCTTTTATATTCCCAGCTATCCTAAAATCATTCCCGTGCTGTTTGTCACGGTAGGATTTGGCATTATTGGGTTTTTGGATGATTATATCAAGATTGTGATGAAGCGTTCCGAGGGGCTGAAGCCCATGCAGAAGTTAGTGGGCCAGTTCATCATCACAGGCATCTTCGCCTGGTACCTGCTTAACAGCGGGGAGGTGGGAACGGATATGCTGATTCCTTTTACGGGAGGTTTTGACGGAGGCAGTTTCCTGTCCCTGGGAATCTTCTTTGTACCCGCGCTGTTCTTCATTATGCTGGGAACGGATAACGGGGTGAATTTTACCGATGGTTTGGACGGTCTCTGTACAAGCGTTACCATACTGGTTGCCACCTTTCTTACCATTGTGGCCATCGGTGAGGACATGGGCATCAGCCCCATAACCGGAGCAGTGGTGGGAAGCCTGCTGGGATTTTTGCTGTTCAATGTATATCCGGCCAAGGTGTTCATGGGGGATACAGGCTCCCTGGCCCTGGGCGGTTTTGTGGCAGCCTCCTGTTATATGATGCGCATGCCCCTGTTTATTCCTGTCATAGGGCTTATCTATTTAGTTGAGGTACTGTCCGTCATTATCCAGGTAACCTATTTTAAGCGCACCGGCGGCAAGCGTATTTTTAAAATGGCGCCCATCCACCACCATTTTGAGCTGTGCGGATGGTCGGAGACAAGGGTGGTGGCTGTATTCGCCATCGTGACCGCCATCCTCTGCATGGTGGCTTATCTGGGGCTGTAGATATCAGTATCGCACGTAAGAGACCAAAGGACGGTCTCTAAGTGCTCATAACGAACCGCTGCACTAAGCTCGAAAAGACCTCGCTAAGTGCAGCGGAATGTATCGCACGTAAGAGACCAAAATACGGTCTCTAAATGCTCATAACGAGGAGGTTAGTTGACAAATGAACCAAAGTCAGAGAGTTTTAGTGGCTGGAACGGGAATCAGCGGTATTGCTGCTGCAAAGCTGGTTCTGGAACGGGGCGGAGATGTGGTGCTTTATGACGGCAATGCCGCCTTAAAGGAAGAAGATATCAAAGAGAAATTTGACAGGGATGCAAAGGTGACCGTGGTGCTGGGGGAAATCAAGCGTTCCGACCTGCTGGGAGTGGAGCTGTGCATTATCAGTCCCGGTATACCCCTTGACAGTCCTTTTGTGGCCGTTGTGGATGATGCCAAGATTCCTATTTTGGGAGAGATTGAGCTGGCCTACCAGTGCGGCCTGGGGAAGCTGGCCGCCATCACGGGAACCAATGGAAAGACTACTACCACAGCCCTCACAGGGGAGATATTAAAGGCCCGCTATGAGGAGACGTTTGTGGTGGGAAATATTGGGGATCCCTATACCTCCAAGGTTCTGGAGATGACTGAGGATTCCGTGACCGTTGCAGAGGTATCCAGCTTCCAGCTGGAGACCATCATGGATTTCAGGCCCAATGTCAGCGCTATTTTAAACATAACCCCGGACCATCTGAACCGCCACGGTACCATGGAAAACTATATCCGCATCAAGGAGTGCGTTACCCTGAACCAGACAAAGGAGGATGCGGTGGTGCTCAACTACGACGATCCTGTCCTCAGGGAGTTTGGCCAGAATCCGGAGCTTAAGCCCAGGGTTATCTGGTTCTCCAGCAGGGAAATGTTAAAGGACGGTTTCTGCATGGACGGGGATAACATCGTGTACTGCCAGAACGGCCGTCAGACCGTTGTGGTCAATGTTCATGACATGCAGCTTCTGGGTCGGCATAATTATGAGAACGCCATGGCGGCAGCAGCCATTGCCCTGGAGATGGGAGTTCCCATGTCTGATATTACAAGGGTCATTGAGGGGTTCCATCCGGTGGAGCACAGAATCGAGTTCGTAAGGGAACGCACCGGAGTCAGATATTATAACGATTCCAAGGGTACTAATCCGGATGCAGCCATCCAGGCTCTCAGAGCCATGCCGGGCCCCACCCTTCTCATTGCGGGCGGCTATGATAAAAACAGCGAATACGATGAGTGGGTATCCGAGTTTGAGGGCAAGGTGAGATATCTGGTGCTCATAGGACAGACCAGGGATAAGATTGCGGAGTGCGCAAAGAAGCATGGTTTTACTGAAATCATGTACGCAGAAGATATGCAGGAGGCAGTGCAGGTATGCGCCGTATATGCGGACATCGGAGATTATGTGCTGTTAAGCCCCGCCTGTGCCAGCTGGGGTATGTTTAAAAATTATGAAGAGCGGGGACGCGTCTTTAAGGAGTGCGTCATGGCTTTGTAGGAGGTAAATGCGTATGGCGGGAAAGGTGCAGACGGCAGCCGGACCCTCCGGCCAGATGAGACGTCCGGCCGGGAGCGGGGAGCGTATGGAGCAGCAGATGCCAAAGAAAAAGAAGAAGGCCAAGCGTTTTTATGATTACAGCCTTTTGTTCTGCATCATTTTCCTGACAGCTTTCGGGCTGGTAATGATTTACAGCGCCAGCTCCTATTCAGCGCAGCTGAGCAAGGCATATAACGGAAACGGTGCATATTTTATGCAGAGGCAGGCGGGAATCGCGGCAGTGGGACTGGTGGCCATGCTCATCATTTCCAAGATAGATTATCACATATTTGCCCGGTTCTCCGTGTTTGCCTATCTCATGTCATACATACTTATGATTGCGGTGAGCCTGGTTGGCCGCGAGGTCAACGGCAAGAAGCGCTGGCTGGGAGTGGGGCCTTTGAGCTTCCAGCCCACGGAGTTCGTCAAGATAGCCCTGATTGTGCTTCTGGCCGCGGTGATAACCACCATGGGCATGAAAATTAATAAATGGAAAAATATGGGATATGTTGTGGCCCTGACCCTTCCCATAGCGGGATTGGTGGCCATGAACAACTTAAGCTCCGGCATCATTGTCTGCGGAATCGCGTTTGTCATGCTGTTCGTGTCATGTAAGGTGAAGTGGCCCTTTTTCTCCATCGGGGCCCTGGGACTTACCACCCTGGCCTTTGCCGGGCCCATAGGCAAGTTCCTGACAACGGTGGGACTGCTCCAGCCTTATCAGTACCGGCGAATCGAGGCATGGCTGAATCCGGAGTCCGACCCTACGGACAAGGGATTCCAGGTTCTCCAGGGACTCTACGCCATTGGTTCCGGCGGACTGGTGGGCCAGGGGCTGGGAGAGAGCATACAGAAGCTGGGCTTTTTGCCCGAGTCCCAGAACGATATGATATTTGCTATAATATGTGAGGAGCTGGGGCTGTTTGGGGCCGTGTCCATTATCCTCATATTTCTGTTCATGATATACAGGTTCATGATTATAGCCAATAATGCCCCTGATTTGTTCGGGGCCCTGCTGGTGGTGGGCGTCATGGGACACATTGCCATTCAGGTTATCCTGAACATAGCGGTTGTGACCAATACCATTCCTAACACGGGAATCACCCTTCCCTTTATCAGTTACGGGGGAACGTCGGTGCTGTTCCTCTTGATGGAAATGGGAATCGTCCTAAGCGTGTCCAATCAGATAAAACTTGAAAAGTAACAGCAGGAATACCGCACAAGCGGGCACGTCCCGGCATATGCTTTAAGTAGAAGGTGTTTTCTACGGAAGGCATAGATACCAGGAGGTGCCCCATTGTCTGTCATTCAGGTTTGTGGTCTTACTCCCTTAAAGGGAGAGATATCCATACAAGGTTCTAAAAACGCCGTACTGCCCATGATGGCTGCGGCTTTACTTCACAGAGGGGTTACGGTGCTGACCAATGTCCCGGTCATACGGGACGTGGCCTGTATGCTGGACATACTGGAAAGCCTGGGCTGCCGGTGCTGCCACAAGGGGGACTGTCTTGTGATGGATGCCCGCAGCGTCACAGGGACATCCATCCCTGAGGAGTATGTCACGGCCATGCGTTCCTCCATCGTGGTGTTAAGCGCCCTGCTGGGCCGCATGGGAGAGGGCAGCTGCTGTTATCCGGGCGGATGTCTCATAGGAGCCAGGCCCATTGACCTGCACCTGATGGCGCTGAGGGCCCTGGGAGCCGATATCAGGGAACGGGATGGGACCATAGAGGCCAGCTGCAGGAAGAACGGCGGACTTAAGGGCACGGAAATCCATCTGTCCTATCCAAGCGTGGGGGCAACGGAACAGGCCATACTGGCATCTGTCCTGGCAGACGGGGTGACCATCATCCACCAGGCTGCCAGGGAACCGGAAATCAGCCAGATGTGCCGCTTCCTTAATAATATGGGGGCTGTTATCTGCGGCATGGGAACCGACCATCTGATGGTACAGGGAGTGGCCGGGCTTCATGACAGCAGCTTCCGGGTGGAGGGAGACCGGATAGTGGCCGGTACCTACGGGGCTGCCGTTGTGGCGGCTGGAGGAGAGGCCCTTTTGCGTGGCATTTGCCCGTCTGACCTTAAGGTGCCTTTGGAGGAATTCCAAAAGGCCGGCGCGGCGGTGGATGCCGATGAAAAAAACCGCCAGATTCGGATATGCATGGGAAAACGTCCCCTTCCCCTTCTTATTAAAACAGAGCCGTATCCCGGTTTTCCCACGGATTTGCAGTCGCCCTTCATGGCATTTCTGGCCACTGCCCAGGGAACCAGTTATATCGAGGAACAGGTATTCGAGGGAAGATTTGCAACGGCAAAGATCCTGGAGCAGATGGGTGCCGTCATACGCACGGAGGACCAGAGAGCTGTGATTGAGGGGCATTATCCCCTGAAGGGAGCTGCTGTCAATGCCTGCGACTTAAGAGGCGGGGCAGCCCTGATGGTGGCGGCCCTGGCCGCGGAGGGGGATACATTCATCGGGGAATGCCATCACATTGAGCGGGGGTACGAGGACATATGCAGGGACATGGCAGCTTTGGGCGCCCATATCCGCTGGGTGGGGAAGGACTCCTGACGGCCGGAAAAAGTTCCCGCAGACGGGAGCGGATTTATGGCAGGGAAGAATGATTTTACCAGGTGAGGTACAGTATGAGAAATTATGGCAGTAAACATCATATAGGGGCAGGTATTGCCGTGGCAGTGGTACTGCTGCTGGCAATCCTGCTTTTGTCTGTACAGATTCAGCATGTGACGGTGACGGGAAGTGACAGGTATTCCGCCAAACAGGTGGAAGAGCTTCTGTTCACCGGCAGATGGGGGAAGAATTCAGCCCACGCTTATTTTTCGGACAAGTTCCGTCCCCACATCCAGATTCCCTTTGTGGAGGATTATAAAGTGGTTTTCCACAATCCGCTTGACGTAGAAGTGATTATATATGAGAAGAGCATTGTGGGATATGTGTCCTACATGAGCAGCTTCATGTATTTTGACAAGGACGGCATTGTGGTGGAGAGTTCGGGAAGCCAGCTGCCCGGCGTCCCGTGGATTACAGGCATGGAATTCGGCAGAATCGTGCTGCACCGCCCCCTTCCCGTGGATGATAAGAACATTTTTGAGGAGATACTGAACCTGACACAGCAGCTGTCAGTCTATGATATTGCCGTGGACCGCATCCAGTATGATTCCCACGGACAGGCTACCCTGTTCATCGGAAAGATGGAGGTTACCATGGGAGATCACACGGATATTGACGGAAAGATTTCCACGCTCAACGATATTCTTAAGGCCCAGCCCCAGCTTACGGAAATTAGCGGGACCATGAAGCTGGACAACTATTCGGAGTCCAACAGCGGGGCCGGGATTACATTTAAAAAGAAGTAATAAAGAAGTGATTTGCTTCGGTTCAATCCGCTTATAAAAAAGCATTATTCATAATCTGAATAGTGCTTTTTTCTGTAAGGTACAAAATATAAGAGGTTCAAGGGGGTGCAGGGGGTGAAAATAAAATAAAAATTCAAAAAATAATATAATATATTGAAATTATATTTCAAATACGATATAATAATATCCAGGAGGTAGAAAATGGACAATCCAAATACGAGTTATCAGCTGAGAGTGCAATCAATATTGCCTTCCATCAACAAAAAGAATGAAATGAAGATTTATGAATTCATAGAGATAAACAGGAAGGAAATCATACATATGTCTGTGGCGGATGCGGCGGAGGCTTGCGGGGTCAGTGAGGCAGCCATAGTCAGATATGCACAGAAATTAGGGTACAAGGGATACCAGGCCATGAAAATCAGCATTGCCCAGGACGTAATTGAGCCGGGACAGCAGATTTACGGCCAATTGTCAAAGGGAGATACCATTCCTACGATTGTGGATAAGATATTTGATTCAAATATCCAGTCATTAAGGGATACAAGCGACGTGCTCAGCAGGGAGAATATAGATGAGGCGGTTAATCTGATATTGGGATGCAGGCGCCTTTTGTTTTTTGGAGTGGGCGGTTCCGGCTGTGTTGCCATGGACGGGCAGCATAAGTTTTTAAAGATTGGTTATATGGCCATGGCATTTACGGACAGTAATCTGCAGGCCATGGCTGCGTCTGTACTTACATCCCGGGACGTCTTGGTGGCTGTTTCCCATTCCGGGGCATCCAAGGACATTCTCATGGCCATGGACATTGCAAAACAATCCGGGGCAAAGACAATCGCTATTACCAATTATGGGAAGTCGCCCATTGTGGAAAAGGCGGATGTTGTTCTGTATACATCTTCCAATGAGACTGCCTTTAACAGCGATGCATTGTCATCCAGAATAGCGGAGCTGACAATCATTGATATGCTGTATATAGGAGTATCTTATAAGAGATACGATGAATCATATGCCAATATACTTAAGACGAGGAAGGCATTGGATTCCACTAAAATATAAAGGAGGTGAATAAAAAAGGAACATGAAGTCAACGTATGGAGAGAGGTGATAAGACAACCAAAGTTAAATATCTGAGATTAAGGAGGATAGTGTATGTTTTGTGGAATTGATTTGGGGACTTCCAGTGTAAAGGCCTCTGTTTTTGACGAACATGGGAGACAGCTGGCCTTTTCCAGAAGAGAGATTGATCTGGTACTTCCACAGACAGGGTTGGCGGAGTTGGATCCAGAGAATTATCTGGTAAAGGTATACGAGACATTACGGGATGTGTCGGCACAATGCCATGGGAATATTGCATCAATCGCGGTTTCATCCCAGGCACAGGCAGTGGTACCCATAGACCGTATGGGGAACCCTCTGTATAACATCATCGTTACAATGGATAACAGAACGCTGCGGCAATACAGATTCTGGAAGGAACACCATGATGAGTGGGAGATATACAAGCGCACCGGCAATGGATTTGCTTCCATTTATACGGTAAACAAGATCATGTGGTTTATTGAAAACAGGCCGGATATCTATGAAAAGGCATGGAAATTCTGCTGCGTCCAGGATTATGTGGTATTTAAGCTGACAGGAGAAGGCCCGTTTATAGACTATTCCATGGCCGGAAGGACCATGATGCTGTCCTCAGAGCGTCCGGAGTGGGACAGCGGTGTATTAGATATTGCGGGCATATCAAAGGAAAAATTGTCGGAACCAGTCAGCTCCACTGCCACTATAGGAAGGGTGAGGGAGGACATAAGAGCCGGATTTGGCCTGAGCCGGACCTGCCAGGTGGTCCTGGGAGGACACGATCAGGCCTGCGGCGCAGTTGGAAGCGGCGTGATTACGCCGGGCATGGTGATGGATGCCTGCGGCACCGTGGACGCAATGGTTTCGGTTCTGCCTGGCTTTATCATAGACAGGGCCATGCTGGATAACAAACTGCCCTGCTACAGGCATGTGGACGGAACCAATTATATTACCATGGCAATCAATACAAACGGGGGATTATTTTTGAAATGGTACAAGAATACCTTCTGTCATGAGGAATCACAGTTATGCGGTGAACAGAACTGTGATATTTATACATATATTATTAAAGAGTGCGCCAACACTCCGGCAGACATATATGTATTACCTCATTTGGAAGGCGCGGGTACACCGGTAAATGATCCGCTATCTCTTGGAGCCGTAATCGGCTTAAGAGTCACTCATACAAAAAAAGATATAACCCGTGCTGTTTTAGATTCCCTGGGCTATGAGATGAAATTAAACCTCTCAGCCATTGAACAGAGCACAGGACAGTCAATCGAAGAGATACGCATGATTGGCGGCGGTGCCAAGTCGCCTAAATGGTTACAGATAAAGGCAGATATATTCAACCGCAGCATCACTGTGTTAGAAACCCAGGAGGCAGCATCCCTGGGAGCAGCCATAACAGGCGCTGTAGGGACCGGTTATTTTGAAGATTTCGGACAAGCCATCCAACATATGGTCCATCCGAAAGAAACATATATCCCCAATCCTGCAATGGTAAAGGAGTATGAAACAAGATTTGAGGAATATAAAAGAATATATCCGGGATTAAAGGATATCAGTCACAGGATATCCAGCCGTACATCTATATACTAATTCTGTTTCCTGGATTTGTCAATTCCATTTTTGTATTCCGAATACAGCGCTTAAAATAACTTGAAATGTGAGAATTAAGGTATCAGTTGAAACGGGTGGTACTTCTATTAAAGTACGCCCAAAATAGGAGGTTATCATATGAGTGGGATTACATTAGCTGTGAATTTGGCCATATCAATTGCGATCATATTATTTTTAGTCCTGAAGTTTAAAATCAACCCTGTTATATCTATGATACTGGCCAGTCTGTATATGGGGATATCCTGCAGCCTGGGCTTCATGGACACCATTACATCAATCAACAGCGGATTTGGATCTCTGATGACGGGAATCGGCTTTCCCATAGGATTTGGAATCATGATGGGCCAGATACTGGAGGATTCCGGTGCTGCGGAATCCCTGGCAAAATCCATATTAAAGGCATTCCCCGGTAAGAAGGCGCCCTGGGCTTTGGGGCTTACGGCGTTTCTGTTATCCATCCCCGTCTTTTTTGATGTAACGTTTGTTATTCTGATTCCCCTGGGCATTGCGGTGGCGAAGGAAACGAAACGGCCTTTGGCATATTTTGCAGGGGCAATTGCCATAGGAGGAGTCAGCTCCCAGACATTTGTGCCGCCCACCCCAAATCCCCTGGCGGCTGCCACCATACTTGATTTTGATTTGTCTTATATTATTATTGCAGGAACCATTGTGGGCCTGGCCGCAGCTGTATTCTCCATGTTTGTCTGGTTCAGGATGCTGGACCGCCCGGGATTCTGGGATCCCAATAAGGATGAAACCGGTCTTTTGGATATGGACGCGGCTGTTGTGCACCGGGTGGATCTGCCGTCTCCATGGGCGGCAGTCATACCTATCTGCCTTCCGGTACTGGCGATTCTCATCGGATCCTTCTGGCCAGTGGTAACCGGAAGCGACGCACCGGTGGTTATACAGTTTATTTCCCAGAAAACCATAGCAATCCTTCTGGGCCTGTTGGCTGCCTATATCATATTGCTGAAAAGAATGGGATGGAGCGGACTCAATGAATCAGTGAGTAAGTCCCTGAAGCAGGCAGGCGTGGTGCTGCTGATAACAGGAGCAGGCGGGGCTTTTGGGGCCGTGATACAGGCAACAAATATCGGTGAGGTTCTCATCGCAGGACTGACGGAAGGACAGTCCTCCACAATGCTTATATTATGCCTGACATTTGGAATCGGAGTCTTGTTCAGAGTGGCGCAGGGGTCAGGAACCGTTGCTTCCATAACCGCGATGACCATCATGGCTTCCGTGGCTCCGTCCGCAGGCTGTCATCCGGTATATATTGCCCTGGCGGCCCTGGCCGGAGGCAACTTCATAGGTCATGTCAATGATTCCGGATTCTGGGTGGTGACAAACCTATCAGGGGCCAGTGTCACAGGCGGCTTAAAAACATATACATGGAATACCATAACCCTTGCAGGCATGGCATTTATACTTTCATTGGTGGGAGCAACCGTACTGCCGATGGTATGACATCTTAGTATGATAGAAATTGAGAGGAGTATATAATTATGGCAATGTTAGGAAAAGAGGTAAGGATGAGCCGGCTGGTCAATCCTGAAAGCAAAAAGATGATGGCAATTACTGTTGACCATGCAATTTCGAGAGGCATAGCGCCTATGAAGGGCTTACAGCCCATTCAGGAAACCATTGAAAAAATCGTTATGGGAAGGCCGGATGCCATGACCATGACAAAGGGAATCGCGGAACACTGCATGTGGCCCTTTGCCGGAAAGGTGGCCCTTTTGATGAAGGTATCAAACTATTCCCCGGTATCGCCTACCAGGGACACTATATTCGGGTCAGTGGATGAGGCGGTGCGGATGGGAGCGGATGCGGTTTCCATGGGAGCCATGACCCTGGGGGATTTCCAGGGAGAACAGTTTGCTGCCATCGGTAGATTTTCCGAGGAGTGTATGGCAAAGGGAATGCCGCTTATCGGTCATGTGTATCCCAAGGGAGAATCGGTTCCGGCGGACAAGCAGACCTCCTGGGAGAATATAGCATACTGTGTGAGAAGTGCCTGCGAGCTGGGCATGGATATTGTGAAAACAACGTATACAGGTGACCCGGATTCCATGGCCAGGGTGGTGTCGTGTGTTCCGTCCTCTTTCCGGATTGTGATTCAGGGAGGCGACAAATGCAGGACATTGGATGATTACCTGACCATGACAAGGGAAGCCATGGACTGCGGGGTAGGAGGCGTGACAATGGGAAGATTTGTCTGGGAATATGAAGACGTGACAGCCCTGGTTATTGCCCTGCGGTATATGATTCATAAGGGGTATACGGTAAAGCAGGCAAAGGAATTGCTGGCCCAGCTGGAGCATGATAAGAACTATGAGGATTTTTAAGACAGGGGAGACAGGATGAAGATTGTGGTATTGGATGGTTATACAGAGAATCCGGGAGATTTAAGCTGGGAGGGTCTTGAGGCGCTGGGAACATTGACTGTGTATGACAGGACTCCCGGCGACAAGGTGATAGAGAGGATCGCAGATGCACAGGCCGTATATACCAATAAGACGCCCATCACCGGTGAAACCATTGAGAAGTGCGCCAACATGAAGTTTATCGGAGTGCTGGCAACCGGTTATAATGTGATTGATATTAAGGCGGCCCGTTCTGCAAACGTAGTGGTTTCCAATATACCTTCCTACGGAACGGATGCAGTTGCCCAGTATGCTGTGGCGCTTTTGCTGGAGCTTTGCCATCATATCGGAGAACATTCGGATTGCGTGAAGGCCGGCGGGTGGAGCCGCAGCAGGGACTGGTGCTTTTGGAAGCATCCCCTGGTGGAGCTTGCAGGCAAGACATTTGGGGTCATCGGCTTTGGACGTATCGGTCAGAGGACCGCAAAAATAGCAGAGGCATTAGGAATGAAGATAGTAGCTTATGATGAACGGCCTGTGAAAGAGCTGGAAGGGGAAAATTTCAGATACGTTTCCCTGGATGAGCTTTTATCCATGTCGGATGTCATAAGCCTCCACTGTCCGCTGTTTCCGTCAACAGAAGGCATTATCAATAAAGATACCATTGCCAAAATGAAGGATGGAGTGAAAATCATCAATACCTCCAGAGGTCCCTTGATTGTGGAGCAGGATTTGCGGCAGGCCCTGGACAGCGGAAAGGTTAGCGGGGCAGCTGTGGATGTGGTGTCAGAGGAACCCATCAGAGAGGATAATCCTCTGCTGGGAGCCAAAAACAGTATTATCACTCCCCATATTGCATGGGCTCCCAGGGAGTCCAGACAGCGGCTTATGGATATTGCTGTCTCCAATTTAAAGGCATTTATGGAAGGAAATCCAGTCAATGTGGTGAGTTGAGGATATGCTGAAGGCTTCAGGTTTAAATTCACAGGATAACGTATGTTAAGTTTAAAACAGGGGATGGACGGCTGTCTGTTTAGGAGCTGTCCATCCCCTGTATTTGCTTTTTTACGCATGAAACATATATTGGCAGACAGAGGGCTGCTATTAATTAAGGAAGAAAGTCAAAAAATAGTCCTCCGCCAGTCAGGTTTTTCCTTTTTAGGGCGGTTATCTGCATCTTAGAAAATAGTGGCATGAATCAGGTGTTGTAAAGTAAGCTGGAATTTGGTACAATGTCAATGAGTGTTTCTAAAAATATTAGGAAATGTAAAAAAAGGTGTTGATATTTTTTGTGAAATCAAATATAGTATTAGTTAGACCAGAAATTGATGAGAAATTGACATTGATGATAGAATGAAAGCATGGCTTGAAATGGTAGTAAGGGAATAAAAGGAGGATATGGATCTTGTTAGAGATTAAGATAAATGAGTCAGAGAATGCCGCCAGGATTATAGTCGTAGGTGTGGGCGGCGCAGGAAATAATGCAGTTAACCGCATGATTGACGAAAACATTGCAGGGGTGGAGTTTATTGGCATTAACACTGATAAACAGGCCCTTCAGTTTTGTAAAGCCCCCACTGCCATGCAGATTGGAGAGAAGCTGACCAAGGGACTGGGAGCAGGTGCCAGGCCTGAGGTGGGAGAGAAAGCTGCTGAGGAGAGTTCAGAAGAGATTTCACAGGCCTTAAAGGGTGCTGATATGGTGTTTGTCACCTGCGGCATGGGCGGCGGAACCGGAACCGGAGCAGCTCCAGTGGTAGCCAAGATTGCAAAAGATATGGGGATTCTTACCGTAGGTGTGGTGACCAAGCCCTTCCGTTTCGAGGCCAAGACGCGTATGAGCAATGCCCTGTCAGGTATCGAACAGCTGAAGAACAGTGTCGATACCTTAATTGTGATTCCCAATGACAGGCTTCTTGAGATTGTGGACAGGCGTACCACCATGCCGGATGCACTTAAGAAAGCAGATGAGGTGCTTCAGCAGGCTGTTCAGGGCATTACGGATCTGATTAATGTTCCGGGTCTCATTAACCTGGATTTTGCTGATGTCCAGACCGTCATGATTGACAAGGGCATTGCGCATATCGGTATCGGCAAGGCCAAGGGAGATGATAAGGCCATTGAGGCGGTTAAGCAGGCTGTATCCAGTCCTCTGTTAGAGACTACCATTGAAGGCGCCAGCCATGTCATCATCAATATTTCCGGCGATATCAGCCTGATTGAGGCCAATGAGGCTGCCAGCTATGTTCAGGAACTGGCCGGTGATGAAGCTAACATTATCTTCGGCGCCATGTTTGATGAGAACGCTCAGGATGAGGCTACCATCACTGTTATTGCCACTGGTTTGGACGAGCATGGAGCCAATGCTTCCGTGGCAAAGGCCATGACTGGTTTTACCAGTTTTAAGACAAAGGTACCGGCAGCAGGAGCGCCCGCCGGACAGCAGGCACATGCGGCAGCACCTGAGGCAGCAGCAACAGCGTCTGCACCTTATACCAGCAGACCGGCATCCCAGGGATATTCGACCCACGGCTATAATCCGGCCGGAGGTAGCCAGGGATACACAGCGCCCAAGTATAACCCGAACCAGGGATATTCCGCAGGCGGCAGCCAGAATGCCGGCCAGAATCCTACCCCTGCTCCAAGCCAGCCTTTCAGACCGGCTACCAATAAGGAGATGCAGATTAATATTCCGGATTTCCTGAAGAATAAGAGATAAGTTTCAACCAGATTTGTATATGTTCCGGCTGCCATGAGGCAGCCGGTTTTTTGCTTTTAGTTATCCCTAATAAAAAAGAATGCCGGGACGGTATCTGCTAAAGTACGTTCCAACATTCATCATAGATTTATTTCTTTGTTATTCTTTGCTCTTTTCCTGCAAATCCAGCAGCAGGGCCACCAAATCATCCACTGCTTTTTTTGACCGTTCATTGAGCCTGCCATAGGAGACCATGAGGTCATTGCCAGACCCAGGGTCCGGCCGGCATGTGTTCTGAACAGGCTCTGTCTCCAGAAGGAAGCTGCCGGTAGTGTTCAGAATCCGGGCCAGCTGCTTCAGTTTAGCCACATCCGGCTGTCGTTTGCCTGTTTCGTATCCGCAGTAGGTGCTGGCTGTCAGGCCTAAGGCGTCCGCTACCTGCTGCTGCGTATACCCCATGGAAACCCTGGCTTTTTTCAGTTGTTCGGAAAATCCCATTATCACACCTCATTTCCGGGCCAACCTCTGGTTGGCGTATTGTCAATTTGTTGATAAAATACATTGACATACTGGCAATTCGCTGATATTATAAATATATATATTGGCAATACGCCAATATATAACAATACGCCACAGGATGGCAGTCTACTGCCGCTTGCCCAGACGCAGTTTCAGCGCTTTGACCGTGTCCAAAAGGAATAGCTGTTCATCCTCTGAGAGTTCCTTGGCAATATCATAGAGTTCCTCCAGCAGTTTTGCGCTTTGAAAGGCCTGGTTTCCGGATTCCATGTCTCCTGTGCCGTCGGTGAGCCATTCTTTATTAATGTTCAGTATCTGGCAGACTGCATTGATGACAATGGCCTGCGGTTCTGTCTTGTTTTTTTCCAGGTTGAAGATGACACCTCTGGATACGCCGATGGTCTGGGCAAGAGAATCCTGGGTATATCCCTTTTGTTTCCGCGCATAGTTGAGTCGTTCTCCCAATGTATTCATTTTTATCACCCCCGCAATCAGTATACAATGAGCAAAATTCATTGTCAATGATTTTTTGGCCGCTTAAGTGCAGGAAAAATATAGTATGTTTCATTGACAGTGAATTCCTTATCTGCTATAATTCATTAATAGAGCAAAAAGAAAGGAGGGATAACATTGACAATGCAAAAGGAAGAAGAACGGCAGAACAGGGTATTAATGGAAATCATTGACAACGCAAAGGAACTTCCGGTGGAAAGCCAGAACCTGCTGCTTATACTTGCCAGGGGAATGGTATTTACGCGTAACTGTATGATGCGGCAGAATGCTGCGGACCAGCCGCGTATGCCGCCGGACGAGCATTCTGCATGAATCATAAAACTATATAATGAAAAAGGAGAGATAAACGTATGAAAAAAAGACTTGTATCACTGTTTCTGGCATTGGCCATGACATGGGGGCTTACTGCCTGCGCAGGCGGTTCTTCTGCCCCGGCATCAGCAGCAGCCCCGGCATCAGCCGCTGACCCGGCAGCATCAGCCGATGCGGCTTCGGCCCAGGGGGAGGTAGAGGGTTCCAAGACGGATAACACAGGTACGGATGCCAAGGCCAGCTATACGCTGAATATCGGATCAGCCATGAGCTCCACCAACCCGTCCAGCATTGCCCTGCAGAGCTTTAAAAAGGCGGTGGAGGAGAGGACCGGCGGGGACCTGGCTGTAAACATATATACGGATTCGGCCCTGGGCGGTGAAGCTGACCTTTTGGAACAGGTTACATCCGGTACGGTAGAGGGAATGATGCAGATGGGAGCAGCCAACTGGGAGCCCTATAATTCGGAAGTAAACGTGGCCCTTCTGCCGTTCCTGTTTACATCCCTGGACAATGCCAGGCAAGCCTGGGCCGGTGAGTTCGGCCAGCAGTTCTGCGAAAAGCTTCTGGAGCCAACAGGCGTGACCATTCTGTCTGTGTGGGAGTCCGGCTACCGCCATATGACCAACAACACCAGGCCTATTCTGGCTCCTGCGGATATTGCGGGCATCAAGTTCCGCACCAATGAAAACAGCATGAAGGTCAAGATGTATGAGGCGGTTGGAGGATCGGCTGTTATTATGGCATTTTCCGATGTGTATACAGGCCTTCAGAACAAGACCATTGACGGCCAGGAAAATCCTCTGGCAAACATCTACACCTCATCCCTCCAGGATGTACAGACTTATTTGTCCCTGACCGGCCATATGTATGACGCTGCTCCTCTGGCAGTCAATACCGCATGGTTTGAAACCCTTCCGGAAGAGTACCAGACCATACTGTTTGAGGAGGCTGACAAGGCAAGGGAAGTGGACCTGCAGGAAAATGATGAGTCAAAATACCTGGAATTATTAAAAGAGGCAGGTATGGAAATCAATGAGGTGGATAAGGAAGCGTTCCAGGAGGCAATGTCAGGCATCTGGGAAGAGTTTGCTTCCCAGTACGAGGACGGACAGTATTGGATAGACCTTGCTACTTCCTTTAATAAGTAGGTATCCGCAAGTACCGGGGGACGGCCCGGCCGTGCCCCGGATTTGCCACAGAACAATATGAAAAAGGAGGTAAAAAATGGTCCTGAAATTAATAGACAAGGTAAAATTCCTTCTGCGCATTTTAAGCTGCGTCACGGTGTGTACCCTGACCATCATCATAGGAATACAGGTGGTGAACCGGTATGTGTTTGGAACTTCATTTACATGGGTGGAGGAGCTGGCAGGCATGGCCATGGTTTACATTACATATTTCGGCGCAGCCATGGCCACCATCAATAACAGCAACACGCGGATAGACTTTTTTATCCGCAAGCTCCCCGGACCTGTGTACCGCGGTTTTGAGATTCTGGATGACTGTATCTGTATTGCGTTTCTCCTGGTAATCTGCCGCTATGCGGCAAAGCTGGTGGGCACCAATCTCAATGCCCTTTCAGCAGCTATGAAGGTACCTCTTTCCGTCAATTATGTGGGTGTACTGAGCGGCTGTGTACTGATGATTATTTTTTATGTGCTGCGTCTCTGGATTGATGTGGAGAAGTTAAGGGGAAGAAACATGGATTATGTGGAGGAGGAGCTGAGTCGATAATGAATACTGGATTAATTGTTTTGTTTGTTGTGTTGGGAATCTGTCTGCTGATTGGACTGCCTGTGGCTTTTTCCATCGGCATCAGCTGTATGGCCCTGCTGACCGTCAATGGTTATCCGCCTCTGGATATCGTTGTCCAGCGCATGGCCAGCGGCGCCAAATCCTTTAATATGATGGCAATGCCTATGTTTATTTTTGCCGGTTCCCTGATGGTATACGGCAGTACGCCCCGCCTCATGCGGTTTGCCAACATGATGCTGCGGAAAATGCCGGGCGGACTGGGGGCCACGGCACTTGCAGCCTGCGGATTCTTCGGCGCGGTCTCAGGGTCCGGTGTGGCAAGCGCTGCGGCTATCGGCAAGATCATAGGACCTGAGATGCTGGAGCAGAAATACCCAAGGGGACTGACCGTGGGACTGATTGCGGCCGGAGGAACCATGGCATGCATCATTCCTCCAAGCATTGTAATGGTGGTCTATGCATCCTCCTCCGGAGCGTCGGTGGGAGATATGTTCCTGGCCGGCTTTGTGCCGGGATTTATCTGTATCCTTGCCCTTATCGGGCTCAATACCTTTTTTGCCGTAAAAAGGGGAAACAAGGAGAATGTTGAGAAAACAGATTATACGGCAAGGGAAAGGCTCAGGATTACAGGAGATGCCCTGCTTCCGCTTTTAATGCCTATTTTCGTGCTGGGCGGTGTGTTTTCAGGTATCTGTACCGCCACAGAGGCATCGGTGGTGGCTGTCATCTATTCCTTTATCCTGGCAGTGTTTGTGTACCGGGAACTGACGCTGCGGGAGTTTTATAAGGTGGCGGCGGAAAGCGTTGTCACCACAGGCGTTATCATGCTGATTATCTCGGTTGCCACGCCTTTCGGGTGGATTATGTCCATACAGAATGTGCCCACCCTGTTTGCGGGCTGGCTGCTGTCCATTACATCCAGTAAGTTTTTAATCATGGCATTCATATTCCTGCTTCTTTTGCTGCTGGGAACCTTCATGGAGACCATGTGCATCATTATTCTGGTGACGCCTATCCTTCTGCCCATTGCCCAGACTCTTGGAATGGGAGTGGTCCACTATGGAGTTTCCATGCTGATGGCGCTGATGGTAGGCTCCCTGACCCCGCCTCTTTCCGTTAACCTGTTTACATCCTGCAGGGTGCTGAATGTAAAGTATGACGAGGCGTTTCCGGATACCCTGTGGGTTATTCTGACTGTGACGGCCTGCGCCCTGCTCACCTTTGCGGTGCCGGGAATCACGGAGTTTCTGCCGGCCATCTTAAAGTAAGGAGAACCATATGGATATGGACAGAAAGAATATGCTGGAACGTGTGGTAAAAGCTGCCCGCAAAGCGTATATGAAAGGATTTGCCGCGGGCAGCGGCGGCAATGTGAGCATACGGATTCAGGGGCAGGTGTATATATCTCCAAGCGGAATCTGCCTGGGTGATTTGACGCAGGAGGACATGATAATGCTGGAGGCAGATGGTGTTGCGCCTCCCGCAGATATGTCGGATCCCGGCAGGCGGCGTCCCTCCAAGGAGGCCGGAATGCATCTGGCGTGCTACAGGAGCCGCCCGGACATCCTGTGCCTGTTTCATCTGCATTCCCCCTATTCCATTGCAGCTGCCTGCCGCAGGCAGGGAAACGGGAGTCCGGCCACGGGCATGCCTGCCTACACTCCGGGATATGCCATGCGTGTGGGAAGGATTCCTGTGGTTCCCTATTACCTTCCCGGAAGCCGGGAACTGGCCGAGGCTGTGTCTGACGTGATTTGCAGCCGGGACAGCCTTCTGCTGGCAAATCACGGCATGGTGGCTGCGGGAAAAAGCCCGGAGGCAGTGCTGGCCACTGCGGAGGAGATTGAGGAGAACGCGCATCTTACCATACTTTTGGGAGACCGGGGAATTCCCCTTGATGAAGAACAGACAGAGGCGCTGTTTCGGGCAGGAGGAACTGTATGATGCATAAGGACCTGTTATTGGGAATAGACGTAGGCACCACCGGAACAAAATGTTCGGTATATGATTTTAACGGAAAACGGGTGGCCTCTGCTTACCGGGAATATCCTATGCTCCATCCCCGGCCCGGATGGACCGAACAGGACCCTTCCCGGTGGTGGGACGCAGTGTGCTGCAACCTGCAGACCATATTTCAAAGCCAGGACATAGATAAAAACAGGATTGCGGCGGTGGGGACCAGCAGCACCAACGCAGTGTTTCTGGCGGACCGGCAGGGGCAGCCTTTGTGCAATGCCATCAGCCTCCATGACCAGAGAAGCGGTCCCCAGGTGGAATGGCTGAAGGAGAATATCGGAGAGGAGCGGATCCGCGCTCTGGCCGCAAACCGCATTGCCAACGGCTCCTTCAGCCTTCCGGCCCTGCGGTGGCTGGTTGAGAACCGGCCGGATTTGATAAAGGGAGCACATAAGCTGATGGTGCCCTGCGGTTATGTGATTCAAAAGTTCACAGGGGAGTTTACCATGAACCGGCCGCGCATGAGCCTGACCCTTATGGCGGATATCCGCACCGGCCAATGGGATACAGAGATTGCAGAACAGACAGGCCTGCCGGCCCGGCTGCTGCCGAGTCCCTGCGGTTCCGCTGAAATCGTGGGCACTGTGACCCAATGGGCGGCCTCCATGACAGGACTGGCTGCGGGAACGCCGGTTACAGGCGGCACCATTGACACGGTAGCGGCCACCATAGGGGCAGGCGCTGTGGATGAGGGGGATTTCGCCCTGACCATAGGCAGCAGCGGAAGGCTTTGCAGCATTGCGGGACAGCCTATGGAGGATCCAAGGCTGCTGAACCTGTACGGGGCCTATGACGGACAGTACATCATTGTCCAGTCCACCAACAATGCCTGTGTGTCCCTGCGCTGGTTCAGGGACACATTCGGAAGGGAGGCAGCCAGGCAGGCCCAGGCAGCCGGGTGCGGTATATACCCATATCTGGACCGTCTGGCGGACACTGCCCCGGCCGGGGCCGGAGGCCTTATATGGCTTCCTTATCTGGCCGGGGAGCAGAGCCCTGTCTGGGATACACGGGCCAGGGGCGTGTTTTATGGGGCCGGGCTGGAGACAGATTACCCATCCTTTATAAGGGCTGTCCTGGAGGGAGTGGCATTTTCACAGCGCCACTGTCTGGAAGTGGTCCTGGACCGGGCTGCCAGACCGGATATCATACCCCTTGGCGGCGGCGCGGCCAACAGCCCTCTGTGGTGCCGGATATTTGCCGATGTGCTGGGAATTCCTGTGGCCCGGCTCCGGTCCAATGAGACAGAGACCCTGGGCGATATCATCATCGCTGCCCAGGCTATGGGAATCCATGAGATTGCGCCGGACTTTGGAAAGGTGCTGGCAGCGGACGGCGAGGTGTTTTGGCCCGATGATGTCCGGGCTTGTGTATATGACAGACAGTACCGGGTTTACCGGGAACTGTACCAGGCGTTAAAGCCTGTATTCGCGGGAGGAGGAGAGCAATGAAATTATGTTATCAGGCAGCCACGCCCGACGTGGCCATAGCGGATTCAGTGACAGCGTACCAGGGGCCTCTGGCAAAAACCTTTGGGGACCTGGGCGCCCTGGGATACGACGGGGTAGAGCTGATGACCCTGAATCCGGGAAAGCTGGACTGGAGGGAAGTGAAGGAAACTGCTGAGGAAAACAATCTGTCCGTGGTGCTGGTGTGCACAGGCGAGATCTTCGGACAGCTGGGATTGAGCTATACACACCCCCACCGGTCCCTACGCCGGGAGGCCGTGGAGAGGACAAAGGAAATCATTGATTTTGCCGGTTACCTGGGGGCCAATGTCAATATAGGGAGGATACGCGGGCAGTACTGCAGGGAACTGGACAGGGAGGAAACCATTGAACTGGCTCAGAACGCGTTTACCGAGCTGGCTGACTATGCAGCCCCTAAAAATGTGGACATTGCCCTGGAGACAGTGACCATCATGCAGACCAACTTTATCAATACCCTGGCGGAGGGAGCTGCCATGGCAGACCGGGTGGGACGGCCTAATTTCCGGCTCATGATGGATATTTTTCACCTGAATCTGGAGGAAAAGGATTTGTATGAGGCCATCCGTACATACAGCAGTTACAACATTCACGTACATCTGGCTGACAATAACCGGCGCTATCCGGGCCAATGCGGCCTGGATTTTGAGAAGATTCTGACGGTCTTTCGGGAGTGCGGTTATGACGGCAATTACTGTACCGAGATATTCCAGCTTCCGTCCATGGAGGAAGCTGCCAGGGAATCCATCCGGTATCTGAGGCCCATTGCCGACCGGGTTTACGGCGGAAACACACACTGCAATGAAGCAGGCCGGAACAAGGATGGCAGAGGACGCAGCCGTAAGGAGGGGATGCAGATATGAGAGAGGAACGAAAGGAAACACTTCAAAAGCTGTGCCTTGTATTCCGCAACAAGCTGATTGATCTGCTGCACAGTGTCCAGACAGGCCATCCCGGGGGATCGCTGTCCTGCACGGAGATATTGACAGCACTTTACTATGAGCTGATGGATGTGGACCCCATGAACCCGGAAAAGGAGGACCGGGACCATCTGATACTGTCAAAGGGTCACGGGGCGCCCATGCTTTATCTTGTCCTGGCCCACAAGGGATTCTTTCCCCTGGCGGAGTTAAAGAACCTGCGCCAGACGGGAAGCATGCTCCAGGGCCATCCCTGCGTACATAAGACGCCTGGGGTGGAGCTTTCCACCGGACCGCTGGGACTGGGATTATCCGCAGGACTGGGAATGGCCCTGGGATCCAGGCTTAAAGGGTATGATTCCTACACATATGTAATCATGGGGGATGGGGAAATACAGGAAGGATGCGTATGGGAGGCAGCCTTGTCAGCGTCCAAATTCAAGGCGGACCATCTGATAGGTATTCTGGACAACAACGGGGTACAGTTGGACGGCACCCTGGAGGATATCATGCCCATGGGTGATATAAAGGCCAAATGGGAGGCGTTCGGATGGAATGTGATTCCCTGCGACGGCCATGATGTGGAGGACATATGCAGGGCCGTGGAGGAGGCTAAAATGACGGCAGACAAGCCATCCCTGATACTGGCAAAGACAGTGAAGGGAAAGGGCGTTTCCTTCATGGAGGGCAAAAATACCTGGCATGGAAAAGCCATTGGAGACCAGGAATACGTACAGGCAAAAGCAGAACTGGGAGGTGACCGGTAATGGGAGAGATGACAGCAATCCGCGATGCCTACGGAGCGGCGCTTAAAGAATTGGGGGAACAGGATGTAAGGATCGTGGGACTGGAGGCTGATGTGGCTTCCTCCACAAAAAGCGGTATATTTGGAAGTGCGTTTCCTGAGCGGTATTTTAATGTGGGAATCAGCGAGTTAAATATGGTGTCCATGGCGGCCGGACTTGCCAGGACCGGTTTCATTCCCTTTGTTAATACCTTTGCCGTGTTCCTGACCACCAGAGGTGCTGACCCGGTCCAGAGCCTCATTGCCTATGACAGCCTGAATGTAAAGCTGTGCGGCGCTTACTGCGGCCTGTCTGACTCCTATGACGGAGCCAGTCATCAGGCCATAACGGATATGGCATTTGTAAGATCCATACCGAACATGACAGTCATAGCCACGGCAGACGGGACGGAGACAAGAAAGGCTGTGTTTGCCATTGCAGAGCATCAGGGACCGGTTTATCTGCGCCTGAGCCGTGCGCCGGCTCCGGTGTTTTACGGGGACAATATGAGGTTTGAGATTGGAAAGGGTATCCGCGTCAGGGAGGGGAATGACGTGTCCATTATCACCACGGGAACGCTTCTGCACAACGCAATCCGGGCAGCCCTGCTCCTGGAGCAGGAGGGCATCCAGGCAGCGGTGGTGGACATGCATACGGTAAAGCCCATTGACCAAAATCTGATTCTGGAATGTGCAGAACAGACAGGAGCCATCGTGACAGCGGAGGAACACAGCATATACGGCGGCCTGGGCAGCGCAGTGGCAGAGGTGCTTGCAGAGCACTGTCCGGTTCCCATGGAGCGGATCGGCGCAGTGGATTTCGCCGAGTCAGGGGATTACGGCCAGCTCATGGAAAAGTACGGATATGGCCCGGAATCCATTGCGCAAAGATGTAGGGCCGTGATGCGGCGTAAGCAGGATAATGGGACGGGCAGGCTGCCTGAAAGGACACTGCGGCCCTTTGATATGCCCTGAGGCCCATTTGAACAGGAGGAATAAGAGAATGAAAGAACCAATCCAGAAATATTTCCAGGTAGGCACCATCCAGTGGATGACCCACCCGCCGGTCAGTTATCCGGTGTGCGATTCAGTCAGAACCATCTGCTGCGATCCGTATTTTGGGGCTTTGGAGATTACCCATATCCCGGACAGCGAGACCAGGGAAAGGGTGAAGAAAATGCTGGACCAATCCCATCTGCGGGTGTGCTACGGCGCCCAGCCGAACCTGCTGGGGAAGGGGCTGAATCCCAACCATCTGGAGGAGACGGAGCGGAGGACGGCGGAAGAAGAGCTGACCCGGGCTGTGGACGAGGCGGCGTATATGGGGGCCGGGGGTATCGCATTTTTGGCAGGAAAGTGGGAACCTGATTCCAGGGAACAGGCATATTCCCAGCTTTTAAAGACAACCAGGGCAGTGTGCACCCATGCCGCAAAAAAGGGCATGATGGTGGAGTTAGAGGTATTTGACTATGATATGGATAAGGCGGCGCTGATTGGTCCGGCGCCTCTGGCGGCCCGGTTTGCAGCCGATATGGGCATGACCCATCATAATTTTGGCCTGCTGGCGGACTTGTCCCATTTTCCCACCACCTATGAGACCTCCCGTTATGTGGTGAGGACCCTGCGCCCTTATATCACACATTTCCACATAGGAAACGCAGTGGTTAAGGAGGGCTGCGAGGCGTACGGGGATCAGCACCCCAGATTCGGATTCCCGGAGAGCGCCAACGATACGGAGCAGCTGACAGAATTTTTCAGGGTACTGAAGGAGGAAGGCTTTTTCAATGAAAAAGAGCCTTATGTGTTATCTCTTGAGGTCAAACCCTGGGGGGACGAGGACGGGGAAATTATACTGGCTGACACGAAGCGTGTGATTAACCGGGCATGGGCGATGGTGGAGGACTGATGGAGAGGATTAGCGCCAAATGGTACGCTGGGAAAATGGAAAGGATGAATCATATATGAGGATTGTGGTATTAGACGGATATACGGAAAATCCGGGGGATCTGAGCTGGAAGGGCCTGGAGGACCTGGGGGATCTGACGGTTTATGACAGGACGCCCAAGGACCGGGTGGTGGAACGCATTGGCCAGGCAGAGGCGGTGTATACAAATAAGACGCCCATAAGTGCCCGGACAATAGAGAGCTGCCCCAACCTGCGGTTTATCGGGGTATTGGCCACAGGCTATAATATTGTGGACATACGCGCAGCCGGAGATGCAGGGATCATTGTTTCCAACATTCCTTCCTACGGCACAGATGCAGTGGCCCAGTATGCCATTGCCCTGCTTCTGGAGCTGTGCCACCATGTGGGCTTCCATTCTGACTGTGTAAGGGCAGGCGAATGGACCCGCTCCAGGGACTGGTGTTTCTGGAAGTACCCGCTGACAGAGCTTGCGGGAAAGACCATGGGAATCATCGGATTCGGGCGCATAGGAAGGCGCACTGCTGTCATTGCCCAGGCTCTGGGAATGAAGGTGCTGGCCTTTGACCGGTATCAGGATAAAGGTCTGGAGACGGACAGCTGCCGATACGCAGACCTGGAAGAGCTGCTGTCCGGCTCTGATGTAATCAGCCTGCACTGCCCTCTGTTTCCTGAAACAGAGAAAATCATCAACCGCCGCACCATTGAAAAGATGAAGGATGGGGTTCTGATTATCAACACCTCCAGAGGACAGCTGGTGGAGGAAGCCGACCTGAGGGAGGGACTTGACAGCGGTAAGATAGGAGGCGCTGCGGTGGATGTGGTTTCCGCAGAACCCATACAGGAGGATAATCCTCTTTTGGGCGCGGAAAATATACTGATTACGCCTCATATCGCCTGGGCGCCCAGGGAATCCAGACAAAGGCTCATGGATATAGCAGTGGAAAACCTGAGCCGGTTTATGTCAGGCACGCCTCAGAATGTGGTGAATGAACCATGAAACAGGTTATGTGAATAGAGGCTGTTGTAAACACAGGCTATTATAAGAACAGCACAATCAAATAGAGACGCGTACAGCCGGAACGCTGCCGCCACACCGTGTATGGATGTGGCGGCGGCGTTCCGGCTTTTTGTAAAAACACCATATTTAGTATGAAACTCGAATTTTGTCGATAAATATTGTACCTGTTATCGGTTATTTCGACAACATCCGCGCTTTGAAACCGCTATAATGGCTTTCAGAAAGTTTGCCAGGGAGGTGAGGCCGGACTGAGTGGTTTATACAGTATACATAGATGTGGTATTCGCGGTCAATACCATAATGGACATGATGGTTCTGACCATCTTAAACAGAGTTTTATCCTACAGGACCACAAAGCGGCGTATTCTGGCCGGAGCTGTCATCGGCGGTATATGGTCCTGTGTGGTGAGCCTGGTTCCCGGTCTTCCGGCCGCAGTGGAGATATTGGGAACGTATGTAGCGGTGAGCAGCCTGATGGCCGTAGCTGCCTATCACCTGAAAAGCCCTAGAGAGGTAATTAAATCCGTGGCAGGTATCTACCTTGTATCGGTTGTTCTTGGAGGTGTGATGCTGGTGCTCTATGAACACACCAGGGCTGGGTATTACGCATGGCTTTTGGTGGAGTCCGGACATGGAAGAAGGATTCCCGTCATGGGCTGGATTTTAATGATTGCAGGGGCAGCCGCAGCCTGCTATGGATTTTCAGGGGGGATAAAGGAATTAATCCGTACCATGGCCCACAGGAAGGATTTATGCAGGGTTACCATGATTTACGGCGAAAAGAAAGAGACAGTTACAGGGCTTATAGACACGGGCAACAGGCTGAGGGAGCCTGTGAGCAGCCAGCCGGTCCATGTGGCGGCGGCCGGTATCATGAAGCAGCTGTGTCCGTCGGTAAAGGGTGTGGTCTATGTGCCGTACCAGTCCGTGGGAACCAGCCGCGGAATTCTGCCGGCCGTGTACATAGACCGGATGGAGATAGAGCAGGAGGGCGGCAGGTACAGCCTTGAGAAGCCCCTCATTGCCATTACGAAGCAGGAGCTTTCTCCCTCAGGGGAGTATCAAATCCTGATACAGAAAAGCGACTAAGGAACTTGAATAACACACAACGTACAGGAGGACATTTCCATGATTATAAAAGTATCCATACCAAACCGTTTCCAGTTAAAGACCATCCCCAGCTTCAGGACCGTACTGATGCCCAGGCAGGGGGAGGTGCATTATATAGGAGGCGCCGATATACTGCCTGCCCCTCTGGAAACAGAGGAAGAGGGCCGGATGATAAGTCTTTTGGGAAGCGAGGATGACAAGGAGGCCAGGGCGGCCCTGATTGAGCACAACCTGAGGCTGGTAGTCTACATAGCGAAGAAATTCGACAACACCAGCGTGGGGGTGGAGGATTTAATTTCCATCGGAACCATCGGACTCATCAAAGCCATCAATACCTTTAAGCCGGATAAGAACATCAAGCTGGCCACCTATGCTTCCAGATGCATTGAGAATGAGATTCTCATGTATCTCAGAAGGAATAATAAGACACGTCTGGAAGTGTCCATAGATGAACCTCTGAATGTGGATTGGGATGGAAATGAACTTCTGCTGTCGGATATTCTTGGAACGGATGAGGATGTGATTTATCACGATATCGAGGATGAGATAGAAAAAAGCCTTCTCAACAACGCAATCAGCCGCCTAAACCCCAGGGAACGCAAAATCGTGGAGCTGCGGTACGGCCTTACAAACGAGGACGGGGAGGAAATGACCCAGAAGGAAGTGGCCGACCTGCTGGGAATCTCCCAGTCCTATATATCCAGACTGGAAAAGAAAATCATGAAACGGCTAAAAAAAGAAATTGTCAGATTTGAATAGGCATGGAAAGTCAGCAGAAAGAGCTGGCTTTTTTGCTGTCTTAAGGCTTGTCTAACAGAGGAAAATGCGGTACATTGTTATCAGGAATATGATTTGATATACAAGGCTTTCCATATCTTAAAGATGCGTATGGGGAGAGCCGGCCAAGGGGGTAGGAGAGGCATGTCCGCAGCACAGGTGGGAGAAAGGCTCTGTTTCAGGCTGAGTGAACAGGAGTATAAAGGATTCCTCAGATGGTATAAGAAAGACTTTCTGAAGGAAAAGGACCTGGGAAGGGTCCGGCCGGATTTTATGAATCTGAAGGAAGACTGCTGTATCACCATGGAGAATGAGGTGATCCGCATACAGACCGGGAATACGGATATATGGCTGCTGTATTCTGCGCTGACAGAGGTTCATAGGAAGGAAGGCCTGATTCTGTTTTTCGGGCAGAAGGAATTCTGGGCCATACCGGAGCGGGTCCTGGGAGGGGATCTGGAGGCGCAGGAATGGTTCAGATGCCTGAACACAAAATGTTTGGAGAACAGGGATGGCCGAATTCCCATGGGGGATGTGGAGGAAGCCTGCCGCAGAAGAACCGTCCCATTCTGCTGTTACACCAGGAGCGTGGACCAGATAGCAGATGCATGCAGGGCATTGGGCCTGCCTTGGAGAAATGTGCAGAAGCTGAGGAAGGCGGCATTGTTCCCGTACCGGTATGTGGGTTTGCAGCTGCTGGCACTGGAAGAGGACGGTATCTGTGAATATGGAGAACGGTCCGTGGTCAGACATGCCTATGGGGATTTTGAGAAGGCGGTTTATACGCCGGAATATGTTTATCTGATGAAAGGACGGGGCGGGGCGGTCATGATTCCCGTGGAGCCGTTAGCACAAATAGGCGGCATTAAGATGCTGTTTCAGATATGCAATGAGAGAGGAAGCGGGAAGCCTCTGAGCCTGAAGCAAAAAAAGGTACATGTGCCGGCAGGAAAATGGGGGACAGGCAGAAGGTTACTGGCAGCGGCCGCAGCGGCGGCGGCATTGGGACTGGCGGCGTGGGGAGCAGGGAGTGGTGAAAGCACAGGAACAACGGGAAGCACAGGAACAGCGGGAAGTACAGGAACAACGGGAGGCACAGGAACAACGGGAAGCACAGAGACAGCGGAGGGCAGCGTACAGGCCCGGATGGCAATGGCAGAGGTGTCTGAAGAGGGAACGGCGGATTCGGGGGAAAACGCAAGTCAGACAGCGGAACATGGAAATAAAGCAGCAGACAAAATACAGGACGGTATTATGATTACTGTTCCCGATGATACGGTTTTTGACCAGGTGGGGTCAGACGGAACCTATGTATCATCCTCCCTTTATTATAAAATCCGGCTTCCGCAGGAGGAGTGGACCCAGCAGGGAAACCGTGATTTCGGGGACGTCCTGGTCTCGGAATGGGGGAGTATTCTGGTCCGGGGATACAGGGAGCAGCCGCAGTTTTTTGCAATAGCGGGAATAGATACCCCCAGGACAAAGGCGGATTACATCCGAAGGATGGAGAGCGGAGCAGCTGTTAAGGACGATTCCATGCCGGAGGTGCTGGAGTATACATACAGAAGGGTGAAGGGAGACGAGATTGTCCAAAAGGAGATACGGTATAAGGCCGAGGAGAATACAGGACAGATATACGGTGGGGGTGAATACGGGGAAGGGGCATACCGATATAGCGTAGAGCTCAGTGTGCTGGGACCGGAGTATTTTTACACGGTAACGGTACGTCTCAGGGAAGAAACGCCGGAATCCATAGGAGAAGCCAGGCGGGCTCTTGATTCCTTCCGGATTTTGGATACGTCTGCGGGTATCTGCAAAAAGATGGAGGACGAGGTATTTCACGGCTATTACGGCAAAAACTATGTTATGACAAACTGTCTGGTCCTTCTGGAGGAGGACTTAAGCCCGGAGGAAATCGGTGACTGCCTGGAGTTGGTGAAGAAGATTGACACAGGCTTTTTTGGGGTAAAAAGCGGGGATGCGCTGGCGGCCCGGACAAAGGACAGCCCCTGGCTGGGCATAGACAGCCAGAGTCTCCAGGAAAACTGCACCATGGAGAATGCCAGGAAGGTGTCAAAAATATTCAAGTCGGATGTCATTCTCTATGACGAATTTGACGGAGATCTGCTGATGGTTGCCTACAGCGACAAACATCAAAAGCATGTGTACCAGAGGGCGACATCATTTAATAAGGAAATCCTGGAATCAGAGTTTGGATGTTACGGAAAAGAGCAGGAGTTTCCTGAGGACATACTTAAATATACGGACCTGACCAGAGAAGAGGCGGAGGCCATATGGACAGACCCGGACGCTGTATTCCAAATGGACAAATGGTATGAAATCACCAGCCATATGACGAAGATGCCTGTTCCGGAAGAATTCATCGGCATAAGGGACTATAAAGAGTTTAAGGATGGCTTTGAAATCATCCGCAGATAACAGGAGAGGCAGAAAAGAGAGTAAAACAGGAATGCCCGGAAAAGGCCGCATCCACAGGCTGGATGTCCCTTTCCGGGCGTTTCTGTTGTTGTTATTTGAGCTGAACCATGTTATCCCTGATGCGGAATGTACCGAAGCTGCGGATAAAGCTGGAAATGCGGCTGAAACCATACTGCTTCACGTCAAAGGAAGGGTATGTCTTTTTCAGCTCATCGTGTATGATGCTCAGATTATCCACATGTCCGTTATATCCCTTGATGATGCGGATGATTTCCTTTTCAATCTCAGTCTTGGAGATGCTGGCGCTCTTTTCCTGGACAAAATAACCGCCGTGGAGCTTGACCACCTGAAAGTCGTTGTTGTTCAGGCTTTCCAAAAAGGTGGAGAGCTTGGAGTAGCCGTAGTTCCTGACATCAAAATCTGAAAAGCGCTTTGTAAGGAAGTTACCCACCTTTGCAAGGATAATGGGCTGGTTCTGGCTGTTATTTTCAATGAGGAGCTTGGTGATGGCCTTCTGGATTTCATCTATGTTGGTAATGGTCTTCTGGTTTTCGATGACCGATGTCTCCGGTGCATCGTCAGAGGATATGATCTCCAGCAATTTAAACGTATCGCAGGCTGCACGGAAGGGCTTGGGGGTTTTCTGCTCCCCAATTCCCATGACAAACATCCCTGCCTCCCTCAGGCGCTGGGCCAGCTTGGTAAAATCCGAATCGCTGGAAACCAGGCAGAAACCATCTACATTTCCGGAATATAGGATGTCCATTGCATCAATAATCATGGCTGAATCAGTGGCGTTCTTTCCGGTGGTGTAGCTGTACTGCTGGATGGGATTTACGGACCAGTCCAGAAGCACATTCTTCCAGCTGCGCTTTTCGTTATCTGTCCAGTCGCCGTAAATGCGTTTGTAGGTGGCGATTCCCACATCCGAAACTTCGTCCAAAATGTATTTGATATACTTGGGGGAGACATTGTCTGCATCAATCAATACTGCAAATCTGCGTTCATTTTGTTCCATAGATATGTTCACTTTCTGTTGGCATATGTTTCAAACAAGCACTAACATGAATAGTTTAACACATCTGCTGAAAGGCTTCAAGGGTCAGCTTAAATAGGACTTCATACTTTTCAGCGCATTTTTTTCAAGGCGGCTCACCTGGGCCTGGCTGATATGGATTTCCTGGGCAACCTCGGTCTGGGTTTTTCCTTCAAAGAAACGCATGTCAATGATATGGCGCTCCCGCTCCGGCAGCCGCTTCATGGCCTCCACCAGAGATAAATCCTCCACCCAGTTTTCCTCCAGGTTCTTTTTGTCACTAATTTGGTCCATCACAAAAAGAGGGTCCCCGCCATCCGTATAAACCGGCTCATACAGGCTGACAGGAGTCTGTATGGCATCCAGTGCATAGGTGATGTCTTCCTTTGAAACACCTATTTCCTGTGCGATTTCCATGAGAGTGGGTTCCTTGGAATTGGTTCTGGTAAGCTGCTCCCTGGCATAGAGGGCCTTATAGGCAGTATCCCTCAGGGAACGGCTGACCCGGATGGAATTATTGTCCCTCAGATATCTGCGCACTTCTCCCAGTATCATAGGCACTGCATAAGTGGAAAATTTGACATTCTGAGTGATGTCAAAATTGTCGATGGCCTTGATTAGGCCGATGCATCCAATCTGGAACAGGTCGTCGATGTTTTCCTGGCTGTTTGAAAAGCGCTGGATTACGCTGAGTACCAGGCGCAGGTTCCCTTTGATATACTGCTCCCTGGCCTCCTTGTCACCGTCCAGTATTCTTTGAAACAGTTCCTCTTTCTCTTCATTGCTCAGTAAAGGCAGTTTGGCGGTATTGACTCCGCATATCTCAACTTTGTAGCCCGACATAATCCTTACCTCCGTTATAATGCCATACGCCCTGACATGAAAAAATTCAGGGCTGTACTGGATGAATCTGCTATAACGAAATGATGTACGGATTCCAGATGTTTTATACGGTTTGGGGGGAGAAAAAGATTTCCATTTTTTTCTGGTTTGTGTGGAATGCAGGGAAATGCGGACACACATATTATAAAAAAATGAATAAAATAACGTAAAAATAAAAAAAGTGACCAATTACAGCTTGAAATAACGCTTTACGTAACGCTTTGTATGCTATTATGTAACTATAGTGAAGGAAAATGGCTTCTGGTTACAATTCAAAATACATAAATAATTTATAAAAAACATGAAAATGTAACCAAAGTGTAATCATTTATGATATGATATTGTTAAGATGAATCGTGAAGCAGCTGCACCTGATTGGCAGGGGAGTTTATGAAAAAGGAGAACTATTATGGAAAGACGGAGAAGTTCCGGTACAATAACGAAATCCATGTATTACAGCCAGAAAAGGATTCTGGCATTTTTGCTGACAGCAGCCATGGTTTTCACGAATTTGGGCACCGGTCTGAATGTATCCTATGCCGGTACGGCGGACCAGGTTACGTTCCAGATGAAAGGCGCGGATTTGGTAGCTGCCGTGGAGGAGGCCATTGAAAGCGGCCATGAGATAACGGCAGATGATTTAGGCTTTACCAATGGCAGGACGGCAGAATTTGAAAAGGTATTTTTCGGTACGAAGGGTGCCGTGTATGAGGTATATCCGGAGATGGAAGGAAGCAGCATGGAAGCGGAGCTGCGTGTATTTGTGCGCCTTCCGGAGGATGCCGGCGATATGTATATGGTAACCGGGGACGAGGAAATCATCCTGCTTTATGTGAATAACGGGGAGGAGACCATCAGCTGCACCACGGAAATCACACGGATGGATGACGGTGTAGAAAAGGTCAAAAAGACAAAGCGCGTCACCATCAGGAGTTATGAGGATGCATTTGGCGATGAGGAAGTAGATATCATATCAAAGCCAGCCCAGGAGGAGACAGAAGCCTCCGAATCTGAGACATCGGTTGAAAGCGGCGCCGACGGCACCGGGGAGTCAACTCTGCCGGAGGAAAGCGCAGATGGCAGCGGAAGCGGCGAAAACAGTGGAAACAGCGGCCAAGATGCCAGCGAAAACAGCAGTGAAAGCAGCGGCGAAAACCAGGAAGAAATATCACGGCCTGAGGACGGGTCTCTTGGTTCGGCCGGCAATACAGACCACGGTTCAGACGGCAATGCAGATCACAGTACAGCTGATACAGAAGCCGTGCCGCCGGACGATGCTCAGGGAACAGATACTGAGAAAGACAATGCTGCCGATACAAAGGCAGAGGTACCGGAAAAGAACAGCGGGTCTGGTTCTGATGAGAAGCCGGAAAAGGATATTGCGGACCAGGATAAGGACACCCAGAAGCAGGAGGACAGGGAAGAAAAGTCAAATAAGGATGAGGATAAGAAAGAAGAGGGCGCTGTGCCGGCAGCTGCCATTTCCCGTCATGATGCCCCGGTTGTATCTGAGAAAGAGGAGGGCAGTCCGGCAGATTCCGCCGATGTAAAGGAAAACGTGCCGGAGAAGGAAGAAGCCTCCAATGAGAAGGAGACTGAGCCCAGGGAGAAAGAGGAGCATAAGGAAGTAAAGGAGACAGAAGAAGCAGCTGAGACAGGGAAAGAAAAAGAGACAGAGACGGTAAAAGAAACAGAGAAGCCTTCTGCGGAAGAGACCAGGGAACCGGCTGCCCCAACAACGGAAGTGAATGTGCCGGATACAGACGAAGTGCAGACTACAAAAGCGGATGATGAGGGAAGCGCACCTGAGAGTACGCAGGCAGCGGACAGCACGGCCGGAAGCAGCGAGCCATCTTTCGATTCAGCGGAAACATCAACAGCACCGTCCGCAGATGCCTCACTTCCTTCAGAGTCAGAGCAGGAGACCGCTCCGGAACCTGTGCCGGAGGATGATACTAAGAAGGCCAGCACCTCTGATTTGGCTGGCATGGGGTATTGTTCCACAGCCAAGGTTTACACCACAAGCCTGAACCAGTTAAAGGCATTGGAGGATTTTGACGGTTATAAGGTGACATACACCAGTTTCCCTGAGGCCAGTGCCCGGATTATGGAGGGGACAAGAGGCGTGAAGGAAGGCGAAAGCCTGACCTTTGGCGTCAAGACCCAGTTGGGATATACAATTGACAATGTGACTGCCAATGATGAGGATTTGGAAGCAGACTCGGTTACGGATGAGCTGGACGGATCACAGACAGCATGGTATACCATATCCGAGGTTTATGAGGAGCAGAACATACAGGTATACACCCTGGAGACATTGGAACATCCTGCTTTTGACAAGTCAGTGGAGGTCAATGGGGTTACAATCAGGATAACTGCTCCCGAAGGAGTGCTGCCTGCCGACACGCAGATACAGGCAGAGGAGATAACAGAGCAGGTGGAATCAGCGCTGACGGAAAAAGTGGATGCTGAGTCTGATGACGGAACAGTGGTCAGCACCATCATTGCATATGACATCAACCTTATGTATGACGGCGTGAAATTAGATAACAGCTGGGCCGAGGACGGCAGCAATCTTGTTACGGTATCCTTTAGCGGAGAGCGGATTGAGAAGGCCAGCATGGAGGCGGACCAGATTGAAATTCTCCATCTGGAGACGCCTACCCAGGAGGTCCAGGCCGTATCTGCAAAGGCGGAGCTGGAAGGCAGCGGGGAAACAGAAGCCGTAGCCCAGGTGCCTGTGCTGGATGGCATTTCAGCAGACGATATTGCGGTTGACAGCGAGGGACGCCAGGAACTGGATGTGAGCGGAAGCGCGTCCGTTGGACAGATTCATTTCCAGACTGACCATTTCTCGGCATTTACGGCTATATTTAAGACCTCACCTTATCTGGTGATTGCCAATGAATTGCAGGAAGGCAGTGAAGGTGCTGAAAAAGTCGAATACACCTATAAAGTCAGCATCACAGACAGCAGGAAGAATAAGAATGAGAAGCTCTATCTGCTGACAGGAGATGGTGGGGCTGAGGAATATAATACAACCGCTGTAACAGAAGGCGACACCAATACCTATACCTTCAATCTAAAACCCAACGGAAAGATGAAGATAGGGAATGTAGGGCCGTCAGCTGAATACAGGGTAGTCCAGACGATAGAGGATACTTATAACGAGTTTAGAGGGGTAACGGAAACAGCTAGAACAAAAATTGATTGGATTGAAACAGACATTGACCTCGGCACGGAGGGAGAGGGAGAAAGCTTCCCCTATGGTTATGGTTCTAACAATCAATATGGTTCGCTGATGGAGCGGGCCGCCGTATTAATGAGAGCATATACAAAGTGCAGGGAATACGATGAGACTCCGGGGAGAAAAGACCGGTTTGAGCAACGGCGGGCTTTATTGGGAATTTCGAATAATAACGTAACCAATGATAGCATTATAGCGAAGCTGTTAGAAGACCATTATGGTACTTCTAAGTGGCCTTTGGCATCGGAAGAAGGATTTGGCGATTTGGCCGGCATCGTAAGTGAAAGACTGGAAAAAGACAATGTCCCAAATAACAAGCGGCCAAAGAATTTATACCTGCATATATACTTCAGAACAGTAGACAGCACAGAAAATATGGAAATCATACCATATTTAACGGGAAGTGACGCTTTGAAGGACTGGAATGCGTACGCGGCCTTTGACAGCCAGGAGGGTATGTGGTACCAGTATTTAAAAGCATATCCAGTTAGCACAACCTATATGATTTCCAGTCTGCATGCAGGAGGGAATGTGAATACCCCTAAAACCATGCATATGCTGATGGAAGAAGACAGCGGCAACTGGCATGCAATGTGCCCGGGAGAAGTACCGGATATAGGAGATCCGATTATGCAGCCGGCTGTGGACGGTGTCATTTCCAAATTTGGCACCGCATATCAAATAGAGTATACATTTAAAAATTATTACTATAATAGTACTTCCGCAGGTGACGGCTCCACAGACACTGGTTCCACAGACAATGATTCCTCAGGAAATGATTCCTCAGAAAAACCAGATAACGATTCAAACAACGGTAATGGAAATGAATCGGGCGGAGTGTCCGGGAACGACACAGCGGATACAGATACCCCAGGTTCATCCGCCGGCGGCACAACGAATACGTCCCAAGGCTCTGAGGGTTCCGGCAGTTCAGGCGGAGGAACCACCACAACGTCCGGCGGCACAGGCAGATATCAGGGGACTGATGCCCAGAGCGGTCCAGGCGCGCAGCAGAATGTGATTGAATCCTCACAGGTTCCCCTTGCATCCCTTCCAGCGGATGCATCGGCAGCATTCAGCCAGTCAATGGCCATCATAGACGATGGGGAGATACCGTTAGCTGCCATACCGAAGACAGGTGACAGGGGAAGCAGTGCCCATGAGTTATCGTTCATTCTTTCGGGGATGCTGATGGCCGTATATTTGGTCCTTGGAAAGAAAAAGAAGGAATCCTAAAATTGCAACGGAAAATTGAGAAAATTATATAAGGACGCTGTCTTATGATGGAGTTTCAGGCTCAGATTTCATGCCTGAATCACACATCATAGGACAGCGTCCTTTGCTGTTTATGGATATGAAGTTCCCGTGCAGGTCATATGATGTCATCTATCCATGGTCACAAGGGTCCAGCGGTTATTCTGACGCATGATGAAACATGGTTTATTTACTCGGTATCTGTAATAGGCTTCCGCCAGTGTCTGGATAATCCTGTATTTCATTATGGTGGTACAGATTGGATAGATCGTCATATTATGTAAGTGCTCCTTTCAAGGGTGATATTATATTTTATTCGGCATGTCCTGAAATATGACTGCTGATTTGGAGGGCTGGTGCGTCTTGGTGTCTTTATGCGGGACGGAACACGCTATTTCTTCTATTGATATACGAAATGAAATACATGTGCCCATTCCCTTTTTGCTGAGTATCTTAAGTCCGGCGCATTCCCCATAGCGCATGATGAGGCGGCTGTTTACGTTGGTAAGGCCGATATTCTCGCTGCCCGGATTGGCTATCTTTTCATACAGTTTTTGGATATCTGCTTTTTCCATGCCCACCCCGGAGTCAATGACAGAAAAAATCAGGTGTCCGCCCCTTCTCACAATGCGCAGCTTGATAAAGCCTGAGCCTTCCAGGGGCTTGATGCCGTGGTACAGGCTGTTTTCAATCAGAGGCTGGAGAATCAGGCGCATGATGGGGATGCTCTCCAGCTCCTTTTCGTATTCATAATAGAGGATGTATTTATCCTCATAGCGGTACCGCTGAATACTGTCGTATTTTTTCAGATAATCAATTTCATCCTTTAGGGTCACCATGGAATGAGGATTCTGGAGGGAATATTTAAGGATATCGGACAGTGCCTCAATCATCTGGTTTACCGCAGTGGGCTTATGTGTATATTCCATTGCCTTGAAATCCAGGGTCTGCAGGGTGTTGAACAGAAAATGGGGATTAATCTGCAGCTGAAGGGCTGTCATCTCTGCCAGCTTCTGTTCCTGCTCCTTCAGAGCCAGCTGGCTGCGAAGGAAGGTCTGGTTCAGAAAGAGCTGAACCAGGTTGTTAAGGATTATATCGTATTCATCTTTGATGAACGCGGGCTTTTTAGGGTTAAATACACCACGCTCCGCATCCGAGAACACTTCAACGAAATAATCAATCTGTTGAAAATTCTTTTTGGTAATGGTATAAGCAATCCACAGGGAGGTGGAAATCACTGCTGCCAGGACCATCAGAAACTGCAGCAGCAGGGTGTAAAGGGCCTGATAGTAGTTGGAGTGGCTGATGCAGGCTGCGATATAAGTCCCGCAGTCAGCCGGAATGATTCTCACATAGTATTTTCCACGGCTTAAGTCTACCCACCCGCGGTAGGCGTCGTCCGGTGACTGTTCCAAGCGGCTGACCAATAAATCCTTATCCTCCGGGGACAGCTGGGCGGTTTGGGCGCCTCCCTGGAGCAGGAAATTCCCGTCCTTATCCAGAATAAAGAAACGGTCCAGCTGGGAACTGGTATTGATAAGCTGTTTTAACTGTTCCTCATATATGTTTACCATAACCACGCCCTTAAACATGCTCAGCTTTTTAAAGTAGGTAAGGACAGGGACTGGCTGCGTGTAGGAGTACTGGTGCATTTCCCTGCGTTCCAGCCATTCGTCCTCATCAGAGTGGTCATAGGAATCCTTCCAGCTCAGGTCTGAAAACTGTGACAGCCGTGTAGTCCCTCCTGTGTCAGAGGTGAGAATGGAATCATACCCATCCAGGTAATAGTACACAGAGGCAATATAGGGGGCGTTGTTGGTCAGTGAATTAAAGTTGGAAAGGATGGTGTTGGTCAGAATCACGTCCAGATAGCCAATCTGCTTATGGGAGATAAATCCCCGCAGGGAGATGGACAGCCTGGGATTCCTGGCCAGGATATCGTACTGGGTGGCGGCGCTGTCCAGGACCAGGGAGTAGTTATCCCTTACGGCCTGGGCTGCTGTCTCGGCGTCCTCACGGATTTCACGCTGTTTACCCTGAAAGACAAAGGCCAGGAATACCAGGAATACGGTGAGGATGGGTATGGCTATGATGGCTGAATAATATAAAAAGCTTTTTATGAAATTGCGTTTTCTCATGGTTTTCAGTTCCTTCTTGGGGTGTTCCGGGTAGGGAAAGCCAGACCACATCATAGCTGCGGTTCAGGACGGCCGCCGCAATTGCGGTACTGGGTTGGCGTCATATTGAAATACTGGTGGAATGCCCGGGAAAAATTTTTGGGATTGTCATAGCCTACCCGGTAGGCAATCTCATATTGCTTGTAACCGATATCCCTCAGCATGCGGGCCGCATTTTCCATCCGGGTCTTTAACAGATAATCGGAGAAGCTGGTATCCGAGTGCTCCTTCATGATTTTGGACAGGTAATTAGGGCTTAAGGACACCAGCCTGGCAGCCTGTTCCAGGGTAGCGTCCTGGTAGCTGGTGTCCAGATAGTTTTTTACCGTACTGATAATTTTTTCATAGTAGCTCAGGCTTTCACAGACCTCCGGCATGTCCTGGCCCTGTTCACTGTCCAGCAGTTCCTTTACCCGGGTCAGGCAGTCTGCCAGGTCCTCATATTTTACTGGTTTTAACAGGTAATCAAAGACGCCGTTGCGCAGGGCTTTCCGCACATAATCAAAATCCTGGTAACCGCTGAAAAATATGATTTTTATTTTTTTACGGGACAGCAGGCGTTCCGACAGCTCCAGTCCGTCCATGAGAGGCATACGGATGTCGGAGAGAATCAGGTCTACCGGGCTTGACAGGGCAAAGTCATAGGCATCCCTGCCGTTGGAAAATGAGCCGGTAATCTCAAAACCCAGCTGGTTCCATGGAAAGAGATTGGCCAGTCCGCTCCGTATCTTGGCTTCGTCGTCTGCAATGATTACTTGGTACATAGGTGGGCCCCTTTCTTGAAAAATACTGCCTTTATTATATATAAAAGAGAGAAAAAAATCATCTGAAAACTGGATCCGGGACAAAGGATTCCCAATAATGAATAAATATTGTAAAAAATGATACTTTCTCCGGTATTTGATTAAGGAAAGATACCATTTTCGTAAGTATGGTTTCTTAACAAGACGGCAAAAGTACAGTACAATAGGGACAGTTGAAAAATGGGAGGTAATTAGTAATGAGAAAAGCAAGACAAATAACAGGCCTTTTGATGGCTGGTATTATGGCTTCCGCCGTATTGGCCGGATGTACCAATGAACCGGCTCCTTCATCCACATCCCAGGCTGAAGCCGGGAAGGACAGTGCAGCAGGCAGCGGCGCACCGGCCGCCTCAGGCGACCAGATTACGCTCCGCTTTATGTGGTGGGGCGGAGATGAGAGAAATGAGGCAACTCTGGCTGTCATCGACCAGTATCAGAAGCTGCATCCTGAGGTACGGATTGAGGCGGAAATGAATTCTGACCAGGGATATATTGACAAGGTATCCACCATGCTGGCCAACGGCACGGCTCCGGACATCCTTCAGCAGAACGTGGACTCTCTGCCTGACTTTGTGTCCAGAGGAGACTTTTTTGTAGATTTCTACGAGTACAAGGATACGTTTGACACCTCCGGCTTTGACGAGACATTCATCAGCCAGTTCGGCACCTTTGACGGAAAGCTTCTGGCCCTGCCTACCGGTATGTCATGTCTGGCAACCGTGGCCAATAGAAATGCGGCTGAAACCTGCGGCGTGGACCTGACAAAGCAGATCACATGGGATTCCATGCTGGAGGACGGAAAGAAGCTTCACGCGGAGAATCCGGATTATTATTACCTGAATACTGACACCAAGATACTCTGCGAGTATGTGCTCAGGCCGTATCTGCGTCAGATGACAGGAGAATCCTTTATTATTGACAGTGAAAAGAAGATGAGCTTTACCAGGGAACAGCTGGTAGAAGTGCTTACATATATCAAGGACTGCTATGACGGAGGCGTCTTTGAACCGGCGGAGGACAGCGCCACCTTTAAGGGACAGATTCACACCAATCCAAAGTGGATGGATGGAAAATTTGTATTTGCCTACGGCCCTTCCTCCAGCATCAACCTGCTGATGGACGCTGTTCCGGAAGCAGAGTGTACCGTTGTACAGATGCCGATGGCAGAAGACAGGGTCAATGACGGTTTCTTTGCGGATACCCCACAGTATATGACAGTAAATAAGAACTCTGAACATGTGGAGGAAGCAGTGGATTTCCTGAACTATTTCTACAACAATGCAGAGGCCCAGGAGACGCTTAAGGACGTACGATCCATTCCTCCCACATCCACGGCAAGACAGCTGTGTGCGGATAAGGGACTCTTAAACCAGACCGTGGTGGATGCAGTGGATTTGGCAGCAGGGCTTAACGGCAAGAGTGATAAGGGATATACCACCAGCGCAGAGGTTTATGCAATTCAGGAAGACATGATAGAGAGTATTGCCTATGGACAGAGCACTCCTGAAGAGGCGGCCGACAATGCCATTGAACTGATTAATGACTATCTGAGCGGCCTGAACTAAAAGGCTTCTCAGCAAACAGGCTCCAAAACAAACATAAAAGAGATTAGCAGGCGGCCCGGACATCCTTTCCCGGGCCGCTTGGAGGATAGGAGGAAATAGGATGGAAAAGGCAAAGCCAAGGCACGGCGGCTGGACCAAACGCAACAGGATTGGATTCATGTATGTGTGTATCTGGATATTCGGTTTTCTGGTGTTCCAGCTGTACCCCTTTATCAGTTCGCTGCTGTATTCATTTACAAACTATGATATATTCCATGCGCCGGAATTTGTGGGCCTTGATAATTATGTGAGGCTGTTTACAAAGGACAGGGAATTTTGGAATTCAATGGCAGTTACACTGAAGTATACCTTCATCACAGTGCCGGGCAAGGTGGTGCTGGCCCTTATTATTGCTGTGATTCTGAACCGGAACCTGAAAGGAATCAACTTTATACGAACCGTATACTACATACCGTCCCTGCTCAGCGGCTCTGTTGCAGTGGCAATCCTGTGGAAGGTACTGTTTATGAATGATGGTTTCATCAACAGTCTTCTGGGTCTGGTCCACATCGGCCCGGTCAAATGGCTGGGAACCCCGGATATGGCAGTAATCACCATCTGTATGTTGGAAATATGGCAGTTCGGTTCCTCCATGGTGCTGTTTTTATCCGCCCTTAAGCAGGTGCCCCAGTCCCTGTATGAAGCGGCCAGGATTGACGGGGCATCAAAACCCAGGATGTTTTTCAAGATAACACTGCCCATGATTACATCCATTGCGTTTTTCAACATCATTATGCAGCTTATCACAGCCCTTCAAAACTTTACATCCGCATTTGTGGTAACGAACGGCGGTCCCAATAAGGCTACCTATGTGCTGGGTATGAAGCTGTATACGGATGCATTTAAATACTTTAAGATGGGATATGCCTGCGCTACCTCATGGATTCTGTTCATGGTTATCCTGGTCATGACCATTATCCTGTTTGTGACCTCGAAGAAATGGGTTTATTACGATAATTAGGAGGACGGCATGAAAGAGAAAAAGATTAAAAACGGTATTACCTATGTTATTCTCGGAATCGTGGGTGTGGTGATGCTGTTTCCTGTCATATGGATGTTCTTTGCCTGCTTTAAAACCAATAACGAGATATTCGGCAGCCTGAGCCTTCTTCCCCAGGGATGGAGCCCTGAGGCATTCATCAAGGGATGGAAGACCACGGGAACCTACACATATGCCCAGTATTTCATAAACACCTTTGCGCTGGTGGTTCCCACCACGCTGCTTACCCTGGTGTCCTGCTCCATCGTGGCTTACGGTTTTGCCAGGTTTGATTTCCCCGGCAACCAGTTTCTTTTTATGGTGCTAATAGCCACGCTGATGCTTCCCAATGCCATCATCATCATCCCCAGATACGCGCTGTTCAACAAGCTGGGCTGGCTGGACTCCTATATGACCTTTTACGCGCCGGCTGCCGTGGGATGCTACCCCTTCTTTGTGTTCATGATGGTGCAGTTCTTAAGGGGACTTCCAAGGGATTTGGATGAATCAGCCTGCATTGACGGCTGCGGCCCGTTCCAGTGTTTTATACAGATTCTGCTGCCCTTACTTAAGCCGGCTCTGTTTTCCGCGGGCCTGTTCCAGTTTTTATGGACCTGGAATGACTTTTTCAACACCAACATTTACATTAACACGGTTTCAAAATTCCCGCTGTCGCTGGCCCTCAGGGTGAGTATTGACGTGACATCCAATATACAGTGGAACCAGGTTATGTCCATGGCGCTGGTGTCCGTGATTCCGCTGATTCTGCTGTTCTTTGCAGCCCAGAAATATTTTGTGGAGGGCATTGCAACTTCCGGCCTGAAGGGATGATTGGGTGAAGGTGTAATAACATGTATTGAGGGGAGACGAGGGGAACATGGAATTTGGCAGCACCATACTCCACAATGTGGAAAGCCTGATTCGGGATGAAGAGGCAGGAGATTACCTGCTCTGCCGGGTGCCGGAACCCACCAGGCTGGGGCTTAATATGAAAGCGCAGAAAAATATACTTTTTGCCAGCAACAGTGAGATCCGGTTCGTGATGAAGGGAGACAGTGCCGTCTTGGGACTCAGGCGTATGCCGGCTAAAGGCGACATCCGTTCCCAGGGGGTTCTGGAGGTGTTTCAGGGGGATTACCAGGGAAGCTACGAAATAAGCCCCTGGTCCGTAACGGCAGACAGAACTGAAATTACAATCCGCAGGCAGGACTGGTCTGCCATCCAAAGGTTTGCCGGTAACGGTTATTCCTTTCATCCTTCAGTGACCAGAATTCTGCTTCCTTATGACTGGGGATGTTGTCTCGGGAACATAAAGGGGGATATCCGTCCTCCAAAGAAACAGGAGATGCCCGGAAAGCGCCTGCTGGTTTACGGTTCTTCCATTACCCACGGTGGGAACGCGTCGGTGCCCTCCGGTACATACGCGTTCAGACTGGCCCGGAAATTGGGATATGATTTGATTAATCTGGGGTGTGCGGGAAGCTGCCAAATGGATGAGGCCATGGCCTCATATATAGGGTCCAGGGACGACTGGGACATGGCGCTTTTTGAGCTGGGGATCAATGTGATCGAAACATGGGATGGGGACCGGCTCTATGGCAAAGCCCTTGCATTCCTGGCCGCTGTGCTGGAAGCCAGGCCGGATAAACAGGTATTTGTGACAGACATGTATTATAACCGCTATGATTTTGAAGGGGACAAAAGGGCGGCACGGTTTCGCGGCGCCATACAGCGCTGCGCGGCAGTTCTTTCCGGGCAGTATGGGGGCAGGCTTCATTATATAAACGGGCTTGAGGCCATGGATACTCCCCAGGGGCTGTCGTCGGACGGCCTACATCCATCGGACCTGGGGCATGGGATGATAGCAGAAAGGCTGGCCGGATATATGGCAGAAAAAAAGGAGGTTAATTGAAAATATGAGAACGTACAAAAACCCGATTCTGTATGCGGATTATTCCGACCCGGATGTGGTGCGGGTGGGGGAGGATTATTATATGGTATCCTCCTCTTTTACCTATATTCCGGGGGTTCCGCTTTTACATTCCAGAGATCTGGTTCACTGGGAGCTGATTAACCACTGCGTGAAGAAGCTCCCCTTTGAGAAATACGCCCTTCCATGCCACGGTTCCGGCACATGGGCCCCATCCATCCGCTATCATGAGGGAACGTTCTTTGTGTTTATCCCTCTGGTGGACGAGGGAATCCTGGTGGCCAGATCCAAGGATCCCTACGGGGAATTTGAATGGAATATGCTGTGTGAATCAAAGGGATGGATTGACCCCTGCCCTTTCTGGGATGATGACGGCAGGGCTTACATGGTTTTTGCCTATGCAAAGAGCCGCTCCGGTATAAAACACCGGCTGTCGCTGGTGGAAATAGATCCCCAGTGCCGCTCCCTGCTGACAGAGCCCAGGCTTATATTTGACGGTGAACAGATTGCGCCCACATCAGAAGGCCCCAAGATGTACAAAAGGAATGGGTATTACTACATTCTGATGCCCTCAGGAGGCGTGGAGACCGGATGGCAGTCCTGCCTCAGATCCAGGTCTGTCTATGGGCCCTACGACTATAGGGTGGTGATGCACCAGGGGAATTCCCGGGTAAACGGCCCCCACCAGGGAGGATGGGTAACTTCGCCCGATGGAAGGGACTGGTTCGTCCATTTCCAGGATGTGGTGGAGCTGGGGAGAATCATCCACCTGCAGCCCATGTGTTTTCTGGATGACTGGCCGTTCATTGGCCAGGACCAGAATGGGGACGGTATTGGAGAGCCGGTTAGGGAGTGGTCCGTTCCGGCAGGAGAACGTACTACGGGAGAACGTGCTACGGGAGAACGTGCTACGGGAGAACATACTACAGGAGAACGTACTACGGGAAAACATACTGCGGGAGATCATACAGAGGGAGAACGTGCGGCGCGAGAAGACCCCGCAGGAGATGTGCCGGAATATGCCATCCGCCAGTCTGATGATTTTGAGGAAAAGACACTGGGACTACAGTGGCAGTGGCAGGCCAATCCCGATGCGGGATTTTATTCCCTGAGGGAAAATCCGGGACACCTGCGGCTGTATTGCTACCGGAATCCGGGCAGGGAAAACCTGCTCTGGTATGCGCCCAATGTGCTGACCCAGATTCCGCAGAAACAGAAGCTGTCCATGACCGTGAAGCTGTCTCTTTCCGGAAGGGAGGACGGTGATTTTGGAGGAATCGGCATGGTGGGCCATGATTACGGATATGCAGGCCTGTACCGCATGGGAAAGGGAATCCAGATAAGATGTTACCGGGGAACGGTCACACAACCCATGTTTGAGGGGGAAGCCGGTGAGAAGCTGGTCTTTTCACAGGAAGCAGATAGAGAACAGGCCTGGTTCAGACTGGTGCTGGAGGAAGATAAGACATATGGTTTTTCCTATTCGTTTGACGGCAGGAACTTTACCCGGATAGAATATTCATTTCCCCTGAAACGTGCCACATGGACCGGTGCAAAACTCTGCCTGTGGTCCTGCTCACGGGAAAACCGGGAGTCTGATGGGTATTGCGATTATGAGTATGTGGAAATAAAATAAAAACCAGGGCTGTCCGCGTTAGACAGCCCTGGTTCAGTTCGCCCGCCAAGGGAGGGCGCTGACGGGTGCCGGAATCTGTTCTAATGAACTTCCGTATTTTTCCGATATAAAATCAGCAGTCCTTTCAGGAGCAGCGCATCGTCCACCACTATCTTATGGCGGCACAGGGGAGTGATGAACTTGGCCAGCCCGCCCGTGGCGATGATGGTGGGAGGCTCTCCCAGCTCCTTTTCCATGCGGTCCAGAATCCCGTCGATCATGTCCACGTTGCCGTAAATGATGCCGGAGCGCATACAGTCAATGGTATTTTTTCCAATGACATGGCTGGGAACCTCCAGGCTGATGTAGGGCAGCTGGGCCGTCTTGCTGCTGAGTGAGTTAAGGGAGACCTTGAGGCCGGGAAGGATGACGCCGCCGATATAATTTCCTTTTTTGTCCACGGTACACAGAGTAGTGGCCGTGCCCATATCTATGACCACCAGGGGAAGGGGATGTTCATGGCTGGCTGCCACCGCGTCCACAATCTGGTCGCTTCCGACCGTCTTGGGGTTGTCCATAATGATATTCATGCCGGTTTTCATGCCGGACCCCACCAGCAGGGGACGGATACCGGTCACCTTTTCCACTGCGTTCAGGATGGTGGAATTAACAGGGGGAACCACGGAAGAGAGAATGGCTCCTTCTATGCTTGCTATATCAATCTGATGCATCTCCAGGATGTTCTTAAAGCTCACCGCGTACTCTGTATCCGTGCGTCCCTGGTCCGTTGTGACCCGCTCTATGAAATATGTTTTTGTCTCGTCTATGCCGCCGATGACGGTGTTGGTATTGCCCATGTCGATTGCTAAAATCATTGGGGGAACTCCTTTCAATCATATAGGATGTATGTTATACTTTAACATGGATTGTAACATAGAAAAAGAGGAAAGACAACCGGAGGAATCATATGTTAAAAGGAAAGACAGTCCTTCTTGGAGTGACAGGAAGCATTGCAGCTTATAAGACAGCCAGCCTGGCCAGCATGCTGGTTAAAAAGGGCGTGAAGGTCCATGTACTGATGACAAAGAACGCCGCTCACTTCATTAATCCCATAACTTTTGAGAGCCTGACAGGCAACAAATGCCTGGTGGATACATTTGACAGGAATTTTGAATTCAGCGTGGAGCATGTGGCCCTGGCAAAGCAGGCGGACGTGGTGATGATTGCTCCCGCGTCGGCAAATGTCATCGGAAAGATTGCCCACGGCATTGCAGATGACATGCTGACCACCACGGTCATGGCGTGCAGGTGTAAAAAAATACTGGCCCCGGCTATGAACACCAATATGTACGAGAATCCGATTTTACAGGACAATCTTGATATCTGCAGGCGTTATGGCATGGAAGTTATTACACCGGCCTGGGGATATCTGGCCTGCGGTGACACCGGAGCCGGAAAGATGCCGGAGCCGGAGGTACTCTACGAATATATATTGCGGGAGGCTGGTTATCCAGGAGACCTGGCAGGCAGGCGGATTCTTGTGACAGCCGGCCCCACCAGGGAGTCCATTGACCCGGTGCGCTACATCACAAACCACTCCACCGGCAAGATGGGGTATGCCATTGCCAGGGTGGCAGCCTACAGGGGAGCTGATGTTACCCTGGTAAGCGGCCCTGTGGACCTGCCACGTCCCCTGTTCGTGGAGACTGTTCCGGTGGAGAGCGCCAGGGAGATGTTCGAGGCGGTTACCGCAAGGAGCGGGGAGCAGGACATCATTGTCAAGGCAGCGGCGGTGGCGGATTACCGGCCTGCCACGGTGGGAACAGAAAAAATCAAGAAATCCGACGGTGATTTATCCATTGCCCTGGAGCGGACCAACGACATCCTGGGATGGCTGGGGCAGAACCGGAGGGACGGACAGTTCCTCTGCGGATTTTCCATGGAGACCCAGAATATGCTGGAGAATTCCAGGGCCAAGCTGGCAAAAAAGCATATTGACATGATTGTAGCCAACAACCTGAAGGTGGAAGGCGCTGGATTCGGTACGGATACCAATGTGGTGACGCTTATCACAAGGGACAGCGAGACAGAACTTCCCATCATGACCAAGGAAGAGGTAGCTGACTGCCTGCTGACTGAGATTTTAAAAAGGACAAAAGAACAGGACGGAATTCAGGGATAAAGCCGCAGACGGGCCGGCAGATATCTATAAAAACCATAGTATTCAAATAGCAGAATAGGCGGTACAGACAGATAATGAGGATTGAATCCCGTATGACACGGGGGTCAGTCCTTTTTCTGTTTCCAGTTTGTCCCCATACGATGCCGGAAAACATACTGATAATGTCTTAACAAAGTTGTTGTGAAATGTATCTAAAAAAACGCGGAATTCACGGCATATGACCTGCTCATATTGTGAGTTTAGACTAAAATGGCGAAACAAAAATTTGAATATTGACTTTGGAACCAGCAGAATATATAATTAAATTATATTTGAAACGGGTTTCAAGTATAAAACATACAAAGAGCGGAAGAGCCGGAAGGCATATAATCCGCAGACAGGCAGGATGATGGGCTTATGACGGGCATACGCGATGTGGCAAAACTGGCGGGAGTATCCCCCTCAACCGTATCCAGGGTAATGAACGGTACGGCCAGGGTGGATGATGAGAAGAGACAGAAGGTGGAACGGGCCATATTAGAAACCGGTTTCAAACCAAATGAGGTGGCCAGGTCCCTTTACAAGCGTTCGTCCAAAATCATCGGCATACTGGTGCCGAACATCATCAATCCGTTTTTTAATGAGCTGGCAGGAGCTGTGGAGGAGGAATGTGACCGCAGGGGATACCGCCTGACGCTCTGCAACTCCAATGATGATTTGGAAAAGGAGAAGCGGAACCTGAGTCTGTTGGAACGGATGAATGCAGACGGAGTTATCCTGATGACCAACATGGATGAGATACATAAGGAAGTGGGAAACTGCCGGATTCCGGTAGTGATGATTGACCGGCAGATTGAGGGGGGCAAGGAAATTGCCTGTATCCAGTCCAACCATTACCAGGGCGGGCGGATGTCCGTGGAGCATCTGCTGGAATGCGGGTGCAGGCACATCGTACAGATGAGCGGTCCCCTTCATCTTTCCAGCGCCAGAAAGCGCCACCAGGGGTACCTGGATGTGTGCAGGGAACGTGGAATCGAGCCTGCCTGGATAGAGGGAGATTACAGCTTTGAGTCGGGAACCGAGATGGCGGCGCGGCTGCTGGAGCAGTACCCGGATACGGACGGAATCATTGCGGCCAACGATATGGTGGCCATATCGGTTTACAAGGAGCTTCACAGGAAAGGTATAAGGGTGCCGGAGGATATGCAGTTAATCGGGTTTGACAACATTTCCCTCAGCAGCCTGTTTACGCCGGAGATTACCACCATTGCCCAGCCCATCAAAAGGATGGGGCAGGAGGCAGTTCGAATGCTGACCGAATATGTTGCCGGAGCGCAGATTAGCCGGAATAAGGTATTCGATGTCAAGCTGATAAAAAGGGACACAACTCTTTAGGGAATGGCCGCAGCGCAGTACCAGGCCATTTCCGGGCATCAAAGGGATAAACTGTAACCATAAAATAAAATGTAAAGCAGAAAAGGAGGAATTATGAAGACAGCAGTGGTAGGCAGCATCAACATGGACATGACAGTGACAGCAGAGAGGATTCCCTTAAAGGGGGAAACACTGAAGGGAGAGGACATCCGCTACATACCCGGAGGAAAGGGCGCCAACCAGGCCGTTGCCATGGCAAAGCTGGGAGCAGATGTGGAGATGTTCGGCTGTGTGGGCGGTGATGAGGCGGGAAGAAGCCTCATAAAGAACATGGAAGACATGGGAGTGGGAACCACCCACATCAAAGTGGCTCCCGGAGTGAACACAGGATTGGCGGTCATCACTGTGGGGGATCATGACAACACTATCGTGGTGGTGGCAGGAGCCAATGACAAGGTGGACCGGGAATATGTGGACAGCATAAGGGATGCTCTGCTGGCATGTGATATCGTATTGCTGCAGCATGAGATACCCCAGGATACCATCGAGTATGTAATTGATATCTGCCATGAAAATGGGGTCAAGGTAGTGCTGAATCCAGGACCGGCCAGACCGGTGAAGCCGGAAGTCCTGGCAAAGGTGGATTACCTTACGCCAAATGAACATGAGGCAGCCATCCTGTTCGGGGATATGCCCGTGGAGGAGATGCTGAGGGCACATCCCGGCAAGCTAGTGATTACCCAGGGTTCCAGAGGCGTATCCACATGCCTTCCAACGGGAGAAATACTTACCGTACCAGCCAGGAAAGCCAATGTGGTGGATACCACAGGAGCAGGGGATACACTAAACGGTGCATTTACCGTAGAGATTGCGGGGGGCAGCACCATGGAGGAAGCGCTCCGGTTTGCCAACACGGCAGCCAGCCTGTCCACTGAGCGGTTCGGAGCCCAGGGCGGAATGCCTATGCGCAGCCAGGTACTGGAAGCCATGAATCAGGAGAACATGTAAAGCATTGACAAATACGCTTTCGGCGTAAAGAAGACGGAGGAACAAAAACATGAAGAGACACGGCATACTCAACAGCAATATTTCCAGGGTACTGTCATCCATGGGGCATACGGACAGAATTGCAATCGCTGACTGCGGACTGCCTGTACCGGAGGGGACAGAGCGCATTGATTTGGCTGTGACATTTGGAAATCCCCGGTTTATGGACGTCTTGAAAGCGGTTTCAAGTGATATGAAAATAGAAGCAGTGGTTCTGGCAGAGGAAATCAAAGAACAGAATCCACAAATCCTGGAAGAAATCCAGGAGCTTTTTGCCAGCTTTGAAACCGGTTTCAAACCGGAAAAGGTGGAATTTGTCCCGCATACACGCTTTAAGGAGATGACAAAGGAATGCAGGGCCGTTATCAGGACAGGAGAGACAACGCCCTATGCCAACATCATCCTGCAGTCCGGCTGTATCTTTTAAAGCAGAATTTATCTGGAGGGAAACAACATGAAAATTGAAATGAAAGGAATCAACAAATCCTTTGGGCAGAACCAGGTCCTAAAGGACGCCGGCTTTGTGCTGGACGACGGGGAAGTACACGCCCTGATGGGAGAAAACGGCGCAGGCAAGTCCACGCTGATGAAAATTCTGACCGGCGTCTACACCCGCGACAGGGGCACCGTCATAGTGGACGGAAAAGAAGTGACCTACAAAAGTCCCCAGGAAGCGGAACGGGCAGGTATTGTCTTTATCCAGCAGGAGCTGAACGTGCTGTTTGACCTGACGGTGGAAGAAAACCTTTTCCTGGGAAAGGAAATCAAAAAGGGATTTGGAATATGCGACCGGAAGGCCATGAGGGCAAAGGCCGAGGAAACCTTAAAACGTCTGGGAGTCAGCATTCCCACGGACAAGGTGATGTCTGAGCTCTCCGTGGGACAGCAGCAGATGATAGAAATTTGTAAGGCCCTGATGGTGGACGCAAAAGTCATCATCATGGATGAACCCACGGCAGCCCTTACCCAGAGCGAGACAGAGGTGCTGTTTGAGGTCATGCAGTCCCTGCGAAAAAAGGGAGTGTCCATCGTCTATATATCCCACCGCATGGAGGAAATCTTTGAGCTTTGCGACCGCATTTCCGTTCTCAGGGACGGCACATACATAGGCACAAAGAAGATTCCGGAAACCAATATGAATGAAATCGTCAAAATGATGATTGGCCGTGAAATCGGCGAGCGGTATCCCAAACGTGACTGCGCCATTGGAGACGAGGTATTCCGGGTGGAGGGCCTCACAAAGGAGGGGGTGTTCCGCGATGTGGATTTCTCGGTAAAGGCTGGCGAGGTGCTGGGGGTATCCGGGCTGATGGGAGCGGGGCGCACGGAAATCATGCAGGCTATTTTCGGAAACCTGCCCTACGACAGAGGCAGCATTTTTATCAACGGAAAGCAGGAGGTGATTAAGAATCCCCTGCAGGCCATTGAACATGGAATCGGCTTCATAACAGAGGACCGCAAGACAGAGGGACTTCTGCTGGAGGAGAGCATTGAGAAAAATGTATCCCTGACCAATCTGGGGCGTATCTCTGGCAAGAGCAAGGTGGTAATCAGCAGGGAGAAGGAAAAAGGGCTGGTCACAAAGGCCATAGAGGAGCTTCATATCAGGTGCTTCGGGCCAGGACATGAGTGTGTGAACTTAAGCGGCGGCAACCAGCAGAAGGTGGTATTCGCAAAATGGATTTACACAGAACCCAGAATACTGATTCTGGATGAGCCCACAAGAGGCGTGGACATAGGCGCCAAGAAGGAAATATACAGCATTATAAACCAGCTGGCAAAAAAGGGGGTTGCTATCATCATGGTGTCCTCTGAACTGCCGGAGGTATTGGGAATGAGCGACCGGATTATGGTGGTGCGGGAAGGTTTGGTCAGGGGAATCATCGGCCAGGCTGAGGCTGACCAGGAGAAGATAATGACATTGGCTACGGGAGGTACCTTATCATGAATGAAAATAAGAATAAAGTCATCAATTACGCCCAGGATTTTGGAGCGCTCATCGCCCTTATCCTGCTGGTGGCAGGCATCAGCATTGCCAGCCCAAGTTTCCGCACCGGGGCCAATTTCCTGTCCCTGCTGCGCCAGTCTTCCATTAACGGACTCATTGCCTTCGGCATGACCTTTGTCATACTGACGGACGCCATTGACTTGTCCGTGGGCTCGGTGCTGGCCCTCAGCACGGCTCTGTGCGCCGGAATGATTTCGGCAGGGGTTCCGGCTGGGCTGGCCATGATTCTGGCACTGGTCCTGGGCTGCGCCATGGGCGTTATCAGCGGCGTCATGGTCACCAAGGGACGTCTGCAGCCATTTATCGCAACCCTCATTACCATGACGGTATACCGCGGCCTGACCATGATATACACCAACGGAAAGCCAATCTCCAACCTGGGAGACAGCTTCATCCTGAAGGTGGTTGGAAAGGGGAAGTTCTACGGCGTTCCGATTCCGGTCATCCTTTTGATACTCCTGTTCCTGCTCTTTTATTTCCTGTTAAATAAGACCACCTTCGGACGCAGGATTTACGCCACCGGAAGCAACTGGAAATCCGCCAAGCTGGCTGGCGTAAACATACACAGGACAAAGATCATCGCCTATGCCATATCCGGCACCATGGCGGCATTATCCGGACTGATTCTGCTATCCAGACTGGGCTCCGCACAGCCTACCCTTGGAAACGGCTATGAGCTGGACGCCATTGCCGCAGTGGCCCTGGGAGGCACCAGCATGAGCGGCGGCAGGGGAAAAATCTACGGAACCCTGATTGGCGTACTGATTATCGCGGTGCTGAACAACGGCCTTAACATCCTTGGCGTATCTTCCTACTATCAGGACGTAATCAAGGGTCTGGTCATCCTGATTGCCGTACTCTCAGACCGCAAGAGATAGGAAAACAGTACACAGCACACAGAAATCTGATATGAAATTAAGAATATGAATTTTGGGAGGGAAAGACCGTGAAGATTAAGAAAATACTGGCACTTATGGCAGCAGGCACAATGCTTATGACAATGGGAGGCTGCAACGCCATCACCATTGACGGGGAAGAAAATGTCAGGGAGGGAAGCAGCGGAAACGTGATTGGTTTCTCTGTCTCCACCCTGAACAACCCGTTTTTCGTGACCCTGACAGAAGGAGCCAGAAAAGCCGCGACAGAGAATAACGTGGAGCTGGTGGTTGTGGACGCCGGAGACGACGCTGCCAAACAGACCAGCGACATCGAGGATTTGGTGTCCAGAAATGTGGGCGTGCTGATTGTCAACCCGGTGGATTCAGATGCGGTTGCACCGGCGGTAAAGAGCGCCATGTCCCAGGGGATCAAGGTGATTGCAGTGGACCGCGGGGTCAACGGGGTAGATGTGGACTGCCAGATTGCCTCAGATAATGTGGCAGGAGCCAGGATGGCAACAGAGTATCTCATGGATCTTGTGGGAGAAGGCGCCAAGGTAGCTGAATTACAGGGAGTGCCTGGGGCTTCGGCCACCATTGACAGGGGAGCGGGCTTCCACCAGGTGGCAGACCAATCCCTCCAGGTGGCTGCCAGCCAGACCGCTAATTTCAACCGTGCCGAGGGTATGACGGTTATGGAGAACATACTTCAGTCCGACGGAACCATCAAAGGTGTGTTTGCCCACAATGACGAGATGGCCCTTGGGGCAGTGGAAGCAGTTGCTGCCTCCGGAAAGGACATAAAGATTGTGGGATTTGACGCCACGGACGACGCCCAGAAGGCGGTGAAGGACGGCAAAATGGCGGCCACGGTAGCCCAGAAGCCAGATAAGATGGGCGAGACAGCCATCGGGACAGCTGTCAAAATCATGGCAGGGGAGACAGTGGAGAAATCCATACCCGTGGAAGTGGAGCTGATTAAATAGTTTCAACAGATTGACACATGAGAAATGGACCCTTCAGAACCGGAATTTCCGGGCTGGAACGGGTCCATTTTCGCCTGTATATTACTATTTTTTTAATGCCTGTTTTTTATCCCTGTCATGCTCCGGGGCTTACCATGTCTTTTCAAGTTCCGTCTTAAAGTCTACTGAGTAAGGATTGTCCTCCCTGGTCTTTAAATCCTCATAGAGCGCCCTGCGCTCGTCGGCGCTTTCCTCGGCCCAGTACTCATAGCCCCGCATATAGCTTGACATCAAATCATCCCAGGATTCAAATAAGGGCTGCATGGTCCGGGCGATTTCCAGGGATTTATCCAGTGCCTCCTGTTCTGTGTAGTAGCCGGCCAGATAGTAAAAGCTCATCAGGTTCATGGCGCGGCAGTAGTCCCAGCCTGCAATGGCGTCAGGGCCGTACTGCTCATAGAAGCCGAACATATCCGCATAATTTTGGGCCTCATCCGCAGTCATCTGAAACTGGTCCAGCAGGAAAGCGCTTCTCTCATTCGGGGCTATGTCCCGGATGCCTGCTTCTTCCAGGTATGCCATGTCCTCAGCAAAGGTATCGCGGTGGCCCTCGGTCAGAATCCAGTCCAGGGTGCTGTCTGCTGTGGCGCGGTCTGTAACGCTCCACCATTCTTCCAGGGATTTCTGCTCCATGGCCATGACATCATCATTGGCTGCCAGGCCGGCAAAACGGTTGTAGTCCCAGCCGTTTAAGTCCGTGAGGACCGCGTAGGAAGCATTGAACCAGCGAATGGTATCCGTCAGCTTTGCGGTGGTTCTGTCTTCCACCTCAGGAGCACTTTCGCGGAATTTAGAACAGGAGACCTTGAAGGATGCAATCTTGCTGTCATTCATCTTGTCCGCCGCATAGGCCATGGAGTAGTAGGCATAGTCTGTCTCCCCATATACAATATAGGCATCCACCTTGGTGCTGTCCACGGACATCCTTCCGGTTATGGCGGTTACATTGGTCATGCCCGGTACCTCCGGTGCCTCGGCTTTGGTCTCGCCGGACAGATTGTAGCTGGTCTTAATAATATCCTTCACATCCTCCATGCTGCCGGCCTGGCTGGAGGGGCCGTTTTTGATGAACTGGAGCAGGAACACGGCGTTGTCTTCTCTGCTGCTGGCGGCAATCAGCCATCCGTCCATGGGTGCCTCCTGGGTTTTCCAGGACTTGTCCAGATAAATGGACGCAGTGTCATCCGGTGTGGAGAATTCCTGCATCTGGGCCAGCATATCCTCCGGGGTTTTGGCCCCGCAGCCCTGCAGGGCTGCGGATGCCAGGGCAGCCGTGAGGCAGAATAACAGGGCCAGTTTCTTTGGTTTTGTGCATTTCATGCTTTTTTCCTCTCTTTGTGGGCCTTACGGGTCCGTTTATAGTAACAGAAGGGGGGTGGATCTTATGAGTACAGTATACTATAGAATCATCCCTGCCGGCAACGGCAATTTACAGAGATTTCCATAGAAGGGAGGCTGACGGGCAGAACTAAAAACAGAACCAAAAACAGAGGGAAAATCAAAAGCCAAAGGCCTTGACTTATGTTTCCAATCATAATAGAATAAAAATTGGATGATTTTGGGCGTACTTCCAAAGTACGTCCATCTTTTACTCAATGGAAAACGGAGGACGAATAACTTGTCACAGATAGATAACCAGATGACAGAAGAGATAAAAAAGCGGAGGACATTTGCAATCATATCCCACCCCGATGCCGGAAAGACCACGCTGACAGAGAAATTCCTGCTGTACGGCGGCGCCATTAATCTGGCAGGAACCGTCAAGGGGCGCAAGGCTGCCAAACATGCTGTGTCCGACTGGATGGAGATTGAGAAGGAGAGAGGTATCTCAGTGACCTCCTCTGCCATGCAGTTTAATTATGACGGGTTCTGCATCAATATCCTGGATACACCGGGACACCAGGATTTCTCAGAGGATACTTACCGTACCCTGATGGCGGCAGACTCCGCGGTCATGGTCATCGACGGTTCAAAGGGCGTGGAGGCGCAGACCATCAAGCTGTTTAAGGTATGTGTCATGCGTCATATCCCCATCTTTACGTTTATCAATAAGTTTGACCGGGAGGCCAGGGACCCTTATGAGCTTCTGGACGAGATTGAAGAAGTGCTGGGAATCCGCACATGCCCTGTGAACTGGCCCATTGGATGCGGCAAGAGCTTTAAGGGCGTATACGACCGGTTCTCAAAGAAGATAACCACCTTCACGGCTGCCATGGGCGGTGCCAGGGAAGTGGACAGCCAGGAATTTGCCGTGGACAGCGCGGATGTGGATTCCATCATCGGGCAGGACTATCACCAGCAGCTGAGGGACGACATCGAGCTCCTTGACGGGGCCAGCGACGAGTTAGATATGGAGCGGGTCAGGATAGGGGATTTGTCCCCTGTGTTCTTCGGATCGGCCCTGACCAATTTTGGAGTGGAGACCTTTCTGGAGCATTTCCTTAAAATGACTACGCCGCCTCTTTCCAGGAAGACCCTGGACGGGGTGATAGACCCGTTCCGCCCTGACTTTTCCGCCTTTGTATTTAAAATCCAGGCCAACATGAACAAAGCCCACAGGGACAGAATTGCTTTTATGCGCATCTGCTCCGGCAAGTTCGAGGCAGGGATGGAGGTAAACCATGTGCAGGGAGGAAAGAAGATCCGTCTGACCCAGCCCCAGCAGCTCATGGCCCAGGACCGGAAAATCGTGGAGGAGGCATATGCCGGCGATATTATCGGCGTATTCGACCCGGGAATTTTCGCCATAGGCGATACCCTGTGCGCTTCCAATGAGAAGTTTCAGTTTGAGGGCATACCCACCTTTGCGCCGGAGCATTTTGCCAGGGTGCGCCAGGTGGATACCATGAAGCGCAAACAGTTTATAAAGGGTGTGAACCAGATTGCCCAGGAAGGTGCAATCCAGATATTCCAGGAGTTTAATTCCGGTATGGAGGAAATCATAGTGGGAGTGGTGGGCGTGCTGCAGTTTGAAGTGCTGACCTACCGTCTGCGAAACGAATATAATGTGGAGGTCATCCTGGAGAAGCTGCCCTTTGAGCACATACGCTGGGTGGAGAATCCGGGCGAGGTGGATGTGGCCAGGATTCAGGGTACATCTGATATGAAACGAATTAAGGACTTAAAGGATAATCCGCTGCTGCTGTTTATCAACAGCTGGAGCGTGGGCATGGTATTGGACCGCAATCCGGCGCTGAAGCTCTCAGAATTCGGAAGAGCCTGATCCCATGCAGGAAACAGGACCATGGGACCGGAATGCGGTCCCTGAGTGCTCATAACGAGCCGCTGCACTAAGCTCGAAGGGACCTCGCTAAGTGCCAGCGGAATGTATCGCACGTAAGGGACCAGACTACGGTCCCTGAGTGCTCATAACGAGCCGCTGCACTAAGCTCGAGAGGACCTCGCTAAGTGCCAGCGGAATGTATCGCACGTAAGGGACCAAACTACGGTCCCTAAGTGCTCATAACGAGGAGGTAAAATTCATGAGTAAGATTGATGCTGTAAGGGCTGCCATGGTGGAAGCCATGAAGGCTAAGGACAAGGCCAGGAAGGATTCTCTTTCCATGCTGCTGTCCGCCCTCAAAAATGCGGAAATCAACAAGAGGGAGCCTTTGACGGAAGAAGAGGAGAACGCGGTCGTTAAGAAGGAAATCAAGCAGACCCAGGAAACGTACGAGATGGCGCCGGCGGACCGTGAGGACATCCGTTCAGAGGCAGCCGCCAGGATGGCTGTTTACAAGGAGTTTGCGCCGGAAGACATGAGTGCGGAGCAGATTCGGGAAGTTATAAGTGCGGTCCTGTCTGAGCTGGGAATCGAAAACCCTACGGCTAAGGATAAGGGAGCCATTATGAAGGTCCTGATGCCCAGGGTCAAGGGAAAGGCAGACGGTAGGCTGGTCAATGAGACGCTGGCTTCCATGTTCCGTTAAGGACGCCCCGGGGCTTTTGCAGGTCCCGGTCCCCCCGGCTTGGTGCGCTGAGCAGCAGGCCGGACAGAGCAGAAGGCCGGACAGAGCAGCATAATAAAAGGATGCGGGGCTTAAGCTTCGCAGGAAAAGGAGACGGTTACGATGTATAGGAATGAAATTGAAGGTTTTATTGATTCCCACAGGGAAGAAATGATAGAGGATATCTGTACACTGTGCAGGATTAACAGTGAGAAGATGCCTTATGTGGAGGGCAAGCCTTACGGGGAAGGCCCGTTCCAGGCCCTTCAGGCAGCTCTTGGTATGGCAGAGGGTTATGGTTTTTCCATCCGTAATTATGACAATTATGTGGGAACAGCCGACCTCAATGACAAGGAGAGACAGCTGGACATCCTGGCCCATCTGGACGTGGTTCCTGCCGGTGAGGGATGGACGGAGACAAAGCCCTTTGAGCCGGTGGTAAAGGACGGAAAGCTCTTTGGACGCGGTACCGCGGATGACAAGGGACCGGCCGTGGCTGCGCTTTATGCAATGAGGGCAGTGAAGGAGCTGGGGATCCCGTTAAATAAGAACGTCAGGCTGATTCTGGGTACGGACGAAGAGTGCGGAAGCTCTGATATTGTAAATTATTACGACAAGGAGGATGAGGCGCCCATGACCTTTTCTCCGGATGCGGAATTCCCGGTCATCAACATTGAAAAGGGGCGTCTGGAAGGTCATTTCCATGCATCCTTCCAGGCTTCTGAGGCAATGCCAAGACTGGTGAAGGTGGAAGCCGGAATAAAGGCGAATGTGGTACCGGGCAAGGCCAGGGCTGTTGTGGAAGGCATTGACCTTAAGACATTGGAGGCCGCGGCAGAGGCTGTGGAGAAGGAGACAGGAATTTCTTTTGTACTGGAGGGTGATTTACCGGTTATGACAGTTACTGCCCAGGGGGAGGGCGCCCATGCATCCACACCCCAGGAGGGAAAAAATGCCCTTACAGGCCTGCTGGTGTACCTGACACGCCTGCCTTTTGCAGAGTGCCCCCAGATGGATATGGTGAAGAACCTGCTGAAGCTTTTCCCGCACGGCGATACCTGCGGAAAGGCAGCCGGAATCAGCATGGAAGACGAGCTGTCCGGTGCTCTGACCCTTGCTTTCAGTATGCTGACTGTAGGCGCTGATGGACTGGAAGGCGTATTTGACAGCCGGTGTCCAATCTGTGCCACAGAAGAATCTGTGCTGGGAGTGGTAAAGCAGGCCATGGCGGACCAGGGGCTTACACTGGAAAATGATTCCATGATACCGCCTCACCATGTGGACGGAAATTCTCATTTCGTAAGGACGCTGCTGTCCGTATACGAGGACTACACAGGCCTTGAGGGCAGCTGCCAGGCTACAGGAGGGGGCACCTATGTCCATTCTCTGAAGAATGGTGTTGCCTATGGCGCGGCCCTGCCGGGAACAGATAACCGTATGCATGGAGCCGATGAGTTTGCTGTGGTGGATGAGCTTGTCTTAAGCGCAAAAATATTTGCACAGGTCATTGTGGAGCTGTGCAGCTGATAGCGGAAATATACCCTGTTTTTCTGTGACCTGATTGTGAATGAGGGGATGATGGAATGGTGAGACTGGGATGTGTACCGGAACAGGGCGGACCATCCGCTTATATGGAAAATGCCAAGGCGGCCCGGACGGCGCCGCCGGGGCGCCAGGAGCAAACAGATGATTTGGGTAAAAATGGTCCCGAAACAACGGCCGTCAAAAGCAATGACAGTGCCTGCCGGGATCAGGCTGTGTGGAGCTGGACAGAGGGCGCGGACGATTGGAGAGAGCAGGCTGTCCGAATGCTGGAACAGCTGAAAAAGCAGTATCCGGGCATTGTGTTCCATTTGGCGCAGGAGAAGGACGCCGGTGATTTGGCTGCCCTGGCTGTCCGGGCAGGGACCGGCGTACATCTGTATCTGTCCCGGGAATTTGTGGGGCGCATGGGCAGCAGCCGGGAGGACTTTAGCCAGTGCTGGTCTGAGCTGGTATCTGCGGCCGGAACTCTGCTGGCAAAACAGGGACAGACCAGGGCCGTGGGAGCATTTTTAGGGGAGGAAGGGACTTCCTACTGGTCTGTGCAGGATAAAACGGAAAAGGAGGCTGTGCCTGTGGTCTCACACACAGGCGCAAAAGAGACACCTTCTGCAGGCAGCGACCCCAGGGTGCGAGTTTCTGTTTCACTTAATGTCTCCAGCCATTTTTCCCGGGTGGCCAGGGCCCGCACCAAGGGTCAGGTGCAGGAGGCTGTGTGGGACATATACAGGTCCATTTCCAATCTGAAGAGGGCGGCAGCCTGTGGTGATGACCAACAGCGTGTAAAGGCATCCAGAGCCCTGCGTTCCCTCCAGAAGCTGCTGGGCCGCAGCGGCAGGAAGATGCGGAAGCTGGAGCGGGAGCGGCTTAAGGCGCAGGAACAGAAAAAGGCGGAAAAGGAACACCAAGACAAGCGGGCCTTCCGGCTTAAGCAGGAGAAAAGGCGCATGCGCTCGGCCAGACTGGGATCAGATGCCGGTCTTGTGAAGGAAGGCCATGGAGATGACTTTTATATTCAGGCGTACAGGCGGTTTTCAGGAACCGCTTATAAATGGGAGCACCAGATGCCAGCGGGCACCATGGCAGGCCTTTTTGACGCCGTTCCATCAGGAGGCAGTGGAATGGCCGGCACGGCGGAGGCCGGATTTACGGCAGCTGATGTGATTGTCTCAGGAGACACCCTTTAAATCATAACGAACATTTTAGAAGGGTGTTTCAGGAAAAAGTGCTTGACAAATAGGTTCATGTGATGTATTTTCTTAACTAAGATAAATCCCAGCGATTTAATAGGAATCAATACAGGAGGAACGTATGAATCAGTTTAGAGCCATGCAGATGAATATGGATATGATGAACAGCATGTACATGATGATGTGCTGTGTATCCGCATGGGCAAAAAACTGAATGTAAGTTTCATCTGTATGGATTGTGATTAATCAGGAGATATCCCGGTAGCAGGGAAAGATTCAGGGCCGCAAGTCCGTGCAGGACATGCGGCCTTTTTGCTGTGATTTTGCCTGAACGCTGTAGGCTGCCACGATGTGGCCAGGGCGCGGGCATGTGCGGGACCCCGAATATGTGTTTCAGGAACAAAAGAAAGGAATTAAACCTATGGAAGCAAATAACGAAAATCCCATCATTCAGCTGGTGGGGCTGGGGAAACAGTTCCAGACCATGAATGGTCCGGTTACTGCCCTGGAGGATATCAATTTGGAAATCCGGTATGGAGAGGTGTTCGGTATCATCGGCCTGTCCGGTGCGGGTAAGAGTACCCTGGTGCGGTGCATCAATTATCTGGAAGTGCCCACTTCGGGAAAGGTCGTATTTGAAGGAAAAAACCTGTCTGTGATGAAGGACAGGGAAAAGCGTCTGGCCAGGCAGTCCATGGGCATGATTTTCCAGCAGTTTAACCTGCTGTCCCAGAGAAATGTGCTTCAGAATGTATGCTTTCCACTGGAAATTGCAGGGGTATCCAAGGCCGAGGCCAAAAAGCGGGCAGAGGAGCTTTTAACACTGGTGGGTCTGGAGGTCCGGATGAAGGCATATCCGGCGCAGCTTTCAGGCGGACAGAAACAGAGGGTAGCCATTGCCAGGGCCATGGCAACGAACCCAAAGGTCCTTCTGTGTGACGAGGCCACCAGCGCGCTGGACCCCAACACGACCAAATCTATTTTGGAACTGCTTAAGAAGATAAACCGGGAGATGGGAATTACTGTCATTGTCATTACCCATGAGATGGCGGTTATTGAGGCCATATGCGACAGAGTGGCTATCATAGACCACAGCCATATTGCAGAAGTGGGAAATGTGTCCGATATCTTTTCCGGCCCCAAATCCGATATCGGCCGTCAGCTGATTCTGAGGGATGTGGCTGAGCAGAACTTAAGCTTTGGCAATTCCCGCCAGATCCGCATTATTTTTGACGGAAGAGAGTCTTCTGAGCCCGTAATCGCCAACATGGTGCTGGCCTGTAAGGTTCCGGTGAATATCATGCATGCGGACACCAGGGATATTGAAGGCAAGGCCATGGGACAGATGATCATACAGCTTCCGGAGGACGATACGGATGCCGGCAGGATTTGTAACTATCTGAAAACAGCCAATGTAAAGTTCGAGGAGGTGCGGTGATATGCAATTTGATGCTACGACCATAAATATGCTTGTAAAAGGAATCTGGGAGACGATATACATGGTATTCCTTTCCTCTGCCTTATCCTATGTAATTGGTATTCCCCTGGGAATCGCCCTGGTGGTGACGGACAGGGAGGGCATCAGCCCGGTGCCTCTGTTTAACAAGGTCCTGGGTCTCATCATCAATCTGCTGCGTTCCGTGCCGTTTATCATCCTGTTAATCATGGTTCTTCCCATTACCAAGTTCATTGTGGGAAAGACCATAGGATCCAATGCCACGGTGGTGCCTCTGATTATTGCCGCAGCCCCTTACATAGGGCGTATGGTGGAGTCTTCCCTGAAGGAAGTGGACGCAGGTGTCATTGAAGCAGCCAAATCCATGGGTGCATCCACCTGGCAGATTATAGTCAAGGTACTGCTGCCGGAGGCCAAGCCGTCTCTGTTGGTGGGAGCGGCCATATCCGTGACCACAATTCTCGGGTACTCTGCCATGGCAGGATTTACAGGAGGAGGCGGACTGGGAGATATCGCCATCCGTTACGGATACCACCGTTACCAGACCGATATGATGATGGTGACCGTAGTGCTTCTGGTCATTATTGTGCAGCTGATCCAGGAGGTCGCCATGCGCATGTCCAGAAAGAGTGATAAGAGAATCCGGTAGAAAGATTCCGGAACACAATCCGGGAAGAGAGTGCGGGAACAGAATCCAGGGAATCCAGTAACAGAATCCAGGAAGAGAGTCCCGTGATACAAAGTTGTATGTGAATCTGCCGAGGCTGTCCGGTTTCCTGACAAGGAACGGATAACGTATATGACCTGCATATGAGGAAGGACGTGCAGCCTGGGCTGATGATAAATGCCGTATCATGGCGCAAAATAACAGGGGCAGAGCCCCAACGCGAGGAGGACACAATTATGAAGAAAAACATCTTAGGCACAGCCGTACTGGCTGCAGTATTGGTATCAGGAGCGCTCAGCGCATGCTCCGGCAGCCCAAAGGAGACTGCGGCGGCAGATACAACGGCAGCAACTGCCGGGACTCAGGCTGCTGATTCCAAGGAAGAGGAGACCACGGCGGCAGAGGCGGAGACCACCCAGGCCAGTGCAGAACTGAAGGAAATCGTGGTAGGAGCAAGCCCGGCGCCGCATGCGGAAATCCTCAATGCAGCGAAAGAGGTTCTGGCATCCAAGGGCTATGAGCTGAAGATTGTGGAATATACGGATTATGTGCAGCCCAACAATGCACTGGATTCAGGAGATCTGGATGCAAACTATTTTCAGCACAAGCCATATCTGGATTCCTTTAATGCGCAGAACGGAACAAAGCTGGTCAGCGCAGGCGCCATCCACTATGAGCCATTCGGCATTTATGCAGGCAAGACAGCATCCCTGGAAGAGCTTCCTGACAAGGCAACCGTACTGGTGCCAAACGATGTGAGCAATGAGGCAAGAGCTCTTCTTCTGCTGGAAGCGCAGGGGCTGATTAAGCTGAAAGACGGCGTTGGCCTGGAGGCTACTAAGAATGATATCGTGGAGAATACCAAGAACCTGGATATCGTAGAGTTAGAGGCAGCTCAGCTTCCGCGTTCCATTTCTGACGGCGATATTGCGGTTATCAACGGCAACTATGCAATTGAAGCAGGGCTTAAAGTCAGCGATGCCCTGGCTACTGAGGATTCCCAGTCACTGGCAGCAACCACCTACGGCAACGTGGTGGCAGTGAGAGAGGGAGAGGAGTCCAGCGATGCAACCAAGGCCCTGGTGGAAGCATTGACCAGCCCTGAGGTAAAGCAGTTCATGGAGGAAACTTATGAAGGCGCAGTGGTGCCGCTGTTCTAAAGCATATTTTAAGGCGTTTTCAAGCATACTCCTAAGGAGAGAATGCAGTTATTCATAAAATTGTAAGAGGCTGTCCGCCGGGGATATACCCTGGCGGATTGTTTTATTTTACAAAATATGTTATACTTTTCCAAACGTGTGCCCTGTATCTGGGCACATGAACGCGGCCGTATGGGCTTGAGAGAGGAGATAATCCATGGAAAATGAAAACGGAAACAGATACGGTACCGGGGAAGGCCAGGGGACGGATTATCATACAGGTAACAGGGAACCAGTGATTGTGGCGGAACAGCCGGCCAGAGAGGTGACAGAGGAGGACTCCGGACAGACATCTGCCGGACAGGACGGTTCCGATGGATGGAGCAGTCCTGTGGACGCACCCTTACAGGAGGACAGGTGGAGCGAAACCGGGGATAAACCCTATCTGGGAAGTCCCTGGGAACCAACCCCATCCGGGGCATCGTATGACGCAGGAAAGGAAAATGGCGTCAGCGGAAATGACAGCCAGCCGGTATATAAGCCAGCTCCGGCTTCTTATGGTCAGGGCCAGCCGGGGGCAAATCAGGGTCAGCCCGGAATAAATCAGGGTCAGCCGGGGACCGGCCAGGGCGGCGATTTCAGCCAAAATGACAGCCGCCGGGAAAGAGGAGGCAGTCAGCCGGGCGGAAACGGCCAATGTCAGCCCCAATACCAGACCCAGTATCAGACCCAATACCAGTCTTACCAGCCTGCGTATCAGGAAAAGAACAATATGGCTACGGCTTCTCTGGTTATGGGAATTCTTTCCCTGTGCAGTATCTGCTGCTGCATGCTGTTCGGTGTCGTGTTCGGCGTGCTGGGCATCATATTTGCCATTATGTCAAAAAGAGGAGACAGAATGGACAGCCAGGCAAAGGCCGGACTGATACTCTCTATTATCGGTGTTGCTGTCACTGTGCTTATTATCATCTTTTTTGTTGTGATTGAGGTGTTGGCTGTCATACCGGAACTGAACTGAAACAGCGGCTATCAGTAACATCTGCCGGGTACCGCCCTGCAGAATGGCTGCTATCCGCGTAACCGCGGACAGCCGGTATTTTCAAAAATCAGGTTTTAATCGGACAGTATCCGGCATATAGTAAGTAGCAAGAGAGGCCGGGAGGCTGTGGACGTGAGGATTTACGACCTGAAACAAAAAGAAGTGATTAATGTAAAGACCTGCAAGCGCCTTGGATTTGTGGGAGATGTGGATTTCGACATGGAAACGGGCTGTCTGCTGGCCCTGATTGTGCCTGGGCCGGGCTGTATATGCGGTTTTTTGGGCCGGGAGAAGGAATATGTGATACCATTCTGCGATATCTGCCAGGTGGGAAATGATATCATATTGGTGGACATTAAAGAAAAAGATGTGACGGAAAGCATTAAATGCTGAATGGAAACATACAGCGGCCGAAAGGAAACATGCAGCGCGGATTCCAGGGGGATTCGCGCTTTTTTCAGCCCCTCAGGGCAGAGGAGTGGCCGCCAGGGCTTCCCCTGCCGGCCGGTTTGTGAGAAAAAGTTGTATGAAAAGCATTTGCTTTTTACAAATCTAACTATACAAACGAATTGTGAAGGTTTTATGGTGGAAATGTGAAAAATCTGTGAAGGGGTACCATAAAATAGTCACAGGTTTTGGTGGATGGCTGTCAGGAACTCCTTCAGCTTCCCCACTTCAATCTGGCCCGGTGCAGAGGCTTCCTTTACAGAGCCAAAGGTCAGGCAGGAGCCGAACACCTCCCCTGACAGACGGCTTATGAGCCCGGTGCCTTTCATGGACATGGTGATGAGCGGACAGGACAGGGACTGGCTGGCCTTGTGGGTGGCGGACAGGAGGGTCAGCACATCGCCGGCTGACTGGGGCATCACCGCAATCTTGGCTATGTCTGCCCCCAGGTCCTCCATATGATGCAGGCGGCGGAGAATCTCCTCCTCTTTGGGGGTGGCTGCGAAATCATGGTTGGACAGTATGACGCTTACCTGGTGTCTGTGGGCCAGGTCTATTGTCTCACGTATCATATCGTCCCCCGAGAAAAGCTCCAAATCCACCAGATGTACATGGCCGGAGCAGATGGCGTGTTCTGCCAGGGAGCGGTACGCCGGCAGGGGAGCGGACAGATGACCGCCCTCCCGTTGGGTACGGAAGGTAAAGAGCAGGGGAATGTCTTTCAGGGCAGACTCCAGGCCGGGAAGGACCTGGTCCAGGGTGTCTGGCTCCAGTATGGAATCAAACCAGTCCGCTCTCCATTCAGCTATATCCACTGGCTGCTCCGTGAAGGAGGCAGCCTGGTGAATCAGGGATTCATAATCCTTTTCCACCAGCGGGGCGCATATTTTCGGCATTCCCCGCCCAAGTATTGTTTGTTTTATGATGACATTTTTCATGATAAGGAGCACCTTTCCTGTAATCTTTTTGGATTTGTCTGGATTCATTATAAAGCGGGGAGGGGATTTCGTCCATACTGTAATGAAAAAAGAACAAAGTCCTTGCTATCCATACTTTCTTCGGTTAAAATATATGAAGCGTTTAAGGCGATACGTGAAAAAAGAAAGGATGGGTAACCCAGATGAAATGCCCCTATTGTAATGAAGCAGACACCAAGGTCATAGATTCCCGCCCGGCAGATGACAACAGCTCCATACGCAGGCGCCGCCAGTGCGAGCGCTGCGGTAAGCGCTTTACCACCTACGAGAAGCTGGAAACCATGCCGTTAATGGTAATAAAGAAGGATAATTCCCGGGAGACATATGACCGTTCCAAGATTGAAGCAGGAATCATTCACTCCTGCCATAAACGGCCGGTATCACCCCAGCAGATTAATTCCATGATTGATGAGATTGAAAACCAGATTTTTAACATGGAGGAAAAGGAAGTGCCCACCTCCGCCATCGGAGAGCTGGTGATGGGAAAGCTTAAGGACCTGGACGAGGTGGCGTATGTGCGTTTCGCTTCTGTTTACCGGGAATTTAAGGATATGAATACGTTTATAGACGAGATTGGAAAATTACTGAAAAAATAGAATTGCTAAAATAGATTGGAAGGAATACTTATAAACATGCTGGAAATGTTTTATCCCCGCCGTTACGAGGTTTCAACTTATGTGATACCTTTTGACTATTATCATGCACAGGGAATGCAGGGCGTGATTTTTGACATTGATAATACCCTGGTGCCCCATGACGCGCCGGCAGACGGACAGGCAGTGGAACTCTTTGAGCGGCTTCGCGCCATGGGAATGAAGACATGCCTTTTATCCAACAATAAGGAACCCAGGGTAAAGCCCTTTGCGGATTTTGTGGGTTCCTGCTATATCCATAAGGCAGGCAAGCCGGGAGTCAAAGGATATGAGAAGGCCATGGAGCTTATGGGGACTGACAGGGAACATACTCTCTTTGTGGGGGACCAGCTGTTTACAGATGTGTACGGTGCCAACAGGGCCGGCCTCTACAGTATCCTGGTAAGGCCCATGAATCCCAGGGAGGAAATACAGATTGTGATGAAGCGTTACCTGGAAAAGCCGGTGCTGTATTTTTATAAAAAACACGCCAGAGATATAAACCAATACAGGGAGTAAAGTGAGACAATGGACGGAAAGACAAGAGTATGCGGGCTGATTGCAAATCCGGTGGAACATTCCATGTCACCCATGATGCATAATTTCTTTGCGCAGAGAACAGGGGTGAATTTAGCCTACGTTCCTTTTAAGGTGGAGGAGGACCGGGTGGGGGACGCAGTAAAAGGGGCTTATGCCCTGAATATACTGGGGATGAACGTAACGGTTCCCCATAAACAGCGGGTAATGGAATTTCTGTCTGAACTGGATGAGGATGCCAGGGCCATCGGGGCGGTCAATACACTGGTCAGGACAGAAGCGGGGTATAAGGGCTATAATACGGACGGCGCAGGCCTTAAGCGGGCTTTTGCGGAAGCCGGTATCCGGACAGAAGGAGAACACTGTTTACTCATTGGGGCCGGAGGCGCGGCCAAGGCAGCAGCCTATGTGCTGGCAAAGGGCGGGGCTGCAAAAATCCACATCCTCAACCGGAATGAAGCCAGGGCCAGGGAGCTGGCCGGCTATATCAACATACTGACCGGCAGAGGTCTGGCGGAGGCCCTGCCCCTGGAGGGATACAGGAATCTTCCTGCCAGAAAGGGCGGTTATCTGGCTGTACAGTCCACCAGCGTGGGCATGCATCCCCATGTGGAGGATGTTATTATTGATAATCCCCGGTTTTATGAGATGATTCATACGGGTGTGGACATTGTCTATACTCCCGCCAGGACCAGGTTTATGAAAATGGTGCAGGAAGCAGGGGGAAGGGCGGTGAACGGCCTGGACATGCTTTTATATCAGGGTGTGATTGCCTATGAACTTTGGAATCCACAGGTCAGGGTGGACAGTGGGACCATAGAGCTGGCAAAGCAGATGATTGAAAATTACCTGCAAAAGAAACAGGCAGGGGAGGGCAGGGGAGATAACCTGATTCTCATTGGCTTCATGGGTGCTGGAAAGTCCCGTGTGGGAGAGCATTTCGCAGCACGCTACCAGATGCCCATAATTGATACGGACAAGGAGATTGAAGCGGCCGCCGGTATGGCCATATCCGACATATTTGCCACCCAGGGAGAGGAAGCCTTCCGGCGCCTGGAGACAGGCGTACTGGAGAAGCTGCTGGAGCAGGGAGGCAGATCAGTGATTTCCGTGGGCGGCGGACTGCCTCTCAGGGAGGAAAACAGGGCGCTTCTCAAACAGCTGGGAACCGTGGTATATCTGGATGTCCTGCCGGAAACCGTCATGGAACGAATCGGATCCGATGTGTCGGACCGCCCCATGCTTCACGGCGGTGATGTGATGGGACGTATCGTCAGCCTTCTGGAGTCGAGAAAACCCCATTACCTGGAAGCTTCTCATATCATTGTGGATGTGAACGGACGGGACGTGGATGATATCGTGGAAGAGATTTACCGCAGGGCAGCGGATAAAACTTGCTAAAAAGGGAGAAATTTATACTGCCGTTAAAAAAGAACTTGAAAATGCTCCCTACATAGTATAGAATATAAAAGATTAATGACTTATGGGGCGCTTAGGCAAGCGTCATGAACGAACTCAAGGAGGAATATCTTTATGATATCAGCAGGTGATTTTAGGAATGGCATTACACTGGAGATTGACGGACAGGTTGTCCAGATTATGGAATTCCAGCATGTTAAGCCAGGCAAGGGCGCAGCTTTCGTGCGTACAAAATTAAAAAATGTAATCAACGGCGGCGTGGTAGAGCGCACTTTCCGTCCTACAGAGAAGTTCCCTCAGGCCAGGATTGACAGAGTGGACATGCAGTATCTGTATGCTGACGGCGAATTATATAACTTTATGAACCAGGAGACCTATGATCAGGTAGCCCTGAACCAGGACATCATCGGCGATGCCCTGAAGTTTGTGAAGGAGAACGAAGTATGTAAGGTCTGCTCTTACAATGGCAATGTATTCTCCGTAGAGCCTCCGCTGTTTGTTGAGCTGGAGATTACAGAGACAGAGCCAGGTTTCAAGGGTGATACCGCAACCGGTGCCAACAAGCCGGCAACCGTAGAGACAGGTGCAACCGTATACGTACCGTTATTTGTTGAAATCGGCGATAAGATTAAGATTGACACCAGAACCGGCGAATATCTGTCACGTGTATAATACAACTGTCAGATACGCCCTGGGAGGCGGTTTGTAAGAATTGCTCCGGTATTTGCCGGGGCAGTTTTTAACTTTCCGGGAAAAGGAAAGACCTATTGTCACAGTAAAGGAGAGTATACATTGTGAATAAGATTCTGGATATGATGGAGCGGGAATTAAAGCAGGCATTTACAGCCAGCGGATATGAGGATTCATTCGCAAAGGTGGTTTTGTCAAACCGTCCCGACCTGTGTGAGTACCAGTGCAACGGTGCCATGGCAGCGGCTAAGGTATATAAGAAGAAGCCCATTGATATAGCGAACCAGGTGGTGGAACATCTGGTCTCAGGCGGCTCCCACCCTGTTTTTTCCGAGGCGGAGGCTGTAATGCCGGGATTCATCAACCTGAAGCTGTCAGAGGCGTTCTTGGCAGAGTATACGGGTTTTATGGCTCAGTCAGATAAGCTGGGGCTGGAAGCACCTGAGAAGCCGGAGACTGTTATTGTGGATTACGGCGGGGCCAATGTGGCAAAGCCTCTCCATGTGGGCCATCTGCGGGCAGCTATTATCGGGGAGAGCATAAAGCGTATGGGCCGTTTCCTGGGCCACCATATGATTGGTGATGTGCACCTGGGGGACTGGGGACTGCAGATGGGCCTTATCATTGAGGAACTCAGGGACAGGAAGCCGGAGCTGGTGTATTTTGACGAATCCTTTGAGGGACCATTTCCACAGGAGGCGCCCTTTACCATCAGCGAACTGGAGGAGATATATCCTGCGGCCAGCGCCAAGTCCAAGGCAGATGAGGTGTTTAAGGAGAGGGCTCATCAGGCGACCCTGAAGCTCCAGAGAGGATATGCCCCATACCGGGCAATCTGGCAGCATATCATGGCTGTCTCTGTGGCTGATCTTAAGAAGAATTATGCAAATCTGAACGTGGAATTCGATTTGTGGAAGGGCGAAAGCGACGCGGAACCCTACATCGGGGACATGATTCAGATGCTGGTGGATAAGGGGCTGGCCCATGAGAGCCAGGGCGCTCTGGTGGTGGATGTGGCTCAGGATACGGACACCAAAGAGATTCCGCCCTGCCTGGTCCGTAAGTCAGACGGAGCTTCTCTTTATGCCACATCCGATTTGGCAACCATTGTGGAACGGGAACAGGATTTTAAGCCGGACCGCTATATTTACGTGGTGGATAAACGCCAGGGAATGCACTTTGAGCAGGTATTCAGGGTGGCTAAGAAGGCAGGTATTGTGAAGGAAGATACCCCCATGATTTTCCTGGGCTTCGGCACCATGAACGGAAAGGACGGAAAGCCATTTAAGACACGTGAGGGCGGAGTCATGCGTCTGGAAAAGCTGATTGAGGAGATCAATGAGGCGGTATACCAGAGAATTATGGAGAACAGGACCGTATCAGAGGATGAGGCCAGGAGTACGGCAGCTGTGGTAGGTCTGGCTGCCCTGAAGTACGGTGATCTGTCCAACCAGGCTGCCAAGGATTATGTCTTTGATATTGAACGTTTTACCTCCTTTGAGGGTAATACAGGTCCATATATCCTCTATACCATTGTGAGAATCAAGTCCATTATCGCCAAATACAGGGAGAATGGAGGCCAGGTAAGCCAGGATGCCGTTGAAAAGAAGATTCTTGCCTGCGCCGGAAGTTCGGAGAAGGCCCTGATGCTTATGCTGGCCAGATATAATGAGGTTCTGGAAAACAGCTTTGCGGAGACAGCGCCTCATAAGATATGCCAGTATATTTATGAGCTGGCCAATGCTTTTAACAGCTTTTATCACGACACCAAGATTCTGGCAGAGGAGGATGAGGCCAGGAAAGAGAGCTATATCGGGCTGATTTCCCTTACCAGACGGGTGCTGGAGGCCTGCATCGGACTGTTGGGAATCGAGGCTCCGGAGCGCATGTAACCGCGGGGATGTCCTGGGATGCTGATAGGTCCTGCCTTGGGGCAGGGGTATCAGGAATCCCGCTGAAAGGATGCATGAAGCAGATGAAGATTGTCAGGATGAACACCAGCAGCTTCTGGAAGGGGGAGGCTGGTGTGAAAGGCCTGGTTGAAGACCAGGGGGAAACATTTGAGGTAAACATATATCTGGGAAGCGGAAGAGTAAGGGATTACTCCTGTTCCTGCAGCAAAGGGAATTCTTACAGGGGAATGTGCGCCCATGGGGAGGCCCTTTTTGCGTATTATAATCAGCAGAGGGAGGAAGCGTCCAAACCAACGGTTCATACATCCTCCCAGGTTCACACCATGATTCGGGAATACACCAACCGGGAGGTGGCCCTGATTCTGGCAGAGGAGGTGGACGCTCAGGTAAGGCTGGAGCCGGTGCTGATTCTGGACGGTAAGGACACGCGTCTGGAGTTTGAGGTGGGAATTACCCGTTTTTATGCTGTGCGCGATTTGAGGGCCTTTAAGGAGGCCGTTGAAAATGGTGCCCATGTGGCCTATGGAAAGGACCTGTCCTTTCATCACCACAAATCGGCTTTTACAGACAGCAGCAGGGAATTGCTGGCCCTGCTTATGGGAGGGGTTCAAAACCAGAAAGCGGTCCGCAGCCTGACCCTTAACCGTATGAACCGGGATCAGTTTTTTGAAATAATGTCTGGCCGGACCGCAAAGGTCCAGCTTCCCGGCGGGAACCGGGTCATGATGGATATGGAGGATTCTGATCCTGTGGTCTCGCTTAAAGTGGAGAAGACGGGAAGGGACGGCCTGAAAGCCAGCCTTATGGGAGTGGCGCCAATGAAAGGAAGCGAAGGGCCAAGGCAGGTGGCGGGGTGCTTTCGCGGGGAGCGGTTTCTGTATGTGGTGTCCGGCCAGAGGCTTTACCGGTGCAGCGAGTCATGTACCCAGGTCATGGGGCTGTTCATGGAGCAGATGTGCATGGAGCGGGATGAAAGCGTGATGGTGGGGCAGAGAGATATTCCGCTGTTCTATGAGCGTGTTATCAAGCATATTCTTCCGTATTGCCGTCTTATGCTGGAGGATGTGGATTTTAAGGATTATGAGCCGGAGCCGTTAAAGGTATCCTTCCGGTTCGACACAGGGGAGGATGGGGCTCTGGTGATGGAACCAACCCTTGCCTACGGCGGCTATGAATTCCATCCCCTGGAGGACGAGAATCTTCCCAGGACAATATGCCGCGATGTGCCGGGGGAGTTTAGGGTAAGCCAGCTGATCCATAAATATTTCAAGTACAAGGACCCGGAGGGAATACGGCTGGTCATAAGGAATGACGAGGATGAGATTTACCGTCTTATGACAGAGGGAATGGACGAATTCCGTTCCATGGGAGATGTATATGTGTCTGAGAACCTGCGTCAGTGGAAGGTTCTGGCGCCTCCCAGGGTTACTGTGGGTGCTTCTGCTGCCGGCGGCTGGCTGGAACTGGATGTGGATATGGGTGACATGAATAGCCAGGAACTGAACCGGATACTGGCGGCCTACAGCCAGAAAAAGAAGTACTACAGGCTGAAAAACGGACAATTTCTGGGACTGGATGAAGGCGGTCTCACGGTCATCAGCCGTATGGCATCGGAATTGGGAGTGACCAGAAAGGAGCTTCAGAGCGGCAAGGTCCGTCTGCCGGCTTACCGTGCCTTCTATCTGGATTATCTGCTTAAGGAGAGTACCGGCGTAACCTATTACAGGGACCAGATGCTAAAGGCCATGGTAAGGTCGGTCAAGTCTGTGGAGGACAGTGATTTTACTGCGCCGGAAAGACTCAGGGGCGTTCTGCGGGAGTATCAGCGAATCGGGTATGTCTGGCTGCGGACCCTGGACAGTTACGGATTCGGGGGTATCCTGGCCGATGACATGGGATTGGGGAAAACCATACAGATTATTGCCCTGTTGGAGGACGCCTATGGCTCAGGCGAACAGTCTCCGTCCCTGATTATATGCCCGGCTTCCCTGGTCTACAACTGGGAGCATGAGATCCGGCGTTTTGCGCCGGACCTTAAGGTGTTATCCGTGGTGGGAAGCAGTTCGGAGCGGGAGGTCCTTTTAAATGAGGTGGGAAGAAATCCGCAGGACTATCAGGTTATTGTGACATCCTACGATTTGCTGAGAAGAGATGTAGGCTTATATGAAGCCATCCACTTCCGGTATCAGGTCATAGACGAGGCGCAGTATATCAAAAACGCATCCACACAGAGCGCAAGGGCAGTGAAGTCTCTGGATGTGCAGACCAGGTTTGCCCTCACAGGGACGCCTGTTGAAAACCGGCTGGGGGAGCTGTGGAGCATTTTCGATTATCTCATGCCGGGCTTTCTCTTTGGAAGCCAGTTCTTTAAGAGGGAATATGAAATCCCTATCGTAAGAGAGGGTGACGGGGCTGCCCTCAAACGGCTGAAGCGGCTCATAGGTCCCTTTGTGCTGAGGCGGGTAAAAAAGGATGTATTAAAGGAGCTTCCGGATAAGATGGAGGAGGTGGTATATTCCAACTTTGAAACGGAGCAGAAAAAATTATATGCGGCCAATGCGGCCAAGTTTAAGGAGAAGCTCAGCACAGGCGGTTTTGGCCAGGCTGGGGAAGGAAAGCTCCAGATTTTAGCGGAGCTCATGCGCCTGAGGCAGATTTGCTGCGACCCGCGGTTATGTTACGACAATTACAGGGGCAGCTCCGCCAAGCTGGAGACCTGTATGGACCTGGTGCGAAGGGGCGTGGCGGGAGGACATAAGATATTATTGTTTTCCCAGTTTACCTCCATGCTGGATATTATTCATACAAGGTTCGAGAAGGAGGGAATCATGAGCCACATGCTGACAGGGGCCACCTCCAAGGAAGAACGAATCCGGCTGGTGGGAGATTTTGGAAAGGATGAGGTGCCTGTATTCCTGATTAGCCTGAAAGCAGGGGGAACCGGCCTCAACCTGACTGCGGCGGATATCGTCATCCATTATGACCCGTGGTGGAACGTGGCTGCCCAGAATCAGGCCACGGACAGAACCCACCGGATAGGCCAGGATAAGCAGGTAACGGTCTATAAACTGATTACCAGAAATACCATAGAAGAGAACATCTTAAAGCTTCAGGAAGCCAAGAGCCATCTGGCGGATGCAGTGGTGCCTGAGGGCACGATATCCTTTGGCAGCCTGACAAGAGATGATATACTGAATATCATAAAGGAGGAATAGGAAATGAAAGTATTAATGTTAAACGGAAGTCCCCATGAGAAGGGGTGTACCTACACAGCCCTTGCAGAGGTGGCAGGAGAGCTCAACCAGGCCGGCATTGAAACAGAGATTATGCATGTGGGCGGCGGGACTGTCCATGGATGCATGGGCTGCGGCGCATGCGGTAAGCTTGGAAAATGCATTTACAGTGACGACAAGGTCAACGAAGCAGTGGAGAAGATGAGGCAGAGCGATGGGCTGATTGTGGGTTCACCGGTACACTATGCTTCGGCCGGCGGGGCTATCACCTCCTTCCTGGACCGTTTCTTCTATTCCGGAAGCAGTGCTGCTGCCCATAAGCCGGGAGCAGCCGTTGCTTCTGCCAGAAGGGCCGGAACAACTGCCACCCTGGACCAGCTGAACAAATATTTTATGATTACGCAGATGCCGGTAGTGTCCTCCCAGTACTGGAATATGGTGCACGGGCAATGTCCAGAGGATGTAAAAAAGGATGAAGAAGGCATGCAGATTATGCGTGTATTGGGCAGGAACATGGCCTGGATGCTCAAATCCATTGAGGCCGGAAAAGCTGCCGGAATTACGCTGCCTGAGACAGAGGAAAAGAAACGAACGAATTTTATACGGTAGGAAAATGGCTGATACGTGAAGGTTAGTGCATGAAATCAATACATGGAATTAATACATGAAATCAGGATGGACTGACTTAAGACTGGGGCCCGCCCGGCACTATGGTGTGCCGGGCTTTTTGAGTATGGCTTTATGTACGGCTATGCCAATGCGGTATGCATGGTCTGATTATGAATGTGCTGGTCCAGTATTAAATGAACCCGTTCCACTTCACCGAGAATCAGGGTTTCGGACTTCGTGATTTGGTTTCTTAATACACGCTCAGTGGATTTAATCTGGAATTCCAGACTGTCCATGCGGGTGTTCAGGGATTTTATGTCAGACTGTATATTTTGTATATCAGATTTCATGCCCTGCATTTCGGCTTTTACGCCTAAGATGTCGGATTTCATGCCCTGCATTTCGGTTTTTACGCCTAGGATGTCGGATTTCATGCCCTGCATTTCGGTCTTTACGCCTTGTATATCGGTTTTCATATCCCGAATATCAGTTTTCATATCAATTATTTCAGTCAATATGACATCAAGTTTATCAGAATCAGTCAAGCTGTCACCTCCTAAAAACAGTGTGCTGTGTCAGTGTGCCGAATCGCGGTTTGTGTTTCGTCTGGAAACAGGGTGTAATTAAGTATAGCAGATCGGAACATGTAAATCCAGGCTGATTTTAGCATTTTTTGTAATGATTTTCACCGGATTTCCCCGCTGGTTTTCAGAAAAAATAATGCTTGTCACAAATCCCCCATTCTGTTATACTTTGGTATAATTAACTAGCTAATTATATGCAGGCTAATGGTTAATCAGTCAGATATACGGAAAGGAGGCAATCTACATGGACAAAGCATCACGCAGCTGTTTTGTTCAATCCCCGGAGCACTGTCTCGTAGAGAAGTACATCCGGGTGGCCAGGCTGCACCGGAGTATGATGGAGCGCCGCCTGGACGGCACAGGGGTGTACCGAAGCCAGCATCAGATACTGATGTTTGTGTCGGATAACCCCAACGTATCCCAGAAAGAACTGGCGAGGATGTATGGCGTGTCCGGGGCTACCATCGCTGTTTCCCTTAAGAAACTGGAAAGAGGGGGCTATATCAGGCGCCTGGTGGACCAGGAGGACAACCGGTGCAACCAGATTTGCATAACGGATAAGGGAAGGAAAGTGGTGGAGGACAGCGTAAAGATTTTCAGGCAAATGGAGAGCCGCATGTTTGAAGGATTTTCCGAGAATGATATGAAGGTGCTGGGACAACTGCTGGACCGGATATACGGGAACCTGGACCGGGAGTTTACGGACAGGGCACAAAGGGAGGAATCATAGGTGAAACGATACAGAAAGTATATAAAACCATATCTTGGAGCCTTTATCCTTGGTCCTCTTCTGATGCTGACAGAGGTGGCGGGGGAAATCATGCTTCCCAAACTGATGTCCATGATTATCAACAACGGGGTGGTTCAGAGAAACGTGCAGTACATCCTGTCCGTGGGAGGGCTGATGATACTGGCTACCCTTATAATGGCTATAGGAGGAATCGGTGGTGCCTATTTTTCCGTGAAAGCAGCAGTCAGCTTTACCAGCGACCTGAGGGACGACCTTTTTTCCAAGGTGCAGGAATTTTCATTTAAGAACATAGACTCATACAGCACAGGTTCGCTGGTCACCCGTCTGACCAATGATATTCAGCAGATCCAGAATGTGCTTATGATGGGACTGCGGATGGCCATGCGCGCTCCGGGCATGTTCATAGGAGCCCTGATTATGGCCTTCATGATGAATGCCAGACTGGCCGTGGTCATCCTGGTGGTAATCCCCCTGCTGACAGCCGCCATAGCCGTCATACTAAAGACAGCATTCCCCAGATTTACCGCCATGCAGAAAAAGCTGGACCAGCTAAACTCCGGCATTCAGGAGGCGCTGACCAATGTACGGGTTATCAAATCTTTTGTGCGGGAAGAGTTTGAGGAAGAAAAATTCAGGGATATGAACCAGGATTTAAAGAACAGCAGTCTGGACGCCATGAAAATCGTGATTGTCACCATGCCGGTGATGACCCTTGCCATGAACATAACCACACTGGCAGTGGTGTGGTACGGGGGCAATATCATAATTGCAGGGGATATGCCGGTGGGGGATTTAACTGCATTTACCACTTATATTGTGCAGATACTCATGTCGCTTATGATGCTTTCCATGGTGTTCCTGCAGCTTTCCAGGGCAGTGGCATCCATCCGCAGGGTGGGTGAGGTCATGGACACGGAGATCGACCTGACAGACCGGGATGCATCCAGGAAGGACCTGGCTGTATTGAAGGGAAAGGTGGAGTTTAAACATGTGAGCTTCAGCTATACGGACAACCGGGATGAGATGGTACTGGAGGATATAAATTTTACGGCAGAGCCAGGTCAGATAATAGGCATTATCGGCTCCACGGGAAGCGGCAAGACCACCCTGGTGCAGATGATACCGCGGCTCTACGATGCCACAAAGGGCCAGGTGCTTGTGGACGGGGTGGATGTCAGGGAATATTCCCTCAAAAACCTGCGGGAAGGCGTGGGCATGGTGCTCCAGAAAAATGTGCTCTTCTCAGGCACCATAGAGGAGAACCTGCGCTGGGGCAAGGAGGACGCCTCCATGGATGAAATCAGGGAAATGGCACAGAGCGCCCAGGCAGACAGCTTTGTCACATCCTTTACCAACGGCTATGATACGGACATGGGACAGGGCGGGGTCAATGTATCGGGGGGCCAGAAGCAGAGACTCTGTATTGCCAGGGCCCTGCTTAAGAGGCCCAAAATCCTGATACTGGATGACAGCACCAGTGCTGTGGATACGGCCACGGAGGCCAGGATACGGCAGTGTTTTAACACCAGCCTTAAGGACACCACCAAAATCATAATAGCGCAGCGCATCGGATCCGTGGAGGAGGCTGACCGGATTTTAGTGCTGGATGAAGGCAGGCTCATCGGCCAGGGGACCCATGAACAGCTTATGGAGGAATGTAAGGCATACCAGGAGATTTATTATTCCCAGAGGGACCGAAAGGAGACGGCTGTATCATGACGAGACAACAGAAAGCGGAAAGCCTGAAACGGCGCTATGGAAGACATGGTGCTCCTGAGGCCAGGGGTCCCATGGGAGGGAGAAGACATGGGCCGGGGCGGAATATGGCGATGGGCCCCAAAAGGCTGCCCAGGAACGCAGGCACCACCATCAGGCGTCTTCTGCATTATTTAAATGAGGATAAATCCAAGATGATGCTGGCATTTTTCTGTGTTGTCCTCAACACAGCGTCAACGCTGGCAGGCTCCTATATGCTGCGGCCTATCATCAATACATTCATTGCCCCGCTAACAGGAGGTCCCGGGGATCCGGCAGGACTTGCAAGGGCCCTGGCTGTGCTGGCGGCTGTGTTTGCCGTGGGGGTGCTTGCCAATTATGCCCAGGCAAAGGTTATGCTGACCGTGGCCCAAAATGCCCTGCAGAAAATCCGCAATGACCTGTTTGGCAGAATGCAGAAGCTGCCGGTCCGGTTTTATGATACCAACTCCAACGGTGATTTGATGAGCCGTTTTACAAATGATGTGGATACCATCGGGCAGATGCTCAGCTCCACGCTGGTACAGCTGTTTTCCGGAGCATTAAGCATTATCGGCACCCTGTTCCTCATGGTGTACACCAACCTGATTCTGACTCTTGTCACCCTGGTGATGATTCCCATTATGATGAAGGCGGGAGGAGCTGTGGCCGGGTGGAGCCAGAAATACTTTACCGCCCAGCAGACATCCCTGGGAGCCGTGAACGGATATATAGAGGAGACCATTACCGGACAGAAGGTGGTTAAGGTATTCTGCCATGAGGATATGGCCAGAGAGGAATTCGGCATACTAAACCATGATCTGAGGCACAACCAGATTCGGGCCCAGTTTTTCGGCGGTATCATGGGGCCTGTGATGAACAGCCTGAGCCAGATCAACTATTCCCTTACAGCTTGTGTGGGCGGCCTGCTCTGTGTGCTCAGGGGCTTTGATGTGGGCGGGCTGACCGTGTTCTTAAACTTTTCCAGACAGTTCAGCCGTCCCATCAACGAGATATCCATGCAGGTCAGCAATGTATTCTCAGCCCTGGCCGGAGCAGAGCGTGTATTTGCGGTGATGGATGAGGAGCCGGAGCCGGCCAACACCAGGGACTGCATAGTGCCAAGTCCTATGATTGGCCATGTGGTGTTTCATCATGTTACCTTTGGCTACGATCCGGATAAAACCATTCTAAGGGACATAAACCTCTATGCCAAACCGGGGCAGAAGATTGCCTTTGTAGGATCTACCGGCGCGGGAAAGACCACCATAACAAATCTGCTGAACCGGTTTTATGACATCCAGTCAGGCTCCATCACCATTGACGGGGCGGATATACGAACTATTTCAAGGGATGCCCTGCGAAGCAACATTGCCATGGTCCTTCAGGACACCCACCTTTTTACAGGCACGGTGCGGGAGAATATCCGCTACGGCAGGCTGGACGCCACGGACGACGAGGTTATTCAGGCGGCAAAAACAGCATCCGCCCACTCCTTTATCATGCGTCTTCCCCACGGATATGACACCATGCTGGAGGGGGACGGGGCCAATTTAAGCCAGGGCCAGAGACAGCTTCTCAATATTGCCAGGGCATCCATATCCAAGGCTCCTGTGCTGATACTGGACGAGGCCACCAGCTCCGTGGATACCAGGACTGAAAAACACATTGAGCACGGTATGGACCGGCTGATGGCGGACCGAACCACCTTCATCATTGCCCACAGGCTGTCTACGGTGCGGAGCGCCAACGCCATTATGGTTCTGGAGCAGGGGGAAATCATTGAGCGGGGAACCCATGAGGAGCTTCTGGAGATGAAAGGACGGTACTACGAACTGTATACAGGCATGAAAGAACTGGAATGATTGCCATGAAATTAACATGTATTTAACATATAATTAAAAAAATAACATATATAATCTGTATTGTATACAATCTTTATTTATGCTATACTAAATTGGTGTATTCCGGCGGGGGCAGGCAGCCCTGCCGGTCATACCGGGCGCTGGTACTGGTCCGGCCGCACAAAGGAATAAAACAAAGAAAAGAGGGAGAGAATCCATGGGTTTGGCGACTTTTATAGGCGGCATCCATCCATATGAGGGGAAAGAGCTGTCAGAGAACAAACCGGTACAGGTCCTGATGCCAAAGGGCGACCTGGTGTATCCGATGTCACAGCACATTGGTGCACCCGCGAAGCCTCTGGTAGCAAAGGGCGATCATGTACTGGCAGGCCAGAAGATTGGAGAAGCAGGCGGTTTCATCTCTGCAAATGTAATTGCTTCTGTTTCAGGAACGGTGAAGGCCATTGAACCAAGGCGTATGGCTAACGGAGCAATGGTGCCCTCCATTGTGGTTGAAAATGATGGAGAATATAAGACGGTTGAGGGCGTAGGAGAGGACAGGGACCCATCAGGCCTGTCTAAAGAGGAAATCCGCAACATTGTGAAGGAAGCCGGTATCGTGGGTCTCGGCGGAGCAGGATTCCCCACTCATGTAAAGCTGACTCCGAAGGATGAGAACGCCATCGAGTACATACTGGTCAACGGCGCAGAGTGTGAGCCGTACCTCACCAGCGACTACCGGATGATGCTGGAAGAGCCGGAGAAAATTGTAGGCGGCTTAAAGGTCATCCTTCAGCTGTTTGACAATGCAAAGGGTGTTATCGGCATTGAGAACAATAAGCCGGAGGCCATCAAGAAACTTACCGAGATGGTAAAGGACGAGCCGCGCATCACGGTCTGTCCCCTTATGACAAAGTATCCGCAGGGAGGAGAGCGTTCCCTGATTTATGCCGTTACAGGCAGGAAGGTCAACTCGTCCATGCTTCCCGCGGACGCAGGATGCATCGTGGACAATGTTGACACCGTGATTTCCATTTACATGGCAGTGTGCAAGAGCACGCCCCTGATGAGGAAGATCATCACGGTCACCGGAGACGCGGTGGCAGACCCCAGAAATTTCAGCGTAAAGCTTGGAACCAATTACCAGGAGCTGTTGGACGCAGCCGGCGGTTTTAAGACGGAGCCGGAAAAGGTTCTGTCAGGCGGCCCCATGATGGGCCAGGCCATATTTGACCTGAATATCCCGGTAAGCAAGACTTCGTCCGCCCTGACCTGCTTCACAAAGGACCAGGTGGCTGAGATGGAGCCTTCCGCATGCATACGGTGCGGAAAATGCGTCAGTGTATGTCCAAGCCACATCATCCCTGTGATGATGATGCAGGCCGCTCTCAGGGACGACTGCGAGACATTCGAGAAGCTGAACGGTATGGAATGTATGGAGTGCGGAAGCTGCACCTACATATGTCCGGCCAAGAGGCCTCTGACTCAGGCATTTAAGGAAATGCGCAAGACAGTTGCGGCTAACCGCAGGAAGAAAGGGTAGGAGGGGACATAAGTCATGAGTAAATTATTAAACGTATCATCATCCCCGCATGTGAGAAGCCATGAGACCACCCACAGCATCATGCTGGACGTGGCCATTGCCATGTTGCCTGCAACTGCTTTCGGTGTGTATCATTTCGGCATGCATGCGCTGCTGGTGCTTATAGTTACGGTTGCAGCCTGTGTTTTAAGTGAGTATGTATATGAGAAGCTGATGAAGAAGCCAAGCACCATCAGCGACTGCAGTGCCCTGGTCACGGGCCTGATTCTGGCACTGAACATGCCTCCGGAGATTCCGGTGTGGATTCCTGCTCTGGGTGGAATCTTTGCCATTATCGTGGTGAAGCAGCTCTACGGCGGCCTGGGACAGAACTTTATGAACCCGGCTCTGGCAGCCAGATGCTTCCTGCTGATTTCCTTTGCGGGAAAAATGACAAATTTCAGCTACAGCGGGTTTGACGGCGTGTCCGGCGCGACCCCCCTGGCAGTGCTTAAAAGCGGCGGGACCGTGGATGTTCCGGCCATGTTTGTGGGAAATATCCCGGGCACCATCGGAGAGGTTTCCGTGATTGCCCTTTTAATCGGCGCAGCCTATCTTCTGGCAAAGAAGGTAATCTCCATCCGGATTCCAGGCACCTACATACTGACGGTTGTGGTATTTGCCATCCTGTTCGGAGGCCATGGATTTGATTTAAATTACATTGCAGCCCATCTGTGCGGCGGCGGCCTGATTTTCGGTGCCTTCTTTATGGCAACCGACTATGTGACCAGCCCCATCACGCCAAAGGGCCAGATTGTGTTTGGTATCCTGCTGGGCGTGCTCACAGGACTGTTCAGGATTTTCGGCGGCTCCGCAGAGGGCGTGTCCTACGCAATTATCATCAGCAACATCCTTGTTCCGCTGATTGAGAAAGTAACCCTTCCCAAAGCATTTGGAAAGGAGGGCAAGTAATTATGAATAAAGCAGGATTTATGAAAGACGCGCTGATCCTTTTTGTCATCACACTGGTATCGGGCTGCCTGCTTGGCGGTGTGTACCAGGTAACTAAGGAACCCATTGAGAAGGCTACCATTGCTGCCAACAACAAGGCTTACAAGGCAGTATTTAACGAGGCTGAGTCATTTGAACCGGATGATGCCCTTACAGCCGCGGTCGAGGGATGCAACGCAGACCTGGCCGGCATGGATTTTGGCGGCGTCAAGGTGGAGAATGTGCTTAAGGCAGTAGACGGCAGCGGCAGCCAGCTGGGCTATGTCATCACTTCCCTTTCCAATGACAGTTATGGCGGCGCTGTGAAGGTATCCGTGGGCATTAAGGAGGACGGCACCATTACAGGAATCGAGTTCCTGGAAATCAATGATACGCCGGGTCTGGGACTTAAGGCCAAGGAGCCTAAATTCAAAGACCAGTTCATAGGCAAGAATGCCGAATCCTTAAGTGTAACCAAGATGGGGAATGCGGACGACACCCAGATTAACGCAATCAGCGGTGCCACCATTACTTCCAGTGCAACAACCAACGCAGTGAATGCAGCTTTATATTACCTGCATAACTGCATCAAATAATTAGGAGGTGGGAATATGAATAACTGTTCTGAACGTTTATATAACGGTATTGTGAAAGAAAACCCTACCTTCGTCCTGATGCTTGGTATGTGTCCGACCCTGGCCGTAACCACATCAGCTGTCAACGGCCTTGGTATGGGACTTTCCACAACCGTGGTTTTACTGTTTTCCAATATGATTATATCAGCACTCCGTAAGATTATACCGGACCGCGTGCGTATCCCGGCATACATCGTTATCGTGGCTTCCCTGGTTACCGTTGTGCAGCTGCTGCTTCAGGCCTATGTGCCGAGCCTGTATTCTGCCCTTGGTATCTATATTCCGCTGATTGTAGTTAACTGTATCATTCTTGGCCGCGCAGAGTCCTACGCATCCAAGAACGGCCCGCTTGTATCCACCTTTGACGGTATCGGCATGGGCCTGGGCTTTACCCTTGCCCTTACATGTATCGGCCTTGTCCGCGAGATCCTTGGTTCCGGCGCAATCTTCGGCAATGTAGTGATTCCTGAGGATTACCACATCGCCATCTTTGTTCTGGCTCCCGGCGCGTTCTTTGTCCTTGCAGTGCTGACCGCCCTTCAGAACAAGTTCAAGGCGCCGTCAGCGACCAACGGTTCCGTTCCCCAGTCCAGACTGGCATGCGGCGGCAACTGTATGGAGTGCACGGGTTCCTCCTGCATGTCCAACCATGAAGTGCTGGAGACCAGGAAGCGCCAGGCGGAAGAGAAGGCCCTTGCTGCAAAGAAGGAAGCCGTAGCAAAGAAGGAAGCAGAGTTAAAAGCAGCTACTTCCAAGAAAGAAAATTAGGAGGGTGGATAAATGAAAGAGTTATTGTTAATTGCCATTGGTTCCGCTCTGGTTAATAACGTTGTTTTGAGCCAGTTCTTAGGACTTTGTCCATTCCTCGGTGTTTCAAAAAAGGTTGAGACTTCAGCCGGTATGGGTGCAGCGGTTATTTTCGTTATTACCATTGCGTCCGCTGTGACCAGCCTGGTGTATACAGGGATTCTTGTGAATCTGCATCTGGAATATCTCCAGACTATTGTATTCATCCTGGTTATCGCAGCCCTGGTTCAGTTCGTGGAGATGTTCTTAAAGAAATCCATGCCGTCACTGTATGAGGCTCTGGGCGTATACCTGCCTCTGATTACCACCAACTGTGCGGTTCTGGGCGTTGCCCTTACCAATGTGACGAAGTCCTATAACTTCGTGCAGAGCGTTGTAAACGGTATCGGTATCTCCGTTGGTTTTACCATTGCTATTGTCATGTTAGCTGGTGTCCGCGAGAAGATTGAGCATAATGACGTCCCATATTCATTCCAGGGGTCACCGATAGTCCTTATTACCTCGGGTCTTATGGCAATCGCATTTTTCGGATTTTCCGGATTAATTTAGAAGGAGGAGAAGGAAAATGGTTACAGGTATTATAATAGCGGCAGCCGTGGTAGGTATCCTTGGTATTCTGATAGGTGTCTTCTTAGGCATAGCCAGCGAGAAGTTTAAAGTTGAAGTAGATGAAAAGGAAATCCTGGTCCGCAACGAGCTGCCCGGCAACAACTGCGGCGGCTGCGGATATGCGGGCTGTGACGCACTGGCAAAGGCAATCGCAGCCGGCCAGGCGGATGTAGGCGCATGTCCTGTGGGCGGCGCTTCCACCGCGGAGAAAATCGGAGCCATCATGGGCGTTGCAGGCGGAGCTGCCGAGAAGAAGGTGGCCTTCGTGAAATGTAAAGGTTCATGTGACAAAACCGCCGTACAGTACAACTATTACGGTGTGGATGACTGTAAGAAGGTATCTGTTGTCCCGGGCGCCGGCGAGAAGGCCTGCGCATACGGATGTATGGGCTACGGCTCCTGTGTCAGGGCATGTGCCTTTGACGCCATCCATGTAGTGGACGGCGTGGCAGTGGTAGATAAGGAAAAATGTGTTGCCTGCGGCAAGTGTGTGGCATCCTGTCCGAACCACCTGATTGAGCTGGTGCCGTATAAGGCAGAGCATCTGGTACAGTGCAGCTCCCACGACAAAGGCAAAGATGTAAAAGCTGTCTGTGCGGCCGGCTGTATCGGATGTACCCTGTGTACAAAGCAGTGTGAGTTTGATGCCATCCATATGGAGAACAATCTGGCTGTCATTGACTACGAGAAGTGTACCAACTGCGGCAAGTGCGCAGAAAAATGTCCTGTCAAGGTTATTGTTTAGGCGAGATAAAAATATCGGAATGAAATAAAAAGCTGTCCCTTCCGGGTGATGAACCGCGGAAGGAACAGCTTTTTTGCTGCATTTGTATGTTATTTTTTCTTTCTCTTTTTAAAAGCCGGTGAATCAAAGGACTGGTCGTCGGGCAGGACCTTCTTAGTGGTGGCCTCCACCAGATTATCGTAGCAGGAAAAGATGGCGTTTATGTCCCTGGAGTCCATCCTTGGCGTCAGGAGGGATACCAGAGGAACGATAATGAGTCCCACAATCATGGAGACAGCACCTGCATTGATGGGGGACGCAATATAGTGCAGGAACATATTTGAAACCGTGATACCGATGCCGGTGGCAAAGCTGGCCCACACAGCCGCGGGCGTGGTTCTTTTCCAGTACAGGCCGTAGAGGAAGGGAGCCAGAAAGGCTCCGGCCAGCGCGCCCCAGGAGATACCCATGAGCTGGGCAATGAAGTCAGGCGGATCCAGGGCCAGGACAACGCTTATGACGATAAAGGCCACAATCAGGCACTGCATCAGCACCAGCTGGGTTTTATCCTTCATGTTCTTCACAAGACTGCCTTTGATAAAATCCAGGGTCAGGGTGGAGCTGGAGGTGAGCACCAGGGAGGAAAGGGTGGACATGGATGCGGACAGCACCAGCATGACAACAATTCCAATCAGCAGGTCCGGAAGTCCGGACAGCATGGCCGGTATGATGGTATCATAAGCCACGGATCCATTTCCATTATAAATGGCAGGGCTGTCAAAGAGCCGGCCGAAGCCGCCCAGGAAATAGCTGCCCCCGGAGATGACAATGGCAAACAGGGTGGAAATCACGGTGCCTGTGGCAATGGCTTTTTCGCTTCGGATGGTATAGAATTTGTGAATCATCTGGGGCAGGCCCCAGGTTCCAAGGGAGGTGAGAATCACCACGCCCAGCAGGTTCAGGGGATCCGGTCCGAAGAAGGAGGTGTAGGCTCCGGGCTGGCCCAGGGTAACCGGGACCTCGCTGGGAATCTGCGCCAGTCTGCCCACAGCAGCCGTAAATCCTCCCTGGCCGCTTAAAACGCTGAGGATGATGGCGGCGATGCCGGCCAGCATGATGATGCCCTGGATGAAATCATTGATGGCCGTGGCCATATAACCGCCCAGGATGACATAGACCGCTGTCAGGATAGCCATGCCCATGACACAGACACTGTAGGGAATATCAAAGGCCATGCCGAATAACCGGGACAGACCATTGTAGACAGAGGCTGTGTAGGGTATGAGAAAGACAAATATAATCAGGGAGGCAACAATCTTCATGCCCTGGCTGTGGAACCGGCTGCCGAAGAATTCCGGCATGGTGGCCGAGGAGAGATGCTTGCTCATGACCCTGGTCCGCCGCCCCAGGATGACCCAGGCCAGCAGGCTGCCGATCAGGGCATTGCCAATGCCAATCCAGGTGGAGGCCAGGCCGTATTTCCATCCGAACTGACCGGCATAACCGATAAATACCACAGCGGAAAAGTAGGAGGTGCCATAGGCAAAGGCGGTGAGCCAGGGCCCCACGCCCCTTCCTCCCAGAACAAAGTCATTGACATTGGTGGCATGGCGACGGGAATAGAATCCCACTCCCAGCATGATGGCAAAAAAGATAACCAGCATCAGCAGTTTAACAGTCATTTGAATATCCTCCGCATACACTTTAATAATTAAAACTTCTGAACTTTAATGTATCAAAGTACAAGGGGATTGTCAAAGGGTATTTCTTATTTTTGCCTACTTTGGCTATTTTGACGGAACTTCGTGAAAGAGAATGAGGTGCAAAATGCCATTTTTTTGTTAAAGTGGGGGATGACTGTCAAATTTCGACAATAAATGTAAAATCCAAAGATGGATATAAAATGTAAAAAATGAATAATTAAGGTATAAAAAGATTTACATAATATAAATTACAAAAATAGGAAATCATGTAACATGTTTAAAAATTAATAATACTGTAACATAAATGTAAAGATATGGCTGGCGAAATGCACAAAATAAAGGTGCAGACACCTGGAAAACCATAGTAAATATATAAAAAATATTACAAATGTTTCAAAAGTAAGAAAAAATGTAACAAAATTATTAAATCTCCATTGACGCGAAAAGTCAAATCCCATATAATTAGCCATACATCCCGGAAAAACATGCACAAAGTGGGAGATACCCACTGCATAAAATTTTGAGAATGGTACCTGTACAGAGTTGTGCGGGGCCAGGAAAGAGGAGTATGTATGCTTACATTACATTCATTCCTTCGTTCGGTAGTTCTCTTTGTTAAGTCACTGACTGTGAAAGTGACAAAGCAGATGTACCGTTCCTCATCGGTGGTGATGGCGGGTATGATGGTAGTGGCCATCATAGCATTTTCAGCCAATGGGTTTGGCGGCGGGGGAAGAAACGCCCTGGCAGCGCCCATGACGGAGGAAAGTGACGCCATTGACATGGCGGAGGAGGAAAACGAAGGAAGCGGTCTGGTTACTGAAGCAAAAGTACAATTCGGACATTTAAACACAGACAGTGAAGGCCAGCATCTGGCCGGTGCGCTGCTGGAAGCGGACGTCCGAGAGAAACAGAGAAAGCAGGCAGCTGCACAGACCCAGATTGAGACACTTCAGAAACAGATATTAAAGGAGAGACAGGAAGAGGAGGCCAGGAAAAAGGCGGAGGAAGAGCGCCGGGCAGCCAGAAGGATTAAATATACGGATGAAGATTACCAGGTACTCCTGCGCATTGTCCAGGCGGAGGCGGGAATCTGCGACCCCAAGGGAAAGATACTGGTTGCGGATGTGATCATTAACCGTGTCCTGTCGGGAAAATTCCCGGACAGCGTAAAGGCAGTTGTATACCAGCCATCCCAGTTTCAGCCGGTATCCAACGGCACCATCAACACGGTAAAGGTCACAGCGGAAACCATTGAATGCGTGGACCGTGCCCTGGCCGGTGAAGATTATTCCAACGGAGCCCTGTATTTTATGAACAGAAGGGCATCCGGCAGTGCTGCCTCCTGGTTCGACAGGCGGCTGACCTACCTTTTTGCCCATGACGGACATGAGTTCTTCCGATAATCAGATAAAAAAGGATTGAGTTTCCTGCGGCTTTAGGTGTATACTAGGAATTGGAAAATCGAAATGCCACAAAGGAGAATGGAATATGATTTTTGATGAGAAGAAGAACCTGGACTTTTACAGGAATTTAGGGATTGAAGGCAGATATGCCAAGGCCGTGGATTTCCTTCAGAATACGGACCTTGAGGCATTGGAGCCGGGAAAGTATGAGATTGACGGCAAAAACGTGTATGCCAATGTAACAGCCTACACCACCATCCCGTGGGAGGAGGCTAAATATGAGGCACATGAGCATTACACCGATATCCAGTACGTGATTGAGGGCAGCGAGATTATGAGCTACGCGCCGGTACATGAGATGACTGTAAAGGTTCCATATAATCCGGATAAGGATGTGGTATTCTTTGAGAACACCACCCCCGGACTTAGGGTTGTGACCGGAGCCGGACAGTATCTGATTTTTAACCCATGGGATGCCCATAAGCCAAAGGCTGCCAACGGAGAGCCGGCACCGATTAAAAAGGTGATTGTAAAAATCAAAGAGGATTAAAAAATATATTAAATGCGTAATAAAACGTGATTGAAGCGTGATTTTAAGAAAGCGCAGGAAAAAAGGCCGGCCCGCTGTATCCGGTATCAGCGGGCCGGTCCTTTTTTATGCCCCTGGAGACTACCTCATGTTTGCTGATATTTCATTGCTAATATTTTGTTAATTGAAATATTGACTTTTAATTCACAAAATGAGATAATGAAAAGGATTTCGATAAAATGAAAGAGAGGTAAATGAATGATGGCAAATGTAGATTTGAGTCAGTATGGTATTACCGGAACCACAGAAATTGTTTATAATCCTTCCTATGAGATGTTATTTGAAGAAGAGACTAAACCAACTCTGGAGGGGTATGAAAAAGGCCAGGTAAGCGAACTTGGTGCAGTGAATGTCATGACTGGTATTTACACAGGTCGTTCCCCTAAGGACAAGTTCATTGTCATGGATGAGAACTCAAAGGACACTGTATGGTGGACAACGGACGAGTACAAGAATGACAATCATCCGGCCAGCCAGGAAGCATGGGATACAGTAAAGAAGATTGCCCTGGAAGAACTTTCTAACAAGAGACTGTTTGTTGTAGACGCATTCTGTGGAGCAAACAAGGATACCCGCATGGCAATCCGCTTCATTGTTGAGGTTGCGTGGCAGGCTCATTTCGTAAAAAACATGTTTATCCAGCCAAGCGCAGAGGAACTGGAGAACTTTAAGCCGGATTTCGTTGTATATAATGCTTCCAAGGCAAAGGTGGAAAATTACAAGGAGTTAGGCCTGAACTCCGAGACAGCCGCTATGTTCAATATTACCAGCCGCGAGCAGGTAATCGTGAACACATGGTACGGCGGAGAGATGAAAAAAGGCATGTTCTCAATGATGAACTATTATCTGCCTCTGAAGGGCATTGCATCCATGCATTGTTCTGCCAACACAGATATGAACGGTGAGAACACCGCAATCTTCTTCGGACTTTCCGGAACAGGAAAAACCACTCTTTCAACAGACCCCAAGCGTCTTCTTATCGGTGATGACGAGCACGGCTGGGATGACAACGGCGTATTTAACTTCGAGGGCGGATGCTATGCAAAGGTCATTAACCTGGATAAGGATTCTGAGCCGGACATCTACAATGCAATCAGACGCAATGCTCTTTTGGAGAATGTTACACTTGATGCTGACGGCAAGATTGATTTTGATGACAAGAGCGTAACTGAGAATACACGTGTATCTTATCCGATTGATCATATTGAGAAGATTGTTCGTCCGGTATCAGCTGCTCCTGCTGCAAAGGATGTTATTTTCCTGTCAGCAGATGCGTTCGGCGTACTGCCTCCAGTATCCGTTCTGACTCCGGAGCAGACACAGTACTATTTCCTGTCCGGATTTACAGCAAAGCTTGCCGGTACAGAGCGTGGCATCACAGAGCCCACACCTACATTCTCAGCCTGCTTCGGACAGGCATTCCTGGAACTGCATCCAACCAAGTATGCAGAGGAGCTTGTTAAGAGAATGGAGAAGAGCGGCGCAAAGGCATACCTGGTTAACACCGGCTGGAATGGAACAGGCAAGCGTATCTCTATCCGCGATACCCGCGGTATCATTGATGCGATTCTTGACGGCTCCATTGCAAAGGCTCCAACCAAGCAGCTTCCATTCTTCAACTTTGAGATTCCTACCGAGCTTCCAGGCGTAGATCCTAAGATTCTGGATCCCCGCGATACATACGCAGAGGTATCACAGTGGGAGGAAAAGGCAAAAGATCTGGCACAGCGTTTTGTCAAGAACTTTGCAAAATATGAGGGCAACGAGGCTGGAAAGGCACTGGTTTCCGCTGGTCCTCAGTTATAATCATAAAAATCATCTTTCTGCCCCGCGGCAGGAGGACAGCATGATAGAGGGAGAACCGGATGTCCGGTTCTCCTTTTCATACAGTCCAGGTGCCCAATGACTTTCCCTGGAGCTGACATTTCTTAATATTTTATACTGTTTCTTAAGTCTCATTTACGTCCATTGAAAGGCTGTTTTTTTCATGATACCATGAAACCATAAAGGAGGATGGGTTATGAAAAAATGGAAAAAGAAGCGTACATGGACGCTGGCAATGACGCTGGTTCTTCTGGCACTGCTCTCTCTGTCTGCCTGCGGCAGCAAGCTGTCCAATACGGCAGCCACGGCTGAGACCATGGCTGCAGGATATGCTATGGATGTGAGGGAAGCAGCGATAACCATGGCCCCTGCGGGAGAAGACCTGAATGGGTTAAAGGCTGAGAGCGGAAGCGGTCTGTCACCCTCGCCGGACATCGGAAGTCCGGGGGAAGCAGGCAGGAAGCTGATACGGGATGTGAGTATGAACGTGGAGGCCAGGGACTTTGACGGTGTCCTCTCCCAGATTACAGATCAGGTAGGGGAGCTGGGCGGTTATGTGGAATCCTCTGATGTGTCGGGAGTCAGCGTCGATTCCTATGGCGGCAGCCAGCAGCGCCATGCGGACATCAGGGCCAGGATTCCGGCCGACCGGCTGGACCGCTTTGTAGAGACGGTGGAGAGCGCGGGAAATGTGACCAGCAAGCAGGAGCAGGTGACGGATGTGACCCTGCAGTATTCGGATACGGAGAGCCGCAAGAAATCGCTGGAGATAGAGCAGGAACGGCTTTGGGCCTTGCTGGAAAAAGCGGAGTCCCTGGATGCGGTGGTGGCTCTGGAGGCCCGGCTCTCAGAGATCCGCTATGAGCTGGAGTCCTACACATCCCAGCTGCGCCTCTATGACAATCAGGTGCATTACAGCACTGTATCCATCTATATGAGGGAGGTAAAGGACCTTACCCCCACTGCGCCGGACAGCATTGGAACCAGGATTCAGAAGGGCTTTAACCGCAGTCTGAATAACCTTGGGGAGGCCGTAACTGACCTGATTGTATGGCTTGCCGTCAACAGTCCCATCCTGTTCGTACTGGCTGTTATCATTGGGGCGGTTGTCCTTATTGTCAGAAGACTGAGCCGAAAGCTGCGGGGCGGGAACCGATCCCCAAGGCGTTTCTCTCCATTCCGCGGCAAGCCCATGGGAGGAAAGAAGGGCGCAAAGGACCAGAAGGAGCAGGCGGAGAAAGGACAGCCGGAGAAAGAACCGCCGGAGAAAGAACCGCCGGAGAGGGAACAGGCGGAGAAAGAACAGAATTAAGATAAAAACCAATATGGAGGGCAGGACACACAGCCGGCAAAAACAGGCTTGTGTCCTGCCTTTTTATGGCGTATACTCATAGTAATAATCCACAGCAATAATCTGAGGATGCCTGAAACCGTGTTCCCGCCGGATTCAGGAAATCCGGCAGATTTCCCGTTGCCTGTCAACACCATATATACCCAGGGAAAGGAGAACCTCATGCAGCTTACCTATCTGCGCATCCACAATTTTAAGTCTATACGAAGCATGGAAATCCGGGATATAGAGCGGGCGCTGATTTTAGTTGGGAAAAATAATACAGGAAAAACCTCGGTGCTGGATGCAATCTGCGCGGTGTGCGGCTGTTATGAGATTCAGGACAGGGATTTTAATGAGAACCGTCAGGCCATCCGGATTGATGCCTGCTTTTCCATAGAGGAGGAGGATCTGCACCTGTTTCACCATATGGGTATTGTCAGCCAGTACAGACGTTACGATGTGTGGCGCAGGGTATTTTCTGAGCGGCTTCCGTCGTTCCAAAACGGAGAGCTGTCCTTTACCTTTCACGTGAACCAGGACGGCAAGGTGCGGTACGAGGATCTTTATAGGAAGAATAACCCCTATATCCATATGGTGATGCCCCGCATCTACCGCATCAATGCGGAGCGGGAGCTGAACCAGCTGCAGAACGACCTTCTGATGTTCCAGGAGGACGAGGAGCTTCGAAGGCTGCGATCCGGCAGCTGTATTTTTGAGCGGGCTAAGAAATGCAACCATTGTTTCCAGTGCATCGGCCTGATTAATAAGAAGAAACCGGAAGAACTTTCCGCCTTTGAGACGGCCAGACTCCTGGAGTTTAAGATATACCAGATGAACCTGAGCGGATTTTCCGGAAAGGTCAATGAAAATTTCTTTAAAAATGGAGGATACGAGGAGATACAGTACACGTTAAGCTGCGATGCGGACCAGCTTTTTAACGTGGAGGTAACGGCCCATAACCGCCAGAGAGGTACCGTGAAGCCGGTGGAGCTGATGGGAAAGGGCATGCGGAGTATTTATATGCTTTCCCTGCTAGAGACCTATATCAGCGAACAGGGCCGGATTCCCAGCATTATTGTGGTGGAGGATCCGGAGATATTCCTCCATCCCCAGCTTCAGAAAACATGCAGTGAGATACTGTACCGGCTGTCCAAGAAAAATCAGGTCATTTTCAAGACTCACAGCCCGGACCTTTTGTTTAATTTCAGCATACGCCAGATACGGCAGGTGGTGTTGGATGATGAGCGGTACTCGGTTGTACGCCCGCGGACCAACATGAGCGAAATATTGGATGACCTGGGGTATGGGGCCAATGATCTGCTGAATGTCAGCTTCGTGTTTATTGTGGAGGGGAAACAGGACAAGAGCCGCCTGCCTTTGCTTCTGGAAAAGTATTATTCTGAGATTTATGATGAGGAAGGAAATCTGTACCGCATATCCATCATCACCACAAACAGCTGCACAAACATCAAGACATATGCCAACTTAAAGTATATGAACCAGGTCTATCTGCGGGATCAGTTCCTTATGATACGCGATGGAGACGGCAAGGATCCGGAGGAGCTGGCATCGCAGCTGTGCAGGTATTACGATGAGAGGAATCTGGAGGACGTGGACCGCCTGCCGAAGGTGACAAGGAAGAACGTGCTTATTTTAAAGTATTATTCGTTTGAGAACTATTTCTTTAACCCGGCAGTTATGGCCCGCCTGGGAATCGTGGAAAGCGAGGATGTTTTTTACCGGACCCTCTATGGCAAATGGAGGGAATATCTGTACCGGATTCGCAGCGGGCAGCAGCTGATGGAAGTCCTGGGACGGGATTTCTCATCCCCGGAAGATATGAAGGAGCACATGGAAGAGGTGCGCACCTTTCTCAGAGGCCATAATTTATATGATATATTTTACGGCCCGTTCAGGGACAGGGAAAAAGAGATTCTGAGGGCCTACATCGACCTGGCGCCCAAGGAGGATTTTAAGGATATACTGGATGCCATTGACCGGTTTGTCTATTTTGACAGCAGGAAAAGACCTGAGGATGAAAGGCAGGCAGAGAAGAGTATGATGTAAAAAGGACATAACAGAAAGAGGATATAACAGAAAAAGGGGCGCTGCCCATGGCCGGATAAGTCTGGCCGGGGCAGCGCCCTTTTATCGCTTTCTTATATGAAGAGCGATTCAAACGTTCCCTTAAACCCCATAAGGTTCTTCAACCGCAGGACTGTCTGCGTTCTTTCCCTTGCCCATCACGCAGGTGAACACAAAGGTTCCCAGGCACACTGCTGCAAAGATGATGCCGGCAGGATAGGCGATGGCGGTGGAGAGCTGGAAGCCTTCCTTTGCCATCAGGATATAGGTACAGGATACAGCCGACATGAAGGTGGCCGGAAGGGCGGTGAGCCAGTAGAAGCGTTTTCTGCGGAACAGATATACGCTTGCGGCCCACAGGGCGATCATAGCCAGTGTCTGGTTGCTCCAGGAGAAATATCTCCATACCACCTGTACATCCACCTGGGTCAGAACAGCGCCCACGGCCAGCAGCGGAACAGTTAAGGCAAGACGGTTTTTGATGGGTTTCTGGTCAATCTTGAACCAGTCTGCCAGGGTCAGTCTTGCACTGCGGTAAGCAGTATCTGCTGAGGAAATGGGGCAGGCGATAACACCAATCATGGCGATGACAGCACCTACCGGTCCCAGAAGCTTGAAGCAGATTTCATACACAACGCTGGACTGTCCGTTGCCAAGGGCCTCTAACAGACCGCCTGTGCCGTTGTAGAACGCCACGCCTGCGGCAGCCCAGATAAGGGCGATGACGCCTTCTGCCACCATGGCTCCGTAGAATACCTTGCGGCCGTCCTTTTCATTGGTAAGACACCGTGCCATCAGAGGAGACTGTGTTGCATGGAAGCCGGAGATGGCGCCGCAGGCAACGGAGATAAACATGGTGGGCCATATAGGAGTGCCTGAAGGATGCAGGTTGGACAGGGTGATTTCAGGAATGTGATAACCGCCCAGGATAATGGCTCCTCCTACGCCCAGGGCCATGACGATGAGGCAGATACCGAATATCGGATAAATCTTGCCGATTACCTTGTCGATGGGAACAAAGGTTGCGATGAAATAATAAATCAAGACCACTGCCAGCCAGAATTTGGCATCCAATACATTAGGGGTCAGCATGGCAAGCAGGTTGGCCGGTCCTGTGGAGAAGCTTACGCCTACCAGTACCAGAAGGACTACGGAGAATACACGCATGACCTGTTTCATGGCATTGCCCAGATATGTACCTGTGAGCTCGGATACGCTGGCGCCCTTGTGGCGCATGGACATCATGCCCACCATGTAGTCATGGACACCTCCGCCTAACAAGGTACCGAAGGTAATCCACAGGAATACGCTGGGGCCCCAGCAGGCACCGGCCAGCGCTCCGAAAATAGGTCCCAGACCGGCAATGTTTAACAGCTGAATCAGGAATATACGGGGAGTGCCCATGGGCACATAGTCACTTCCGTCTGTCATGGACAGTGCCGGCGGCTTTCTGTCATCAGGGCCAAATACTTTCTCGGCAACCTTACTGTAGAGCATAAATCCGATAATCAAAATTGCCAGACATACAAAAAAACTAATCATATACCTACCTCCTATGTATTTCTTGTATTTGTAATAATTATACAATAATAGGAGTGAAAGTGAATGTTTTTTGTATCAACTGTATGAAGGAGTGAACAAACAGTAAAATAAAGTTCATAAACGGAAGGCAAAATGGCCCATAAATCATGTATGGGGGGATTATACCCCGATGATCTGGCGCAGCATTTTTGACTTTTCCCTGCTCACAGGAAGGATATTCTTCTCAAATCCCTGCATTTTTACAGCCAGACTGTTGTTGGCCCAGGGAAAGAGTTCGGTGATGAAGCTGAGATTCACCAGATAGCTTTTGTGTATGCGGCAGAAACCATGGGGAGCCAGGCGTTTCTCGTACTCCCCTAAAAGAAGGTTTTCCGTGTAGTCCCGGGTGGGGGTATGGATGATGCAGCTTCTCCCTGAAGTTTCTATGTATACAATCTGCTGTATATCCACCAGTATAATGGTCCGGTTCATATTGATGGGCATACGGCTGGCTGGAAAGGCGGCTGTGACCGGATCTCCCGCCTCCTGCTGGGAGGCGTATAAAGAGGATGAAGCCGGCCTGCAGGACTCGCCCCAGGGCTGGTGATCGTCGCAGGAGCAGACAGCAGAAGCGGTAAGGGCCTGGTTTTTCTGCAGGTCCTTTTGACATTTTTCCAGGACACGGCGCACCCGGTCCGGGTCAAAGGGTTTCAGTATGTAGTTGTTTACGCCCAGCTCAAAGGCCTTGACTCCATACTGGGAGTAGGCGGTGGCAAACACAATCTGGGCATCGGGGAGAATCCGCCTGGCGGCTGCCGCCAGAGTGGTGCCATCCATATCCCCCAGGCTGATATCCACGAACAGCAGGTCAAAGGTCCGGCGGCTGATAAGTTCAATGGCAGAGGCGCCGCTGTCAGCCTCCTCAATCTGGCTGCCCGGCATGGCGTCCATAATCTGGTGGACCAGTTCCTTTCTGGCCGGACGTTCATCGTCAATCACAGCTATCTTCATTGTATGATTCCTCCTGTTTGATTTCATGGGATGGGACAGGAATTTCTTCCGGTTCCAAAGGGATTCGGAACCAGACTCTGGAACCGGCTTCTGAAGTCTCGATTTTCAGACCGTTATCTTCTCCATATATGCTTTTCAGGCGTTTGTGCACATTGGACAGGCCAACTCCCTTTCCCTGGCCAGTGTAAAGTCCCAGCACCACTTCCCTGGGGATACCCTGACCGCGGTCAGCCACTGAGATTTCCGCCATGCCTTCCACACTGTGGACGCTGATGGAAACATGGCGGGCGCCGGTCCTGTCCCCGCCGTGGCGGACCGCGTTTTCTACCAGGGGCTGGAGGATGAAGGAGGGAACCTTGCAGTTGAGGTCGTCCTCCACATCCAGCTCCACAACCAGTTTTTCCTCAAACCGCGCCTGCTCCAGTTCCAGGTAACTGGCCACATGGTACAGTTCTGTGTGAAGGCTCAGCATGTACTGGTCGTTTTCCAGGGCCTGGCGGTAGTAGGAGGAGAGGGTTAGAATCAGTTCCCTGGCCCGGTCCGGATTCTCCCGGCAAACGCATGAAATGGTGTTCAGCGCATTGTAAAGGAAGTGGGGATTCACCTGGGACTGAAGGGCCTTGAACTCCGCTTTGCGGCGGAGCTGTTTCTGATAATCCAGGTCGGACAGCTCTAACTGGGTGGAGAAAAGACGGGCCAGCTCCGAGGCAAAGTCCAGATTTGACTGGGAGGTATGCCAGTGTTTCTTTACCATCATGGTCAGACTCCCCACTGGTTTGTCCATCTCGATGAGAGGGGCGGCAACAATGATGTGGTTCTTCAGGATATGGTACAGGGGGTCTGTCTTTTCCGCATAGGAAAAGGTGGTGGGCTTCCTGTCGTGGATAGAGCTTAGAATGGGCTTCAGCACAGCTTCATCCCGGAGGACATCGTACCAGTTCTCACCCTTCATGGCCAGGATTTTCTGGGCATCCGTGATCATCACAGCCGCACAGGAAGTGGACTGGTAAATGATGTCTGCGGTGGCCTCCATATCCGCGGTGCTGTAGAGTCCCTTTCTCAGGTGAGGCAGACTCTGGTCCACAATTCCCATGGCCAGACGCATCTTCTCCGCGAACTGGCTGTCCTCCTCCATGAATACCATATTAAAGGTGCCCAGAAATACAACCATGCCCAGGGCATTCATGATTATCATGGGAAAGGCAATGAGGCGTACCAGGTCCAGGGCAGCAGGGAAGGGCCGGGAGATGAGAAGGATAATGGCCATCTGCCCAATCTCAGCCAGAGCCGTGATGAGAAATACCCCGGCACCGTCAATCTTGCCGGCCTTAAACCGCTTGGAAAAGGCGGAACCGATCAGGCCCTCCACAAAGGTGGAGACAGCGCAGCTTACGGCGGTAAATCCTCCGATATCAAAGAGATACCGGTGAAGTCCTCCTATGACGGCGGCTCCGATTCCCACATAGGGGCCGCCTAACAGACCTGCTGCCAGCACGCCGATAACCCTGGTGTTCACGATAGCGCCCTGGGCACGCACCCCTGTGTAGGTGGAGAAAATGCTGACCAGTCCGAATATGACTGCCAGGGCGGCCCTGCTTCCCATGGCATGGCTGTCCTCCAGCAGCATGGAGCGAACCATGGGGAGCTTGGTGAGCATGGTGGCAATGAGTACCAGAAGACCAATATTTAAAAGCAGGTTAAAAAACATGGTATTGGACATGATGACCTCCCTTAATCGTTCTCACACCAGTATACCAAAAAATCAATCTTAAGAAAATCTTTAATTGTAAATCTTGGAAGACTATGGTAATCTAATGGGGAAGATAACTGTATTAATATACTTAATACAGATGGGACACCGGGAGGATCGGGATATACCTGGTCCATGACATGGCGGGGGCATTGCTGAGGCCGCTGTCAGGCATCCCGGCAGCGAGAACAGAGAGGGGGAAGGACGGGATGATTGTACTGGATTACAGGGACAGCAGGCCGCTGTATGAGCAGGTGGCGGAGCGGCTTAGGGAGCTGATGTTTAAGGGTGCCCTACCGCAGGATGCGCAGCTGCCGTCTGTGCGCAGCCTTGCCACGGAGCTGTCCATCAATCCCAATACCATCCAGAGGGCGTATACGGAGCTGGAACGCCAGGGATATATTTATTCCATCAAAGGCAAGGGCAGCTTTGTCGCGGATAACAGCCGGATGAAGGCGGGAATCCTTCAGGAGTGGAAGGGGCATTTTAACTCTGCTGTGGAGGAAGGCATAAAGGTAGGCGTCACAGCAGGAGAGATGAAGGAAATGATTGATACGGCCTGCCGGAATCATGCCATGGAAAGGGGAGAGAGTAATGATTGAAGCAGTGAACCTGACAAAGCGGTTTGACGATATCGTGGCAGTGGACCATATAAGCGCCACCATTCGGGATGGCAGCGTGTTCGGGCTAATCGGTACCAACGGAGCCGGAAAGTCCACATTTTTAAGGCTGGCCAGCGGTGTGCTGAAGCCTGACCAGGGATGCATAACCATTGACGGGCATGAAGTTTTTGAGAATATCCCGGCAAAGAAGCGCTTTTTCTATATATCGGATGAACAGTACTTCTTTAATAATACCACTCCTGTGGAGATGATGCGTTATTACAGTAAGGTGTACCAGGGATTTGACGAGGCGCGTTTCCACAAGCTGATGGGAAATTTCGGCCTGGACGAGAAGCGGAAGATACACACCTTTTCAAAGGGAATGAAGAAACAGGTATCTGTTATCTGCGGTGTTTGCGCGGGTACGGATTACCTATTCTGCGATGAGACCTTTGACGGGCTGGATCCGGTGATGCGCCAGGCGGTAAAGAGCATATTTGCAGCGGATATGGAGGACAGGAACCTGACTCCCATTATTGCTTCCCATAACCTGAGGGAGCTGGAGGACATATGCGATCATGTGGGACTGCTTCACAAGGGCGGCATTCTCCTGTCAAAGGACCTGGACGACATGAAGCTTAACATCCACAAAATACAGTGCGTCCTTAAACCGGATATGAAGCCGGAGGACCTGACGTCCCTTGATAAGGTAAATGTGGAACAGAGGGGAAGTCTCTGCACCATTACGGTGCGGGGAAGCCGGAGCGAGGTAGAGGCCGTTATGGCTTCCTATGAGCCGGTATTCTTTGAGTGCATCCCACTGTCCCTGGAGGAAATATTCATCAGTGAAACGGAGGTGGCTGGTTATGACATCAGGAAGCTTATACTTTAAGCTGCTAAAGGAGGATTTCAGGAGAAGGCTGTGGGCCATTGCCCTGGTTTTTCTGGCATTTTTCTTCACTCTTCCCATTGGGCTGGCCCTGAACATGGAGAACGCAGCCAACACCAATTACTACAGGTACAATGATTATGAACCTTTTATCCAGGACGCCGCCATGACCGACCTTCAGTACAAGACAAGGCTTCTGGAACTGAAGACAGAGGTGGTATTAAATGGTGTGGAATACGGGAACGGCATGATTGCCTTTTTGATGATAACCGCGGCAGTGGTCATCGGCGTATCCAGCTTTGCCTATCTGCATAATAAGAAAAAAGTGGATTTTTACCACAGTATTCCGGTGAGGCGGGAGGCACTGTTTGGGGTCCAGTTCTCAGGAGGCATATTTATTGTCGGCGCTGCCTATGGTCTGAACCTGCTGCTGCTTACCGGGGTGGCCATGTCCTACGGCGTGCCTGCGGGCAGGATACTGGGCGCCATGGCCGGTGGCTGGGCTCTTAACATGCTGTATTACGCCCTCATGTATTCAACTGCTGTGGCAGCCATGATGATGACGGGAAATATTGTGGTAGGCGTTTTGGGAACAGGCGTTTTCTTTTTCCTGCTGCCCGGGATTATGCTGCTTCTGTGTTGGTATTGCGGAACCTTTTTCGTCACTACGGCCAGATATCTGTGGAGTTCGGAACAGTCGCCTTTTATGTGGGGGGTCAGGTACCTGTCTCCATTCAGCGTATACATCAATTCCTTTGGCTGGAAGATGAACGAACTGTCAAAACATGTTCCGGAGCTCATCTGTACGGTACTGGCATTTTTGGCAGTTACCACACTGGATTTGGGGCTGTACCGCAAACGTCCGTCAGAAGCAGCTGGGAAAGCTATGGCATTTAAGAAATCCATGCCGCCTATCCGTATACTGCTGGTGCTGGGAATTGGTCTGGCCGGAGGCATGTTCTTCTGGTCGCTGCAGAGCAGGCTGCGCTGGGGACTGTTCGGAACCATAGTATCAGTGGTGCTGACCCACTGCATCGTGGAAATTATCTATCATTTTGATTTTAAGAAGATGTTCAGTCACAGACTGCAGCTGGGACTGTGCCTTGCAGCTGGAATCCTGGTATTCTTAAGCTTCCGGTATGACTGGTACGGCTACGATTCCTATATTCCGTCCAAGGAAAAGGTCGTATCCGCCAGCCTGGATATCAGTGTGGACAGCAGATGGCTCTCGGATAAGACCTTTGAGACAGGCAGTGACGGAAAGCTGCAGATACGATATGCAGACCCATATGAATATATAGAAGAAAACATGGTGCTCACCGATAAAGAGGCTGTTATGTCCATGGTGGAAGAGGGAAGGAAGCGCGCCCTCGAGAGAAGGGATGAGCGGCTGGGCATACGCAAGGCAGTGGCCCGGGTTGACGGCTATCATACCAATGCAGCCAGTTCCATCAGCTATATCGGCGGGGCGGACGGCCCCACCTCCATCTTTTTGGCAATGAAGTCAGGCGGAGGGGAGGATTCGGACCAGGAGAAATTTGAGACCAATATGACGGTATGCTACCGCCTGGTAAACGGCCGTGAGGTGAGACGTTCCTATTCCCTGCCTCTGTCTGCCGTGATGGATTCCTATGAGGCATTGTACAGACAGGATGCTTATAAGGAAGGCATGTACAGGATTTTAAGCCAGGAACCGGGACAGGTAAAACAGATTATGTACAGGGAGGCGGACCAGGTCACGGATGTGAGCCAGGACAGCCGTGTCCAGGAGGCCGTGCTAAAGGCGTATCAGCAGGATATGAGGGAGCTGACCGTGGAGGAGCGGCTGGTGGAGATGCCTGTGGGCAGCCTTATGTTCATGACAGACCAGGAGAATACCTATCTCCAGCAGCAGCGCCAGGCAGCCAGGTCGTCATTTGGCGGTATAGCGCGGTATCAGGTGGAGGATGTGAGCCAGTACTGGCCGGTGTACCCATCCTTTGAGCGGACCATTACGCTTTTGAAGGAGCAGGGAATAGAACCCGGCACATGTCTGGCGCCTGAGAAGGTGGAGCGCATCGCCATTGACGTGCAGAATTATTTTTATGAACAGCAGGGAGAACTGCCGGAGGGAGAGACCCTGGCAGAACTTCAGAAAATCAATCCCAACTACCAGGAGGACGGTTCCCTGATATTTGAGGATTCCCATACCATCGGTCTGCTGCTGGAAGCCATTGCAGAAGATGAAAGCAGCGGCATGAATTACCTTTGCGAGACAGTGGAGGGAGGCCCCCACTGTACCATAAGGACAGAGAAAGAAGCAGGAGTGGGAGGCTTGCTTATAAAGAACAGAATCACTCCTGAGATAGCGGAACTCTTTACCGGTATTCCCATGAATAACGGGAAGTAGACGGTCAGAAGAGGACTGAACACAAAAACAGGGAATCAACCACGTTATGGTGATTGGTTCCCTGTTTTTGTTATTGCGGCACTATCTGTCCGGCACCGCTGCATCCCGTTTAAACACATCGCTTTAGGAGGAACATCCCCCGCATCCGCTGCATCCGCTTTTTGGTTCCCGAACAGTGCCGAAAACCTGTTCATGAAGACGCCTTCCCGTAGGGGTGGCAGCCAGGCCGCCCTCGGCCGTCTCCTTTAAGGTGGAAGACATGGCGTCGCCCACCTTCTTCATGGTCCAGATGACTTCATCCGCAGGTATGGCGCTTTCGATGCCGGCCAGAGCCAGCTCCGCCGCCACAAAAGCACCTGCCACGCCGGAAGCATTGCGCTTGATACAGGGAATCTCCACCAGCCCGGCTACCGGATCGCATACAAGTCCCAGTATATTCTTGATGGCAATGGCGATGGCATGTTCCGCCATTTTCGGGGTACCGCCTGCCAGCTCCACGATGGCAGCGGCAGCCATGGCGGCGGCAGAGCCGCATTCAGCCTGACATCCGCCCTGGGCGCCTGCCAGGGAGGCATTGTTGGCAATGACCATGCCTACGGCAGACGCGGTGAACAGGGACATGACACAGTCTCTTTCCGGAATCTGTTTTTCTGCCTGCATGGTCAGCAGGGCGGCGGGCAGGATGCCGCAGCTTCCAGCTGTGGGGGCAGCTACAATCCGTCCCATGGCAGCGTTGAGTTCCGAGACAGCCAGGGCGCGGTACAGGGCACCGGAGAGAAAGGAGCCGGTCAGGCTCTTTCCGTTTTCAGATATCCGGCGCATCTTATAGGCGCTGCCGCCGGTCAGCCCGCTGGTACTTTTTAGGTCTTTATTGCAGCCGGGATCAATGCACTCTGTCATGACCTGGTAATTTTTCCGCATATGTTCATATACTGATTCCTCTGTCTGCTCCATCTGTTCCGCCTGCTGCCTCAGTACGATGGCAGAGATGGGAAGACCGCTTTTTTCGGCGGCAGCTACGATGGATGCCACGGAAGAGTAATTGAATTCAGGTTCCATAAATATAATTCCTCCTGTAATTATGGGTTTCATCAGCTATATGGGCTGAAGCATGGTGCTGGAGAAAATGTTGGGCAGCACTTTGATTTTCTCGTTCAGTTCCGGTCCGAAACTGCCGTCAATTTCAATGGTCATCACGGCTTCGCCGCCCCGGCTCTGCCTGGACAGGCGGAAGTTGCAGATATTTACCCCGGCGTCTGCCATGACTTCCGTGACAGCCGCAATGGTGCCGGGCGCGTCGCGGTGGAGCACAATCAGGGTTGTGTGCTGGCCGGTGATGGATACCTCCATGCCGTTGACTTCCTTGACAAGTATATTGCCGCCGCCGATGCTGCTTCCCAAAAGAGAGACTGTGTTGCCTGTAACGTCGGTCAGGGTGACCCTGGCCGTATTGGGATGGGCCCCGTCGATTTCGCCTGTGGTAATGCTTACTTCCAGACCCTGTTCCCGTGCTAACTCCGGCGCCCTGCGTATACGGCTGTCGTCTGTGGCCATGCCCATGATACCGGCAATCAGGGCCTTGTCCGTGCCGTGGCCCTTATAGGTCTTTGCAAAAGAGCCGTGAAGGAAAATGTCTGCCTTCACGGCCGGCGCTCCCAACAGAGCCAGGGTTATCCTGCCGATTCTGGCAGCCCCTGCCGTGTGGGAACTGGAAGGGCCTATCATCACCGGCCCCAGGATATCAAATACATTCATGATATTCCGCCTTTCTGTTATTCTTTATCAGTATTATTTGTCAGGCTATGATAAGCTTTGCCCCGGCGCCCCGGATCCGGCTTTCCATCTGAGGGGAGATGCCGGAGTCTGTCACGATGGTATCTACCTCCTCAAAGGGACAAATTTTGAGCAGGCTGGCCTTTCCGAACTTGGTGGAGTCAGCCAGGACAATGGTACGGGTGGCAGAACGGTGCATCTGGTTCTGTATCCGTATCTCGCTCAGCCTCTGGTCCGTACATCCGATGACAGGGTCAATGCCTGTCACGGTCATGAACATGATGTCGATATGAATGCTTTCCAGCGTGGAGGAGAATTCATTGACCAGGGTATACTCATCCCGGTTCAGAATACCGCCTGTGAGAATGATGGTAATGCCGGGATTCTCAGCCAGCATCAGGGCGTTCTGGATGGAGTTGGTCACAACGGTAAGGTTGCGGAACCGTTCCTTTAATACAAGCGCCATCATCTGGCTGGTGCTTCCGTAATCCAGGGCAATCACCTGTCCTTCGCTTACCAGGCCGGCTGCCTTTGATGTGATGGCAGCTTTTTGCTCCAGGTTCTGGGAGTTGCGGATCTGAAGGGAAATGTATCCCCCCGGAATATCCGCTGGTTTTCCGGAATCCGCAGGGACAGCCCCTCCGTGTACCCTGGACAGGCGTCCCTGGCTGTCCAGATACTCCAGGTCCTTGCGGATGGTTTCTGAGGAAACGCCCATCAGCTTTACCAGTTCGGCTGTATGTACAATTCCGTCTTTATCTAAAAGCTCCAGAATCTTTGTATATCGCTGTTTTGCCAGCATATGTTTTAGCCCTCCCTTCTGATGCTTTTCTTAACATAAGTCATTCACAATTTATTATATCCCAAAATCCCAAAATGGAAAAGTGAAAAGTGCAATAATTCCCAAGCTAATCCCAATAACGCTTCACTGCGGCGGAGAAAAAAGATTGCGAAAAACTTGGGTTTAATACGACCGATTTCATTATAACCAACATATTCGCAATTTTATAGATGCGAAATGCACAAAAAGCCAACAAATAATTTGGTATAATTGCGAAAAAATTTGATATTATTGCGAATTAGCTTGAAAACCCAACCAAAAGCAGATATACTAAGTCTGTAGCAAGATGGAAATGTCTTGCAGGGAATGAGAGGTACCGTTTATGGAGTGGGTACCAGATACACACAACGAAAGGAGATTTAATAGATATGAATAATGAAACAAGAGCGAAAATCGTAAAAGCAGCACCCAACCGCTGGCTGGTGTTCTGTATCCTCACATTATCAGGAGGTATTGCATTCAAGCTTTCGTCCATGAAGGACATGTTCTATGTACCCATGCAGCAGTTTATGGGACTCACCAATACCCAAATCGGCGGCGCCCTAAGTGCTTACGGCATCGTGCAGACCATCGGCCTCATTGCAGGTATTTACATCTGCGATATGTTCAGTAAGAAATATATGATTGGCGGCTCCCTGATTGGACTTGGAATCGTGGGTGTATATCTTTCCACCTTCCCCGGATACTGGGGATTTTTGGCAGCCTTCGGCGTAATGGCTATTTTGGGTGAGGTTACATACTGGCCCGTACTGTTAAAGGCCATCCGTCTTCTGGGAGATGAGAAAACACAGGGACGTATGTTCGGGTTCCTGGAAATGGGACGCGGCGTTGTGGACGTCATCATCGCATCCTCTGCACTGGCCATCTTCAAGGCCATGGGAGAAGGTGCAGCGGCGCTGAGGGGCGGTCTCTTATTCTTATCAGCAGTTACGGCAGCAGCCGGCGTTCTCTGTCTGATTTTTGTTCCCAATGATGAAAAACGCGTGGACGAAACCGGCAAGGAAGTCAATAAGGCACAGGCAGCCTTTGGCGGTATGATGCAGGCTATCAAGAGTGTTGATATTTGGGCTGTTTCTTTGAATGGTTTTACGGTATACTGTATTTATTGCGGACTTACATATTTTATTCCTTTCCTGAACCAGATTTACTTCCTTCCGGCAACAGCCGTAGGTATGTACGGAATCATCAACCAGTACGGCCTTAAGATGGTAGGCGGACCAATCGGCGGCTTTATGTCCGATAAGGTGCACAAATCCTCTGCAAAGCATATCCGCGCAGGCTTTGTGGTATGTATCATCGCCATGGCTCTTTTCCTGATGGTGCCTCATGAGTCCCTGGGACAGGGCGGCAACTGGATAATTGGCGCGGCGTGCACACTGGCTTTCGGAGCCATTGTATTTACCATGAGAGCCGTGTTCTTTGCTCCAATGGATGAAGTCAGGGTTCCAAAGGAGATTACGGGAGCAGCTATGAGCCTTGCATCCCTGGTCATCTACCTTCCCAATGCATTTGCATATGTGATGTACGGAAGTTTCCTTGACAGGTATCCGGGCATGGCAGGATTCAGGATTGTATTCAGCGTCATGATTGGATGGGCGGTTATCGGCGTGGGCGTGTCTACATTCCTGATTCACCGCATCAAGAAGTGCCAGGCAGCAGCTAAGGCAGAGTAGGTCTGCGGACTGATTTTGACAGAAGGACGGTATGAATATATGAAGGAATATCATGGTTTTAAAAATTGCGGAAACTGGTATAAGGGCAATATCCACAGTCATACCACGGTGTCGGACGGCATGCTCACCCCGGAGCAGTCTGTTAAGCTTTACAAGGACAACGGATATCATTTCCTGTGTTTTTCGGAGCATGACATATTTACAGACTATCGGGAGCAGTTCAACACAGAACAATTTATCATAGTGCCGGCCGTGGAGAGCAGTGTGGTGCTGTACCGGGCAAAGGGCACAAGCGAGCGCTATAAGATACATCACCTCCACGGAATACTGGGAACGCAGGCCATGCAGGATGCGGCCCCTCTGGGGACCTACGGACACATGCAGTTCATTCCCCCTATGAAATTTTTCGGGGAGTGGACCGGCCCTGAGGCTGCCCAGAAAGTGGCTGACATGCTGAGGGACCACGGCTGTGTGACCACCTATAATCATCCCATCTGGAGCCGCGTGACAGAAGAGGAGTTTATCCACACAGAGGGCATCAGCTCCCTGGAGATATTTAACTTCAATACAGTGCAGGAATCCAATACCGGCTACGATGTGACATACTGGGACAGGATGCTGCGCATGGGAAAGAAAATCAATGCATTTGCCAGCGACGACAACCACAATGAAGGGCTGTTTGAGGATTCCTGCGGCGGCTGGATCTGCGTGCAGTCTCCTGAATTAAGCCATGACGGCATTGTACAGAATTTTATTGACGGTAATTATTATTCATCATCCGGCCCTGAGATATATGACTGGGGCGTACGGGACGGCAAGGTATGGATTGACACATCCAATGTGAATCATGTAAACTTTGTATGCGGAAATATCATCAATGACGGGACCACGGTTCTGGGTGAGCGGTTTAAGGATACTCTGAACCATGCGGAATATGCCTTGAAGGGCCATGAGACCTATATACGTGTGGAGGCAGTGGACAAATACGGCCGCACCGCATGGACAAATCCCATTTATTTGGAATGGTAATCAGGTACTAAAGGAGGAATGGAAGAATGAAAGAGCTTCAGCAGATTCTTACGACCTTTGACGACTGGCTGTGGGGCAACTGGCTGTTGTTTGTGCTTCTTGGAGTGGGTCTTTTGTATACAATCATAACAGGAGGCATACAGATACGGCGTTTTGGATACATCATAAGAAAGACAATCTGGGAGCCCATTCTCTCAAAAAGCAAGGAATCCAAAGAAGCAGGAACCATTTCTTCCTTCCAGGCCTTGTGTACGGCAGTGGCATCCTGTGTGGGAAGCGGCAATATTGTGGGCGTGTCCACAGCCGTGCTGGCAGGCGGTATGGGAGCTATCTTCTGGATGTGGGTGGCTGCCTTTGTGGGAATGGCTACCAAATACGGCGAGATCATACTGGGTATGCTGTACCGTGAAAAGAATGAAGAGGGAAATTACGTGGGCGGTCCCATGTACTATATCAAAAAGGGACTGCATGCGCCCTGGCTGGCTGTGCTGTGCGCCTTCTTCATGGTAACCCAGATTATCGGAGGCAACTTCATCCAGTCCAACACCATAAGCGGCGTCATGAAGGAGAATTTTGGCGTTCCCTATCTCACAACAGGAATCGCCCTTGTACTTATCATCTTTGTGATTACCCTGGGCGGGCTTAAACGTCTGGCCCATGTGGCCCAGAGGCTGGTTCCCACCATGGCGCTTATCTATGTGGTGGGCGGGCTTCTCATCATCCTGGCCAACATCACCAAGGTACCAGGCGTGTTCGCGGACATATTTGCCGGAGCCTTCGGCCTCAGGGCCATGGCTGGCGGCGCCATGGGATCCATGCTGATTGCCATGCAGAAGGGTGTTGCAAGAGGGCTGTACTCCAATGAAGCAGGCGAGGGATCCGCGCCGGTTATCCACTCTGCGGCCCAGGTAAACCATCCGGTGGAACAGGGCATAACAGGTGTGGCTGAGGTATTCTTAGACACCTTTGTCATCTGTACCATCACAGGTCTTGTGCTGGGAGTCACCGGAGTGCTGGATTCAGGCGCACCGGGAAACGTACTGGCCATCAATGCCTTTGCCAGCGTGTGGGAACCCCTGCGCTATGTGGTGGCTGTCTGTCTCCTGATGTTCTCGTCCACCACTCTGATGAGCCAGTGGTACTTCGGGTTTGTGGGTCTGAACTACATATTCGGCACAAAGGTGGCCGATAAATTCAAATACGTGTTCCCATGCTTCTGCATCATCGGAGCATTGGCGGAGATCGAACTGGTGTGGGTCATCCAGGATGTAGCCCTGGGACTTCTCACCATACCAAACCTAATCGCCATGGTGGCGCTGGCCCCGCAGGTGAGGAAGGCTACCAAGGAGTATTTTGGGAGAGAGGCAGGCGGACGTGGATAGGCGTCCGCGTTCCCGCCTCTCACCCACTGCATATCAGGGCGTCCGCTGTCCTTTCTCCGCACAGGTAAGAAAAAGTCTCTGCCTGAAGATATGGAAAATGGGATAGGGAGGGCCTGCTAAAATTAACTTATAACAGCATTCAGGCAAGGCGCGGTATTGCTTTGGATGCGTCTTTTTATGGGTATGCCAGTAGTCCCGGCATGCCATTTTTCTTTTTTCCGGATTGGTTATAAACGGTGCAGACGCAGAGAAACGCAGCGGGTGAGAGGAAGGGGAGGACCCCCTAAGCGTCCGCCCCTTAACAACCAAATCCCCCTATTGACAATCTTTCCCCATAAAGCTACAATCATATCAACAGATGGACCAACTAGTATATGTAAAATAAAGTAAGGTACGCCGTCAGGGAGAAAGAGAGGACATAAGTATGATATCAGAGAAAATGAAACCATTGGTCAATAACAATTCCGCCATCCGCGCCATGTTTGAGGAGGGTAAGCGTCTGGCCGCCATCCACGGTGCGGAGAATGTGTATGATTTCAGTCTGGGCAACCCCAATGTGCCGGCTCCGGCGGAGGTGAACCAGGCAGTCTGTGATATCCTGAAGGAAGAAGAGTCCACCTATGTCCATGGTTATATGAGCAACGCAGGCTATGAGGATGTAAGGCAGGCCGTGGCTGAATCCTTAAATAAGCGCTTCGGCACGCAGCTTCACCAGAATAACATTCTGATGACAGTGGGGGCTGCCAGCGGCCTGAATGTGATTTTAAAGACATTGCTGAACCCGGGGGATGAGGTAATTGCATTTGCTCCCTATTTTGTGGAGTACGGCAACTATGTCCGTAATTACGACGGAAATCTGGTGGTCATTTCACCGGACACAACGGATTTTGAGCCTAATCTGGCAGAGTTTGAGCAGAAGATTAATGAAAAGACCAAGGCGGTTATCATCAATACCCCCAATAACCCTACCGGAGTGGTATACTCCCTGGAAACCCTTACAAAAATGGCTGACATCATGAGGGCTAAAGAAAAGGAACTGGGGACAACCATTGTGCTGCTGTCAGACGAACCTTACAGGGAACTGGCTTATGACGGCGTGGATGTGCCCTATGTGACGAATGTTTATGACAACACCGTTATCTGCTACTCTTACAGCAAGTCTTTGTCCCTGCCGGGAGAGCGGATTGGCTATCTTGTGATTCCCGATGCATTAAAGGACAGCGGTGAAGTGTTCAATGCAGCGACCATTGCGAACCGTGTGCTGGGCTGTGTCAATGCTCCGTCCCTGATGCAGAGAGTCATCCTGCGCTGCCTGGATGCCAAGGTAAATCTGGAGGCATATGACAGAAACAGGAACCTGCTTTACAACGGCCTTAAGGATCTGGGTTTTGAGTGTATCAAGCCCCAGGGAGCATTTTATCTTTTCGTAAAGTCACCGGAGGCCGATGAAAAGAAATTCTGTGAGAACTGCAAGAAATACAATATCCTGGTGGTTCCGGGAACCTCCTTTGCATGCCCTGGCTATGTGCGGATATCTTACTGCGTGTCCTATGAGCAGATTGAACGTTCCCTTCCTGCCTTCGCAAAGGTGGCGGCTGACTACGGCCTTACAAAATAAGCAGCCGCGCCGGGCGGAATACAGCAGGTAAGAAGGAAAAATTCTGGAGGAGAGCAGACATGAGACCATGGGAAATGAATATACGCCGTGTAGTCCCCTATGTACCGGGGGACCAGCCGGCAGGCGATAAGCTGATTAAACTGAATACCAACGAAAACCCCTATCCGCCTGCGCCGGGCGTGGAACGGGCCTTAAGGGAAATGGACGCGGACCGTCTGCGCAAGTATCCAGACCCGTCTTCCGCAGAGCTTGTAACGGCTCTGGCAGAATATTACGGGGTGGGGGAGGACCAGGTGTTTGTGGGCGTTGGTTCTGACGATGTTATAGCCATGTCCTTCCTGACCTTTTTTAACTCCCAAAGGCCGGTGCTGTTTCCGGACATCACCTATTCCTTTTACAAGGTTTGGGCAGATCTGTACCGGATTCCCTATGAGACGCCGGCACTGGACGGAAATATGGCTATCCGGTCTCTGGATTATAAAAGGGAAAATGGGGGAATTATATTCCCAAACCCCAATGCGCCCACAGGCCTCTATATGCCCCTGGACCAGGTAGAGGAAATTGTAAAGGCCAACCAGGATGTTATTGTAATCGTGGATGAGGCATACATTGACTTTGCAGGCCCCTCCGCCAGGGAGCTGCTGCCCGGGTATGACAACCTGCTGGTGGTCCAGACCTTCAGCAAGTCCCGTTCCATGGCAGGTGTGCGCATTGGCTTTGCGCTGGGAAGCCCTGCACTGATTAAAGCCCTGAATGATGTTAAATATTCTTATAATTCCTATACAATGAACCTGCCGTCCCAGATCGCGGGCACCCAGGCCGTGAAGGACAGGGCGTATTTTGAGGAGACCAGGGCGAAAATCATGACCACCAGGGAGCGCTCCAAGAAACGGTTTGCAGAACTTGGGTTTACATTCCCGGATTCCATGACGAATTTTATTCTGGTGACCCATGAGCGCGTTCCGGCCAGGGCCATATTCGACGCGCTGAAGAAAGAGCAGATTTATGTGCGCTATTTCAATGCGCCCAGGCTTGACAACAGCCTTCGGGTCAGCATTGGCACGGATGAGGAGATGGATGTTTTGTTCCGGTTCCTGGAAGAGTATCTGAAAGAGTGGAAGCCGGCCGGGGATTCTGAGTAAGGACAGTAGGGAGGGGCCGGACAGCCGGGTGCCGGTAAGATGAATCGCGGTCAGACGTATGGGAAATGAATCAGACGTATGGGAAATGAATCAGACGCGCGGGAAATGAATCAGACGTATGGGAAATGAAAAGGAGAACGGATCCGGGGTAAAGGAAAGGGAAAATGCTCCGGAGAACGGAAAAAGCAGTCAGGAGAGATGGATATGATGGAAGAAACAGGCTGGAAGCATTATCTTCGCCTTATACTTAATATTGTAATCCCATTGACGGGCTGGCTGTTAATCTGCCTGCTGGGACCTAAGCTTTTGAAATTTTTCATGCCCTTTGTCATCGGCTGGGTGATTGCAATGATTGCTAATCCCCTGGTGCGCTTTCTGGAGCGGCGGGTGAAGCTGGTGCGCAGGCACAGCTCCATTGTCATTGTGGCGGCAGCCCTGGCCCTTGTTATCGGACTCTTATATCTGCTGGTGTCAAGGACCTTTGTCCTGCTGCGCCAGTTCATCATAGACCTGCCCGGCCTCTATGCCGGCATTGAGGGAGATGTGGCCCGCAGCATGGAGCAGCTGGAGCATTTGTTTGATTTTATGCCCGACAGCATACAGCAGAGCTGGGCCCAGTTTGGAAACAATCTGGGAAGCTATATGGGAACTGTTGTGGAGAAGATTGCATCTCCGACTGTGGAGGCGGCGGGAACCGTGGCCAAAAGCCTTCCGGCCATGCTGGTCTACACCGTGGTCACTATCCTGTCCGCCTATTTCTTTATTGTGGACAGGGACCGGATTCTGGCAGCCATAAAAGCCCATATGCCCCAATGGGCGGGCCGTTACGGGCTGTATCTGAAGGGGGAGGTGCGCCATCTCATAGGCGGTTATTTCATGGCCCAGTTTAAGATTATGGCAGTGGTGTGGCTTATTCTTACGGTGGGGTTTATCGTGCTGGGCGTGGGTTACGGTCCGCTGTGGGCGTTTCTCATCGCCTTTCTGGATTTTCTGCCGGTCTTTGGAACGGGTACAGCCCTTCTTCCATGGGGGCTTATTAAGCTTTTGGGGGGCGAGTACGCTTTTGCGGCCGGCCTGCTGCTGATTTATGTACTGACCCAGGTGACAAGGCAGATTGTGCAGCCAAAGCTGGTGGGAGACAGTATGGGCCTGCCGCCGCTTCTCACGCTGTTTTTGCTGTATCTGGGATTTAAGGCGGACGGGATTGCGGGAATGATTCTGGCCGTACCCATTGGTCTGCTGTTTGTGAATCTGTATCATTACGGAGCGTTTAAAGACATTACGGACAGTTTGTCTGTCCTTGTGAGGGATATAGACCGGTTCCGCCGTAAAGAGGAATAAGGTCCCTGCCATTGAGGCAAAAGGAATAAAATCGAATCAGGAGAAGACGGAGTTGAAAGTAGAGAATAATCTGGATACAGATAAAGTCAGAGGGCTGGTGTGGAGGCTGGCATTTCCTTCCATGCTGGCTCAATTTGTGAATGTGATGTACAGCATCGTGGACCGTATGTACATTGGGAATATTCCGGAGATTGGCGCCCTGGCCCTGGCCGGCGTGGGAATATGCGGTCCCGTGGTCACCCTTATATCATCGTTTGCCAGCTGGATTGGAGTGGGAGGGGCGCCTCTTATGAGTATCCGTCTGGGACAGAAAAATGAGAGGGCCGCCGCCCAGATGGTGGCCAACTGCTTTGCCCTTCTGACAGGAATGGCCCTTATTATCATGATAGTGTCCTATCTGTTTAAGGATCAGCTCCTGGTGTTCTTTGGCGCGGGCCCGGCCATATTTCCCTATGCCAACCAGTATATGAGCTGGTATCTGACAGGTACTGCCTTTGCTTTGATTTCAGCCGGCATGAACCAGTTTATCATATGCCAGGGATTTGCCACGGTGGGCATGAAATCAGTGGTGCTGGGGGCTGTCAGCAATATTGTGCTGGATCCGGTGTTCATTTTTGTTATGAATATGGGAGTCAGGGGTGCTGCCATTGCAACCGTGCTGTCACAGATGGCGTCCTGCATCTACGTGCTGCTGTTTCTGTTCGGGAAACGTCCTCTGGTGCGGATTACCTTTGGCGGTTACAGGTGGAAGACCATGAAACAGGTGCTTTTGGTGGGCTTGTCCCCCTTTTTAATCATTGCCTCGGACAGCCTGCTCATTATTGTTATGAACATGGTTATAAGCAGCTATGGCGGACCTGAGAGAAGCGATATGCTTCTTACCTGCAATACCATTGTACAGAGCTTTATGCTGATTATCACTATGCCGCTGGGAGGAATTACCGGTGGAACACAGACCGTCATGGGGTATAATTATGGTGCGGGCCGTCCTGACAGGATACGGAAGGCGGAAAAACATATACTGCTTTTATCAGTTGCCTTTACAACTGTCATGTTCATAATTGCCCAGGCAGGACCGGGGTATTTTGTCAGGATATTTACAAGGGAAATGTCCTATGTACGGGTTACGGAGTGGGCAATCCGCATATTTACCCTGTGTATTATCCCACTGGCTGTGGAATATACGGTGGTGGACGGATTTACAGGCATGGGTATCGCAAAGGTGGCTATCAGCCTGTCCATGTTCAGAAAATCGGTCTATTTCCTGGGAATGATTCTGCTGCCCCGTTATTTCGGGGTGGAGGCTGTGTTCTATGCCGAGCCTATTTCGGATATTATGGCCTGCGCGGCTGCGTCCACAACATTTATTATGTTGAGCGGAAAGGTGCTGAAGGACAATCGCAGGCTGTTCTGATGGGGCGGTTTGCGGACAGTCGGACAGAAACATACATAAATGGAAGGAAGAGGAATATGAATATACTGGTAAGCGCCTGTTTGCTGGGTGTGGAATGCAGATATGACGGCCGCGGCGTGCTTATGTCCCAGGCAGAGGAACTTCTAAGCAGACATCACCTGATTCCGGTATGCCCGGAAATCATGGGCGGTCTGGCCACCCCCAGGACACCGGCGGAACGAACGGGTTCGGGAGTCGTTACAAGGGATGGCGAGGATGTCACGGCAGCGTATGAAAAAGGAGCCGGGGAAGTGCTTAAGCTGGCACAGCTTTACGGCTGCCAGGCAGCCATACTAAAGGAGAGAAGCCCTTCCTGCGGAAGCGGGCAGGTCTATGACGGCACATTTACCGGCACCCTTACAAAAGGGGACGGTGTCTGTGCCGCATGTCTGAAGGAACACGGGATTAGAGTATATGGGGAGAGCCAGGTGGGGAGACTGTTGGAAGACATAGAAAGGTAAAGGTGCATGAGGGAAGAAAGAAACAAGGCAGAATCCGTACCAGCCCGGAGCGAGGAAAGGCGTCCCCGCCGAAGCCGCAGCAGGGAGGCTTTCAGACAGCGTCAGAAGGAGCTGGCAGAAAGCAGGGGGCAGGAGAAGCGGGTACAGGAGAATGGGGGGCAGGAGAAGCGGGTACAGGAGAAGCGGGTACAGGAGAAGCGGGTACAGGAGAATCGGGTACAGGACACCCCGGGGACGGGCGAAGACAAAACGCACGGAGGCCAGCCGGAAAATGACGGCCAGGGAACGTTTAATACACAGGGAAAAGGTCCTTTTGATAAATTCCTGAGCTGGAAAACCGCTGTTCTGGTTCTGATTCTGGCCGTCGCTGTTCTGGCTGGAATCTATGCATACAAAGCCCTGGGTTACCGGAATACATATTTCCCCCATACAGTTATTAATGGGATGGACGTATCAGGGAAAACCGTAGGGGAGGTAAAGGAACTCATAGCTTCCGGCGTAAACGGGTACGGGCTTGTACTTAAGCTGCGGGACGAGGAGCAGGAGACAATCACCGGTGAAAAAATCGGTCTTCATACGGTGTTTGACGGAAGCCTGGAGGAAATCATTCGCCAGCAGAATCCTTTCCGCTGGCCCAGATATCTGCTTAAGGGACCATCTTACGATATAAAGACCATGATTGCCTATGATGCTGATGCTCTGGCTCAGACCCTTGGCGGTCTGTCCTGCTTTGACAGCAGCCGGGCCGTCCTGCCCTCAGACGCTTACCTGTCAGACTATGTGAGCGGCCAGGGATATTCCATTGTGCCTGAGACAGAGGGCACCACACTTGACATGGATAAGGTCAGGGCCCAGGTGGATGAGGCTATATCCAGCCTTGCCCCGGAATTGGACCTGGACGCCCTGGGATGTTATAAGTCTCCGTCCATCCGCAGGGGCAATACCTCTCTGGCAGCGGCCAGGGATGCCAGGAACCGCTATGTGAATATGACTGTGACCTATACCTTCGGCAGCAAGACGGAGGTGCTGGACGGGGATGAGATACATGAGTGGCTTGTGTCTGACGGGGAACAGGTTTCCATTGACCCGGACCAGGCCGCAGCCTACGTAAAGAGCCTGGCCTCCAAATATAATACGGCATACAGGAAGCGCTCTTTTGCCACCAGCTACGGTCAGAATGTGGAGGTATCCGGTTTTTACGGCTGGAGGATCAATCAGTCAGAGGAGACAAGAGAGCTTCTGGGCATTCTGGAGGCAGGAGAGAGTGTCTCCAGGGAACCTGTATATTTGCAGACAGCAGCAAGCCATGACGGGCCGGATTACGGCAGTACATATGCAGAGGTTAATCTGACGGCCCAGCACCTGATTTTTTACAAGGACGGGCAGAAGGTGCTGGAATCTGATTTTGTGTCCGGCAATGTTTCCAGGGGGCATACTACGCCGCCGGGAATTTTTTCTATTACATACAAGCAGAGAGACGCGGTGCTGAAGGGGGAGGGATATGCCAGCCCGGTGAAGTTCTGGATGCCTTTTAACGGAGGAATTGGTTTTCACGATGCCAGCTGGCGGTCCAGCTTCGGCGGTTCCATCTATAAAAACGGAGGGTCCCATGGCTGCGTAAATATGCCCTATGACAAGGCAAAAGAGCTATTTGAAAATGTATATGCGGGCATGCCTGTTATCTGTTATGACCTTCCGGGAACAGAGAGCAAGAAATCCAGCCAGTCCTCCGGCAGGGCGCCCCGGGAGACAACGGCACCTGCGCAGCCGGCGCCTGTACCCACACAGGCCCCACCGGCGGTCCCACCGTCCGTTTTGCCGGAGACTGTGCCGTCAGAAACACTGCCGTCAGAGGCAGCGCCGCCTGAAACATCACCGCAGCCGTCACAGCCCCAGGTAATCATACAGCCCGCGGACCAGACTACGGCAGCGCCTGCCCAGACACAGCCGTCCCCCAATACCGAAGAAGGGTATGGTCCGGCCTTCCAGACACCCCAGTCCGGCTCAGCAGCCGGGCCGGGCGTCAGCTGACGGAACCTGCCCAGGAGGGGCTGAACCACAAGGAATTTTGCAGAAGGCTGTGGATTTTTCAAGTGAATTTATTGACAAATGGAAAAAACCATTTTATAATGCCTTTAATGCATCTAGGGATTACTCGTAAAGCCATTATTCAAAACTAGGGAGGATATGGACTATGGTAGAAAAGAAAGATGTTAAGGCAACTGTAAAGGCAGCAGCGGAGGCAGCTAAGCCTGCAGAGGCTAAGACAGAAGCAAAACCAGCAGCTCCGGAAAAAGTAGAAGCAAAGGCAGAGGCGGCAGTTCCGGTGAAGGCAGAAGCAGCTCCTGTTGAGAAGGAAGCAAAGGCAGCTCCGGCTAAAAAGACAACAGCCAGGAAAACAGCGGCTAAGACAACATCCAAGAAGGAGACAGCTCCAAAGGAAGCAGCTAAGAAGGAGGCAGCTCCAAAGGCGGAAGCGAAGAAAGAGGCAGCTACCAAAGCAGCAGCTAAGAAAGAAACCGCGAAGAAGGCACCTGCCAAGAAGGCAGCAGAGCCAAAGGCAGCCGTACATTTCCAGTTTGACGGCAAGGACCTTGTGGCAAAGGATGTGCTGGACAGGGCTGTGAAGGCATTTAAGAAATCACACAGAGGCGTTGAGATTAAGACCATTGATCTGTACATTGTCGCAAACGAAGGCGCAGCCTACTATGTGGTGAACGGTGAAGGCGGAGATGATTACAAGATAATACTGTAATTCAGAATAAAGGATTGAAGGATGAAGTGGGTTGCTGTATCATGGATGCAGCAGCTCATTTACTTTATGCGCAGCGGACAGGCATCATGTCAATAAGGACATAAAATCAATAAAGATATAATATCAATAAGGATAGGAAAAAGGACAGTATGGCAGATTTACCGGTACGATTTGAAGAGCGGATGAAAGCATTATTAGGAGAAGAATATCCGGCTTTTGCGGCCAGCTATGATAAGGAGAGGGTCCAGGGATTACGGTTTAACAGCCTCAAATTCCCGGACAGGATACGGATACAGGATGCCGTTGGAAGCGGGGAAAACAGGGAAGCGGGGAAAAACGGAGAGGGCAAAGAAATCTGTGAGGCCAAGGCGGTCTGTGAGGCCAAGGCAGACTGTGAGGCAAAAGCAGACTGTGAGGTCGAAGTAACCTGGGAAGAGGCCGGTGCCGCCGAGGCAGCCAAACAGATCGGGCAGGAGACCGGATTTACACTTGAGCGGATTCCGTGGGTGAAGGAAGGGTATTATTATTCCGGCAGCAGACCAGGTAAGCATCCCTATCATGAGGCGGGGCTTTACTATATCCAGGAGCCAAGCGCCATGGCCGTGGTGGAATTATTAGACCCCAGGCCGGGAGAGCGTGTGCTGGATTTGTGCGCAGCGCCGGGAGGAAAATCCAGCCACATCGCCAGCAGGATGAAGGGAAGCGGCTTTCTCCTGTCCAATGAGATTCATCCGGCCAGGGCAAGAATCCTTTCCCAGAACATGGAGCGGATGGGGGTGCGAAACGCAGTGGTGTCCAACGAGGATGCCCAAAGCCTGGCAGGGACATTTGACCATTTTTTTCATAAGATTGTGGTGGACGCACCCTGTTCAGGAGAAGGGATGTTCCGCAAGGATGAGGACGCCAGAAGCCAGTGGAGTGAGGAGCATGTGAAGATGTGCGCCGCCCGTCAGGGCGAGATACTGGATCACGCGGCGTCTATGCTGGCGCCCGGAGGCAGAATGGTATATTCCACCTGTACCTTTGCCCCGGAGGAGAATGAGGGTACGGTTCTGGCCTTCCTGAGACGCCATCCGGAATTTTGTACGGAACAGGTGCCTGCCTATTCTGGTTTTACGAAAGGAAAGCCTCAGTGGGCCGGGCCGGAGGCGGAAGGCTGGGGCCTGGAGCGGACCTTTCGCATTATGCCCCACATCCTGGAGGGAGAAGGCCATTTCATGGCTGTCTTAAGAAAAGAAGGAGAGCCGGAAACTGCGGTAAAAGCCGGAAACCGGGACCAGCTGTATCTGGACGGCAGAAAGAGAAAAGAAGTGTTCAGGGATTATGAACCCTTTATCCGGGACACCCTGTCAGAACCGGATACCTTTCTGGAAAGGAAGGAATACGTGCTGTTCGGGGACCAGCTGTATCTGATGCCGGCCGATATGCCGGATATGAAGGGGCTTAAGATTCTCCGGCCGGGTCTTCATATGGGCACCCTTAAAAAGAACCGTTTTGAGCCATCCCATGCCCTGGCACTGGCGCTCAGGAAAGAGGAGGCGCAGTGCTTCTGGGAACTGTCCCCCTCCGGAGACAGCATAATCCGGTACCTGAAAGGAGAAGCTCTCAGCGAGGACGCAGGAACACCTGAGGGATGCCTGAAAGGCTGGGTGCTGGTATGTACCGGCGGTTTCAGCCTGGGCTGGGCCAAGTATGCGAAGGGCATACTCAAAAACCATTATCCCAAGGGTCTGCGGTGGAATTAAAAACAGTCAGATGCCGGACGGCAGAAGCTGTTTCATATCTTCAGGCAGCCCGGCCGTGAATTCCATCTCCTTTCCTGTAATGGGATGCTCAAACCTGAGAAGATAGGAGTGGAGCGGCTGGCGGTCGATATACCGGTAATCCGGACAGTATAAGAAGTCTCCGGGAAGCGGATGCCCTATAGACCTCATGTGGACCCGTATCTGATGTGTCCTGCCTGTTTCCAGGCTGAGACTCACCAGAGACAGGTCCTTTTCTTCATTGTAGAGCAGAGTACGGAAATGGGTGACTGCCCTTTCTCCTGTTTCATGGTCCACCCGGCGCTCGATGGTGGAGCCCTCAGCCCTGGCAATGGGGCTGTCAACCGTGCCTTCCTCAGGTGTATGTCCAAGTACAATGGCCCTGTATTCCCTCCTGATTCTGCGCCCGGTCATTTGTTCCGATAAGATACAGGCGCTGAGCATATGCCTGGCCAGGACCAGCAGACCGGTGGTATCCCTGTCCAACCGGTTAATGACCCGGTAAGTAAAAGCCTCCCCCTTTTCATGGAAATACCAGGAGACGGCGTTGGCCAGGGTATTGTCATAGTGGCCCTGGGAGGGGTGGATGGGCACGCCTGCATCCTTATTGATTACCAGTATATCCTCGTCCTCATATACAATAGAAAGAGGAAGCTTTACCGGTACAATATTCCCGGAATCCTCCTCCTCAGGCAGGGTTACCTCCACTGTCTGCCCGGTCTTAAGCCGGTAACCTGCGTATGCCGCAATTCCGTCCACTGCAAGTCCCTGCGCGGCCTTAATGCGCACTGCCAGCCGGTGTGAAAATCCCTTTGCCTTTAAAAACTGACCTAGGACAATTCCGTCCTCCATGTCTCCAATGGTATAACATATAGCGCTCCGTCTCATGTCTGTTCCTCAACTCTGTTTTCTGTATAGAATCCTGTTAACTGTCTGGATAAGGTGTTAATTCAAATGTTTTTTCTTGCTGGCAGCGTGGTCCACGATGGCGTCCTTACGCAGGAAGCTGGCCCGTTTTACGCTGTCGATTCCGTATTTGCTGCGGATGGCATCCACTGCCTTTTCAAAATCCTTTTTCTTCTGAAGTCCGGGGTCGTCAAAAAGGCTCATCTGTGAGAAACCGTCATCAGATATCTTACCGGCCCGCACACCCATGAGCCGCAGGGGTGTCATATTCCAGGATTCCCTCAGCAGGCGGCAGGAATACTCATAAATCACGGAGGTGGAATCCGTTGGTTCGGGTATGACCATCTGGTGAGACTGGTTCCTGAACTCCCAGTCACGCAGCTCCACACAGACATTATTGCACAGCACATGGTCCGCCCTCAGCCTGGCGCCTACGGTTTCACAGAGGGAGAGCAGGACCTGACAGGCGCTTTCGTAGTCAGATATATCCCTGGAAAGGGTGATACTGTTGCCATATGCCTTATTTACAGGTTCCTTTTCAGCCACAGGGTCATCATCAATGCCGTTGGCATACTGGCGGATGAGGACCGCATACTTTTCGCCCAGGTGGGATTTGAGCACTTCCAGGTTGCAGCATGCCAGCTGCCCGATGGTATGTAACCCCAGGTTTTCCATCTTCCTCTGGGCAGCGCCTCCCACAAAAAACAGCTCCCGTATAGGCAGGGGCCACATCTTATCGGGCACCTCCTGAGGAAACAGGGTATGGCATTTATCCGGTTTCTCAAAGTCAGAGGCCATCTTCGCCAGAAGTTTATTGGTGGAGATTCCGATATTTACAGTAAATCCCAGTTCCTTCCGGATTCGTTCCCGGATTTCATTGGCCACCTCCATGGGACTGCCAAAGAGGTGGATAGTGCTGGTCATGTCCAGGAAAATCTCGTCGATACTGAATTTCTCATGGTCCGGCGTATATTCCTCCAAAAGATCCATCATGCGGCGGGAGCATTTAATGTAAAAATCAAACCGGGACGGGACAACCACCAGATCCGGGCACTTACGCAAGGCCTGAACCAGGGGCTCACCTGTGGTGACTCCATACTTCTTGGCCAAAGGAGACTTGGCCAGCACGATTCCGTGGCGGGACTTGGCGTCCCCTCCAACCGCAGAAGCAACCATTCTCAAATCCAGGGCCTGCGGGTCTTTAGAAAGCCGGTACACACATTCCCAGCTTAAAAATGCTGAATTAACATCAATATGAAAAATAAGACGCTCCCCATGTCCCATGATAAAACACCGGCCTTTCTGTGTTGTTGTCTGTTTACAGATATCATAGCAGAATATGTGTTCGGGGGCAAGAGGTATATGGGGAGAGGAACGCGGATGGGGGAGGTATTGGCGTCCGTGGGAGAAAGGGAGGAGGCAGGTGGGGATACGGCTGCGGGGCAAGTCCGGTCTAAGGGGCTGCGAATCGGCTAAATACAAGAGTAAGACTGCCCAAACTCGCTCCGCTCAAACAGCTGTGCAGTCTTACTCTTAACGCCCATTCACACCCCCTAAGACCGACTAAGCCCCTGTAGATGCATCCCCACCTGCCTCCTCCCTTCCTCCCACCCACTGCGTTTTCTCATCCGCTGTCTTTCCCCAGCTGATAGATTGAGGACGCTGCCCTTCACTTTTCCGCCCCATTGCTCAGATTTTACCATTCCATACACCTGATATTCCAAGCTGACATTCTCATCTGACATTTCTAACTGGCTTGTTTATCTGGTATGTCTAACTGTCATGTTTATCTGGCATTTCACCGTGCACTTCTTATCCCGGCGTTGGGGATATGGGCAGGTGGGAGAAAAATACGTAGTGGGTGGGAGAGCGGGGGAGGGGAAGGGGAATGCATCTACAGGGGTTTAGAAGGACTTAGGCCCTGGGAATCTGCGTTAAGGGGAAAGCCACACAGTTGTTTGAGCGCAGCGAGTTTGGGCGGCTTTTCCCTTGTATTTAGCAGATTGCCGGGGTCTTAGACCTTCTTAACCCCGCAGCCGTATTCCCCTTCCCCTCCCCCGCTCTCCCACGGACGCGACCCCTCCCCCCTCGCACAAATCCCCCATCCCACATTCCCAGTAATAATCATTTTCCTCCAGGAATACTATTAAAATAAAGCCAACCAGGCGGCGTCGCTTATGAAGCAATGGATTTTTTTGATAACACTGACAATATCACTGGTCTGCACACAGATGAATGCGGCGGCAGACAGTTGGACTTCGGTACCTGCGACAAAAGAGGTACGGGAAGATGGGGATTTCCTGAAGCTGTATGCCCAGTCTGCTGTCCTTATGGATGGGGATACAGGCAGAATATTGTATGGGAAGGGACAGGATATTATCCGGCCCATGGCCAGTACCACGAAAATTATGACCTGCATCCTGGCTTTGGAGAACGGAAGGGGGGAGGATGCGGTGAAGGCGTCTTCCAATGCCGCTTCCCAGCCCAAGGTGCACCTGGGGGTGCGGGAAGGAGAGGAGTACAGGCTGGAGGACCTGCTGTATGCCCTGATGCTGGAATCCTATAATGACGCGGCTGTGATGATAGCAGAGCATATAGGAGGCAGCGTGGAAGGGTTCGCGGCAATGATGAATGAAAAGGCTGCCGGACTGGGCTGCGGGGATACCTATTTTATTACGCCCAATGGGCTGGATGGGGTCAAGACGGATGAACAGGGAAAGGAACATATCCATTCCACCACAGCCTCTGATTTGGCCAGGATTATGCGGTACTGTGTGACAGAGTCCCCTGCAAAGGATGAATTTTTAAAGATAACACAGACACAGAACCACTACTTTACGGATATGGCAGGGAAACGCTCCTTTAACTGTTATAATCACAATGCATTTTTGACTATGATGGAAGGAGTACTGTCCGGGAAAACGGGATTTACAGGGGGCGCCGGGTATTCTTATGTGGGAGCCATGGAGAATCAGGGAAGGACCTATGTGATTGCCCTTCTGGGCTGCGGCTGGCCGCCTCACAAGACGTATAAATGGTCGGATGCGAGAAAGCTCTACACCTATGGGCTGGAGCATTTTAAGATGAAGGATGTATTTCAGGAGGAAACCTTTGCCAGGGTTCCTGTTTCAGGGGGACTGTGCTGGAAGGAAGGGGAAGGAGCCATTGACCAGGTGGAGCTGTCCATGATGCTGAATCCGGATGATATGCACCTGACACTGCTGATGGGAGAGGGGGAGGAAGCGCGGGTGGTAAAGAAGGTTCCTTCTATATTAATGGCTCCGGTCAGGGAAGGACAGCAGGTGGGGACCGTGGACTATTACCTGGGTGAGGTGCTGGTAAAAAGGTTCCCTGTTTATGCCATGCAGGGAGTGGAGAAGATGAATCTGAGGCGGGCTGCGGACCGTGTGCTGGATCTGTTTCTGGTGAGGTGAGAAGGGGGAGCCGGCCCTTTGGTTAGGGCGCCGGGAAGGGGATTTTAGAGGGCTTTGGCCGGAATATGCCAGGATTTGCCACATTATTTAATCTTTTCTTACAAATCTTTGTATTATGTGAAGTTTCCGCCGTTCTTGTTGACATATGAACGCTTTTGTCATTATAATAGGATTAATGTCATAAAATAGAAATTCATACGAATTATGGATATGAATGAAGATACAGGAGATTTTTACATAATGAAGGGAAAAAAGTTAAAAAGGGGCCTGGCGCTTGTGCTGGGACTGATGCTGGCCGCTGAGGTTCCGGCATCTGTGGCAACGCCTTTTCAAATGTTTGATTCCTATGCATATACAGGGGCGGCCACGGTTAAGGCCACCTCTTTGAATGTACGAAGCGGAGCCGGAACCGGCTATTCATCAGTGGGCAGGCTGGCGGCGGGAGCGGCAGTTACCGTTATCGGGGAACAGCGCGGAACAGACGGCAATACATGGTATCAGATTCAATACACAGGAACGGGCGGAGCCGTGAATACCGGCTATGTCTCATCCGTCTATATCAGGCTTCCGGTGGCCTATACCAAGGATTCTGATTTTGAAGCATATCTTACCTCACAGGGATTTCCGGAGAGCTACAAGAACGGGCTCAGGCAGCTTCATGCCCAATATCCGAATTGGGTATTCAAAGCCAAGAACACAGGCCTGGACTGGAATACGGTCATTGAAAATGAGTCTGTGCTGGGGCGCAACCTTGTGGCCACAGGCAGTGTTTCCTCCTGGAAGTCCGTTGCCAACGGGGCTTACAACTGGGACAACAGCACATGGACCGGATTCGACGGCAGTAACTGGGTGGCTGCTTCCGAGGATATTATACGGTATTACATGGACCCCAGAAACTTTTTGGATGAGACGTATGTGTTCCAGTTCCTCAACCATGAATATGATGCGAATACCCAGACAAAGGAGGGATTAAACAGCCTCATATCCGGCTCCTTCCTGTCTGGGACAACGAATTCCACAGGGACAGGGGGAAGCGATTTCTCCAGCGGACCAGGATCTTCGACAGGAGGTTCCGGTTCAGGCGGTCCCGGCTCCTCAGGCAGCTCCTCCGGTTCTTCTTCCGGTTCCTCCAGGGGGCCCGGGCGCAGCAGCACCTATGAAGATACACAGCATGGACCGGGGGTTTCCGGCAGTTCTAACGGCTCCGGGGCAGCAGCGGTCTCTCCGGGAGGCAGTTCCTCCGGCGGGTCCTCCGGGGGCAGCAGCCCTTCAGGCAGCGGGGAAGTGAGCCTGGAGTCCCCCCATGCATCCATTGAGCCCAGGGAGCGCAATGTGGTGTCTACCAGTGTAAGCCTGGTGGCTCCGGGACAGGACGGATCCGGCAGCAGCAATGGCCCTGTGTCTTCGGGACAGAGCGGCAGTTCCTCGGGCCCGGTGGCTTCACCCGGATCGGATCAGGTGGTGGACCAGACCGGCACGTCGCCGGGAGGCGGCTCCACAGGTGCAGCTGCTCCTTATGCGGATATTATTATGGCCGCGGCCAGCCAGTCAGGGGTAAGCCCTTATGTGCTGGCAGCCATGATTCTCCAGGAGCAGGGCAATAATGGTACAAGCCCTCTTATTTCCGGTTCCTATTCCGGGTATGAGGGATACTATAACTTCTTTAACGTGGAGGCATACCAGTCCGGCGCAATGTCTGCCATTGAGATGGGGCTCAGGTTTGCGTCCCAGTCCGGTTCCTACGGACGTCCCTGGAACACGGTGGAGAAGGCAATCCGTGGCGGAGCCCAGAATTATGGGGATAATTATGTGAAAGCCGGGCAGAATACATTTTATCTGAAGAAATTCAATGTCCAGGGTTCCAACCTTTACAAGCACCAATATATGAGCAATATCCAGGGAGCTGCCTCAGAGGCGGCCAAGCTGTCCCAGGCTTACACGGCTGATTTGAAAAAGACAGCCCTGGAATTCCATATCCCTGTATTTAACAACATGCCTGAGCAGCCCTGCGTGGCGCCTACCGGAGACGGAAGCCCCAACAACAAGCTGTCCGGTCTCGGGGTGGACGGATTTAATCTGACGCCAAGCTTTAACAGGGATACCCAGGAATATAATCTGATTGTGGATTCTTCCGTGTCAAATATTACAGTCAGCGCATATGCATCGGATTCCAATGCGCGTGTGGACGGCGCGGGCAATGTCTCACTGCAGAACGGCGGAAATGATATCTCCATTGCTGTGACGGCCAAGAACGGAAGCGTCAGGACCTATACCATCCATGTGGTGAAGCAGGACGGCGGACCCACCCAGGGCAGCGGAGGATCGCCTGTATACGGAGGCGGCAGCAGTTCCGGCGGTATAGTCAGTCCGGACGGCAGTTCCGGTGGCAGTTCGGGAGGCAGTTCCGGCAGCAGCGGTCCGGGCGGTTCAGGCGGACCGGGCAGTCCTTCCGGAAGCGGCAGCGGACCAGGCGGAAGCAATGTGACCATTGTAGAGGTGCAGTCCTGATAAAGGGAAGACATTATAATCAGAAAGTGGGAAATGATAATGATTAGACGTATGAGACATGCGGCTGCAGTTCTGGCAATGGCGTGTATGATGACAGTCATGATGCCGGCTCAGATGATAACAGCCTTTGCAGCAAATGCAAGAATCGCCTTTTCCGATCCATCGGCAACTGTGGGCGGCAAGATCAAGGTGAATATGAAGATAACCAGCAGCGATAACCTGGCCAACGCGGATGTGATGCTGTCCTATGATTCCAACATATTGGAATTTGTGGACGGTACCAATGCGGACGGAGGGGCAGGAGCTGTCCGGGTCCATGGGGATGCGGGCACGCCCAATACGGGTACCCTTGTATTTACCCTTAATTTCAATGCCATAGCAGCCGGGACCAGCAAGATTGAGGTCACCAGCCAGGAGATTTATGATTCCAACTCACAGATTGTGACGGTTAACCAGCAGGGAAATTCCACTGTAACGGTCAGCGCCCTCCAGTCAGCTTCCAAGGATGCGACCCTTAAATCCCTCCAGATTTCACCAGGAAGCCTGACGCCGGCCTTTTCACCGGATGTGGACACCTATGCGGTGACGGTTGGTACAGATGTGGATAAGGTGATTGTCAGCGCGGATTGCACGGATGAGAATGCCACCAAGGTGGTCAGCGGAAACGAAGGCCTCCAGATGGGCGAAAACCGTGTGACATGCCGTGTGACAGCCCAGGATGGCGAGACCATCAAGGAATATGTTATCGTGGTGACCAAGGCAGAGGGCGGCGCCAGTGCGGCGGATGCCGATGCTTCTTCCCAGGTAAGGATGCGGATTGCCGAGCGCGTTATCACCATTCTTCCGCCTGATCCTGAGGTCAAAGTTCCGGAGGGATTCAAGGAGAGCACCATTAATATCGACGGCCACAAGGTACAGGGCTGGGTATGGGGCTCTGAGGCAGAGCATCAGTACTGTGTTGTGTACGGTATGAATGAGGCCGGAGAAAAGGGCTTCTACCGGTATGACATGAAGGACGATGAGAGGACCATCCAGCGTTACTTTGAGGATCCGGCCATCAGCGGTTCCGTGACAAAGGAAGTGTACGATGAGCTGGCCCTTACATACGACAAGATTTACGATGATTACAGTCTCCTTAAGATACTGCTGATTGTGACCATTGTCATTGCAATCATTCTGCTGGTCATCCTTCTGGTGGTGGTATTTACCAGGGGATCCGGGAAAAAGGGCGGCAGCCGGGATGAACTGGGTGACAAGAAGGACGGTCCGCGGGGCAGCCGGGGCAGAAACAGCAGGAAGGAAAAGGCAGAGGAGCCTGAGCTTTTGGAGAATTCAGAGGATTATCAGGAATATGCCGGTGAGGATGAATACCAGGACTCTGATGAATACGATGAATCCCGGGAGTATGAGGATGATTCTGTCTACGATGACGATGAGGACTACAGAGACCTTCCGGAGGAGGATTATCCGGTGGGCGAAGAGGACGGGGACATCTATGATGAGGAAGAAGATGTCTATGAGCAGGAGGAAGAGCCTCAGGTGGAGACTCCGGTAAAGAAGCCGGTGAAGCCTGCAAGGCCGGTCCAGGCCCCGGCTCATGCGCCGGCCCGGACACCAGCTCATGCGCCGGTTCAGAATCCGGAGCGTACACCGGCCCAGGCCCCGGCATCCAGGCAGAAGCCTCCTGTGACGCAGGAACAGCTGTCTGCCAGAAGAGAAGCAGAGCAGGTGCCTGCAAAACCGGACGGACAGGATGATGATTTTGAGATTTTTGATTTGTAATTAATATATTTGTAGTTAAGTATATTTGTAATTAGGTATAATAGAATTAACAGACCATAAAGGCAGCAGCTATCCGGGATATTCCCGCGGCTGCTGCCTTTTGTGTGCTGCCCTGGCCGTACGCGCCTTCACCGGCCCAGACAATCCTTAATGATAAAAATTTATTATCAGACCATCACAATATATAATTATACTTTATTTTTTGGGGTTGTTATAATAATAACATAAGCCTTTTAATATAGAGTATATATAAAGGATAAAAGAATAAAGGAGGAGGCATTTCATGGGATACAGAATGGATTTGAAGGATGCCGACAGGATGTTTGCAAAGCTTCAGGAAGAGTATGAGATATGGGCGCCAAAACGTTTTGTGGGTAAGGGCAGGTATTCCGACACAGACCTGATTAAGTACGCCAGGGTGGACCGGGCGGAGGAAATCGAGTACAGGGAAAAATCGGATTTTCCGGCCAAGGAGGTATTAAGTCCCATTACCCAGTCTCTGTTCTATTTCACAGAGGATGAATTCATTGAAAGCAAGGCCGGTTCCAAGAAGCTGCTTATATTCATGCGGCCCTGCGATATCCACGCACAGCATCACCAGGAAAAGATCTACCTGACCAACGGCGGCTATGAGGATATATATTATAAACGCATGAACGAGAAGGTAAAGATCGTGATGATGGAGTGCGGCGAGGGCTGGGATACCTGTTTCTGTGCCAGCATGGGAACCAACAAAACCGATGATTATTCCATGGCAGTCCGTTTCGGGGAAGACGGGCTGGAGTTCCAGGTAAAGGACCATGCATTTGCCTCCTATTTCGAGGGCATGGAGGAATGTCCCTTTGAACCGCAGTTTGTGGAAAAAAATGAGCTGACCCTTACCGTGCCGGAGATTCCGGATAAGGAGGTTCTGACAAAGCTTAAAGAACATCCCATGTGGAGGCAGTTTGACGGCCGGTGCATCTCCTGCGGCGCCTGTACCGTGGCGTGCAGCACCTGTACCTGTTTTACCACAACGGATATCATATACAATGAGAACCGCAATGTAGGAGAGCGCAAGAGGACTTCCGCCTCCTGCCAGGTAAAGGACTTCACCGACATGGCAGGCGGCATGAGCTTCAGAAACAGGGCCGGGGACAGGATGCGCTACAAGGTGCTCCACAAATTCCACGATTACAAAGCCAGGTTTAAGGACTACCATATGTGTGTGGGCTGCGGACGTTGCATGGACCGGTGTCCTGAGTACATATCCATTGTGGCTACAGTGAACAAGATGGCAGACGCTATCGAGGAAATAAAAGCCGGTAAGCAGGCATAGGAGAGGGGATGCAGTCATGAATAATATAGTGAAGCCAGTGGCATGTAAGATACGCGAGGTAAGGCGGGAGAGCCTTCATGAATATACATTCAGGGTGGAGACAGACATCCGTCCGTCCCACGGACAGTTCCTGCAGCTTTCCATTCCAAAGGTAGGGGAAGCGCCCATATCCGTCAGCTCCTTCGGGGATGGCTGGATGGATTTCACCATCCGTTCCGTGGGAAAGGTGACGGACGAGATATTTGAGAAGCAGCCGGGTGACATTCTTTTCTTAAGGGGAGCCTACGGCAAGGGATGGCCGGTGGAGCAGTTTCAGGGCAAACACATGGTGGTCATTACCGGAGGCACCGGGCTTGCGCCGGTGAAGAGCATGCTGAACATGTTCTGGGAGCAGGAGGATTTTGTGAAGAGCGTGCACCTGATCAGCGGATTTAAGAATGAGGACGGAATCATTTTCAAACATGACCTGGACCGCTGGAAGGAGAAGTTTACCACCATCTATGCCCTGGATACAGACCGCAAGGATGGCTGGGAGACGGGTTTTGTCACAGAGTTCGTGTCACGGATACCTTTTAAGGATTTTGGAGAAGACTACAGCGTCGTGGTGGTTGGACCGCCGCCTATGATGAAGTTTACCGGCCTGGAAGTGCTTAAGCAGGGGGTGCCGGAAGAAAAGATATGGATGTCCTTTGAGCGCAAGATGTCATGTGCCGTGGGAAAATGCGGACACTGCCGCATTGATGAGGTGTATGTCTGTCTGGACGGGCCTGTGTTCAATTATACCCAGGCCAAGTATCTGGTTGATTAAGAGAGGGGTGGCGAAGGAATGAATCATGATATTGATATAAAAAAGGTAAGAATCAACTGTTTCAGACAGTCCAAGGTGGCAGGGGAATTCATGCTGCAGATGCGTGTGCCGGGAGCTATGATTGAGGCAAAACACTTAAAGCTGGTGCAGGACCTCTGCGAGCGCTTCGGAAACGGCACCTTCCATCTGGGCACCAGGCAGACCTTTGACATACCCGGTGTAAAGTATGAGAACATAGAGGAAGTAAATAAGTACATCAAGTCATATATCCATGATGTGGATGTGGAGATGTGCGGCGTGGACATGGATGTGACGGATTACGGCTACCCTACCATCGGCGCCAGGAATATCATGTCCTGTATCGGAAACGCCCACTGCATCAAGGGCAATGCCAATACATACGAGCTGGCCAGAAAGATTGAGCGCCTGATATTCCCATCCCATTACCATATTAAAGTGGCTGTGGCCGGATGTCCCAATGACTGCGTTAAGGCCAATTTCAACGACTTCGGCATCATGGGCATCAACAAGCAGGTTTATGACATTGACCGCTGTATTGGCTGCGGTTCCTGCGTGGACGCCTGCAAGCACCATGCAACAGGCGTGCTGAGCCTGAACCAGAACGGCAAGATTGACAAGGACGCCTGCTGCTGCGTCGGCTGCGGCGAGTGTTCCCTGATTTGTCCCACCGGAGCATGGACCAGGGGCGATAAGAAGCTGTACCGCGTAACCCTGGGAGGGCGTACGGGCAAGCAGAATCCAAGGGCAGGCAAGCTGTTCCTTAACTGGGTTACGGAGGATGTGATTCTGGGTATGTTTGCCAACTGGCAGAAATTTTCCGCCTGGGCCCTGGATTACAAGCCGGAGTATCTCCACGGCGGCCACCTTATTGACCGTGTGGGATATAAGGAATTCGTAAAACATATCTTTGAAGGGGTGGAGTTCAATCCTGAGGCAAAGATGGCGGATGATATATTCTGGGCCGAGAATGAGCAGCGGGGGAACATGCATGTGATGCCGCTGTCTGAGCATAAGCACGCAGGCCCCCAGGAACCGGCGAAAAAGAAGGCATAGGGGATTTGGGATTATCAACAGCAACGAGGAAATTCAAACAGCGGGGGGTGTGAATACATGCCCTGCTGTTTTTCTGCCGTTTTTGCGCAAAGATTGGCGGCTCCGTGATATTTTAGGGATAGAAAGGGATACTATACAAAGTAAGTACAGACAGCGCGGAAGAATATGCGGACAGCCGGAAATTATTAGTGTACACTAATTTATACAGTGACATTTTGGGGAAAATGTAGTATACTTCTAAGCGAAATAAATTGACGGATATTTAACATATTATGGACGAAAGGAAGAATGAATATGTACTGTGTAAAGCGCATCAATGATGATTTGTTCTGGGTTGGCGGTACAGACCGGAGGCTGGCCTTATTCGAAAACGCCTATCCTATTCCGCGGGGGGTTTCCTATAATGCTTACCTGCTGCTGGATGAGAAGACTGTGTTGTTTGACACGGTGGACAGGGCAATCACGGAGCAGTTTTTTGAGAACATAGACGCGCTGTTAAAGGGACGTGCCTTAGATTACGTGGTGGTGAACCACATGGAGCCGGACCACTGCGCCACCCTTGGGGAGATTGTGCTGCGGTATCCGGGAGTACAGGTTGTGTGCAACCCTAAAACGATTCCGATTATCAAACAGTTTTATAATTTTGATATTGATTCCAGGGCCATTGTGGTCAAGGAAAATGATACCCTTTGCACCGGACGTCATACATTTACCTTCCTCATGGCACCCATGGTGCACTGGCCGGAGGTTATGGTGACCTATGATACCACGGACAAGACCCTGTTCTCCGCAGATGCCTTCGGCACCTTCGGGGCCATGAACGGCAACCTGTTTGCGGATGAGGTCAACTTTGAGAGAGACTGGCTGGATGATGCCAGACGTTATTATACCAATATCGTGGGCAAGTACGGACCATCTGTGCAGACCCTGTTAAAGAAGGCGTCCGGCCTGGATATCCGTACCCTGTGCCCGCTTCACGGCCCGGTATGGCGTAAAGATATTAGCTGGTACGTGGACAAGTATCTGACCTGGAGCAGCTATGAACCGGAGGAAAAGGCGGTTATGATTGCCTACGGCTCCATTTATGGAAATACAGAGAATGCAGCCAATATCCTGGCCTGCAAGCTGGCGGAGAGGGGAATCAGGAACATTGCGATGTATGACGCTTCCTCCACCCATCCTTCCACCATTATCTCGGAGGCATTCCGCTGCAGCCACCTGGTGTTTGCATCTGCCACCTATAACGGAGGCATCTTTAGCAGCATGGAGCATGTGCTTATGGATTTGAAGGCCCATAACCTGCAGAACAGGACGGTGGCCCTGATGGAAAACGGATCCTGGGGCGTGCTGTCAGGCAAGCAGATGAAGGAAATCATCGGCACCATGAAGAATATGACGGTTCTGGAACAGATGGTGACTGTAAAATCCTCCCTTAAGGAATCCCAGATGGAAGAACTGGATGCCATGGCCGATGCCATTGTAAACTCCATGAAATAGCAGTACCCAATCAGGGACAATCGTGATTTATAACGGTTTGCCGGATGGCTTTGTTTGAGCCATCCGGTGTTTTATTGTGATTTATTGTACTTTTTGTGTATTTTTGGTTGTGAATATTGCATTTTTTTGTGAAATTTAGTAGTATAGAACATACATCCCGTAATTTAGAGCATTGAAATATGGGATGCTCAGGAAAATACAAATGATGCGAGAGGATATGATGACATGGGGATTATGAGACTGATTGAGGGGATAAGGGCGGGGAAGGCAGTCAGTGTGTTTTCCGGAAACCAGGAATATTTATTTTCTGCCGGTAAACCGGGCCCTGCCTGTCCGGATGGTTTTTGGGAAATTAGCGTCAGATGCAGGCCGGAGGCAGTCTCTGACCGAACCGGGCCGGGTAATGGTCCCTTTTTATTTTTCGACAGCAGAACCAACCGGTTTCTGGATTTTACCGGGGGTCTTCTGGAGGCACTGTTTCCCATGTCCTCTGAACATATCTATGATATGGCTGTCCTTGAACAGGAAGTGAACCTGAGGGTGAACCGGTATATTACTCACAATCTGATATATAAGATACAGGAAGGTGCGGCAAAATACGGGCGGGAGGAGTTTGATGAAGGAGAGATACGGGAGCAGGCATATGTATGCTATATGACCGGGGCCTGGGGCCACCTCCATGTGCCGGCCCGGGCTTTTGACATGGAACAGTTCTGCCGTATGGACGGGCGCCGCTCCAGGACAGGAGAAGGGCCGTTTGTGGAAGCGTATGCCCGTCTCATAATGCTTCATTTAAGTGAACAGTTTCCATCCGGCGAAGTGGCCAGAAGCTTTCTGGAGGATATATGCAGAAAAGATACGGGCCGCCAGCGCAACTACGATGTCATCTGCCGTGAATATGCAAAGGACAGCTTTGTGGAGCAGGAGCTGGAACATCTGATGCGGGAGGCAACTGACAGCATGAAGCGGGCCAAGAGCCTGTGCCAGCTCTTAAAGGCGAAATGCAGTGTGAAGCCGCAGGTGGAGCTGGACCAGGAGATACTGGCGGTTTCCCTTGCTTCAGACTGCCCCGGCCCTGTTATAGGAAGGAAGCGGGATCTGTATTACTCCTGACGGCAACCGTACGGCATGCCTGCCAGGAGGTGCAGGACGCATTTCAGGGACGCGCCTGCAAAGGGGGCCGGCCGTTGACGGACCAGGGACAGGATGGTACAATATGGATAGCTATAAGGAATGACAGGAGGACAGGAATCATGATTAGAAGAAAAGACGAGATGGAGCCCGTGACCAGGCATGAGCTGCAGAAGGGGATGGGGGATGTGACCTTCCACACCTTCATGACAAAGGAGGAGGCCTATGGTTCGGGCAGGACCTTTGCTCGTGTTGTGTTTGAGCCGGGTACATCCATTGGGATACATGAGCATCATGGGGAGTTTGAAGGGTATTATATTCTGAAAGGGCAGGCCCTGGTAACAGATAACGGTGTGGAAACCGTGCTGAATCCCGGAGATTACCACATGTGCAAGGACGGGGACAGCCACGGCATTGGCTGTTACGGGGATGAAACCATGGAAATCATTGCCCTTATTATCAATGTTCCGGCATAAGAGATGCCGGAGGAGAGATTTTGCCCGGGACATTGGACGGGGCTGTCTGCTTTGGAAGGATTGTTTGAATCTGGTTTCTGGCAGACAGCTCTGTATTTTTGACTGAAACATGTATTTTAATACATGGAAAAACTGTAGTATAATGAATAATATGTTGTATTTTTAAAATCACTGTAGTAAAATAATATTTGATTATGGGTTTTCAGACCCATGCTTGCGCATCATCTCGGCCAGACAGCGTATGACGGGGAGAAGTTCCAGGGCTTCCTTTTCGCTCAGGCTGTGGAGCTCCCAGAACAGCTGCTGTTTACTGTCGCCCATGGACTCGGTTTCAGGGTAAAAGATACGGTCGGCGGGAATTCTCAAAGTGGTTACCAGAGGATAAAGCACCTCGAATTTGGGGTTTCCGCGGAAATTTTCTATATTAATAATGGTACGGACATCTATACCCAGCTTCTCTGCCAGGGAAGCCTGGGACATTCCCTGTTCTTCGCGGGCTTTTCGGATGACCGTACCTAAAGTTTTAACGTAGTCATGCATTGTGATTCACCTCAATACTAGTGTACACTACACTTCTTATATTATGAATCACTATGCAATACATATAAAATATGAATTGAGATACACTAAACTCCTGGATGGAATGCCGGGAGGGGGAAAGGAAGTTTTGCATGGGTGAAGGGACAGAAGACAGAATGCAGGTGTACATAAAACATGTGGTACTGGAACCGGGGCTTGAAATGGAGTATGCACAGCCGCTTCTGACATTATTTGACGAACTGCTGGCCTGGGACCTGGCATCAGGGGACAGCCGCATTATATTTTACACAGAGGGCAGGAGCCGTCTGCGGGAGAACCGGACAGAGCAGGAATTTCAGGCATTTGCCTGGAGCCATGTACATCCCCGGGAGTGCAGGCAGTTCCAGGCGTTTTTCAGCGCCGTGCACATGAAAGAACTTTACGGGAGCAAACATCCTGAGAAGCTGGTTTACCGCCAAAGGACGGCAGAGGGAGGCTATGTGTGGGTGGAGGTGGTGGCCATAACAGCCGGCGGCGGAGGTACAATGCTGTGTTATGTCCGCGATATGGGAAAGGAAGAACAGAAGCGGTATATACAGGAGCAGATTATTGATCAATATGTGTATAAAAAATGCGATTTCTTCCTGTGTTTGGATGGAGACACGGGTTACTATGAAATCCTGCAGAAAAATGACAGCCGTATTCAGGGACAGATGCCTCATTCGGGGAATTATGAGCAGGAGCTGGAGGAATGTATCAGGAAGTATGTGGTGTCTGAGGACAGGGACCTGCTTCTGGAGAAGGCATCTATGAACAATGTCCTGGATGTGTTGGAGCGTGAAGGCGAGCTGATGGTATCCTATGGTGAGAAGGGGACGGACGGCCGGTATGCCCGTAAATTGCTTCGCTATGTATACTTTGACAGACAGGAGCAAAAAATTCTCCTTATGCGCCAGGATATTACGGCAGAGTACCTGGAGCAGCGCAGGCAGAAGAAGCGCCTCAGCGACGCCCTCCTTCATGCAAGGATTGATTCCCTTACAGGTTTGTATAACCGCCAGGCAGTAAATGCCAAGATCAATGGAATCCTTAGGGGGGCCGCAGTGATGCCCCCTTCTGTGCTGCTTTTTATTGATTTGGATAATTTTAAGACAGTGAACGATACTCTTGGCCACCGGTATGGGGATAAGGTGCTGTGCTCTGTGGCAGAGTGCTTCCGCCAGGTCCTCCGTACTTCCGACATAATCGGAAGGGTGGGAGGCGACGAGTTCGTGGCTTTTCTCTCAGGAGTCACATCACTTGATGAGGCAAGGGAGTGCGCCGGACGTCTGTGCCAGGCGGTGAGCCGCATACCGGATTTAGACCTGAAAGGCTGCGGGCTGTCCTGCAGCATCGGAGGGGCTGTGTGCCCAAGGGACGGAAGGGATTACGATTCTCTTCTCATGAAAGCGGATATAGCTGTCTATGAAGCCAAGCGCCGGGGAAAGAATCAGTTCGCCTTTTACGAGCCCGGAATGAGGCCTCATTCCGAGCCCTGACCTGTGCGGGCGTGTCTAGCCCACCACCTCAATGTGATAGGTTTTCAGCCAGAAGTTGACCTGGAGGAGATAGGCCAGCATCTGAGGGCCGGCCATGAGCTGGCCGTACCATGGTTTTCCGTAGTCAGAGGGGCTGGTGAGGAAGCGGGCCAGTTTTTTCCGGTCCAGGAAGTCCATTACCGGGGAGTGGCTGTCGTCCATCATTTCCCTTACACGGTCCACAAGCAGTTTTTCATAGGCGGTATCATAGGTTTTAGGATAGGGGGACTTTTTCCGGAACAGTATTTCATCCGGGAGAAGTCCTTTTCCTGACTGGCGGAGCAGGTTCTTTACCAGTCCGTCCCTTGTTTTCATGTCCCAGGGCACGTTCCAGACGTATTCCATGATTCGGTGGTCCGCAAAGGGAACCCTTGCCTCCAGCCCGGAGTACATGCTGGTGCGGTCCATGCGGTTGAGAAGGGTCTGCATGAACCAGCGCAGGTTTAACCAGGCGATTTCCCGGCGCCTTGCTTCCTCCGGGGAATCCTCTTCCAGGACAGGGGTCTCTGCCACGGAGCGCTCATAGGTGTCCAGCACATACCGGTCCATGTCCAGATACTCTAAGAAGCTGTCATCCAACAGGGCCTTTCTGGGGGCCAGGTCCATGGTCCACGGGAAGGTATGGGCTTCAAAACATTCCTTTTTATGGAACCATGGGTAGCCGCCGAATATTTCGTCGGCGCATTCCCCGGTCAGGGCCACCTTGTTGTGTTCCTTGACCATGGAGCAGAACTGGAGCATGGAGGAGTCGATATCCCCCATGGCCGGCAGATCATGGGCCAGGACAGAATCAAACAGACGGTCAGCCTGGGTCAGGTTTCCGCACTCCAGGTAATGATGGTCGGAATCCAGGAATTTTACCATCTGGTCCACATAGGGGCGGTCCTGGGAGGGCTGGAAGGAGTTGGCCCGGAAGAACTTATCGTTGTCCACAAAGTCAAAGGAGAAGGTGGTCAGGCGCTTTCCCTGCTTTTTCAGTTCCTTTGCGCAGATGGCAGACACCAGGCTGGAATCCACGCCCCCCGAGAGGAAGGTACAGATGGGCACATCTGAAACCATCTGCCTGCGCACGGAATCCTCCACCAGAAATGATGTTTTCTCAATGGTTCGTTCATAGCTGTCCTCATGGGGACGGCTGACCAGCTTCCAATAACTCTGCTGGCGGATTCCATCAGGGGTACATATGAGGTAATGGCCCGGAAGCAGTTCCTCCATGTCCTTTAGGACGCCGCAGCCATAGGTCCTGGCAGGCCCGACGGAGAACACTTCATTCAGTCCCCTGAGGTCTAACTGCGCCTTGACGCCGGGATAGGCCAGGATTCCTTTGAGCTCGGAAGAAAAAATGAGTTCCTCGCCTCTTATTGTATAGAACAGAGGTTTTACCCCGGCCCGGTCCCGGAACAGGCACAGACGGTTTAAGGCCGTGTCCATGATGGCAAAGGCAAAGATACCGTTCAGGCGTTTTACAAAGTCAGGGCCGTATTCCATATAGCCTGCCAGTATGACCTCCGTGTCGCTGGAGGTCTGGAAGGAATATCCCGCGGCCATAAGCTCCTGGCGCAGTTCATCGGTATTGTACAGTTCCCCGTTGTAGACAATGGCAAAGGTCTGTCCGGAGCCTGATTTCACCATGGGCTGGTGGCCTCCGGCCAGATCTATGATGGACAGGCGGGCATGGGACAGGCCGCCGTGTTCCGAGAGCCACCGTCCGGCGTCATCGGGGCCACGGTGGCGTAAGCGTTCTGCCATGGCCTGCAGGACAGATTCATAGTGTTCTTTCTCTTTCAGGTAATGGTCATGAGGGTTATAAAAACCGGCAATTCCGCACATAATTTATTCCTCCTGTCATGATGTGGAAATGTGTTTGGTGTTAAAGCATAAAGCATGCCAGGGCAAAGGTACAGGCAAAGCCGATACAGACCGGTATCAGGTTTTTCCTGGCCAGTTCCAGCGGGCTTACATTGCAGATGGCGGCAACCGGGATGAGTCCCCACGGCACGATGGTGCCGCCGCCCACGAAGATAGCCGCAATCTGGCCCAGGGCCGCCATGACCGGAACAGACGAGCCGGTGGCGGTTCCAAAGGTTCTGGCCAGGGCGCCGGTCAGGGGAAGGCCTGAAAAACCGGAACCGTCCAGACCTGTCAGTCCGCCGACCACCATCTGTATAAAGGCCGCCATATATTTATTAAGGGGGGCATTCTGCGCCAGCCACAGGGCCCAGTCATTCATGATGCCACGGTTAAACCGTTCCCCCATGATGGAGGTGATTCCATCCCCTCCTAAAAAGAAAAAGGCACCGATTATAATAACCGGAGCAAAGATGCGGATGGCAAAGAGAAAACCTTCAGTGACATAGCCCGTGACCTTTTCCAGGGACTGTTTTCCAAAGCCCAGCAAAGCGCCCAGGCAGGTGATAAGGAGAGCGGTGCCGGAGACCATGCTGGTGGCATCCCCGCCCTTCAGGCCGCACAGGAGCATGAGAATAATATCTCCTGCAAAGGCAATCGGGGTAAAGACAGCCAGGAACAGGGCGGCCTTCTTATGTCCCTGGGGCCTGGAGGGTTCTGCCTGTATGGAGAGCCTGGGGCCCCTGGCATCCAGCTGGCTCCTGTTTAACACATATGCGCTGAGGACGGTGACAATGCCCATCATCCAGAATAAAGGCCATGCCTGCCGGAGAATAGAGGATGTGTCAAGGCCTGCTGCGCCTGCTGAGATAGCGGGAGCGCCCTGAATTACCACATCGTAGCTCAGCGCAAAGCCGTGTCCGAACAGGTTCATGGCCATGGCTGCGGCTAAGGGATTCAGGCCTGCCTTTACAGCAAAGGGCAGCATGATGGCACCCACCAGTGCAACAGAGGGACTGGGCCACAGGAACAGGGAAAACAGGAACATGGTAAGCCCCAGGATCCACCAGGTCAGGGAAGGTGTTTTCATAATGCCGGCCATGGGAACCATCATCAGATAGTCGCTTCCCAGGTCCTTCAGGCATTTGGAAAGGGAGGTGACCAGGGCAATGGTTGCCAGCACCTCCATGAATTCCCTGCCTGCGTAGAGAACAGCGGAAAATACGGTTATGATGCCGCCGGTAACAGATTTAAGGCCGATGAGGCCCAGGATAAACAGGAAGGCGATGCAGACGGCAGGCGTATCCTTTTTGAGGACCATCACTGCCAGGATAACAATGACGCCTATGAGATAAGCGTAGTGGAGCGGAGTCAGCACTACTGCGGATTCTATCATAATAAGTCACTCCTGTATTTATGGAATATAATCTATGATATGGGGAAATGCTCTCCTCCGTGAAAAGGAAATCAGGAAATTAGGGGTTGATTTTATGGCCAGGTGCTGGTATGCTAGATAAGGATTAAATTTTAAAATGAAAGGAAGTGAACCGGAGTGGAAGGTCGAAGTCATAAGTTGGAAGCAGACAATTATCATAAGCGTTTGGTAGTGGGAGCTGCGTCGGCGGCTTTGATCCCGCTTTGCTTTCACTGCCGTTAATTATAGGATTCATATGCGTTTATGATGATAGCCATTATTACAGGAGGAGTCTGTAATTATGGCTGTTTTGTTGTTGCGGTCCGGCCATCCAGGGCAGGACTGCGGCATTTTGCGTGCTGCTTTCATGATGTCACCATTCATGGAAGGAATAAGATGCAGGAGAATTTTGATTTAAAAGAGCTGATGGAGCTGTTAGACACAATGCAGCTCAGGTTACTGAAGGAAAAGCTGATTGAGATGAACGAGGTGGATATTGCTGCGTTCATCGAGGAGCTGGATTCCGAGAAGACCGTAGTGGTCTACCGCATGCTTCCCAAGGAGCTGGCAAGCGATGTGTTCGCCTGCCTGCCTGTGGAGAAGCAGGAGCATATTATCAACAGCATCACGGATTATGAGCTCAGCGCCATTGTAAACGACCTGTTTGTGGACGATGCCGTGGATATGCTGGAAGAACTGCCGGCCAATGTGGTCAAGCGTGTGCTTAAGAACTCCACGCCGGACACCAGGAAGCTGATCAACCAGTTTTTAAAATATCCGGAAGGCAGCGCCGGAAGCATAATGACGGCAGAGTATGTGGGCCTGAAGAAGCGCATGACCGTGGAGGAGGCATTTGCCTACATCCGCAGGCACGGCGTGGATAAGGAGACCATTTACACCTGTTATGTCATGGACGCAAAGAGGGCCCTGGAGGGTGTGGTGACGGTCAAGGATCTGCTGATGCATCCCTATGAGGAAGTCATCGGCAACATCATGGATTCACATGTGATCAAGGCCGTGACCACAGACGACCAGGAGGAGGTGGCGGAGAGCTTCCGTAAGTACGACCTCCTGAGCCTTCCTGTGGTGGACCATGAGAACCGTCTGGTGGGCATCGTTACCGTGGACGACGTGGTGGATGTTATGGAGCAGGAGGCCACAGAGGACTTTGAGAAGATGGCAGCCATGCTCCCCAGCGAGAAGCCTTATCTTAAGACAGGCGTGTTTGCCCTGGCAAAGAACCGTCTGGCCTGGCTTCTGATTCTCATGATCAGCAGTATGATTACAGGCAGCATCCTGGCAAAGTACGAGGCCGCCTTTGCGGTGATACCGCTGCTGGTGACCTTCATTCCCATGCTGACAGATACTGGCGGCAACGCGGGCAGCCAGAGCAGCACCATGATTATCCGCGGCATGGCAGTGGGAGAGATTGAAGCCGGTGATATCCTGCGGGTACTCTGGAAGGAACTGCGGGTGGGAGTCATTGTGGGCGTCCTGCTGGGACTGGTCAATTATATACAGCTGGTAATCCGTTTTCCAGGACAGGAAATGCTCTGCCTTACAGTGGTACTGAGCCTTTTAGCCACCGTCATGCTGGCCAAAACCATTGGATGTGTCCTGCCCATTGCGGCCCAGGTTCTCCATCTGGACCCGGCCATTATGGCTGCCCCGCTTATCACCACCATTGTGGATGCGGTGAGCCTGATTATATATTTTCAGCTGGCTTGCAGCCTGCTGAAGATTTAGGAAGAATGTTCAGAGCCGGAATCTTGTTTCTATACAGGATTCCGGCCTTTTGCTTTTGGATGGTTTCCGGCCATTTGGTCCCCGGCTATTTGGTTCTCTGTCCTATTTTGGCCCCACAATTTGTAAATCCTCAGAACCCTCTATTGACAATGGGGAACAGATTTTACTATAATAAAGGTAAGTTATAAAACATGTTTCAAGTCTTTGATATCTGTCCCCGCGTCCGGTTTCAGCAGAACTTATAGTATGGAGGTGTCGTGTTTTCTTGAGGTGCCTCCGGTCTTATACCATATATTCCATCAAGAAAGAGAGGTAGTTATATGAACCAGGAACAGCTAAGAATCATGAGCGGGAAAAAAGGGTTTATCGCAGCGTTAGACCAGAGCGGCGGCAGTACGCCAAAGGCGCTTAAGAATTACGGAATCAGAGAGGACCAGTACAGCAATGATGAGGAGATGTTCAATCTGGTCCATGAGATGCGTACCAGGATTATAACCAGTCCCTCCTTTACCTCAGACCATATCCTGGCAGCCATCCTTTTTGAGAATACCATGGAGCGGAAGATTGGGGATAAGCTGACTGCGGATTACCTGTGGGAGGAGAAGGGTATCATCCCTATCCTGAAGGTGGATAAGGGTCTGGCAGAGGAAGCGGACGGAGTCCGGCTGATGAAGCCTGTTCCGGGGCTGGATGAACTCCTTGTACGTGCGGTGGAGCGGCATATTTTCGGAACTAAGATGCGTTCCGTGATTAAGCAGGCTAACCCTGTGGGCATCAAAAAGATTGTGGACCAGCAGTTTGAAATCGGGCTTCGCATTGCGGCTGCGGGACTGGTTCCCATACTGGAGCCGGAGATTGATATTTACAGTCCGGATAAGGCTGAATCTGAGCAAATCATGAAGGATGAAATCAAGAAACATCTGGCAGCGCTTCCGGAGGATACCAGGCTGATGTTTAAACTGTCCATTCCGGATAAGCACGGATTCTACAGCGACCTCATGGAAGATTCCCATGTAGTGCGTGTGGTGGCGCTGTCCGGCGGATATTCCCGCCAGGAGGCCAATGAGCGCTTAAGCCGCAGTCCGGGACTGATTGCCAGCTTTTCCAGGGCATTGTCCGAAGGCCTTAATGCCAATCAGACCCAGGGCGAGTTTGACCGTATGCTGGCCCAGTCCATTAAGGAGATTTACGATGCATCCATAACCTGAGACAGGGAGGCTCCGCTATTGCTGCGGAGCCTTTTTGCGATCTGGAAACATAGGGCTGGGTATTGGGCTTATTGGGTGTATTTGGCGGACGGCCTTCTGTTTACAAGGACTGTTATAAATGGTATCATATAAAAAGATGTGATGAAAATGTATCCCGGTAAAAGGATGCAGAGGCATTGAGTTATGACAAGAGGAATCTATGAAACGTAAGTTAATTGGAAAATGGCATGTTGCCGCTTTTTTGGTGTTCTGCTTTGTGTTCGCACTGACAGCCAGCGGTGTTTTTTACAATCAGCGCGGGAAGCTGGCCGGGGAATTCGGAAACATGGTGGCAGCGAACCTGACTTCTTATACCCAGGCCCAAAAGCGTTACCTGAACAGCTCCATCACGGATGCCTGGAATACCCTGAAAGGGATTTCTGGTCTGGTGGAACAGATTATACCGGAATATACGGAGGATTCCCTGAACGGATATCTGGATCAGCTTAATTTGCAGAACAGGGACTATATGATAGAATATGTGACCCTGCAGGAGCTGGAGAGAAGGCTGAGGGTTCAGCAGGCGTCGGAACGTGACTGGAGCCTGTTTGGTGAGATTGAGCAGGGAACAGGTGTGGTGTCCGATATATGGGACTGGAAGAAGGCGGGAAACAAGTCTGTTTTCACGGTAGCGGAACCGGTCTGGAAGAATGGAGAGGTGATTGGAGTGCTGCAGACCAGACTGGAGCCCCTGGCCATCACGGAACAGGTTCCTGAGGCAAGCGCATTTACACGCAGCAGCACACTCATTGTGAGACGTGATGGAACAATTCTTGCCAGTGAGAATCACAACCGTGGTGATATATCCACAGGGAACCTGTTTGATTCGGTAAAGGTAGCCGGCATTACGGATGAAGTAGTGGAGCAGATGGAAGAGCGCTTCTATGGAGACGGGTCAGACAGCTTCATGTTTGAGGGGAAGGGGGATTCCTACTATTTTTCCTGGGATTATCTGGGGTATAATGAGTGGTATATCGTAAATTTTGTACGCTCGCCTGATGTGGCCATTCATTATGACAATATTTTGAAGGAGCTTATCTATGCCAGCCTGTTTCTGATTGGCCTTACGGCTGCTCTGGGCGGCGGAATCGTGGTTTTGTTCCTGCATTACCGGAGAAGCCTGGACTTTGAGACTAAGAAGTACGGACTTCTGGCGGAGTTTTCTGATACGGCCCTTTTTGAATACGACAGGAGAAAGGACACCCTGGAATTTACCAACAATGCCAGGCGCATCCTGATGCTGGATGAGCTTAAAATCAGCCATGTCATGGGAAAAAAGACCAGGACAGACTTGTTTGTCCAGGAGGACAGGAAGGTTATGGAGGATATGCTGAGAGGCAGAACCGGCAGCGGGGAGGACAAAATCCAGTATGCAGAACTGCGGCTTAAGAGTATATCCGGCGAGTATCACTGGTTCGGATGTCATTATAAGGCCATTACCTCTGATGCAGGGACAGTGGCCAAGGTGGTGGGCAAGCTGGCGGACATTTCGCGGCAGAGAAGCAGGGAGCAGGAGCTTCGGGAACAGGCTATGCGGGACGTGCTTACGGGAATCTACAACAAGGCAGGTGAAAAGCTGATTGACCGCATGGTTAAGGAAAAAGGACAGGGACTGTTTCTGATGCTGGATTTAAATGATTTTAAGAGCATCAACGATACCATGGGCCATGCGGCAGGGGATGCCATACTCACTGAGATGGGAAGAGTCCTTAAGGGAGCCTGCAGGGAAAATGATATAGTGGCCCGCATTGGCGGGGATGAATTTGTCATGTTCCTTCCGGGGGCATTTGACTGGCAGACAGGAAAACGCAAGATAGGGGAAATACAGGACAGTCTCAGGACAGTCATGATAACCACCTGGGGAATCAGGGGAATCAGGGCCAGTATTGGCGCCGCCCTGTGCCCGGAGGACGGGATGGATTACGAGACCTTATTTAAGGCTGCGGACGAGGCTATGTATCTGGACAAGGAGCAGTCCAAAAACCGGAATGAAAGCAGGGAGGCAGGAGAGGAAAAACAGGACAGGACAATATCATGACACAGCAGGAGGAACAGGACATGAAGCACGGATGGGGAAGTGTAATTCTGTCAGGCGGACAGGGACGCCGTATGGGCGGTATTGACAAAGGAGGACTGGACTATAAGGGAGAGTCTTTTTGCGGGCATATACAGAAGCAGCTTCAGGCCCTGGACATCCCGTGCTACCTGTCCCGGGCCTGTTATGCAGGCAGCGGTGGCAGGGAAGGCGGACTGGAAGTGATTGAAGATACTGTAAAGGGGGCAGAAGGAGAGTGGATTGGCCCCATGGGCGGTATATGGTCCTGCTTTCAGCGCACAGGACTTGATGGGCTGTTCTTTGTGTCCTGTGATATGCCTTTATTCAGGAAAGAGATGGCGGCTATTCTGATGGAGCGCTGGGAGCCGGGGGCGGATGCGGTGCTGTGGAGAACCAGGGACGGCCGTATACAGCCATTATGCGGCTTTTACGCGGCCACCTGTCTGGAGGCGCTGGGAGACACGATCCGTCAGGGAAATTACCGGCTGATGAAGTTCCTGAACGCTGTGCGCTGTATTGTGGTGGATACGTCAGAGGCCCATATACCGGATATCTGGTTTGCCAATGTGAATTCACCCTCCGCCTACAGGAGCCTGGAAGGGCTGCGCACGCCTGTCCTGGCTGTAAGCGGCAGAAAGAACACCGGTAAGACAGCCCTTTTGGAAATGCTGGTTGGAGCGCTGGACAGGGTGGGAATCCGGTCTGCGGTAATCAAGCATGACGGCCATGAGTTTGAGGCTGATGTGCCGGGAACCGACAGCCGGAGGATAAAGGAAGCAGGGGCATACGGCACAGTGGTGTACTCCGGCACCAAATTTTCCATGACAAAGGAGCAGCCTTCCATGAAGGCAGAGGATTTCTTTGGTTTCTTCCCGGAGGCAGACATTATTTTCCTGGAAGGACAGAAAGATTCAGATTATCCAAAGCTGGAGGTACTGAGAAGGGAAGTCTCGGATGTCCCGGTGTGCAGGCCGGAAACAGTGCTGGCTTATATCTGGAGCGGGCAGATTGCCAGGAGTGGGGAGAACACCTGGAGCGGGGAGAACGCCAGAAGCGGGGAAGATTGCCCGGGCAGGGGTAACCGCCGGAATGGGAAATGTCCCGTACTCACAGCCGCTCAGAAAGACTGCATCCTGGAAATCGTGATTGAGCACATGGACAGGTACTGCCGGGGAGACGGCGGTGATGAGCTATGACCGTTAAGGAAGCAGTACAGAGCCGTACCCGTCAGCTTCTGAAAAACTTTTTCTTAGTCCGGATAGCTTCTTTCCATTTACAACAATCATTCAGGTGGAGCATTACATGGCGGGTAGGCGGCATAAGCAGTATGCCCGCCACATCCTTTTTTTCCCAGAAATCAAGCAGCCATATGGAGGTTTCCTGTTGTGTAACTCCGCCAACGGACAGGATTTTCTCTATATCATCCTGCCGGATCTGGCGCTTTAAATCAGCGGCACTTAAGCTGCGGATTATGTCCCTTGTCGTTTGCGCCACGGCATTTCTGTAACAAATCAATTGCTCTGTATTGACATTTCTGCTAAAGTCTATAATCTCATCGTCAGAGAGTGCATTTCCGGTATCTGTAATCCGGGCATTCAGCCGTTCTTTCCAGTCCTGGTTGAACACCTGTTCTTTCCGGGCGACCAGGATGTTCATGGTCAAATCTTCGATTCTGGCGATATGCCACAAACCCCACGCAATGGTTTCATCTTTTCCTGTCGGCATGATGGCATATTCGTTCTGTTTCAAATCACATAAAAGATTATCCACCTCGTTTTTGTCTGTACCGGATACCACAGAAGAATGCAGCTTTGCATGTATTTGCAGAAACAGGTCTTTTGAGCGTTCGGTCTCCGAAGTCTTTCGGATGATGCTGCTTAATTCTTTGTGCTGTTCACTTAATCCGCGGCCAAAATATTTCATTTTTTTTACTCCTAAAGCCGAATTGATGAATCCATTTTATTTTTCAGGAAATTCCTGTAACATTTCATATATGTCATCGCCGGCGCTGGTGCATAGTTTCTTAGATGAATTTTTACGGTCGTTCTGTCTCCCGTAATGGAATTGTCTTACCTTTTATATGGAGCCTGTGACTTATATACCTAATTCTAATATTTGGGGATGTATCTGTCAAATGCAAAAATATTTTATTATGGCAATATTTTTATGCAGAAAAAGATGATAGCGGTGATAACAAGACGGAAGATTTTCAGTATCAGGTTTGAACGCTGTTTTAATATATTCACTCTTGTAGGATCCGATTCCCTGTGATAAAATAAAGACAAAAATAAAAAATGTTTTTATTTAAAAGAGGGGAAACGATGCCTAAAGTCGGTTATTCTGAAAAAGAACGGGTACAAATCAGAGAGGCATTAATTGCTGTGGGGCTGGATTTGATGACAAAGCAGGGGATACAGCACACCACGGTGGAGCAGATCTATAAGAAGGTGGGTATATCACGCACTTTCTTTTACTCTTTTTTTCCGAATAAAGAGGAGCTGATTGTGGAGGCCCTTTATCTGCAGCAGCCCCAACTCATTGAATATGCCCGGAAACTGATGAACGATCCAGCCATAAGCTGGAGGGATAAGGTGAAAACGTTTCTCCACTCTCTATGTTATGGTGAAAAATATGGGATCGCTGTCTTGACGATGGATGAGCAGCGCCTTATCTTCAAGCGTTTATCCAGGGATAGTTATAAGGTGTTCAGAGATAAGCAATTAAGCCTTTTACATGCAATATTAAATAGTTTTGAGATTGAAGCCGACACAGAACAGCTTAAATTAGTGCTCAATCTGACGTTATTAATCGTGATTACATGCCGGGCTCTCCCAGAAAATTTACCATTACTGGTTTCCGAGGCTTCTGATGGGACTGCGGAGTTTCAAATGGAGGCGCTTGTGGATTACCTTGAAAAGCTAAAATGTAAACCAATCTTATAAAAAGATAAGGCACCTGCATCTGCTTATTTCCTCGCATTTGGTATGACACATCCGCTATTTCCCGTGGATAAATAGGGGAATTCACATAATAAATGGCTGTGGCCATAATTGGTTTCAGCTTAATATAATAAATATTTAATTACAGGAGGAAACAATAATGGGAATTTTTGGTAAGCTTTTTAAAGGACCTGAAATTGATATGGTAAAAAGCAATGCAAATGCAAAAAAAATGCGTGCTTTGTTTAATCAGGCTGTAGAAAATGGGGACGATTACCGATTGATCTTTGGCTTTACCGAAGATGTAAGCCGTTTTAATTATGGGTTTGTTCATGGCAGCAAATCGAAAATAGGAAATCTTCTTGTTGGCTGGAATGAGGTAAACCAGACGATTGTAGTTGTTCCAACAGTCCCTGATCTTTCCGGATGTGGTGATCCAACCTATTACCGCCGGTCGGAAATCCTGAAAGCATACCGGAATAAGTACCCCACGGATGCCTTTATCATTTATCCCGACAGAAAGAGTTATATTGGCATCAATGCCTACGATTGGCTGGAGGATGAAAAACTCTATGTGTATGTGTCGCAGGATGAAGAACTGGCTGCTTTTACTGAATTCTTTAAGACGCATTTTGCAACGAAATGAGGTGGGAGATAATTTGGGGAGAAATTGAAGCATTCTTACTGGTTCCTGCAGTGCTATCCGTGTTCGGTCATATCTGGTTTCACCTGGTGGAGGCATTGCTGGGGGAATGGTTCATTCAGCGGTATAATATAGATGTAAGGTCGTCGAAACTGAAAACAGAAGAAAGCTTTCATTGATTATCCGGGAGGACATATGTATAAGATGTATTTAGTTACTTTTTTCGCCAGCACATTTCATATTTTGAGGTTTATTGCTCTGGTTTTAATTATAGCATGCTGCATTAAATATTTGAAAAGCAGATGAGATGTGTTTCAGGGAGATCTGCAAAGGGTACGGATAGCCGGGGCTTCTGCCAATAAGCAGAAGCCCGTTTTTTATATGCACAGCAATCTGGATGAAGCAATAGGATTATCGGATGATACTTACTGAGTTTACATCCGCAGATGTGTGGAAGAAGAATCTCCTTTCGAAGGGGGAAGGAGATACATGGTGCAGATATAGATAATACAAAAAAAAATATCAGAGAAAAAAGACAAAAGCAAAAAGAACAAATGTTCGAATAAAATGTTGCGGTTTACAGATGAAGGCAGTATAATAAAGGAGAGTGGATTGCAATAATAGAATAAACAGAATAACAAATTTAAGAAAAGAAACAAAAAACAGGAATGGACATCCTGGGGAAAGGGAGTATAATCGTGGAACAGCGGATCTATATCGTCATAGATTTAAAGTCCTTTTACGCCTCTGTGGAATGTGTGGAACGGGGGCTGGACTCCATGACAGCCAGATTGGTGGTGGCGGACCCGGAGCGGACGGAAAAGACCATCTGCCTGTCTATTTCCCCTGCCATGAAGAGACTGGGAATCCATAACCGATGCCGCGTCTTTGAGATTCCAAAGAGTGTGGATTACATCATGGCACAGCCCCGTATGCAGCTTTATATTGATTATGCAGCCGGAATTTACGGCATATATCTGAAATATATCTCAAAGGAAGATATTCATGTGTATTCCATTGATGAGTGTTTTATGGATGTAACCAATTACCTGCCCCTTTACCATATGACGGCCAGGGAGCTGGGGCAGACCATTATGGCTGATATTTTTCGGGAATATGGTATTCGGGCCACCTGCGGGGTTGGCACCAACCTCTACCTGGCCAAGATTGCCCTGGATATAACGGCCAAGCATTCCCCGGATTTTATCGGAGAGCTGGACGAGGAAACCTTTCAAAGAACTCTCTGGGACCACAAGCCGCTGACAGATTTCTGGCGCATTGGAAGGGGTATTGCCGCAAAGCTGGAAAAGTATGGGATTCATACGGCGGGGGACATTGCCAGGACTGATGAAGACTTTTTGTATAAACTGTTTGGCGTGGATGCGGAGCTGCTGATCGACCATGCATGGGGGAGGGAGACCGCCACCATTGCGGCTATCAAGTCCTATAAGGCCAGAACAAACTGCCTCACCAGCGGACAGGTCCTGGGATGCGATTACAGCTTTGAAGATGCAAAGCTGATTGTGAAGGAAATGATGGATTTGCTGTGTCTGGAGATGGTGGAAAAGAACCTGGTGTCGGATTCAGTGACCTTACAGGTGGGCTATTCCAGGCAGCTGGCAGTTGAATCCTCCAGAGGAACAGCGTCCCTGGACGCGGAGACAAATGCAGATATCATCCTGGTTCCCGCAGTGTCCGCCCTGTTTGAGCGTATTGCCAATCCTGATCTGGCCATACACCGGCTTAACATTTCAGTAAACCACGTGATTGAGGAGGAGTACAGGCAATACAGCATGTTTACCGATGTGCAGGAGCTGGAACGGAACCGTAAACTGCAGACAGCCATGCTGGATATAAAGAAGAAGTTTGGGAAGAATGCAATCCTTAAAGGGATAAATCTGCAGGAGGCGTCCACCATGCAGGAACGGAACCAGCAGATTGGAGGCCATAAAAGCGGGATTTATAAGGATGGCGGGAACAAAAGCAAAGAGCGCGGCAAAGAGCGTGAAGGCGCAGAACACAAAGCCGGAGGGAACAGAGATGGCAGGTAGACCAAGGGCAAAGATGTCTGTTCAGGACAGGGCAAAACAATTCCTTCCGTTTGCAGCCCTTAAGGGACTGCCGGAAGCACTGGCGGAAAAAGAGCGGGTAGTGGTGCCCAAAATCATTCTGACAGAGGACATGTCTGAAGAACTGAACCGGAAAATGCAGCAGATTGAGCCGGGAATGATAATCGGTGTGGTTTATTTTCATAAAGACGAATACCTGAAGGTGACCGGGATGGTTGCCCGGTTCAATATCAGCAGCCGGGTCCTTCAGGTGGTAAATACGAAAATCAGCTTTGACGATGTGCTGGATATTGAATTTTGCCGGTGATTTTATTGATGCCGCAGAGCATTGCCTGGTCAATGGCTGCCTGTGCCTTATCACGGCCAATCCGGTTCCTGTCACCGGAAAAGGCCGGCAGCCGGAGGCTGCCCGGCCCAGGAGCCGAAATATTCTTATTTTCTGCTTATCTGAAATCAGAACCCATTATACAGGGACACTCCACAGTCTTTCGTCGGAGAGTACTTCCACAAGGCGTTTGCAGTAAGCGTCCGCCAGGGCAATCCCCTTTTCTTTGGAGGCAGCACAGCTTTCTCCCATAATTCCGTTTTCAGTGTGGCTTTCCATGTAATGGAAGGTGGAGAGGGCGCCGCAGTCCTCGTAATCGCTGCATCCACCAGGATTCCCGCTCAGGTTAGTGTAGCTGGGATCCACCAATGATTCATCATAGGCCAGTATCAGGGAAGTCTCAACCTCTCCGGAATGAATCATATAGTTCTGTTTGTCCAGGAAAGGCGATTCATCAACCCCGGCCGTATATGGAACGTTGTATACAGGGAATCCCAGCTCCTGGTTAATATCAATTAATGCCACATCAATAGGCGCGGTATTTCCGCCGTGTCCGTTTATAATGGCAATTTTCCGGAACCCCTGGACCGCGATTGCCCTGCACTGCTCCTTTAGAACCTGTATAAAGGTTCCCGGTGTAAGACTGAGGCTTCCGGAAAAATGCATGTGGTGCATGGAATTGGCAATGACAAAGGCAGGAGCAATCACAACAGGAATCCCTTTATCCCACATCTCTTTTGCCGCGCGCTCAGCAATCCACTGGGCCAGTATGGTGTCTGTAGCCACGGGAAGATGGGGGCCGTGCTGTTCAACAGCCCCCATTGGTATCATCACCACAGCATTCTTTTCAGCAAGCTTTTTCAGCTCCGGCGCACGAAGCTGTTCCCACAATAATTGGTTTTTCATATGATTATCCTCTCTTTGCTTATAATATATTGCGTGATATATGTATTTCAATTGCTATATGGATTTAAGTTGCCATATGGATTTAAAGGGTCTATGGAACTAAATTGCTACAATAAGTATTGCATGTGAAAAAAATTATGTCAACGTGAACTGTTTCACAAATATAAGAGAAAATAATGGACTTTTTTACATTGTTGTATTCATTCAAAAAAACTATAATATTCCTATATTTATAGATTTTTTATTACTTCTGGAGGAGGGTTTTCACATGCCAAGGGAAATTCAGCAACTTGTCAACAGCCCTATATTATGGATGATTACACTTATGTCCATTGCACTGGTATTAGGTATGGCTGCCTATTTTCTGGTTAAAAGCATCAAGGTGGCTAAAAGTATTGGGGTTACAAAGGAACAAATCAGCATAACGGTTAAGACGGCAGGCATATCTGCGGTGGCTCCTTCCGTAGTCATTGCAGTGGGCATGATATCCCTGCTGGTTATGGTTGGGGCGCCCACTGCCCTGCTGCGGCTTTCGGTTGTGGGAAATGTGGGGTATGAACTGCAGTCTGTGGGAATTGCGGCAGATGCGTTTGGGACAACTGCAAGCGCAGCCACATTGACGCCAGGTATATTTCAGACAACCGTATTCCTGATGGCATTCGGCTGTATCGGATATCTTGTTATCCCGGCCCTTCTCTGTACTAAGATGGATAAGGTGATCCGGAAAATCAGCGGTAAGGACGCAACCGTGGCAACTATTATTTCAACGGCAGCGATTCTGGGCTGCTACGCATATGTGGACGCCCCTTACATACTGAAAATGGATGCGTCCACAGTGGCGCTGGCGGGGGGATTCGCGGTAATGCTTCTGCTGCAGGCCATACAGAAAAGGACAAGGAAAAAATGGCTTCTGGAATGGGGACTGTTAATTTCCATGGCTGCCGGTATGTGTTTGGGATTATTCGTATAGAGCGGAGGATGGAAGGATGAAAAACGAAAAGGCGGAAAACCAAAAGATGGAGGATGTATATAATAAAGAATATCTGCCCTCAATTGTGAGGGTTGGACGGTTTGTATTATTGGCAAGCACATTATTTTTCTTTGCTCCATTTTTATATACCTGGATTGGATGGGGGGTCATGCCGGATTGGCCGGCTATCGTAAAGGGCACTTTTGCCTGGCTGCTGATTAACCTTCCGTGGTGGATATCGGAGCCGGTGGCTTATTTCCCGGTACAGGGCGTCACAGGCATGCTTCTCTGCTCACTGGCGGGAAATGCATCCAATATGCGTATGCCCTGCGCCATAACAGCCCAGAAAGCAGCCGGGGTGGACCCGGGGACCCAAAAAGGTTCGCTGATTTCCACCATTGCCATCTCCATAACATGCTTTGTCAGCATTGGTATACTGGCTGTAGCGGTCTTTGCGGGGCAGGCTGCATTAAGCCGGCTTCCGGCGTCTGTATCCAATGGATTGAGCCTTCTGCTCCCGGCGCTGTTCGGGTGTATCTTTGCCCAATTTTTGTCTGGAAATGAAAAAAGCGGCGCCTTTTCCATCCTGACAGCACTTGGAGTACTGCTTCTTTATAAAAAAGGCTTTTTAAGCGCCATCCCGGCGGACGGAGGAAGTATTATTGTCATGCTTGTGCCGATATTGGGAACCATGGCCTTTGCCTATGCCACGGCGAAAAAGAAAGGAAAAGAACCGGTTATTTAATAATATAGCAATGCATATTTATTCTCATATGCATTGCTATATTTTTGTTTTGAAATATTATATAATGGAGTAAATTAGACGCTGCCCTGGGCTGCCTTTAGCACAGAAGTAAATGAAATCAAATTAATGATTTTTTCATTGGTGACAGGTTCCTTAACAAATATGATTTTTTCAATGCTTTATCCAAATAGCCAGAGTATAGGAGGTTCACCGGTGGTTTTTAGTTTAATTGCTTTAATGGCAGTTCTTCAAGTGGTGAGGAAAGATTTGCCTGGGTTTAACCTCAATACAGCATACGGGCAATGGATTGCAGGCTATGCCATCTTAAGTAATATTCCAGTATTTTCTAAAAACAGTTCAACGTTGGTTATTCATTCAATCGCATTTTCTGTGGCTTTTATATTAGGGATTATAGGAATGAAAATAAATCTTATTTAGCTGCACAACGATTGGGTTACGAACAGGAGAGGGGATTTATGGACATCAGAATTCTATTGGAAGTGTTGGATACCAGACAAAATCAGTACAAATATACCGGCCCCATGGAAGGGCAGGTATACGGGGTCCAGGTACAGAACGGCTCTTATTCTTATTTGGAGGGGATGCTGTATGTTCAGCCGTCCCTTACCCATCCCCGCCCGCCTAAAAATACCTGTGTCATTGCGGGGGAAACAGATCTTTATGAGGTGCTGCAGAAGATACTTCTGAATTATAACCGCAAGGAGTCCCTGCTCATTAAGATGCAGGACAAGTTAACCGCATTCCGCTCATCGGAGACAGACATGATTTCGGGGGTCATGGATAATCCGTGTATCCTGCTGCGGGAGGATTATAAACCGCTGGTATGGAATGGGTTTGATGGGGAAGATGAATTTTTGTGGATTGCCAGCATTGATTTTAAGGCAGTGTCTAAAAAGGGACAGCATTTGAATATATGTTATCAGGAGTGTTCCGATGAAATCCCGTATCCATTGATGATTGTCCATTATACCAATCCCAGAGGGAAAAAGCGGTATTGTGTGCTGGCCGAAAGGAATACCAGGTTTGACCGGGTGACGGATCCCATTTTTCTAAAGAAAATCTGTAATATCCTGCAGTGCTATACATTTACCAACAATGGCATCGTACAGCCAATCTCACGGCTGGACGAGCTGTTGGAGGGAATGATCCGAAGAATTCCCGCCCAGCCGGAACTGATGCTCAATGAGCTGTTAAAAGCAGGATGGGTGGAAAAGGAAAAATATTATGTGCTGCTGATTGATGTGAGCCTGGGCAAGACAAAGGTCAACGACGTGGGGGAACTGTCAAAGAGACTGAACGCCAGGGTGTTCAGCCACGAAAATTACTACGTGTGTCTGCTGACAGGCACTTGTGCGGAGGAGTATGATTCCAGGACCCAGCTGGGAATAGAGGATTTCCTGGTGGAACGGAATTTTTATGCGGGGTTGAGCTACGGATTTTTTAATATTGTGAATATTTCCATTGGATATAAGCAGTCGGTGGAGGCAATCAGGGTGCTGTTTAACACGTTAAACGGAGTACATTATTACGCGTTTGCGGACAGCATTGTGACGTATCTTGTGAAAACCAGTGTGAACTGCGGAGAATTTACCATGGAAAGCCTGTGCCATCCCAGCGTGTATAAGATTTTTGAGTATGATAAGAAGTATGGGAGTGATTACATGAACTTCCTGCGAATCTATATCTATTCCGGCGGAAGTGTGAAAAGAACGGCAGAGGCGCTCTTTATGCATAAGAATACGGTTTACCAGAAGATTGAAAAATTAAAGGAATTTTTCCACGTGGATGTCAACGATTTGTATGCCTATGTTAAATTATACGTCTCCCTGGTCATCCTCGAACAGATGCCCATATATGATTCAAACGACTTCCTGAAGTGGATGTAAAAAAGACTTTTTTTGGGCTTTTTAAATGTATTTTTTTCCATATATACAAAAACATAATAATTGTAAAATATCTATAGATAAATTCGATAGCACAATTTGTCTATAGATATTTTTTTTCATGGAAAGGAGGTTGACTATGGGACCGTTGGGACTGCCCTGGGGGACGTTTCTTATGTTTGCATCTGCTGTAATCGGATGTCCTCTCATAACTGAATTGATTCTCCGCTCTAAATGGTGGAAGAAGAAATCGGATTACTACTGGTCATTTAACCAGACAGATGATGAGGAGGAATGACCAAAAAGAGAACATGACATTGTTTTTGGAGAGGAGGATTTCATGAAAATAGGTTGGCTTCAGATTATCATGGCCGTCATATATATGGGGATATTAATTGGCGTCGGTCTTTATATGAGCCGGAAAGTAAAATCATCAGATGATTTCTGGATTGGGGGAAGACAGGTAGGGCCTGTGGCGACAGCTCTTTCTTACGGGGCTGCCTATGTCAGCACGGTCGCAATCATCGGGGACCCGCCCATGTATTATAACTACGGCCTTGGATATGCTGCGTTTGAGATTATGATAAGCGTTTTTTTCTGCTGTATCCTGATCTTTATTGTGTTTGCACCGAAGATGCGGGCGCTTTCAGAGAGATTAAATGTCGTGTCCCTCTCAGGTTTCCTGGCTATCCGGTATAAGTCCAACCAGTTCAGGCTGCTGTGCGGAACCCTTGTGTCGGTTATGATGGTGCCGTATGCAATCTCAGCCATGAAGGGCATTGCAGATGCCATGCATGCCATTGTGGGGATTCCTTATGCCATGGGAGTGGTGGTTATTGCCGTGGTATCCTTCTGCTACCTGGTAACCGCCGGATACTGGGGTGTTTCCACCACGGATATCATTCAGGGAATCACCATTGCAGTATCCTGCCTTCTGGTGGCGGTAATCGTCATCACAAAAAGCGGCGGGGTGACAGCGGCTGTGACGTACATGGGTTCGGTATCCCCCTCGCATATACAGCCGTCTTCAGGACTGACATTCGCGCAGCTGTTCAGCTGGGCAGGAGTTTGGGCGCTGATTGCGTTTGGACAGCCCCAGCTTGTGACAAAGTTCATGGGGCTGAGGGATTCCAGAACCGTGGGAACCGTGATAAGGGTTGCGGTTGTATGGGAAATTATATTCATGGTTTCCATTGCCATGATTGGCGCCGCGGCATTTAAGCTTTTTAGGGCAGTGCCCTTTGACAATGTGGACGCCATTGTTCCCACCCTGGTGGCAGAACATACCAATGCAGTTGTGTCAGGGATATTTCTCTGCGGGATACTGGCCGCCGGTCTTTCCACCACAGTGGCCCTGGTACTGACATCTTCCGGCGCAGTGACCAAGGATATTTACGAAGATTATTACTGCGCCAGGAGCAATGCAAAGCAGGATTCCGGTAAATCCGTCAGAATATCCAGGATTGCCACGGGCATCATTCTTGTGGTGGTGGTAATCGGCTCCATTTATCCGCCTGATTTTATCTGGTCACTGTCAACCATGTCTGCAGGCGTTATGGGAGCCGCCTTTACGGCTCCGCTGGTTTTGGGGCTCTACTGGAAAAGGGCAACAAGACAGGGATGCATGGCGGGTATTATCGGAGGGTCTGCTGTCTCTATTATCTGGTATTTTGCAGGACTTACCAGCGTGGTGCATTCCTTTGTCCCGGGTACGGCGGTGTCGTTCCTGCTTATGGTACTGGTCTCCCTCTGTACGCCAAGGATGGAAGAGGAACATCTGGATGTGTTCTTTGAGCCGGGGTGCAGTAAAAATAAAATTCAGGCGGCAATTGCTGCCGGCAGCAAATAATCAATGAAGCAAAGATAAGAGAGGTGCAATATTGTGAAAAAACTGGAAATTGGAAATTTTCTCGTCAGGGATATTGTCTTTGGAGAAAAGACAGCTTATGAAGGCGGGATCCTCACTGTGAACAGGGAGGAGGCAACAAAGGCCATCAACCCTCTGGGGAAGCTTAAAAACATTGAACTTCACATCGTCCATCCCGGAGACAGTGTGAGAATCTGCCCTGTGAAGGGTGCGGTGGAGCCGAGATTCAGGCCGGACGGAAGGGCCCTTTTTCCCGGATATACGGGACCTGTCACAAGCTGCGGGGAGGGGACGCTTCATGCCATGAAGGGAATTGCCGTGCTGGTCTGCGGCCGTTACAGCAGCATGGGGGACGGCATACTGGACATGAGCGGTCCCGGAGCAGATTACAGCTATCATTCCACCACCACAAACCTTGTGATTTTTGCGGAAAGGACGAATGAGAAGGAACTGGATTATACGCTGAGAGAGGAGGACGAGTTCCGCATATCTGCCCATTATATGGCAGAGTATCTGGGAAAGACGCTGGCCGGCAGGGAACCGGACCGGTGGGAGTGCTATGACCTGGATGAAGGCTCACAGCAGGCGCAGGAAAAGAAGCTTCCCAGGGTGGGTTACGTGATGACGGTAATCAGCCAGCTGGCAAAGGGCATCAATGATTTGTTTCTGGGCCGGGACTGCAATAATATGATGCCGCTGCTGGTCCATCCCCAGGAAATTCTGGACGGATTTCTGCTGGGAGGCATGGGGCTGGCCGGGCAGGCCCTTACCACATATGATGCCCAGAACCATCCCATGATTAAGCGGCTCTGCCAGGAACATGGAAAGACCATTGATTTTGCGGGGGTTATCCTGTCACCTGCCGATGTGTCGGACAGCATGAAACTGCGCAATGCCATCAGCGCTACACAGATAGCGGAATGCCTGAAATTAGACGGAGCCTTTGTGCAGGAGTGGGGCGGCGGAAGCAATGTTGATGTGGATACCTTTTATCTGTTAAGCCATCTGGAGGACAAAGGCATTAAAACCGTGGGAATCATGGATGAGCATATCGGGAAGGTGTATACAGACCCAAAAGCCGACGCAATCGTGTCCGTGGGGGAGACCTCAACCATCATTGAGCTACCGCCCATGGATAAGGTTATAGGTGACGATGAGTCCCTGGTCAGGGATTATTACTACGGCGCCTGGTCCACCCATACAACCCTGGGGCCGAGCCTGAGACCGGACCATTCCGTCATTATCAATACATATGCGCTGGCATGCGGCGGCAATCCGGCGGCACAGCTGAAACGGGCTGTAAAAGAATATTAAGGAGGGACTAGCAGTGAAACGAATAGTCATGTATATAAACCAGTTTTTCGGCGGCATAGGAGGCGAGGACAAGGCCGGCTATGAGCCTTCCGTTGAGGAGGGACCGGTGGGTCCGGGAAATGTGATTTTGTCCTGTTTAAAGGATGCAGAGATAACACACACCATCATATGCGGCGATAACTTCATGACCGGCCACAGAGACGAGGCAATTGAAAGAATGGATCAGTTTCTGGAGGGAATCGAATTTGACCTGTTCCTGGCCGGACCCGCGTTCCAGTCAGGGCGCTACGGTATGAGCTGCGGTGAAATCTGCAAATACATAACGGAAAAATATCATGTGACAGCCATTACCAGCATGAATGAGGAAAATCCAGGCGTGGCCGCCTATGCAAAAACACCGGATGTCTATATCATGCGCGGCAGCAAAAGCGCGGTCAGAATGCGTCAGGACGCGTCGGCAATGGCAGGATTGGCAGCCAAGGTGCTGTCAGGAGAAGAAATCCTTTGGGCTGAGGCGGAAGGCTATTTTCCCCACGGCGTAAGGGTCAGCGTCAAGAGCGAGGAGGCGCCCGCTGACAGGGCGGTAAGGATGATGCTGTCAAAACTACAGGGCCAGCCTTTTAAGACAGAGTTTCCCATTGAACAGGAGGACACGGTTGTTCCGGCAGCCCCTGTGGATGCAGGAAGAGCAAAAATCGCAGTCATCACCACGGGAAGCCTGGTACCTGTAGGAAATCCGGACAGGATTCCTTCCGGTTCAGCCTCTGTCTGGAAGCGGTATGACATCAGGGGATTGGAAGCATTTAAGAAAAATGAGTTCTACAGTGTCCACGGCGGCTTCAGCACAAATAACGTAAATGAAGATCCGGAGGTACTGGTACCACTTACGGCATTAAAAGAAGCGGAGAGGGAGGGGAAAATCGGAAAGCTGGATGATTACTACTACGTGACAACCGGCAATCTTACGATTTTAAAGGAGGCCAGGAAAATGGGCCGTGAAATCGTGGAGCAGCTTAAAATGGACGGCATCCAGGCAGCTATCCTGGTTGCCACATGAGGAAGCTGTACGCGTTGCGGTGCAACGATGGTTAATGAAATGGAGAAGTCCGGCATACCAACAGCACTTATCACCAACATGACGGCTGTGGCAAGGAGCATTGGAAGCCCCAGAGTTATTCCGGGAATCGCGATTAATAATCCATGCAGTGATATTGACCTGCCTATGGAGGAACAGCTTAAAATGCGCAGAAATTATATTGACAGGGCGCTGAAGGCGGTATCTGCGGAGGTTTCGGGCCAGGAGTTTTTCTAAAGCCCATCCGTAAACTCCTTTAAAAAAGGTTTTCCGGGCAGATTCATTGAAAAACATCCCAGGATTAAGAAAGGAGCGTCAGGCGGCGCTCTTTTTTTTGCGCTTGTCTTTAACGCTGATTTTTGGAATTGGCTTTTGGGCAAAGGGGGCGGGAGGTCACAGGGGAGGGGGAAATGTCACAGATTTCCGCTTGACGAAATCATGTTCCCTTGCTATGATAATACTAACAAGTGTTATATTGCTTGTAGAACAAATATAACTTTCCTTGTTACACAAAACGAAAGATGGTGGTTTTATGTTCTTGAAGATTGATTTCAACAGTGATGAAGCAATCTATATACAGCTGCGCAACCAGATTATCATGGGGATTGCCACGGACATGATACGGGAGGGGGACACTCTGCCCTCTGTCCGTCAAATGGCTGATTATATCGGCATCAACATGCATACAGTTAATAAGGCATATTCTGTGCTTCGCCAGGAAGGGTTTGTAAAGCTGGATCGGCGCAAGGGCGCTGTAGTCAGCCTGGACGTGGATAAGATTCAGGCCATTGACGACATGCGGGGAGACCTGGATGTGGTACTGGCCTGGGGTATCTGTAAGAATATAAGCCGTGATGAAATCCATCATCTGGTGGATGAGATTTATGATAAATACACCCGCGGGTGTATGGGGACAAATGACGGCCAGGGGACCGGGGAAGGTTAGAAACTGCCGGAACATGAGCGGCGGCTGTCCGCCTGTATATTCAGACATGTTCTGTAATAAGGCCAGAACCGTGATGTGCAGAAAGCACGGGTACGTTTCTGGATGTCAATGGAGGATTCGTATGTTATGTGAAAGATGTAAAATCCGGGAAGCCACGATCAAATACACTGAGATAATCAATGGCGTAAAAACGGAACATAACCTTTGCTCTCACTGTGCGAAGGAGATGGATTTCGGCCAGTACTCCGCCCTCCTGGATGGGGAGTTTCCACTGGGGAAGCTTCTTTCCGGCCTTCTGGGTCTGGAGGATGACGAGGAGGAGACCGATGTGAGGGGAAATGTAGTCTGCCCCACCTGCGGCACCAGCTTCGAGGATTTTGTGGAGAACAGCCGGTTCGGATGCGCTGACTGTTATGGCGTATTTGATTTGTTTATCAAAGATAAGATGAAGCAGCTTCAGGGAAGCGAGAGCCATAAGGGCAAGCATCCCAAATACAGAAGTACATTTGAAAAGGAGCACCCGGAGGCCTCAGGGGGCTCTGGGGAGGAAACAAAAGAGAACACAGACTGTCTGGCAGAGGCCGGTTCCCAGGATTCCCAGACCGCTGTGGTCAGAAAGCAGATTAGGGAGTTAGACTCCAAGCTAAAGGAGGCAGTGCGCCAGGAGGATTATGAACTGGCGGCCAGTTACCGGGACCAGATTAAAGAACTGAAAAAGGAGGCTGGAATCCATGAGTAAATGGTTTGAGGAAATAGACAGCAAAAACTCCAACGTGATATACAGCCGCGTCCGTCTGGCCAGGAACTGGGATGAATATGTGTTTCCCTCCAGGATGACCGCTGCCCAGTGCGGCGAGATGGTGGAACGCCTCAGGGAGGGACTTAAAGGACTTAAGGACCAGGATGGCCGGGATTTAAGCTACAGCCAGCTGGACCAGATGCAGGAGCTGGAGAAGATGGCTCTCAGGGAGCGCAGAATCCTTAACATGGCCTGTGTCAGCAGGAAGGAGCCGTCTGGACTGCTGCTGTCAGCTGATGAGTCGGGCAGTATTGTCCTGGGCGGAGATGATCACATCCGCATGCAGATACTGTCCCCCGGACTCAAACTGGATGAGCTGTGGCATAAGGCGGATGTTCTGGATGATTATGTCAATGAACGGTTTTCCTATGCTTTTGACGAAAAGTACGGGTATCTTACCTCCTTCCCCACCAATGTGGGTACAGGACTGCGTGCCTGTGCGGTGCTTCACCTGCCCACCCTATCCCAGGTGCGCAAGTTCCAGAGCATTGTGGCGGATATGAGCCGGTTCGGGACTGCTATTCGCGGCCTGTACGGAGAAGGAAGCGACAACTATGGAAGCCTTTATGAGGTATCCAACCAGCGGACCCTGGGACAGTCCGAAAAGGAGATCGTGGAATTGGTTACAAAGGCGGCGGCCCAGCTCAACAACCAGGAAATGCGGGTCAGGAGCGCCACCCTTAATACCCAGCGCCTGGAGCGGGAGGATGAGGCATATAAGTCCTACGGTGTCTTAAAGTACGCCAGGAAGATAACGGAGAAGGATGCCAGGATATTCATTTCCCAGCTCATGGCAGGGGAAGAGGATGGACTGATGAAATTTAATGAGGAATGCTCCCTTTACAGCCTGATTATAGGAATTAAGCCGGCCAACTTAAATCTTTGGGCCAAACGGCCTTTGGATAAGGATGAGCTGGACGCTGTGAGGGCAGCTTATATAAGGCAGAACCTGCCTGAGATAATCTAGCTCAGCCATGGGCAGAGCCGGATTTAACACACTTGCAAGGAGGACATGACATTATGATGGAACGATATACACCGCAGGCCCAGGAAGCGCTTGGGCTGGCAGTGGGTGTGGCGGAGACACTGAACCATGGTTACGTGGGAACAGAGCATCTGCTCATTGGCCTGCTGCAGGAAGGGACCGGAGTGGCGGCCAAGGTACTGGAGGAAAACGGGGTGGAGGAAGACCGCGTCATTGAACTGGTTAGCCAGCTCATTGCCCCCAACCCAACGGTACAGACCGCGGACAGGACGGCCTATACCCCCAGGGCCCGCCGGGTAATAGAGAACAGCTACAGGGAGGCTGTCCGTTTTAAGGCAGCCCAGATAGGAACAGAGCACATTTTGATTGCCATGCTGAGGGAAGGGGACTGCGTGGCCAGCCGTCTTCTCAACACCATCGGGGTCAATATACAGAAGCTCTACATCGACCTGCTGGCAGCCATGGGTGAGGACGCTCCTGCTGCCAAGGATGACCTTCAGGGAGCCAGGGCCGGAAAGCGGGGCAATGCCACACCTACCCTGGACAGCTACAGCAGGAACCTGACCCAGCTGGCCACAGCGGGAAAACTGGACCCTGTCATAGGAAGAGAGCAGGAGATCCAGCGCGTGATACAGATACTGAGCCGCCGCACTAAGAACAATCCGTGTCTGATTGGCGAACCCGGCGTGGGCAAAACAGCCGTGGTAGAGGGACTGGCCCAGATGATTGCGTCCGGCAATGTGCCTGAAACCATAGCAGACAAAAGGGTAGTGACTTTGGACCTGTCCGGTATGGTGGCAGGATCCAAATACAGGGGAGAATTCGAGGAGCGTATTAAAAAAGTCATCTCGGAAGTGGTGGAATCCGGCGATGTGCTTCTGTTTATTGATGAAATACACACCATCATCGGAGCAGGCGGGGCCGAGGGCGCACTGGATGCATCCAATATATTAAAACCGTCCCTGGCCAGAGGTGAGATTCAGCTCATTGGAGCCACTACCATCAATGAGTACCGCAAGTATATAGAGAAGGATTCTGCCCTGGAACGCCGTTTCCAGCCGGTAACCGTGGATGAGCCTACAGAGGATGAGTCCGTAGCCATACTTAAGGGGCTCAGAAGCCGTTATGAGGAGCATCACAAAGTAGAGATAACAGACCATGCACTGGAGGCAGCGGTGAAGCTGTCCAGCCGTTATATTAACGACAGGTTCCTGCCGGATAAGGCTATCGACCTCATTGACGAGGCCGCTTCCAAGGTACGTCTCCAGAACTACACGAAGCCAGCTAAGATTAAGGATTACGAGGCTGAGATTGATGGTCTGGAGGAAGCCAAGGAGGAGGCCATCAAGAGGGAAGCCTACGAGAAGGCCGGAGAGATAAAGAAGAAACAGGAAAAGATACGGGAAAAGATAGCCCAGACCATGGAAAAGTGGCAGAAGGACAAGGAGAGCAAAAAGCTTATTGTCAGCGACAATGAAATCGCGGACGTGGTGTCCGGCTGGACCAGGATTCCGGTCAGGAAGCTGGCTGAGGAGGAATCAGAGCGTCTGAGGAACCTGGAAGGCATCCTGCACCAGAGGGTGGTGGGACAGGAGGAGGCGGTAACAGCCATTTCAAAGGCCATCCGCAGAGGCAGGGTGGGCCTTAAGGACCCCAAACGCCCCATTGGCTCCTTCCTGTTCCTGGGCCCCACAGGCGTGGGAAAGACGGAGCTGTCCAAGGCATTGTCAGAGGCCATGTTCGGTACGGAAAATGCCCTGATTCGCGTGGATATGTCCGAATATATGGAGAAGCACAGCGTGTCCAAGATGATAGGCTCACCGCCAGGATATGTGGGATATGACGAGGGCGGTCAGCTCAGCGAAAAAGTCCGCCGCAATCCCTACTGTGTCATCCTTTTTGACGAGATAGAAAAGGCCCATCCGGATGTGTTCAACATTTTGCTGCAGGTTTTGGACGACGGTCATATCACAGATGCCCAGGGACGCAAGATAGACTTTAAGAATACCATTATCATCATGACTTCCAATGCAGGGGCGGAGAATATCATTTCACCCAAACGCCTGGGATTCGGCATGGTAAGCGATGCCAAGGCAGATTATAATTTCATGAAGGACCGTGTTATGGATGAGGTGAAACGCCTCTTTAAGCCTGAGTTCCTAAACCGTATTGACGAGATTATCGTGTTCCATCAGCTGACAAGGGAGCATATAAAGGGAATCGCGGATATCATGCTGGGCACCATCGGCAAACGCTGCAAGGAACAGCTGGGCATAGGGCTTGAGGTAACGGACAGCGCCAGAGAGCACCTGATTGATAAGGGATATGACGATAAATACGGGGCAAGGCCTCTGAGGCGCACCATCCAGAACCTGGTGGAGGACCGGATGGCTGAGGAGATGCTGGATGGCCGCATCAAAGCCGGATCCCTGGTGGAAGTGGGATTTGACGGGGAAAAGCTTACCTTTAGCGTGAAAGCAAAGACAGCCAGGCCAAAGGCGGCCGCCAAACCAGCCAACAAACCAGCCGCCAAACCAGCCTCAGCCGGGGAAGGTTCTGAGGATAAGAGCAAGGCGGCGGGGAGCAAAAGCAGGGCCGGACGCGCCTCCGGTAAGAAGAAGGAGACCCCGGCGCCCAAGGCTTAACAGCATCTGTAGCAGTTTATACAAATTAAGAATATTTTCACTAGTTATTTCTCGGTGATTGTTGTATAATTTTTATGAAGAGGTTATACTTAAGCACAATTAGCAGGAGGATAAGAAGATGCCGGTCATTGAAGAGTTAATCTGCATAGAGCAGGATGGCACCATTAGTTTTGGCAATTACAAGTTAGGACAGAAGGCTAAGAAGTCCGATTTCGAATATCAGGGAGACATGTACAAGGTCAAGACCTACAACGAGATTACCAAACTGGAGCGCAATGACATGTTTGTTTATGAATCTGTACCCGGAACAGCTGCAGAGCATTTCAAGGTTACGGATGAGGACGTGGAATTCGCGGTGGAAGGCAGCAGGGATGCACAGATTACCATACAGCTTGAGAACGATACGGATTACGAGGTTTACGTTGACGGTGCAGCCGTAGGCAGCATGAAGACTAACATGAGCGGCAAGCTCAGCGTAAGCGTGGAACTGGAAGAAGGGGTATCGGTTCAGGTTAAGGCTGTAAAGAGAGCATAAAACTTAAGTATCATACAGGCTGGAAGCGATTCCAGCCTTTTTCTGTCAGTTTTTTAAATATTGATTCCATAAATATGAGGAGGCTATCATGGCAAAAGCGAGAACCACCGCATTTTTCTGTAAGGAATGCGGATATGAATCATCCAAATGGATGGGGCAGTGTCCTGCCTGCAAGGCCTGGAATTCCATGGTGGAGGAACCGGTATCAAAACCGTCAGGCAGCCAGGGCGGGTTAGGGCGCCTGGCTTCGGGGAGCCAGAAATCCCCGGTTCCGGCAGCCAGACCATCTCTTCTGTCAGAGATTGACATAGAGGAGCAGGACCGTATATCCACTGGTTTTGGGGAACTGGACCGGGTGCTGGGAGACGGAATCGTGGCCGGCTCCCTGGTGCTGGTGGGGGGAGACCCGGGTATCGGAAAATCCACCCTTTTGCTTCAGGTATGCCGGAATCTGGCGGGCGCAGGCCAGCGGGTTCTGTACATATCAGGGGAGGAATCCTTAAAACAGATTAAGATGAGGGCAAACCGCATCGGTCCTGTGACCGGAGAGCTGAAATTCCTGTGTGAGACAAGCCTGGAGCATATTGAGAGGGCCATTGACACTGAGAATCCCCAGATTGCAGTCATTGACTCCATACAGACCATGTACAGGGAGGAGATATCCTCTGCTCCCGGAAGCGTCAGCCAGGTAAGGGAGTCCACAGGAATCCTGATGCAGATAGCAAAGAGCCGGGGAATCGCCATTTTTGTGGTGGGGCATGTGACAAAGGAAGGCGTGGTGGCAGGCCCCAGGGTACTGGAACATATGGTGGATACGGTACTCTATTTTGAGGGAGACAGGAATGCGTCCTACCGCATTCTGCGCAGTGTGAAAAACCGGTTTGGATCTACCAATGAGATAGGTGTATTTGAGATGCAGGAACAGGGGCTGGCAGAGGTGGAGAATCCCTCTGAATACATGCTGGACGGCCGGCCGGAGGAAGCCTCGGGCGCAGTGGTATCCTGTTCCTTTGAGGGCACCAGGCCCATCCTTTTAGAGGTACAGGCCCTGGTGACGGAAACGAATTTCGGTATGCCCAGGCGGACGGCGGCCGGTACGGATTACAACCGTGTGAACCTGCTGATGGCAGTGCTGGAGAAGCGCTGCCGCTATGAGATGTCGCGGCTGGATGCCTATGTGAATATAGCGGGAGGCATGAAGATGAACGAGCCAGCCCTGGATCTGGCCATTATCATGGCCCTTATGTCCAGCTACAAGGACCGGCCCGTGGATCCGAAAATGCTCATATTCGGGGAGGTGGGCTTGTCAGGAGAGGTCAGGGCCGTATCCCAGGCCAGCCAGCGTGTGAATGAGGCTGCCAAGCTGGGCTTTACCGCCTGTGTGCTGCCGAGCGTATGCGCGGATAAGATGAAGCCTGTGGAGGGCATACGTTTGATTGGGGTGTCCAATGTGCGGGAGGCTATTGGAATCATGTAAAAGAGCCTGGGTTGGGATGGGAATTGGGATGGGAAGGGAGAGTCCGATGTCTGTAAAGAGGAGTTCCCTCCCGGCCCGGGCCATTAGGACAGGAAAAATACTTTTTTGAAAAAACAGTTGACACTTTCTCAAACCTGTGGTATTCTAATTGAGGTTCAGAAATGCGCCAAACAAAAAGGGGAATAGTTCAATGGTAGAGCAGCGGTCTCCAAAACCGTAGATGGGGGTTCGAGCCCCTCTTCCCCTGCTGACTATTTTAACGAATAGCCCAACCCGAAGAGAGTCGAGGAATCTTATTTTATAAGGTTTCTGGGCTTTTTCTTTTGCATAATAAAGTCTGGCTTATGAATTTTAACAGAATTTGAATATGTAACCAAGATGTAACCGTTTAAGTGTATAATCGTACATATATGTAGTACAGAATTGTAAATTGGAGGAAATCATTCGTGAATAAGAATAAATTAGTGAAAAGAACTTTGGCCATTGTACTATCAGCAGCAATGGTATTTACAAATATTGGCCATTCCCCGACTGTTGCGTATGCAGCCAGCGGAAACAGTGTGGACTTCATGGTATCAGGAACGGATTTTGTTGCTGCTATTGAAGACATGATTCATTCAGGAGCAGAGCCATTAAAACAAGAGGAGCTGGATTTTACCAATGGAAAGGCAGAAAAGTACTATCAGTTTTTCTTTGATGGGGAGGACCCGGTATATGAGTTCTATCCGGAATTTGATGGTCAGGATATGGAGGCAGAAGTAAGGGTTTTTGTCCGCCTTCCGGAAGCAGCGGATGATACATATTCCCTTACTGGTGAGGAAGAGATTATATTTCTATATATTAACAATAGTGAGGATACCATAAGCTGCTCAACAACAATCTTAATGTCAGATGGCAGTGAAAAGAGGACAAAAAGGGTTACAGTCAAGGACTATGAAACTGCGTTTGGTGATAACAGAATTGAGTATAAATCCAATACATCTGCCACGGGCCAGACAGAGGCTGAAATACCTGAATCCGATGCAGCAGAAATTGAGAAACCCGGAACAGATGCACCGATGGTGGAAACACCTGAAACCAGTATGGAAGAGTCCGGGGTGACAGAACCAGAGACAGGATCTGGGATTCCTGACCAGGAAACAGAGGAAAAGGAAAACGAAGCTGTTGAGACGGATGAAGTGATAGAAGATACCGAGCCGGAAATCGTTGAAAAGTCAGAGCCAGAGACGCAGTCTCCTGATGTATCGGAAGAGGGAAAAACACAGGCTGATAGTCCCGTGGCTTCCCGTATCAGGCATGCAGTTCCTGTCGTGGCGGCAGTGGATACAGGAGAAGAAAATTCTACGATTGAACCCAGTGTTGATAAGCAGCAGGAGGATACAGAAACAGGTGGAACCCATGATGATTCAGAAAAACATAGTAATGATAAGGACAATGAAACTGTAGGCAGCGTACCTAAGGAATCCTCTGCAGAGGCAGAGTCTGAAACGGAGTCATTGACAGAGGAAAGCGGGAAGCAGACAGAAGCGTCTGCCGATGAAACCGGAGAAGAAACAGCTGCAGTTGAGTCATCTGAACCTGCAACAGATATTCAGACCCCTTCAGAGGAAAGCCGGACAGAGACATCTGAGGAGACTCAGACAGAGACATCCGAGGAGACTCAGCCAGTAGAATCAGAACCCGTCCAGGTTACGGAAACCCAGGAAAGCCAGATTTCGACAGAGACGGAAAGCATCCCGGTGAGTTCTATTGGTAATGGTGATCTTGTGGGGATGGACGGATGCAGCACTGCAAAGGCATATGTAACAACACTGAAGAAATTGAAAGTATTAGATGAGGTGGACGGATACCGTGTCACATATGAGATTACCCCCGAAGACAAGGCGGCAATTGTAGATAAGTGTGACAGGGTTAAAGCAGGAGAAAGCGTTACCTTTGGTGTAGAGGAACAAGAGGGTTTTCGTGTTGGGCAGGTAGAGGCAAATGGAGATGTGGTGGAATCCGCATACAGTGAGGAAAACATCGTATGGTTTACTCTGGAGTATGTAGAGGAAGACTTGGAAATCCTTATAACGATGGTTCCGGATGGTACATCTATGCCTTTTAACAAAACGATCTCAATGGATGATGGTATGGATATTACCATATCCGCTTTGCCGGGTGTTCTTCCTGAAAATACGGAGGTTACAGCCGAAATTGTAACATCACAAGTTGAGGAGGCAATCAGGTCTGACCAGTCAGAAGAGGGACGGGAAATTATAGCTGCTCCTGCTTATGATATTAACCTGTGTCTGGATGGAGAAAAGCTGGATGATGAAATCTGGAACAGGAATGGTGCTGTTACGGTAAGTTTTTCAGGCCCTCTTATGGACCAACTGATTCAGGAGTCACAGATGGCCCAGGTTCTCTGGGTAAAGGATGAGAACAACAGCACAGAAGTAATGGAAGGCAGTTATAAGGATATTACCCGGGAGGGTACAACTGAAGATCTAAGTTTTGAAACCAGTCATTTTACGACGTTTGCTGCTGTCTTTGCTGTAGCGCCGGATATATCTAATGTATTTAATATTGATGAACATGGACTGATGGATGAGGATTTTCCTAAACTTGTTGTCCGGGATAAAGACGAAAATACACTTGATATTGAGATTACAGAACAGGAAGATGGGGCCAGGAGGGTTACCTTGAAAGATGGAAAACCTCTTCCAAGGAACATAAGCACCTGGTTTGAGATTTCCTACGATTTTAAGAATAGTTCAGACCCTTTTTTTGAAACTTACAGTGTACAGAAGGGAGACCATTTTACATATCAGTTCCCGTCAAATATTTTATATGACAAAAAGCAGACTGTTGTAAAAGATATCAATGGAGGAGAAGCTGTCATTGGAACGGCATCCATCAATGCAGAGGGTTACATGGATGTTGAAATAACAGCTGAAAATGTAGGCCAGAATTATCGCGGCACGGCAGAAGCCGGTGGTAAACTGGATTTGGAAAAGGTTTTAGAGGAAAAAAATGAAATCACTCTGGTGGGTGACGAAGTGGAGTACATTATGGAACTGGTGCCGGCTCCGGTGCAGGAAAATTACTCTGTAAAAGTAGTCAAAGGACCCAAGAGCGGAAAGTGGACAGACCAGGATATCAGGTATGATGAGAATAGGCTTCCTTCAGCTTTGCAGTACCATGTAACCGTGACAGCTGATGCGCAGAACAGCGGCCCAATAACCAATGTAAAAGTAAGCGATACCTTGGGGAACACCAAAAACGGAACGATTGTATTTGACAAGACCCAGGAAATCAAATTTGAATCCAATAATCAGGATACTGTTATAGACAATGTTACTTTCGGCGGCATGAGCAATGGGGGAAAGACCATAGGTATCCAACTGAATACAAAGGATGGAATGCCGGCCTCTATGATGCCTGGAGAGTCTGTTAGTTTATCTTATTGGGTAAAGCTTGGAGCCGGTGCTTGGAGCGGTCAGAATACCGGGAATTCTTCAAAAGAGATGTCCGCATCCCTGTTTTTGGAACTTAAGAATACAGTTAATGTGACAGCGGATAAAAAAGTATCGGGCAGTGACAGCACTACATTTAAGAGGACCATAGAATGCGTTACCAAGAGTGGAATTGTACATTATAATTATGAGATAGATGGTAAGACTGAGCCGGTTGTCATTGAGTATCATGTTTTTGTAAATCCCAGGCTGATTAATATGACCGGATGGACGATTGAGGATAAGCTGGATAAAAATCAAAAGTATCTGGGAAATGTAGAAGTTATTGCTTATACTGGCAAAAATGGAACCTCACTTGGGAAAGTGGATGACATTGAACCAATAATTTCTAAGAATCCCCAAACATGGAAATATGTCATTGAAAATCCAGGAAAATATTACTATGATTTCAAATACTTTACCACTCCTAATGAAGCAACAGAAAGCAATCTCAGTAACGAAATAAAGATAACATGGCCAGGCGGAGGTTCTGGAGGCATAGGCGGAAGTACCGGTGTCGGATTCCTGTACAACACCTATACCATGACAAAGAAGAACTTAAGCAGCAACATGAAATCCAGCAATAACATTAATTCCGGCGGGGTATATGAGCCTGTCAATAATACAGCCGGAAATGTTGGGTGGGGGGATGAATTTGGCACAATCCGCTGGCAGAGCGTGCTTACCCCATATGCAGACGGGCAGACGAAAGGCGCCACGATTCCAGCGGGCACTGTCTATAAAGATTCTCTCAGCGTAATTAAGTGGGGAAATAAAAATAAGGAAGATGCTGCCCGTGCAAATATGCATACATTCAAGGATGATGGCAGCTTTAAGGCTTCCTTTGTTCTGAAAGACGGTAATGGCAGGGCTATATCTCCGGATGATGGGACCTATACATTATCATTTGATGAAAAACTTGGAAACCGTGGATTCAGCGTAGTGTTTTCAAAAGATGTCCCAGGACCGGTTGTCATTGAGTATGAGTCCTTCGTGGATTTAGAGATGTTGGAAAATGTGGGGGTTTTTGATAAAGACGGAACAAAAGATAATCTGCGGTTCAAAAATGTAGGTGAGATGACAATCAATGGGACAACATGGAAGAGCGCTACCTCTCAGCCATATTACATCGAAGATTATATTTCAAAGAACTGGGTAAAAAATGATACGAAAGCAGGCACCATCACATGGAATCTGAATATCAACAAGGGATATGGGAATGATGCACCCCAAAATCTGGGGCGTTTCACGGTTGATGTTATTGAGTATATACCGGAAGGACTAACTCTGGACCATATTAAATTCCAGAGCATGAACTATACGCTGAAACCAGAAAAGGGAGATTACGATATAGATGGAAATAAAGTGACCATCCACCTTAACACGGTTGCTAGAAACTTTTCTGGTTACAAGATGAGCAAACATATTAACCTAAACATCATAACCAAGGTTACAGATCCATCTATAAAGAGTTTTACAAACAGCGCCCAGATGGTTATTGATGGAAATATGCTTCATAAAGTATCAGCTACGACTGGTTTTGATAAGAGCTTCCTGAAAAAAGGAATGGCATACAGCCGCGACACGGCGCCGTATGCTGAATATACAATTCTGGTCAACCAGCCAGGGGCAGATATCAGCAATGGTACCCTGACCGTAATTGATACCTTAGGAGTACCCGGGAAAATGGCATATGTTCCGGACAGCTTTAAGGTAACAAATGCAGAAAACGGGACACCTATAGAAGAAGCGAATATCAGGGTGGGAAAAGACAGTTTTGGCAATGACAGTTTTGAGATTTCCAATCTTCCGAACAAAACGCCCATTAAGATTTTTTATAAGGTAATGATTACAGGAGCTATAAATGAAACCGTTGATACGAAGAACACAGCATCCCTGCTCTACAGCAGAGAAGGTATAATTACCGAAACCATTGAGCGCAGCGTCACTATTGTAAAAGCCGCCTTTACAGGAGGAGGAAAATTTTCTATAAAACTATACAAGGTGGATCAGAATAAACAGCCGCTGACAGGAGCTGCCTTTACGCTGAGCAAAGTATCAGAAGTGGGAAGCCCGGATTTAGAATATGTGGGAGAGTTTACCCCGGTAATTGATTCTGGGAATCCGCAGGCAGGCGCAGCAGTGCTGATAACGGGACTGGAGAAGGGGCAGCTGTATTATCTGGAGGAGACTACGGTGCCGGAAGGATATCAGAAGGCAGAAGGGGAGTATTTTATCATTCCGGATAGGGAGAATGGTATTGGGGTGCCGGATGGAGCGATAGCCATAGAAAATGCCGGAACACCTCATGTAGTAGAGAACATTAAGAATTCCGGTACATTAAAGCTGACCAAAGATGTAAACGGCAGGGAATCAGGCAGTGATTTTGAGACCGATTTCTACTTTACAGTCTATGGTGGAGACCGATACTACGATAGGGATGGATCCTACGCCGACCTGAGGACTGTAAAACTTCACTATGATTCCAGGATTGCGGATAACAGCCTCATACTGTCGCTGCCTATTGGAGAATATGTGGTGAAAGAAGTGGCAGACGCAGAGGGGACGCCTATTAACGGTGATAATTTCTATTATAATGTACAGATAAATGGTGAGGACAGGAATGAAGCGGTCATAGCTATTGAAAAAGAACAGCAGGCGGAATGTCTGGTAAAGAATCTATATGAAGCAGATGGAAATCTCCAATTCACTGCCATGAAGACAATGGAAGGAAGGCCTTTGGAAGAAGGGGAATTTACTTTCCGCATATACGAGGGAGACACGCTGAAAGCGGAAGCTCAAAATGGACTAAACGGAGTTATCCTGTTTCCGGAGATTAACTACAAAGCCAATGATGCGGGCAGACATACCTACACAATCATGGAACAGAAGGGTACATTGACAGGTGTTGACTATGATGATACTGTTTATACTGTGACGGTAGAGGTTACGGACAATCATGACAGAACAGTGAGTGCAGAAATAGTAAATATCCAGAGGTCTGATGGTGCTGAGGCAGAGGTGATACAGTTTAATAATGTTTACCATGAGAATCCAGAAACCACACCGGATCCGTCTCCAAATCCAAACCCATCTCCTTCTCCGGGAGGGAGTACTGGAGGAGGCGGCGGTACTTCCAATACTGGGGGTGGACGGTACCAGCCTTCTGATGGCGGACCAGGAGTTACAATCAGTATTACCCCGGAAGAGGTTCCTATGGCTCAGATTCCCAGCCAACCAGACTCTCTGATTACGATTTTGGATGACGATGTACCGCTGGCACCACTGCCAAAGACAGGTGATATGTCAGTTGATCATTATATGCTGACTGTGATATCAATGTTACTGACAGGGATTTATCTAGCGTTGACGAAAAGAAAAAAGGAATGATTATTCAGTAATATTATTTTAAGCATTATGTTAGCATCATAGAGCAGATGCTCTGATGTTTGAAAGGGCAGCCGCTTCACAAGTGAAAAATTGTGAAGCGGCTGCCTCTTTTTTTATTTTCTCTTCAAGACCAATACTGATGCGGTGCAGATAATGGGCGTCATCTGTATCCGGTGAATCTTCCCTGTAGTGGCTGCCGCAGCTTTCTTTTCTTTGCTTCCTGATATGCCTGCGGTGTTCAGGGTGTGCAGATACAGATTTTCCATACCGCCGCTGGTCGGGATGACGGCCTTTACAGACAAGGTAAGGAGCTGTACCAGTCATGGCACAGCTGACCGCTGGCCCGGTATGGTCAGCGCTTGAAATATCCTACATTGAAATGGAACTGCATGGCGTCATAAAAATCAGAATAACTGCCGGCTTTCAATGCATGGCAGATACGCTGGTGTTTTTCAACGGTAAGTTCCATGTTGCTGTGGGTAGTCTTTACTTTATAGTACCGGTCACAGGCCCAGAAAAACTCTATAATGGACTTTAGCAGCCGGTTATCCACATCCTGGAACAGGATTTTATGGAAGGCGGCGTCGGTTTCGGCAAATTTCACGCCGTATACGGAGGAGTGGGAACGTTTAATCTGATTAAACAGTTCCTCCATGGTAACCACCTTTTCTGACAGAAGCGCAATGCCCTTTTCTGTCATGCGGTCAAATGCATCTTTTGCGAATCCCAGTTCCAGGACGCGCCTCAGTTCCTCAATCTCCTTGTGGAGCTGGTCCTCATCACTGATACTGTATATGAGATTGCTCAGGAAAAAATCCGTATTAAATTCCTGAATCACGATACCCACGCCGGGAGTGGAGTGGACCGCCCCGGTTATCTCCAGTGATTTAATAGCTTCCCGGAGCACATTACGGCTGACTCCCAGCATCTCGCACATCTTCATCTCCGATGGAAGCTTGTCACCTGGCAACAGGTGATTTTTTTCTATGTAGCTTTTGATTTCGTCGTAAACCTGTAAATACAGACGCCGGGACTTGAGGTTTTTCATACCGGTAGATTCTGCCATGTCTGATATTCTCCCTTAATATGTAATTGTTAAAATAATAATTTATAGGACTATCATATTTCATCATGAAAGAAAAGTCAATACGATATACATATACAACAAAAATATATGGAACAAATTATGTATTATACACATATATACAATCTAAACATTTTAATATATTGACATATATGTCAGATTAACGTACAATAAGGCTGTATTGATTAATAAATACAGCAACATGCCACATACTTTGTAGTACAAAGTACAAATATAAAAGAAATGGAGGTTACGTAGTATGAGAAAAAGAAGATTGGCGAGCCTGTTGTTGGCGGCATCCCTTGCAGCCAGCGCATTGGCCGGATGTGGTTCGGGAGGAAAGACGGAAACCACTGCGGCAGCGGCAGGAGGACAGACTGAAGCGGCAGGCGGGACAGCAGGGGAGACCGGGGCGGCAGGCGGGACCAGCGCGGCTGACCTTGGGACACCATTGGCGGATGTCAGGGTAAGGCAGGCCCTTGCCTATGCCATTGACATGAATGCCATTGTGGACAGTTTGTTTGAGGGTAAGGCAGAGGTGGCTAAGAGCTTTACTGCTCCCGGTGACTGGCTGAATGCCGGCATCCCGGTATATGAGTATAATCCGGAAAAGGCAAAGGAGCTGCTAAAGGAAGCTGGATGGCCTTCCGATTATACCCTGGATGTGGTTTACTATTATGATGACCAGCAGACCGTGGACCTTATGACCATCATTGGCCAGTACTGGCAGGAGGTGGGCGTGAAGGCACAGTTCAGGAAGCTGGAAGGCGATCTGGCGGCCCAGCTGTGGGTACCGCCGGCAGATATGGAGAAGGGGCCTTCAGCAGTGAAGTGGGATTTAGCCTATGCGGCAGTGGCAGCCCTTGCCGAGAGCGAGTTCTATAATCGTTTTGCATCTACCGCATCCAATAACTCTTCTGTTCCCAAACAGGAAGGGCTGGATGAGATGATTGCAGCTTCCAACGCCACCATGGATGTGGGTGAGCAGAAGGAGGCATTTTACAAAATCCAGCAGTTCGTGGCTGAGAATGAGCTGGCCATGCCTCTGTACCATCAGGTATGTTTCATCTATACCAGCGATAAACTGGATACAGCAGGCAGCGCCTTTGGCAATGACCAGTTCTCCTACGAAAAGAACATACTGGACTGGAAGATTGACAGGGATGACCGCACCATGTACACCAACGGAGGACCTCAGGAATTCTTCTGGTATCCCATGGTCAATCCCGGGTATATGATTAATACTGAACTTGTTTTTGATAAGCTTATCAATGCAGACAGTTCATTAAATCCAACAGATGGCATGCTGGCTGAAAGCTACAAGGTTTCTGAGGATGACAAGTCGATTGAGTTTGTTCTCAGGGACGGCCTTAAGTGGCATGACGATGAACCTCTGACTGCTGAGGACGTTAAGTTCACACTGGAACTTATGTTAAGGACTCCGGGTACCAATGCAGTGGCATCAGAAGTCATGAAGGCGATCCAGGGCGCCCAGGATTTCCTGGACGGCAAGACCGATAACCTGGAAGGTGTTGTCATTGACGGCAGCAAGATTACAGTGAACTTTGACACGGTTTCAGCCAATGCGCTGGCTGTATTCTCACAATGGCCAATCCTTCCAAAGCATTGTCTGGAGAATGCAAGTCCTGAAACCCTTCAGCAGGATCAGTTCTGGCAGAAACCCATTGGTTCCGGGCCATTTAAGGTGGATGAGGTGGTTCTCAACAACTATGCGACCCTGAAACGCTGGGATGGATATTATAAGACAGGAACCGGTAACATCGAGACAATTTACATGTTTGCCAGCGGTGAGAATGACAGCAATCTGGTTAAGAACGCAGGTGCAGGTAAGATTGATTATGCATGGAGCAAATCCACGGATGACGCCAAGGCAATCGAATCCATGGATGGAATGAAGGTTTCAACTGCCAATATCAGATACACCAGGTGCTTCTACATCAATCAGTTCCCTCATGAACCAAATATTAAGTAGGATGATTGGACTGCGGCGGGCCGGCTATATGACGGTCCGCCCTGTTTCTTAGAGGAGATTTCGACGAGGAGGATTTGAATTGAGTAATTATATAATACGTAAAATCCTGACACTTATCCCAATGATGCTGGTTATCAGCTTCCTGATATATCTGGGGATGGAGCTGATGCCGGGCGACGCAGTGGACTTCCTGATTCCTCCGGACGCCCTTTCAACCATGTCGCCGGAACAGCTGAATGCCATGAGGGATGCCCTGGGTTTAAATGATCCGTTTTTTCTGCGCTACCTTAAATGGCTGGCAGGACTTGTGCGGGGGGACTTTGGCTACAGCCTTCAGAGCGGCGTGCCGGTGCTGACCCTGATGAAGAACCACCTGCCTGCAACCATAGAGCTGACCCTGACTTCCCTGGTGATGTCTTCCATATTCGGTATTCTCCTGGGGGTCGTATGCGCCCTTAAGAAGGGAACTGCCCTGGATCAGATACTGAGCGTTGTGGGTATGGTGGGAGTTGCCATCCCCCAGTTCCTTCTGGGACTGATCTGCATCAACGCGTTTGCTCTGCATACCAGCATTCTTCCTGTAGGCGGGAGGATGGCTTATGCGGGCCAGAATTTTATCCAGCGGCTTCCATACCTTATCATGCCGGCCACAGTACTGGGATTTTCCCTGACTTCCGGTGTGATGCGTTACGGGCGTTCCAGCATGCTGGATTCCATGGGACGGGATTACATGAAAACGGCCAGGAGCAAGGGACTGCCGGAGTGGCGTGTGAACCTGCTGCACGGCCTCAGGGCCGCCATGACGCCGGTGGTAGTGCTCATTGGATTCCGTCTGCCCATGCTCATCGGCGGCGCCGTGGTGGTGGAGGAGGTATTCCAGTGGCCGGGAATCGGCGTATTGTTTGTGGATGCGGTTCGTTCCCAGAATACGCCCTTGGTAATGATTATTGGTTTTTTCAGCGTTCTGTTGGTATTGGTGGCCAGTATTGTGGTGGATATCATTACCGCGCTGCTGGATCCGCGTATTAAACTGAGTTAGGAGGTGCGGGATGAAACATTCACTTGACAGGAAAATGGACCGGATTCTGGAACGGGAGAACTCCGGCAGGATAAAAAAGGGAATCAGGAACCGCGCGCTCAGGAAGCTGTTTGCCAACCGGCTGTCAGTGCTGGGATTTATCATATTTATCGTGATACTTGTCATGTGCCTGGGTGCGCCTTTGTTTACACAGTACAGCGCCACCAAGGTGGACCTGCGCAATATATTAAGCCCGCCCACGTCTTCCCACATATTTGGGACCGACAAGATAGGAAGGGATATATGGGCCAGAATCCTCTACGGAGGCCGTATTTCCATCGGCGTGGGGCTGGGAAGCGCACTTGTGGCTACGGTCCTGGGGGTGTCGCTGGGGACTATGGCAGGTTATAAGGGCGGCTGGTTTGACGGGATCATCATGAAGGTTTCCGAAATACTGATGTCATTTCCCCAGATTATATTGGTTCTGATTCTTGTGACCATTACGGGCCAGAGCCTGTGGAATCTGATATTCATTTTTTCCATCACAGGATGGCCTTCCATGTACCGTATGGCCAGGTCCCAGATGCTGTCGCTGAGGGAGGAGGAGTATGTACAGGCTCTAAAGGCTTTTGGTATCGGAAGCATGAGGATTGCCTTTGTACATATGCTTCCCAATGCCATAGGACCTATTTTCGTAAATATCACATTGTCTACGGCCATGTTTATCCTGCAGGAGGCATCCTTAAGCTTTTTGGGGCTTGGGGTTCCGTTAGAGGTGGCAACCTGGGGCAATATCCTGAATGCGGCCCAGGACCTGATGATACTTAAGAACTCCTGGTGGGTATGGCTGCCTGCCGGTATCGTGGTGACACTGTTTGTGGTGGGAATCAACTTTATCGGTGACGGCCTGAGGGATGCCACGGACCCGTCACAGATTGGTTAACAGCCATGGAGAGAAGGAGCGTGATATTACAGTATGAATGATAACATTGTATTAAGTGTCCGGGACCTGGAAGTGAATTTCTATAACAATGAGAGATGCAACAGGGTCTTAAGAGGGGTATCCTTTCAGCTGCAAAAAGGGAAAATTATGTGCATTGTGGGAGAGAGCGGATGCGGCAAGTCAGTTACTGCCAATTCCATCATGGGGCTGCTGCCTGACCTTTCAAGAATTGAGAAAGGGGAGATACATTTCTTCCACAACGGCAGGGATATACGGATAGACCAGTTGAAACGCAAGGGAAAAGAGATGCGCCAGATTAGGGGAGACGGGATTTCCATGATATTCCAGGACCCCATGACGGCCCTTAATCCCGTATTTACCGTAGGGTATCAGATTAACGAGTCCCTTTTGTACCATGACAGGGCAAAAACTAAAAGCGAGGCAAAACAGAAGGCCATACGTCTGTTAAAGGATATGGGAATACCTCTCCCGGAAAAACGGGTTGACGAATATCCATACCAGTTTTCAGGGGGCATGTGTCAGCGGGCCATGATCGCCATGGCCATGAGCTGCCAGCCCAAGGTGCTGATTGCGGATGAACCCACCACGGCGCTGGACGTCACCATACAGGCACAGATATTTGAACTGATGCAGGACCTTAAGAATAATAATGACGCGGCAATCCTCCTTATTACCCATGACATGGGCGTGGTGGCGGAACTGGCTGATAACGTGGCTGTCATGTATATGGGCAATATCGTGGAGAGCGGAGATGCCAGGGCTGTTCTGACCCGCTCCGCACATCCATATACCAGGGCGCTGCTTAAATCCATACCAGTGCTGGGAAGGGGGAAAAAGCAGGAGCTGGAACCTATAAAGGGTTCCACACCAGACCCATATGACCGTCCAAAGGGATGTCAGTTTGCGCCCAGATGCGGGTATGCAACGGAGCAGTGCATGCAGGAAATGCCGCCGGAGACGGAAATCGGGCCGGGGCATTTTTGCAGATGTTTCCATAATCTGATGGGGAAGGAGGGACAGCCGGATGCCGGAAACTAAGGATGTGTTGATTAAAGTCAGGAACCTTAAGACGTATTATCCTGTAAAGCAGGGGGTGTTTAAACATACGGTTGGACATGTGAAGGCCGTGGATGATGTGAGCCTGGATGTATACAGGGGAGAAATCCTGGGCGTGGTAGGTGAGAGCGGCTGCGGCAAGACCACATTGGGAAAGAGCATCCTCCAGCTCATAAAGCCTACGGAGGGAAGTATACGCTATGCCTTTGAGGGCGGGGAAAAGGAACTGATTGGCATGAATAAAAAGGAGCTGGATGAGGCCAGGTGCAAGATGCAGATTGTGTTCCAGGATCCCTACTCCTCCCTGAACCCCTCCTTTACCATATTCGGGTCCATGCAGGAACCATTAATCCGTTTTGGTGAAAAAAGCAGGAAAGCCCGGCGGGAGAAGATAGCAAAGCTGTTAGAGGCCGTAAACCTGCCTGCGGATTACATGGAACGCTATCCCAATGAGTTCTCAGGCGGCCAGAGGCAGAGGATTGGGATTGCCAGGGCCCTGTCCGTATCGCCGGAGTTCATAGTCTGCGATGAAGCTGTGTCCGCTCTGGATGTATCCATTCAGGCCCAGGTGCTGCAGCTGCTGAAAAAACTGCAGGAAGAGCGGGGGCTTACCTATATGTTCATTACCCACGACCTGTCTGTGGTGGAGTATATCAGCGACCGCATTGTGGTTATGTATCTGGGGCGCATGGTGGAGATGGCGGATACGCAGGAACTGTTTGAGAATACGCTCCACCCATATACCAGAGCTTTATTAAGCGCTATCCCCATTGCGGATATCGACAGAAGGAGAAAGAGGATACCGTTACAGGGAGATGTACCCAGTCCGGTGAACCCGCCTTCCGGCTGTCCTTTTCATCCCCGATGCCCGGAGTGCATGGAAAGATGTAAGACCGAAGTCCCGCATCCGGTGATCATCACCAGGGATGGGCGGGAACATATGGTGTGCTGCCATCGGGTACAGGCAAATGCAGGCGGCGGGAATGATTTTAAGACACATATATAATCGAAGAGGAGAGAGAAATGAGCAGATTTGAGATGAATCAGATCAAGGGGGTCATCCCTGCAATGATGACGTTCTTTGACAGGGAAGAGAACGTGGATACTGAGTGTACCAGACGCATGGTGGAATTCATGCTGGAGCATGGCGCTGACGGTTTCTATCTTACAGGCAGCACCGGCGAGTGCTTTACCATGACCGTGGAGGAGCGGAATCTGGTGGTGGATACGGTCATTGACCAGGTGAAGGGCCGTGTGCCGGTTGTTGTACATGTTGGGGATATCGGCACGAAGAAATCCATAGAGCTTGCGGAGCATGCCTACAGGGCCGGCGCCGACGCCATATCTTCCGTACCGCCGTTTTACTGGAAATTCCGTGCCGGTGATATCTATAATTATTACAGGGATATATCGGAGTCCACCCCTCTTCCAATGGTGGTCTATAATATTCAGCTGGCAGGACTTATGGATATGGACCTGCTTTTGCAGCTGGCAGGACTTCCCAATGTCCATGGGCTTAAGTATACGGCCAGGTCCCACGATGAAATGGGATTCATCAAGGAAACACTGGGCCCGGATTTCATGATATATTCAGGGTGTGATGAGATGGCTTTTTCCGGTATGTGTTCAGGCGCGGACGGAATCATAGGGTCCTTCTATAATTTGTTCCCGGATTTATATAAGCAGATCCTTAAGAAGGTGGAGGAAAGCGATATTAAGGGAGGCATGCGGCTGCAGCGGATTGCGGACGAGGTGATATTTGCTGCGCTGAAGTATGATTTCCCGTCCGTACTTCACAATCTGATGAATTGGCGCGGTTTGGAATCCGGATACTCCAGGAGACCGTTCTACAATTACCAGGATTCAGAGCTGGAGGGCCTTAAGGAAGATATCAGAAGGATAAAGGACAGATACCAGGCAGAAGAGCTGGATATGTTCAGGCTGTAAGGAGGGACGGTAAGAATGAGTGGGAGTAAGCCGCAGTACAGCGTATTGGAACGTAACAGAGGCGTTCTGGCCGCGGTGGCCGGGACAGCCATAACCAGGCCCGGAGAGATAACGAAGCGGTTTGTGGCTGCCATGAAACAGTAAAAAGTCAGCAGAAAGAAAAAACGGATTCCATGATACAGAAATGCACCCATGGCTGAGAAAATTGATTTTCCCGGCTGTGGGTGCTTTTTAGGCACTGGATCTGGTCTAATCCATATTATTCATAAAATCATAGGTGCTGTTCCTGTAATAATACCGCACAAACAGAAAGCTGAGAAGTGTTACCAATGTAGTAAGTATACCGCCTTCGATACCGAATCCGCCCCCGTTTAGTATATTGTCCCGGGTAAAGTGTGTGGTTATGATACCGGGAATGCTAAGGCCGCTAACAGGCATTCCGTAGATAATTCCCTGAAATACATTCCATGTAAAATGATAACCAATACACATCCATATATTGCCGGATTTAATAAACATATATGAAAAAAGAATGCCGACAATTATTATATTGAAGACGGAAAGAAGCGTCACGCTGGGGTTTCCCAGATGTATGGCCCCGAAGATGACTGAGGGAAGGAAGATGAGGACAAAAACATGGTTACGGCATCTGCGGAGTACAGCCATGATGAACCCGCGGTTCAGCAGCTCCTCTGCATAGGCTACCAATATAAAGGCGAATAACCACGTTAAAGTTAAAGCAGTAATGCGGGGCTGCCAGGATGCAACTTTGCCGCCTCCAAACCACACCACCAATAGAAAAACCAGCGTACAATTTACCATACCCAGAATCATCCCTGCGCCGCACTCTTTTTTTGTGGATTTGAACGGATGAAGGCCCATTTCGCTCAAAGGACGTTTTATAAAACATTTCCACGCTATGATTGGAATAATGATCATCATGACATCTGTCAGGATCAGCATCGCCACCGGCAGGCAGGCGTCGTTGACCCAGTTGGCAAGAGGTGAAAAATAGTCAGCCGCCCGATTGAGATCACCTGTGGCTGTTAATATTACAATCAGGGCAGTCAGGACCAGAAAAGATGCAAAATACAGCAGTGCGTAATAAAGCAGCATCACAATGAGAATGGTCCATCCGGAGCGTAAAAATCCATTTTTGTTTTTGAATATTGTTTTGAATATTGAATTGTTCCATGAGTGCATAGGCTGTTATCCTTTCGGTCATATGTTAATGAGGTTCATATTACGTGTTTGCTTTGTAAAGGATTGAAAGAATTCGTTTCAGGTATTTGTTTTTATTATGGCTGAACCATATCATGGTAATTCCCTGTTTGTAATGGTAGCTGTCCGGCAGTTTGTAGCTCATAATATTTTTATTATTTGCCAGATTGACATAAGGACGAAGCAGCGTGACATAGAGTCCGGTGGCCAGATAAATTGGTATGTCATCATATGATTTTACGATTTCAATACCCTTTGGAGTAAATGGAAGCAGATTAATCATTCGATAGTCATTTTTTTCAATCAGATATTTTGTGGTGACAATGGGATAATTTGCAAAATCATTTATGGTTAGGCCGCTTTTATTCAGTGGGCTGTTGACTGAGAAGAAAATCTGCGGTTCTGTTGAGGTGATGGTGTGGAGTTTAATATTTGGATTTGATATATTTGTATCAGATAAAATAAATCCCAGGTCAATGGAGCCGTCCAGGACTCCGTTGACAACATCTGAATTTTCACAGCATTGCAATTTAATGACCGCGGTCGGAATATAATTCTCTCTTCTGAATAAGGAGAAAAATTCAGGTATGGATGAAGAGAAGTCAATGCTCTGGCAAAATCCGATACTGACCCGTTCCTGTTTGGACTGGCGGGTGTTATTAAGCAGCAAATCTATCTTATCGTATATCTCTGTCAGCTCAAGGTCAAGCAGAATTGCTCTCTGGGTCGGCATGATTCCCTTCTTTTGCCGCGTAAATAAGGGTTCCCCCATGATTTTTTCCAGTGTCGCTATGTTTTTGCTGATGGTTGACTGGGTGGTATAAGCCAGCTTTGCAGCCTGGGAAAAACTGGAACATTTCATGGCAATTTTAAAATACTGTATTTGCTGCAGACTGATGTTATTCATGATTGCCGGTTCCTCCTTGCAATTGAGATACAGCTGATGTGACCATTCTACCAAAAGTCATGTGTGTTGGCTATTGGAAAAGTTCATAAAAATCATGTGAAAAATGAATGATATATATTCGGCCTTGGAATAAATAAACTGCATTTTTTGTATTATAATGTATGTAAATCAGATCTGATGTATTTTTATGTATTCCAATAAAACAGACTTGCAGGAGGTTATGTTGCATATGAAAATAGTGAGCGTAGATATATTTCTTTTGGATGGCGGTTCGCCCGGGTGGAGGCCCATTGTCTGCCGGGTTAATACGGATGAAGGGGTGTCCGGTTACGGCGAGGCATCAGTCGGGTTTGATACCGGGGCGTCTGCCTCGTATAGTATGATTAAGGAAGTGGCTCCGTTTGTGATAGGTATGGACCCAATGGCTACAGAGGCTGTATGGAATAAGATGTATACACAGACCTTTTGGGCGCAGGGGGGAGGAACCATCATGTTTTCCGCCATAAGTGCCATTGATATGGCATGCTGGGATATCAAAGCGAAAGCGCTGAATCTTCCGCTCTATAAACTGTTAGGTGGCAAGTGCCGTGAGAAATTACGCTCATATGCAAGCCAGCTGCAGTTTGGATGGGGAAAAGGAATGGTATTCGACCGTGGATATAAAATAGAGGATTTGGTTGAGCATTCCTTAAAAGCAGTTGCTGAGGGGTTTGACGCCATCAAAATAAATTTCATTACATACGATGGAAACGGGAACCGTCTTGGATTTTTAAAGGGGCCTATCATGCCCGGAACAAGAGCTCTGATAGAAGAGCGGGTTAAAGCGGTTCGGGAGGCAGTAGGGGATGGCGTGGATATCATTGTTGAAAATCATGCAAGAACAGACGCGGTGTCTGCTGTTGAAATGAGTCAAATCATAAAACCTTACGGTATCATGTTTATGGAAGAGACCTGTACCCCTATGAATCTGCAGGTGCTTGAAACAGTCCGTAACCACTCCGCTGTTTTGCAGGCAGGCGGAGAGAGGGTTTATGGTAAATACCATTATGCCAATCTGATAAAAAAGGATATATTTCAGGTATATCAGCCTGATTTGGGGACATGCGGAGGGATAACAGAAGCAATGAAAATCGCTTCCATGGCAGATGCGGTTGACGCCGGCATACAGATTCATGTATGCGCCAGCCCTATTGCGATAGCTGCGTCGCTGCATGTGGAAGCGTCACTTCCCAATTTTGTTATTCATGAACATCATGTTACAAATAGAAGTGAAAATAATATACGCTTAGGTGTTTACGATTATCAGCCGGATGGCTGCGGTTTCTGCCATGTGCCTGAATTGCCCGGAATTGGTCAGGAGTTATCCCGGTGGGCCATGGACCACGCATTACAAAAGGAGACAGTGAAAGGGGAATAAATAATATGGGTGAAAGCGAAAATGGACTTAAAAGACAAATCGGATTGTTTGGAGCTGTTGCAATTCTGGTGGGCGCTGTAATCGGTTCCGGTATCTTCATGACGCCGGGGACCGTCGCTGCATCTGCAAAATCATTCGGGCCGTTTATGGTTGCGTGGATACTCGCAGGAGCCAGCGGAATTCTCTGTTCATTGGTATATGCGGAATTGTCTCCGGCCATGCCCAAGGCAGGAGGGCCCTATGTTTATATAACAGAAGCTTTTGGAAATGGTTTTGGCTTTGTTTACGGTTGGTCCATGACTATCGGAAATTACATTCCTTTGGTTGCCATGCTTGCAACTGGATTTGCAAGCAATCTGGCAAAGCTGATACCGGGAATTACTCCTGTAGGAATTAAAATGGTGGCATCAGCTGTTATTATTGCACTTATGATATTAAATATTCGAGGGACAAAATTAGGGTCAACAATTGCGAATATTTTTACAGTTGGAAAACTTTTGGCCCTGCTTCTTGTTATCATAGGCGGCTTTTTCATTATATCACCTGAAAATTTCACATCCGTGACAACTAGCTCACAGGTAGCAGAATGGAATGGAGTCCTGAGCGCTGCGTTTCCGGCGTTCCTGGCATTTGGAGGTTATTACCAGCTGGCATATATGAGTGCGGATATTAAAGACCCTAAAAAAACACTGCCCAAGGCAATGATTATCGGGATGATAATTGTAATCGCTGTTAATATACTGATTTCAGTTGTTTGTGTGGGCACCGTTGGATTTGCACAACTTGCCGGAAGTGAGACTCCTGTTATTGATGCGGGCACTGCGATTTTCGGACCGGTGGGAACTATAATTGTCGCAATCGGCGCCAGTGTTTCGATCTTCGGAGCCCTGAACGGCGGTATCATGAGTTATCCCCGGGTATCATATTCCATGAGCCAGAATGGTTTGATGTTTAAGTCATTTGGCAGACTCCATAACAGATATAATACACCTTATATTCCGACATTGTTTATTTGCCTGACTGCATTGATATTTGTCTGGACCGGTTCCTTCGGCACTTTGCTGGGCATTAATGTATTTGCAGGCAGAATTCTGGAATGTATTGTTTGTTTATCACTCCTGGTATTGAGAAAGAAAAAGCCGAATATGTCTCGGCCTCTTAAAATGCCTGGATATCCAGTTACCACCATTCTTGCGATTGCAGTCACATTTATTATCTGTATGACATGTTCCGGGATTCAGATGATTAAGAGCATAGGACTGATGGCAACTTCCATTCCGGCGTATTTTATCTTCAGGACCTTGGATAAAAAGAAGGATTAAAGGTTTTTGTTTTGGCTCACAGAATGCAGGGCTGGTGCAGGACGGCTGGATAATCAGCTGTTCTGTCCGGCTCTGTTTTTGCATTGTTAAGATTAAAACAATTCAGTCATAGCTTTATTAACTTCATTTTGGTATAATGTAAAAGGGGTAGGGAGACAGCCCGCACGCTGATAAAATGTTAAGAAGCAATGCCAGAGGAGACTTATATGACCGGACAAATTGCAGATGTTTATGAATACAACGGAAACAGATATAATATAGTGGCAATTAAGGGAACGATGAATTTTGATATTCATGAGTTGGGGTTTGATCCCGTACCCATTCATACGGCATGTTGGAGAGGTTATCATTGCATTTATAATATAACTGAGGAAGGCCTGTTTCTAAAAGATTTGTTTGTAAACGATAGAAACGGCAGCTATCCGCCTGTTAATGGAGTGGAACCAGAGGAGGACAGGTTTGACGGTAAGGTATATTATGGTATCAACATTCCGGTGAAATTTGATGGCGGTATTATCATTGGGAATGATTTTCTGACACGATATTATATCCATATGGGATTCCAGCGGGTTTATGCATATAAGACAGTATATGAGCTGATTTTTAAAGAGGGCCTTATAACAAAAAAGACAGACCTTTCAAAAAGGGCAGCTTTAATAAGAACAGAAATTGACGAGAAGGGCATTGACAGGGCCAATATTTCTAAGTTCGTAGAAGAGAGTTTTTCGTTGGATTACGAAGATAAATGGACTGTTTATTGATAATGATGACAGGAAAACGCTGTTTGAATTAAAAGGAAAAGAAAGTGGGGAGGCAATGAGTCATACAAAAGAGTACAGGGGCGAAAAGATAGAAGCCGGCCTTACCGCGCGTTTGATTCCGCCCGGCGCACAGTATTCGGACAGCTTCTGCAGACTTATATTGACTGAGCGTCACTTATATATACTGGAGGATAATTATAATGGCACTTATAATGAGCTGTACGCTTTTTTCATTGAACGGATACAGGATATGGAGGCGCAGGTTAAAGGATTAAGGTATAAAAAGTCAGTGCTGGGAGAAATGTTTTCCAATGGTATTTTGTCGTTGTTTGGAGGGGTTCTCTATGCTTCCGAGAAAAAGAAAGAAGACAATGGGATTCGTTTTGTCATTACATATGATGACGGTATGGGAAAATGTAATCAGTTGTATTTTAAAGATTTGCAGACAAATTCAAATCATATGGTAAAGGTGTACCATACGTTGAAGAAATCCTTTGATAAGACCATTATGAGGTGAGGTGGCGGATGATGGATGGACATATATGGTTTGTTGGCTGGTATGATGGAGGGGATTACCATGAGATAAAAATCACTCAAAAAGAAGTGGATAATTGCGGCACGGCCGGGTGCGGTCTGAATTCCATTTTATATTATATCGGCGGTAAATATGGGGACGAAGCTTTATACAATATGATATATCTGCAGTCCATTGAACCGTTTGGGACCAATGGTATTTTTCGGATGTGTGTGACGGACCCCATTAAAGTTCATCCTGAATTTCAAAATGGAGGAATATATTTAGTTGATTGTAATAGAACATTGATTTGCAGAAACGGGGACGAATTGTATATGGAACTGGTAAAGGAGAAGGGTGATATCTCATGATGCCCCCTTCTTTTTTTGCTCTTGATAACTGCCGCGGATGTATGTCTATGGCCTGCAGGCCATAGCTATGATGCCTCCAATGAGAGGCCTGGCATTCTTATATTTATCACTGCGGGAGGGGCTGAGCCTTGATATAAAGGCCGGAAAGCGCGGTATGAAATTAGACTATAAAATTAAAGCAGAATATGGTAATATATAGATAACTGCTTTTAAGGAGATGTTATGAGAAAGGGATTCTGGAAGCAATTATCATACGAAGATAAATTTGATAGAAAATACGCGTGCTGGGCAGTGAATCATAACGGATGGAGAAAGTGCAAGCGTTTAAACAGGAGAGCTGCCAGACGTGCGCTGAAACGATTGAATGAGGAAAACTATCCAACGTAATGTGGCATGGCGGGAAGTGGTTTTTAGTGATGGGAAGGGAGTGACAGGAGATGGCAGATATAAAATATGATATTATAAAAGAAATTGGCGTGTTATCCGAAAATGCAAAAGGATGGCGGAAGGAGCTGAACCTGATTAGCTGGAACGGAGGCGCAGCGAAATACGATATCCGTGATTGGGCGCCGGACCATGAGAAGATGGGGAAAGGGACTACTCTGACAGAGGAGGAAATGGAGAATCTGAAAGAGATACTGGGACTGATAGAAACGGTAACAGAAGCGTTTGTCTGACAGGAATCAGTAAGGAGGAAAGCCATGCTGGAAAGATGGAAAAAACAGTTGTTTTCAGAGGACGGGATGAAAGTAGTCAATGTTTTGTTTATTCTTTTGTATCTGGTCAGAAATCCCCTTTTTACCATATGCGCCTATACTGTATGGTTTGTATATTTGGTATATTCTGTCAGGCATACAAAGAGTAAGGGCATGAAGATATTTTATTCTGTATTAAGTATGCTTGCAATGGCAACCGTACTGCTCAATGCTTATTTTACCATCTTATAGCCAGGAGCTATGAGAAAAGAAATAAGAGAACTGGTGAAAAAAACGAATGCCTGAAAGGAATATTTTGTGAAAACATATAAAATTTACCAAGTGGATTCATTTACCAGAGACAGGTTTCATGGTAATCCGGCCGGGGTTGTTCCTGATGCAAAGGGGCTTACCGATGAGCAGATGCTGAGGATTGCAAGAGAATTAAATAATTCGGAAACAGCTTTTATGTTTGAAACAGATTCTCCGGATTATAATATAGAAGTACGTTTTTTTACACCCACAACAGAAGTTCCCATATGCGGCCATGCCACAATAGCGGCCCATTATGTCAGGGCCAAAGAGAGAAATATGGAAGGCGGAACGGTCGTTCAAAAAACAAAAGCAGGAATACTGCCCGTAGAGGTTGTCCGCACCCTAAGTGACTACTCAATCACAATGACCCAGGGAACGCCTGCGGTGTCTGCGCCCTTTGGGGATGCTGTAAGAGAACGGATTGCGGACGCTCTGGGAATTGCTCATGAGGAGCTATGCAGGGAATATCCCGTTGCTGTTGCTTCCACCGGGCATTCCAAGGTTATGGTTCCCCTTTATTCAAATGAGCTGCTTCATGGACTGCGGCCGGATTTGCAGAAGCTGACAAAGATTAGTAAGCAAATTGAATGTAACGGATACTATGTCTTTACACTCAATCCGCAGAATAAAATTTTGGTCCATGGAAGGATGTTTGCTCCGGCTATCGGAATTGCGGAAGACCCTGTAACAGGAAACGCAAACGGTCCCCTGGGCGCATATCTGGTGCATTTTAATATTTTACAGGAGGAAGATGCCCCATGCTTTGACTTTGATATTTTACAGGGAGAAGCGATTAAACGCGATGGAACAATGCACGTTCATGTTGAAAAAGAGCACGGAGCGCCGAAGCTGGTTCAAATTACAGGGAATGCTGTCATTGCTTTTTCAACGGAGATTACTATTTGAGCATATGATGAAGAGCTGAATTTCCTTTTATTTGGTAGATTCAGCTCTGTTTTATTGGGACTATGCGCATAGGGCATTTTTTGCCATGGCATTTATGACTTCTGTGTATCTGTATTTTCCGGTGGGCAGCACAGCGCCTGGTGTGCTGCGATGGTGGCTAACGTATCCCCCAATTGCATGAATATGGAACTGATAAGGGCAATTTCTTCCGGGCTCTTACCTTCTGCAATGCAGCAGGCGAGCGTGGATACAGAAAGGGCAAGTTCGCAGGATTGCAAGACAAATCACCTCCTTGTAGTCATTTGATAGGCCGGCATCCGAAAGGAGAATTCCGGTATGCCTGTTGCATAGGGAGCAATCTCATATTGCTGATAATATATGACAATATATCCGGGCCGCAGAAAGAAATGATTTTGATTGAACTTATTTCTCAGAAGATAGGGGTAATCTTCAAAATAAGAACCAGGGGATTCCTTTAAGCGTTCTGCGATTTGCCGTTCCACAGACGTTTGGAGTCCGTTCAGGGCTGCGGGAGTAAGGGCGGAGATATCGTCCAGATGTAACTGTTTGCCGGTACTGAAATCCCATGTGTCTGAAATCCGTTCCAGTTCCTGATGGGCGCCTCCCATGTAAGTGTAGGTATCCATATAAAGACTTGTAATACAGCCGGAATTATAGGTTATCTGATAATTCATATCCAGGGTATAGCGGTTGAAGGGCGGATGATTGGATGTAATATATCTGGCACTTTCAACCGCCTGAGGGTAGAGGACGGTACGGCAATACTGTTCTGTATTCTCTGCAAGCTGCATATAATAGATGTTTGCTGTTTGGGCAGCTGATAAAACACAGGTGGTTGAGAAGGATGGATAGGCAATATGATAGGTAAATACCGGTATGTTCCCATAAAGCATGGTGTCGTTCAGGATTTTTTCTGTGATTGTCTGCACATTGATTTCCGATTTAAGTAGTTTGTAATAGTATATTCATATAGATTCCTGACATGACAGTGTTAAATGGAAAGCACAGTATGCGCATCGGAATGGTCGTTTTGCATAAACAAGGGCCATGTGGGCAATAAAATCTATAGTGGCTTTACAGACTGAATTTTGGTATAATATAGTAAGTTTATTATAAAAATCTTATGCTCTATAAAAATATGTGAGTTTGGAAACGTAATGGAGGTAGTACGATTGTCTACAAATTATTATATTTTTAACCGGAAAAAACGGGAAGAAATCCAGGAATTTAACAGGTTTTGGGAAGAAATATTTATTCCAGGAATAAAACAGCAGATAGAAGATCATTGCAGTAAGCAGAATGGAGCTTATGTCAACACGGATTTTGGAAATGAAATAATCGGAGAAAAAATATCCGGGATTTCGGGCGCGCCAGGTAAATCCGAGAGCTATGAAACCGTTATAGGTGTGTCTCACTGGAATGGAAAGCGGAACCTGTTCCAATGGGAAGGTTCCTATGTTGAGGAACATATCATCCGTGATGAGTCCAGTCTGGTGGAGTTTTTTAACAGTAAGATGAATCAGCAGCAATACAGTATCGTGGATGAATTTGACAAAGAGTATACACTTGAGGCGTTCTTAAATGCCATAAAATATGGAGGGGATGAATCAGTTTCCTGATGATATAAATCATATGTTTTGCATTTATGCGGATACGTGAAAGGCGGGTCCGCATTTTATCATTTCAGGCACGGAAACCAGGCAGGAAATTTGATTGGTGAAATAATACGCAGAAACAAATATCAGAAAACAAATGTTCGGATTCTGTTTGACAATATCAGCTGTGTTTGGTATACTTTGTGTATCGAACAAATGTTTGGAGGCGCGTGATGTCAATAAGCAGAAACTATGCAGTCAGATGTCCTGAATGTGGTTGTATCATACCATTTGAATTATATGACAGTATTACATCATCCTTGGATCCGGGGCTTAGGCAGCAGATTCTGGACGGTCAGTTTGAAACAGTAGTATGCCCTGATTGCAGGGCTGTGTCATACATACAGTATGATATTTTATATCACGATCCTGCCAGAAGGTTTATGGTATGTGTGGGAACGGATTATTCGGATGTGTTTCAGCAGTCTGATTGTCCGAAAGATTACAAGCTGAGATATGTGGATGATTATAAGCAGCTGGCCGAGAAGATACGGATTTTTGAGGCAGGGCTGAATGATAGAATTATGGAAATAACAAAGGAGTCCATGCGCCATATGGCAAAGAGAAACCTGGAGTTATACTATGCAGGCAGCAGGAGAAAGCTTATGTACTTTATTGTTCCGGGACATGAGCGGTATGTAGCTGTATCACAGGGCCTGTATACCTTGGCCGGAAAATATTATGATAAGATTCCTGTAGAGAAAGAATTTGGATTCCTGCGGATTAACCGGAAGTATGCGGAGGCATTGAAAACAGTAGCGGTATGATGATATAATCAGAGTATCAGGACAATTTGAAAAGGAGGGTATGTGATGGAACGTAAAGTGATAAAGATTTTTGGGGCCCAGGACAATATACAGGCAGAGATGATTCTGGAGACATTGGGCAACAATCAGATACCGGCTTACAAGAAGGGTGTGGGTTCCAGCGATATCATGAATATATATGGAGGCAATTCCCTGTACGGAGAGGATATATATGTTGCGGAAGAGGATGCGCAGAAGGCAATGGAAGTATTGGAGGGGATGGGGCTGACGGAGGAACGCTGAACATGGTGACTGATACTATCCATCTATTGCCAGAAACATAGATTTGTGATAGAATCCTTATGGGATAAAATCACGATATGCACTGCAGCAGGCAGGGCGGAATGGAGAAAACGAATGAAAGCATTTGATTGCGTTAACAAGCAGGAAGTTGAAGTTACTAAGGAAGGTTTGATTGACTTCATGAAAAAGGACCGCCAGATTGATATGAAGTTTGCGGAGAAGAGAACAGACGATATGGGATATCTGACCTGGGATGCCGAGAACTGGACATGCGTGGACGGACAGAACAAGTTCATGCGTTGTTATTCGCTGGAGGGCCGTGTGCTGAGGGATTCCACCAGCCATAATATTTATGATATGGAAAATGACTTTTTCCCGGAGCAGGCCATGGAGATTCAGATTAACTAAGTATCAAAAAAAGACAGTTCGGCTGTCTTTTTTTTATGGCTCTTTGTCAATAGTTGGGGTGGGATTTGTTAAAATCCCGCCCCAATTCTATGAAAAGGGCCCTTTTTATGTTTAGTTCCAGGTTTTACTGATTTTGGGCATGCCAAATAAGCCTCCGCATTACCGACCTTTTTATCCTATGATGTACAGTGAAGTATCCGGGTTCGGAACCGTTTGAAATTCCGGATTCCGTAGCTGCTCCGTTTTAATACCTTTATCTTGTTGTTAAATCCTTCTGTGGGACCATTTGTCAACCCGTATTTAAAGGCATTCAGGATTTCTTTTCGCCAGGCCCTGTAGGTCTTAGCAC